>OLNN01003475.1_pt1 | contig 9919 bp, 8 predicted proteins | sample 1672141 | NCBI WGS metagenome assembly OLNN01 (sample SAMEA3136652, study PRJEB25190) | human gut metagenome | biome: human gut; feature: human-associated habitat; material: faeces | place: Austria | collected 2013 | reverse complement strand
TATGGAAAAAATAATAAAAATTATATATAAATTGTACAATTTAAGAACAAAAAATTCATAAAAGAAAGAATAAATACATAAAAAAACATTGACAGATTAAAAGTTAAAAGATATAATACAATCATCAAAAGAAAAGGACATAAAAAAACAAAAAAGAAACAAAACAAAACAGGAAAAGGAGGAAATGTAAATGAAAAGAAAGAGTGCTATGCTCACAGCAGTTTCTGTTGCAGCTGCTATGCTGGCCAGTACAGCAGTTCCGGTACTGGCTGATGGCTACACAATTGCAAACACTCCGAAGTGTATTGGTATTTCGTGGTGGGACAGAATGGAAGCTGGTAACGAGAGATATGCAGAAGCGTCAGGAAACGAAGTGTATCAGTCAGGTCCTACTGGTGATGCTGATACAGCAGTGCAGATTTCCAGTATTGAAGATGCAATTGCATCAGGTGTTGACGCAATTACAGTAATTCCATCGGACCCATCTGCAGTAGAGACAACATTGGCCAAAGCCCGTGAAAATGGAATCGTTGTAATTTCTCATGAAGCAGAAGGTCTTGAAAATGTAGATTACGATATGGAAGCATTTGTAAATCAGGAATATGGTGCACATATGATGGATCTGCTTGCAGAAGAAATGGGAGGCAAAGGCGGATATGTCATTATGATGGGTACTCTGACAGCTGTGTCTCATCAGCAGTGGACAGAGGGTGCTATTAAACGTCAGGAAGAGAAATATCCGGATATGTATCAGGTATGTGACCCAGTTGAGGGTTCCAGCCAGGAAGCTGCTTACAGTGCTGCTAAAGAAGTAATTGCAACTTATCCGGAGATTGGTGGATTTATAGGTTGTGATACTAACGACCCGCCAGGAATTGCAATGGCAGTTGAAGAAGCAGGAAAAGCAGGAGATATTGCTGTAACAGGTACATGCCTTGTATCTCAGGCAAAAGATTATCTCAACAGTGGAACAATTAAAACTTTCACATTCTGGGATCCGGCAGATGCAGGTGAAGCAATGTGCTCACTGGCAGAAAAAGTTCTCAAGGGTGAAACAATTGAAGATGGCGTTGATTTAGGTGTAACAGGATACGAAAAATGTACAGTAAAAGATAACACTGTATATGGTGCTGCATGGGTAGATGTAACTACAGACAATATGAGCGATTATGATTTCTGATAAACGTTGAATATTGGAAAATGGAATAGGGGCTGTGCTATACAGCCCTTTGCTTATCTTAATAACTGGGTGGTGATAATTTGAAGAGTATTGTAAAAATTAAAAATATGTATAAATCCTTTTATGGTGCAATGGCATTAGATGGAATGGATTTCAGTATGAACGAAGGAGAAATTCGCTGCCTGATCGGAGAAAATGGCTGTGGGAAGTCTACAATGATTAAAGTAATTTCCGGTTTTCATCCGTTTGACAGTGGAGAACTGTATATTAATGATAAGCTATATAAGAAAATTACTCCTTCGGAATCAATTGCAGAAGGTATACAGGTTATTTACCAGGATTTTTCGTTGTTCCCAAATATGACAATTGCAGAAAATATCATGATGTATTCTACAGTCGCAAAAGGTGAAGTTGTAATTCATTGGAAAGAAATACGAAAAAAGGCAGAAGAAATTTTAAAAAAGGTTCAGTTTGACATAGATCCTGATATGTATGTAGCAGATTTGAATGTAGCCCAGAAACAGATGGTGGCTATCTGCAGAGCGATAGTTCAGAACGCACGGCTACTGATTATGGATGAGCCAACAACAGCATTGACAACCAGAGAAGTTGAACGTCTGTTTGAAATTGTCAGGAAGCTGAAAGAAGAAGGCGTTTCGATTTTGTTTGTAAGCCATAAGCTGGATGAGATTGCAGAAATCTGTGACAGTTATACAATTATGAGAAACGGAAAAAATGTGTTCCAGTCAGAAGTGGGAGAAGGCAAAATGTCAAAAGAAGAGATGGTGTACTATATGACAGGCAAGAAGTTCACCAGTGAAACTCATGTTTATATAGAACAAAGCCCGATTCCAGCACTGAAATTAAACAACCTGACATTAGACGGAACATTCGAAAATATTGATTTTTCACTATATAAAGGTGAAGTCTTAGGTATTACAGGACTTCTGGGCTGTGGAAATGCCGAACTTGTAGAAACATTGTTTGGAATCAGAAAAGCTACAGGTGGAAGTATTGAAATTGCAGGAAAGAATGTAGGAATTTTTGGAAGTGTAGATGATGCATTGAATAATAAGATTGCATATGTACCAGAGGATAGATTGACAGAAGGTCTTCACTTAGATCAGAGTATTGCGGATAATGCAATTGCACGTATTGTGCGAAATTATACAGGACATTTTGGACTTCTGAATATGAAGGCTTTGAGAAAAAAACAGAAAGAAAGTCTTGGTTCTATGAGTGTGGCTGGAATGGTACCTAAAAATCCGGCAAATTCATTGTCAGGAGGTAACCAGCAGAAAATTGTTCTGATCAAATGGCTTGCATCGAACCCGGATATTCTTATTCTGAACAGTCCGACAGTAGGTGTGGATGTCGGAGCTAAAAGCGACATACATAAAATAATACGTGATCTGGCAAGAGAAAAAGGTGTGGCAGTGTTGGTGGTATCCAGTGACATGTATGAAATCATGCAGATATGCAATCGCGTACTTCTAATGAAAGAAGGTAAAATATCACAGGAAATTGACATAAAAGATACGTCAATGGATGAACTCGAAGAATTAGCTGCTTCAGATTGAAAGGAGGACAGGATATGAAAAAAATACTAAAAAACAGTCAGTTTGCTCTGTTCCTTCTGCTGGTAGCTACAGTCATAATATTCGGAATCATAAATCCGGATATTTTATCAGCGGCAAGTTTATTTGCGCTGGCAAGAACATGTGCGGTTCCTGCAATTTTTGCCCTTGCTATTATGCTGGTAATGATTCTGGGCGAGCTGGATATGTCATTCTGTATGATTGGAGCATTTGCTACGTATGCAACGATGTATTTTCTAACCACTAAGGGATATATGGATGTTTCAATCATATTGATATTTGTAATGTCGATTGGTATAGGTGTGGTTCTTCAGCTGCTTAACTGGGTTCTGATAGATAGGTTGAAAATGAAGTCCTTCATTGCAACACTTGGTACGCAGACCTTCCTGAAAGGTGCAGTACTGGCATTTGTAAGCTCGTCTTACATTTATACACTCCCCAATTCAGCAGTTAAATTTGGATCCACTTATATGGCAACGGCAAAGTACAAAAGTGGTGTTGAAAGTCAGCTACCCAGAGCGATTCTTCTGACAATTGCAATGTATGCAATTCTTTATCTGATGCTGGAGCACACAAACTTTGGTCGTAAATTATATGCTATAGGTGGAGATGCAAATGCGGCGAAACGTGCAGGAATTGCTGTTTCACGTACAAGATTTTTCGCATTTATTATTGTAGGAATCATCTGCGGAACAGGTGGAGTAATACATAACTGTCTTGGAAGATGCTCACTTCCAATGCCTACAGATCTTGTAGGACAGGAACTGAATGGCATGGCAGCAGTAGTTCTTGGCAGAGGAGCATCTATGCGGGCAAAAGGAACTGTAGTAGGAACTTTTCTTGGTGTTCTGCTTCTGCAGTTTATATCAAATAATCTGATCATGATAGGCGTGCCTTCTTACTATCAGGATTTTGTAACAGGAGTTATTGTTTTCCTGGGACTAGTTTCACAGTCAAGACAGAGAAGCGGTAGCAGTAAAAAGAAAGAAAAGAAGGAGGCGATGGCGTAATGAAAGAAAAGAAACTTCGATTCAAAATGGATGTAGACGTTGCGAAGATGACAGTCATTACCCTTCTGATTTTTGTAATAATGGTTTCCGTAAACGGTAAATTCCTGAATCCCATGAATTTAACTTCCATGTGCTTTCAGCTGCCGGAACTGGGACTTTATTCTCTGGCGATGATGATGGCAATGCTTTCCAATGGCATTGATCTGTCTGTAGTATCTATAGGAAACCTGTCTGCCATATGTGCAGCAACAATTATGAAACAGGCTGTAGATAAAGGAATGACAGGTGGAGCTTTAGTTGGATTTATTATCCTCGGAATGCTGTCAGCGCTGGCAGTTGGTGTGTTTTTCGGATTTTTTAATGGATTTGTAATTGCAAACCTCAATCTGGCACCGATGTTATCTACGATGGCCACACAGACTTTTATCAAAGGAATTTCAATCATAATCACACAGGGAAAAAGTGTTTCAGGGGCACCGAAAGAATATGTATATTTTGGTTCAACTACTCTTCTGGGAATTCCCTATACAATGTGGCTGCTTATTATTGTGTTTATACTAACAGGAATTTTATTGTACAGAACCAGATTTGGTTTTGAAGTAAAAATGGTAGGAGCAAATCCAAAAGCCAGTCATTATACAGGAATAAATGTTAAAAAAGTTTACATAAAAACATATTTGTATTCAGGAATTATAAGCTCTGTCTGTGGCCTTGCAATTCTGATGAGAACCAACACAGCAAAAGCTGATTATGCATTTACATATGTAATGCAGGCAATTCTGTGCAGTGTACTTGGAGCAACGAATCCAAACGGCGGTACAGCAAAAATATCTTGTATGATCCTTGCACTTCTGTCATTACAGTTCCTGTCTTCAGGTTTTAATATGATGCATTTTGACAGTTATTTCAAGGAATTTACATGGGGACTGTTGTTGATTGTGGTTCTGAGTATCAATTTCTTTACAGCTTATTTCCGCCAGAAACGGGGACAGCATAAAGCGTAATGCAGGAGGTAGATATGCAGAAAAAATATTTGCTGGGATTTGATGCAGGAACATCCGAATCCAAAGGAACTCTGACAGATCTTGAAGGCCATGTGCTGGCAACTACTTCTGCAAAACATGGAATTATTTCACCATATCCTGGATTTGCAGAACATGATCCGATTGCAGATTGGCTGGGTGATCTGAAGAAAATAATCAGGAGTCTTCTTGACCAGGTAAATGGTCAGGCGGAGGAGATTGCAGCAATAGGAATCAGCACGATCATGGCAGCGGTAACATTCGTAGATGAAAACTGTGAACCACTGCGAAATGCAATTTTGTATGGCATTGATACACGCTGTATGGAGCAGGCTGAAGAAATCAATCAGAAAATAGGGTCTGAGAGGATGCAACAGGAGTTTGGAACATTATGTACAGTAGAGCATTTTGGAGCAAAAATCTTATGGGTAAAAGAAAATGAGCCAGAGATTTTTTCAAGAACAAAACATATCACATTTGCTTCAGGATTTCTGACAGCCCGTCTTACTGGAAACTATTATGTAGATAAGTATTCCGCAAGCAGTGCACTGCCAATGCTGGATATAAAAACGCAGCAGTGGAATGATGAATTCTGTGAATTGATTTGCCCGAAAGAAATGCTTCCGACTATTGCCGAAAGTACATATTCCATAGTAGGTACAGTTACTGCAAAAGCAGCCGAAGAAACCGGACTTGCAGAGGGAATAACTGTTATCTGCGGGACGACAGATGCAGGTGCAGAGGCAGTCAGTGTAGGAGTTGTCAAACCGGGAGATACCATGCTGATGTATGGCTCTACAGCATTTTATATTGGAGTAACAAGCGAGAAAGTAAATGGAACAAAGATGTGGAGCAATCCATATACCATAGATGGCAAGTATTGCTGTACAGGAGGTATGGCAACCACGGGATCTCTTACCAGATGGATTAGGGATGAGATGGCTAAGGAGCTTGTCGCTGGTGAAGAATCAGGGGGAGAAAATGCTTATACTGCACTTTTCAGAGAGGCAGAAAGTGTTCCGGCAGGAAGTGACGGACTCATTGTTCTTCCGTACTTTCAGGGAGAAAGAATGCCGATTCAGGATCCGAAGGCAAAAGGCGTCTTTTTCGGATTAAACCTACAGCACACAAGAGGTCATATCATTCATGCTGCATTTGAAGGAATTGGATATGGGATTTCTCAGAACCTTCAGTTGTTTGAAGATGCAGGAGTACCAGTTGGTCGTGTCACTGCTGTAGGAGGTGGAACAAAATCATTACTCTGGTTACAGGTAGTAAGTGATATTTGTGGAATTATACAGCAGGTTCCAGAAGTTACAGTAGGTGCTTCTTATGGAGATGCTCTGATGGCAGGTCTTGCAATTGGAACGATAGAAAGTCCTGAAGCCATAAAAAATCTGATAAAGATAAAGTATGTTATAGAACCGAATATGGAGAATAATAAAGAATATAAGAAATATAAAGAGTTATTTGCGGAACTTTATGAAAATAATAAAAATATAATGCACCAGTTATGGTAATAAGAAAAGAATGAGAGGAACGCACTATGAAATGGATTAAGGAAGTATTTGGAACGGAGAAACCAATTGTTGCAATGTGTCATCTGCAGGCAATGCCAGGGGATCCATATTATGATAAAGGAAAAGGAATGAAGGATGTTCTGGATAAGGCAAGACATGATCTGCTTGCACTCCAAAAAGGCGGAGTAGATGCAGTTATGTTCAGTAATGAATTCAGTCTTCCATATCTGACAAAAGTTAAGACAGAGACAGTTGCAAGTATGGCTCGTATTATCGGTGAACTGAAAGATGAAATTGAAATTCCGTATGGTGTAAACTGTTTATGGGATCCAATTGCATCGTTGAATCTTGCTGTGGCTACAGATGCAAAGTTTGTACGTGAAATTTTTACAGGTGTATACGCAAGTGATTTTGGTCTCTGGAATACAAACTGCGGTGAAGTGGTACGTCATCAGAGAGAAATAGGTGCTGAAAATGTGCGTCTGATGTTCAATATTGTACCAGAAGCAGCACAGTACCTTACAAACAGAAGTATTGAATCTATTGCAAAGACAACAGTGTTTAACTGCCGTCCGGATATCTTATGCGTATCAGGAGCTACTGCCGGATCTGCAACAAATCCGGAAACACTGAAACGTGCAAAATCTTCAGTTCCGGAGACACCTGTTTTTGCAAATACCGGCTGTCGTGTTGATACAATTGAAGGAATTCTTCAGATTGCAGACGGAGCGGTTGTAGGAACAACCTTCAAAATTGATGGTAAGTTTGAAAATCTGACAGACGAAGCCCGTGTAAAAGAATTCATGGATATTGTAAAGGATTTCCGCAAGTAAGACAGTTGCTTAAGGGGGCACATAAATGAATACTGATAAAAGATGGAAAGCATTAGGAGAATCTCTGGTTAATTATTCACTGGAAATGAAACCTGGAGAGAAACTGATGATTGCAATGTATGAAACAGAATCTTATCCGCTGGCATTGGCAGCATATGAAGCTTGCATAAAGGCAGGCGGATATCCCCAGATTCAGTTTATGAGTGAAGCATTGAAACATGCAGTGCTGAAATATGGAAATGAAGATCAGATATCATGGGTTCCAGAAATTGAAAAATATGGTATGGAATGGGCTGACTGCTATCTTGCTTTGCGAGGCGCATTTAACCTTAATGAGTGTTTCGACATTCCTGCAGACAAAGTTGCAAAATACCAGAAAGCAATGGGAACAATTTCGGGGCTGAGATGGAAAGAAACCAGATGGGCGTTGGTACGTGTCCCGAATGAGCGGTTTGCTCAGCAGGCAAATGTAAGCTATGAGTATATGATGGATATGTTTTTTAATGCATGCTCCATAGATTGGCCGGCTCATGTAGAACAGTGGCAGAAGGTTGCAGATATTCTGGATAAGGGAAAGCATCTGCACCTGAAATCCAAGGGAACAGATTTCTCTTTCGATTATGAAGGAAAAAAATGGATTGTATCAGACAATAAAACCAATATTCCTGATGGAGAGATAAATGTATCACCAATTTGGGATACAGTAAAGGGTGTGGTTACATTTGATTTTCCTGCAACGATTGGAGGAAAAGTAATTCATAATCTGAAATTGACTTTTGAAAATGGCATTGTTTCAGATGTACAGGCAGATGATAATGTGGATTTCGTTAAAAGTATTATAGCATCAGATGAGGGTTCTAACAGAATTGGAGAATTTGCGTTTGGAACAAATCCGTACGTGAATGTCTGCACTACAGACATCCTGATCGATGAAAAAATTTTTGGCACTGTGCATATGGCACTTGGAAGACCATATGACAATGCTTATTATTCTTCCATTCACTGGGATATCATAAAAGATATGAGAAATGGAGGAACCGTTGAAATAGATGGAAAAGTTATCTACAAAGACGGAAAGTTCTTGATTTAAAATATTGAATAAAAATAAGACAGAATAGTTAAACAAAAGCCGTAGATTGTGTAATCTGCGGCTTTTGTTTATGCTTAGGTTCATCTTCCATAGTATAACCTCTATCGCGAACTTAGAAAATTTTTGTAAAATAATGTCGAAACAGGAATTTCGCTTTTAACAACAGAATCCTCCGTTTCGCAGGATGTACTCTAGGCAAAACGGAGGATTCTATTTTCTAAAAAAGTTACTGTTTTTTTCTGTATAATGCATCAAAAAGGACACCTTTTATTGTATAATTATGTTACCAAACAAAAACATACGAAAGAAGGTGTCCTTAATGAAGAATTAGCATTAAAGAAACTGCTAACCTATATGAAAAGTGTATATAAAATCCCTCAAAAAATCAAGGGCTTAACAGATAAAAGACAGAGAAAATCAATCCCGCTGTTTAACATCGTTATGCCGACACTGATTTTTCTGATGTTACAATATGATAGCTTCCATACTGTTTTTTCTGCCCCTGAGTGCATGTCGAAAAGGTTAAAGAACTGTATACAGGGGCGAATCCCGAAAGTTGATGCGGTAAGGGATCTGCTGTCAAGAATAGATCCCGAAGAAATCCGCAGGATCCATGAGGAAACGGTCGATACGATGAAACGAAACAGGGTATTCCGGGAAGGAACAATAGGGGGATATGTTGTAGCGGGGATAGACGGTGTGGAATTATTCAGCAGTACAAAGAAAGCCTGCCCGGAGTGCCTGAGACGGAAAACCCAGTCAGGGCAGACAGAATGGTTCCACCGGAGCGTGGTATGTATGACAGTAGGGAAAGCCCCGCATGTAATTCTGGGGCAGGAAATGTTAAAACCCAAAGATGGTTCAGGGAAAGATGAAGGGGAGTTGACGGGTGGAAAGCGTCTGATTGAACGGCTGAGGAAGAGACATGGACATTTCGCAGACGTGATCGTGGCAGATGCCTTATATCTAAATGCGCCCTTTATCAAGACGCTCAAGGAGAACGGGCTGGAAGGGGTAATCCGTTTAAAGGACGAGAGACGGCTTCTGTTCCAGGATGCGGAAAGTCTGTTTCACCGTGGGGAGGGGAAAAAGAAATCTTTCCAAAAAGGGAAAAAGAAGGCAGAGGTATGGGATCTGTCAGGATTTGAGATGCCAAACTGCCCGTACAGACTGCGGGTAGTGCGTTACCATGAAACATGGAAGGAAAAGGGAAAGAATAAAGAGAGGTGGATGTGGTTGGTAACGACGCTGGAGGAGGCAGGATATGAGGTGTTATGGGAGATGATGAACCACAGATGGGACATAGAGGAGAATGGTTTCCATCAGTTAAAAACGTATTATCATGCGAAACATTGTTACTGCCATGGTGCGACAGAGGTGATATGGAACCTGCTGATCATAGGTTTTAATATGAGGGAGATATATCTGTACCGGAGAATACACGGCTTTATAAAAAGAGGGATCAGCAGAAAGAGCGTAAGCCGGATTTTTTGTGATGATCTGCAGACAGAGAAGGTAAAGAATATCCTGTATGAAGAAAGCGGATAGAAATCTGGGATAACAAGGGACCTTGAGACTAAGATAAGAAATCTCCAAATCTATCATAGATGTGATAGGGGCAGTTTGTGCGTATTCTTCCGTATGGAAAGAGAAAAGTCGGAAAGCA
>OLNN01003470.1_pt1 | contig 9936 bp, 10 predicted proteins | sample 1672141 | NCBI WGS metagenome assembly OLNN01 (sample SAMEA3136652, study PRJEB25190) | human gut metagenome | biome: human gut; feature: human-associated habitat; material: faeces | place: Austria | collected 2013 | reverse complement strand
GGGAATTGTATTCTGCAACCAGTGTATGTCTGGTAAAATCTGCCGGAACACCCGCCATGTCCTGAATGGTAATATTCTCATGAAAATGCTCCTGTATATAAACCGTAATCTGGCTGCCAGTCTGATTCTTATCTATGCTTTCTTTCTTCTCGCGGATAATCTGCATCCAGATATCCCGAAGCTCTTCAAAAAACATCCATGAAACCTGCCACTTAAGCTGTTCTCCTGTCTCATCCTTCATTGCAATCAATCTGGCAAGCACAATAATCCGAAGCTGCCTTGGCTCTATATTGCGGCCGCGGAGAGCGGCGCAGTAATTTGATACCTGCTCACAGTCCCGGAAGTTCTCTTCCTCCGGCTCCTCCACCGCCAGGAAGAGACCCCATGGCGTCCCATTGACTGTGACCCAGGCATAGGCGCACAAGGGAACAGGCACTCCCATGGCATCCATCATATCGTAGGCCAGGTAGGTTTTCAGGTAACTGTTGTCTTGGAAGGAGGCGTCCAGGGAAAACTTGTCCAGGCCGTGGTAGGTTCCGCCGTCTAGGAAATGGTCGAACTCCAGCTTTAAGCTGTACCGGCTCAGGCCATACTCCTCTGTGAGGGAGAGGGAGTTGTTCCCCTTGGCCCGCAGCCCCACCTGACGGAATTCCTCCCCGTCGATGACCACGGTGCAGGGGAGGTATTCCTCCTCCGGGGCGTGCTCCACGAAGGCGGCCCAGTCCTCTACCTGCAGGTCGATCTGGTGGACCCGCCGGTCGTCGAAGAGGCGGGAGACATAGCCGGGCGTGGCATGGGCCGGCTGAATGCCCAGCCGCTCTCCCTGGGAAAACACCAGGACGATGCCCACGGCCAGAGCCAGGGCCCCCAGGCAGATGGCGTCAATGCGTCTGTGCCCGATCATTGGCTCACCCCATATAGTCCCCGTTGTAGGAGACAAGCACCACGTTGGTCACCCCGTCCAGTTCTCCCAGGGTATTGACGAAGGCCGCATCCCCGGCCCGGAGGCGGACCTCATAGTTGAGCTCGATCTGCCCGGGGGTGACGCTTTTGCTCTTCAGGTTCCACTTCTTCACTGCGCTGTCCACCAATGCCTTGGCGGCGTCCTCGGTTTGGGCGTCTGCGCAGTGGAGGACGAGGATATAGGGGCTCTCACCGCCCCGGCGCCGGGCAAACCACCACAGCACCAGCCCCACAAAGGCGCTGCCCAACACCGCCAGGAAAAGAAGGCCGGCAGCCAGCACAATGCCCACGGCGATGGACCAGAAGAGGAAGGCGATGTCCATGGGTTCCTTGATGGCGGTGCGGAACCGGACGATGGACAGGGCGCCCACCATACCCAGGGAGAGCACCACGTTGCTGGACACCGCCAGGATCAGCAGGGTGGTGATCAGCGCCAGGGCGATGAGGGTTACCCCGAAGCTGGGGGAGTACATCACGCCGCTGTAGCTCTTCTTATAGATCAAAAAGATGAACAGGCCCAGCAGGAAGGCTAGCCCCAAAGCCAGGCCCATGTCCAGGGGAGAGACGCTGCTCACCCGGGACAGAAAGCTGGACTGAAAGATATCCTGAAAGGTCATACCAAGCGCTCCTTTTCTCTCTGACTTAGGCGCTCCCTGTCAGTCGTAGCGGCGGCAGAGAGCGTATTTGGAGCAGGCTGCTGCCCGGCGGTTGGGGACTTGCACAGCCATGCGGATGAGTTCCGGCAGGAAGGCGTCGTACTTCACTTCCAGCACGGTGAGCCCCTCCATCACAGGGACATAGCGGGCCTGGGGGTTGAGGAAATCCAAACTGCCCAGGCCGGAACGGACGTTTCGGTCCAAGGTGATGCGCACATTGCCCGGCGGGTAGAAGAAGGCCTCCCGGTCGTAGCACACCACCGTTTTCGGCCGCAGGCACTGTCCCTGGAGCTTGCTGTACAGCTCCCGCAGCAGGGCATGGTCGCTTCGAAGGAGAAAGGCGTAATCCCCTGCCAGAAGGGACTGGACCTGTTCTGGGGTGACCCGGGCACTGCGTTTGGAGCACAGGCCGTGGACCTTGCACTTCTTCTCCAGACGGAGAAAACCGGTGTCGGTGCCGTAGTATCGAAGGCGGAACTTCTCCCGCCGGTCCACCCCGTCCCGCTTTTCCCGCAGCGCTTTGTCGTAGGGAGTGTCAAAGTACAGGCTGGTCACTCGGTAGGATCCGTCGGCCCCCGCATAGGGGTCGTGGGGGAGCAGCAGGCGCAGCCGTTTGGCAAGCACCAGATCCTCCCGGGGGTGGATCTGGTGCTTATCCTCATGGCGGAACGAGACCGTGGGAGGGTTAGTCATCATAGCCGGAGTTGCCGTAACCGGAGTTTCCGCTGTAGCCGGAGTTGTTGTAACCGGAGTTCCCCCCGTAGCTGGAGTTGCCATAGCCGGAGTTGCCGCCGGTGGAGGTGGAAGCGCCGCCGGTGTTGGTTGCACCACCGCTGCCGGTGTTGTAATCGGTGACGCCGTCAGAGCCTGCGCCGTAGTCGGTGTTGCCATAGTCGGTGACACCGTCGGAGCCTGCGCCGTAATCGGTGTTGCCATAGTCGGTGACGCCGTCGGAGCCTGCGCCGTAATCAGTGTTGCCGTAGTCAGTGACACCGTCGGACCCTGCGCCATAATCGGTGCTGCCGTTTTGACCGTCCACCTCTACTTCGGTCACTTTCCCAGTGACGGCATTGACCTCATATTCATACTCTACGCCATCCAGCACAAACTCGACCTCGTAATCGCCGTCATCCAGGTCGTACTCTTTTTCGACGAACTGGATGTCATCCCGGCCCAGCTGGGCGGAGAGGATGTTCTGGGCGGCCTGGGCGTTGATATACCCTTTGTCGCCATAGGCGTCGTCGTAGTCATCCTCGTCCAGCAGGACCATCTGGGAGCCGATGTTGTCGGCTGCCACCAGGGCCTGGATGGCAGCGGTGAGTTCAGACAGGAAGTCGTCGCTGGGGTACTGGGATCCCCGGGCCACTTTGAGCACGATGTTCTTTTCGTGGCCGTCGATGGTGACATCGAAGTACCCAGCCTGATTGATCGCGGCCACCAGCTCGCTGACTACGGTTTTGCAGGGCTTGCCTTCAAAGCCGGTGTAGCTGGCCAGGATGTCCTTGCCTTCCTGGTTCACGCCGGTGAGGGCGGTGACGTTTCCCTGGTCGTCATAGGTGACTTCAATCTCAGGGTTGACACTGAGCAGCAAGGTGCCAGCGGTTTGGGTTTGGCCAGCGCCCGAAAGCCCGGCCGTGGCGGTTTGCTCGGAGGGGGTGCTCCCACACCCGGTGAGCAGCGCAAGGGAGAGGGCGGCCATCGCGGCCAGGGAGAACACCTTCGCATAGAACTTCTTTTTCATACCATTCATCTCCTCTTTTTTTGTCGGGGGATTGGTTCCCCTTGGATGGGTTTCTGTGGGTAGAGTACGGAAGAAGCGGGGGAAAACCGGGGTCCAGGGAGCATTTTTTTCCGTTTTTTTCTCTACCCGGGGGATTTTGTCTCTGCCCCGGTTTGGGTTACACCAGAAGAATACGGAGGGCGGGGGAGAAAAACGGGGTCCTAAGAGAAAAAATTTACGGTTTTTCTTCGCCTTCTGTATCCCCAGAACGGGGTTCATCGTAGGAAGAGTCATTTCCCCCTTCTGGTTGATAGCCGCTGCTGTCACTCTCGCGGTAGTCGGAGGCACCGCTGTCGTCATAGTTGGAGTTTCCAGAGGCGTTGTCATAGCTGGAGTTTCCGTTGGAATCGTAGTGGGAGTCTCCCGTGGTTCCGCTGGAGGTGGGCGGAGGGGCTGTGGTCCCCTGGGTGGTTCCGCCAGAGGCTCCGGTTCCATAGTCTGAGGTGTTATAGCCGGAGTCCCCATCGGTGGGAGCGGGGGAAACGGGAATGGTCACCTCCACATCCTCCTCCAGGACGGCTTCCTTGGGGCCCAAGGAAATGATGACGGTCTGTCCATACTTGCTTTCCAAGTGTTGGGAGATCTGCGTCTCCTCTTCCTGCTGCCAGCGGGTGTCCTCGCTGGAAACGGTGACCGAGATGGTATCTCCGTCAGAGAGGTAGCCCATCTCAATGGCCCGGTCCACCAGCTCGTCGGTGGCAGTGTCCCGGTCCTTTCCGTGGTAGTCATACCCCTCAATCAGGTCCCAGCCGTCTTGGTTTCCGCCGGCCAGGCCCACAACCCGGTCGTTTTCACTGAGGGTAAGGGTGACGTCGGGGTTGATCTGCAGACGCAGGGTGCCATAGGGGGAGAAGTTGGGCTGGTAGTACCCAAAGAACACCAGACACAGACAGGCGGCCAGGGCGGAGAGGCTGGCCAGGGACTTCTTCCACCGGCCGGCGTTGCCGTTTGGAACCGGCTGCAGTTCCACAATCTCGGTCACCCGGTCCCCCACGGTGTAGTGGAGGTTGGCGGCCTTTAGGAACCGCCCCTCCTCATCCAGCAGAACAGCGTAGGCTGGATGGGTTTCCAGAACGAGATACTGCATCATGCGCTACCTCCTTTCCCTGTGGTCATCTGACACAGATGGCCCCGGATGATTTCATAACCGTTGGTGAAGGCCAGGAGGATGGCCACCAAATAGGCTCGGTGTCGCTCTAGGGTCTTTTTGTCCACCCCAGCGCCCTGGGACAGCTCCTTGATGGGGAGGCGTTGGGTCTCCAGAAAGCGGTCCAACAGCTGGGGGGTCTGCCGGGCGTAGTCCAACACACGGTGGCAGGCGGTTAAGGTCCGTGCCTGCTTGGGGCTGTTGTCCGCCACTTGGGAGAAGGTGAGGCCGAACTGTGCCAGTTGTGCGCCAAACTCCTGGATCTCCTGTTGGCTGGCCTGCCGCAGGTCGTATTCCTCCATCAGGCCGTTTTGGGAGGGAAGGGTGTCCTCTAACGTCCGTTCCTCCTCCCCGTAAGGGGTGTGGAGGGAAACCACGTTCTGGTGGCGTTTCTCCTTCCGGGTATAATCGATGAGCCGGTTTTTGATGGCCCGGGCCGCATAGGGGAGGAACGCGCCCCGTGTACGGGCATAGCCTAGGATGGCCTCGTAAAAAGCCAGCATAGCAATGCTCAGTTCGTCCTCGTAACGGTGGTCCGGGGCAGCGCCCACGAATTTGGCAGTTTCACTGCGGATAAAGGGCAGATATTGCTGGATAAACTGGTCTGCAGCGTCAGAATCCTCTTTGGCGGCATAGACCTGGGCGACGATGTCATGTTCTACGGTGGTCATGGGCATTCCTCCACCCCCATTCTCTGGTAGGATACGAAGGCCAGACCAGATTTTCGGGGGATTGCAGAAAAATATTTTGCAGGGGGAAGGTGAATTTTATCCATTCTACCAGAGAAAGGATGGACTGTCCGTCAGGGTTTGGTTATATTTTCTTGAAATTTTCGTTAAGTGGGAAGGGGACAGGCCAATCCCAGTATGTTGGCGTCCAAACAGGAATCCGACGGAAGTGCCCAAATAGAAAAAACCGTGGAACGACGCAGGGCGTTCCACGGAAAAGGCGAGGGCAAAGAGAGGCTGGGGGGCTCAATCTATCGTCTGGGTGCCAATGGACCACACATGGTCTGCCCGGGCGGCAGACGGGGTGTTCTGGGCCATCACTCCCACCAGGGCGTGGGGGGTGTAAGGGGCCTCCAGTGCGGCACATTCCTCTGGGGTGAGGGTCAGGTCCACCGCCCGGAGTGCGCCGGTTACATGGGAGGGCTTGGTCATTCCCACCACAGGGGAGGTGACCTTAGTCAGCAGCCAGGCCAGGGAGATCTCCGTCATGGACACGCCTCGCGCCTGTGCCAAGGCAGCCACTTGGGCGAGAATGGGGGCGTCCTGGTCCGCTGCGCCGTCGTACTTGCCCTTGGCGTAGCTGTCCTGTTCCAGCCGCTGGGAGGTCTCCCCCGGGTGCTTGGACAGCCGGCCGCCGGCCAGGGCACTATAGGGGGTCAGGGCGATGTTCTCCTCCCGGCAGAAGGGGACCATTTCCCGCTCTTCCTCCCGGAACAGCAGGTTGTAGTGGCCTTGGAGGGAGACGAAGGGGGCAAACCCCTCGGCCCGGGCCAGGTCGTTGGCTTTGCACAGCTGCCAGGCAAAGCAGTTGGAGATGCCAAGGTACCGGACCTTGCCCGCCTTCACCACCTGGTTCAGACCCTCCAGGATGTCGTACAGCGGGGTCTGATAGTCCCACATGTGATAGATGTAGAGGTCGATGTAGTCCATGCCCAGGTTTTGCAGACTCTTGTCCACCATCCGGCGGATGTGCTCCTGGCCGCTGATGCCGTTCGCGATCTCCTCGTTGGTTCGAGGGAGGAATTTGGTGGCCACCACCACCTCCTCCCGCCGGGCAAAGTCCCGGAGGGCCCGGCCCAAGTACTGTTCGCTGGTGCCGCTCTGGTAACCGATGGCGGTGTCGAAGAAATTGATGCCGCCTTCCAAACCCTGGCGGAGGATGGCCCGGCTGTGTGCCTCATCCAGGGTCCAGGAGTGCTGGCCGTTGTGGGGATCGCCGAAGCCCATGCACCCCATGCAGATGCGAGAGACCCGGAGGTCAGAGTTTCCTAACATTGTGTACTTCATGACAGATTGCCTCCTTTTGGATGGGCGGGAAAACACTGGGAGAGACGGATTACCGCTCCACCAGCCGCTCCTGCTGGTCATTGTACCGCGCCCCGTGGATGGGGATCTGGTCCAAAGCGGCCTGCACCGCAGAGAGCTCTTCCGGGGAGAAGGAGACCTGGTCCGCAGCCAGGTTCTCCTGGTGCCGGTGGAGTTTGGTGGTGCCCGGAATGGGGACGATCCAGGGCTTTTGCGCCATCAGCCAGGCCAGGGCGAACTGGGCAGGGGTGCAGCCCTTCTCTGCGGCGTACTGCCGGACCAGGGCGACGATAGCCTGGTTGGCTCCCAGAGCCTCCGGGCTGCGGAACCTGGGCATGGAGGCCCGCACGTCGCTGGAAGAGAACTGGGTGTCTTGGGACAGGGTCCCGGTCAGGTACCCTCTCCCCAGGGGAGAAAAGCAGACCAGGCCGATCCCCAACTCCTCCAAAGTGGGGATCAGGTTGCGCTGGGCCTCCCGGTACCAGAGGGAGTACTCGTTCTGCACGGCGGTGAGAGGCAGGACTGCGTGGGCCCTCCGGATGGTCTGCAGGGAGACTTCACTCAATCCCCAGTGGAGCACCTTCCCCTCCTGCATCAGCTGCGCGACGGTCTCCGCCACCGTTTCCACCGGGACGTTGGGGTCGGCCCGGTGCTGGTAGAGCAGGTCGATGTGGTCTGTCCGCAGCCGTCTCAAGGAACCCTCTACGGCTTTGCGGATGGAGGCCGGGCGGCTGTCCAGCCCAACGGACTGGCTGTTTTGGATGGCAAAGCCAAATTTCGTGGCAATGACCACCTGGTCCCGGATCCCCTCCAGGGCCTGTCCGAGAATCTCTTCGCTGGTATAGGGGCCGTAGACCTCGGCGGTGTCGAGAAAGGTGGCCCCTTGGTCCACCGCCTCTCGGGTAAAGCGGATCATGTCCTTCTTGTCTGGGATGGGGGGATAGGCAGAGACCATACCCATGCAGCCGAGGCCCACACTGCGCACGGCCAGGGGGCGGGCGCGTCCCAGTAGCGTGTTTTTCATGGTCAGTCACCTCCGTGGGTACTGTGCTTTTTTCCTTTATTTTAGTATACTACAAGGAGGAATCCCCCGTCGAATACTTGCTTTCTATAACCCCCATGCTCTCCAGGCATGGTTTTAGGGAGAAACCGGCCACTTTTTGAAAAAAGCCCTTGACTTTGCCGTAGCGTCAAAGGGTATCCTGCTATCAAAGGAGGGAACACTGCGATGGAATATTCCATTCAAGCCTTGGCGCGCCTGGCGGGGGTCACCACCCGGACCCTGCGCTGGTACGACCAGATCGGCCTGCTGAAACCCAGCCGGGTGGCGGACAACGGTTACCGCTACTACGGCCCGGCGGAGGTGGACCGGCTCCAGGACATCCTCTACTATCGGGCCCTCGGGGTGGCGCTGGCCCAGATCCGGACCTGCCTGGACGAGCCCTCCTTTGACCGTCTGGCCGTCCTGCGCAGCCACCTGACTGCCTTGCAGGGGGAGCGGGCGCGGCTGGAACAGCTCATCCGATCGGTGGAGGCCACCATCGGTGCCATGGAAAGGAAGGAAACGATGGAAGACAGCAAGAAATTTGAAGCCTTCAAACGCCAGGCCGTGGCCTGGCACGAGGAGACCTACGGCCGGGAGGCCAGGGACCGTTACGGGGACCGGGAGGTGGACCAGGCCCAGGCGGCAGTCCAAGCCCTCACCCAGGACCAGTACCTCCAATGGAAGCAGTTGGGGGAGGAGATCCAGGGGAAGCTGGAGCAGGCCGTCCGGTCTGGACGCTCCCCCCAGGGGGCGGAAGGGGAGGCCATTACGGCCCTCCACCGCCGCTGGCTGACCTTCACGGGGCAAACCTATGCGGGGGAGAAACACCGGGGCCTGGCGGCCCTGTACACCCAGGACCCGCGGTTCACTGCGTATTATGACCGGGCCGTTCCCGGCTGCGCCGCCTTTCTCCAGGCGGCGGTGGAACACTGGGCCTGAGAAGGGGCAGCTTGCCTCCCGTGGGCCGGATGTGGTACAATGAGGAAAATCACAGCCAGGAGGACGGTCGATGAAACAGTGCCGCATTACCGTCATGCGGGTGGCCCGCTATGACGACTTGATTGCCCAGTATGAAAACCCCATCCAGCATGCCTGTGACATGACGGAGGGCCAGGTCTTTCTGGCCAACGGCTGGGAAAAGCCGGCCGGCTTCTGCCAGAGTGCCTGGGACACCTTGTCCCCCTTTGTTCTGGCCCTCTCCCACGGGGCGGAGGGTTTCTACGATGGGTGGATGAAGAACAAGCGCTCTGCCATGCTCTCCTGCAACGATGGATTCCGCCCGGTGACCTTCCTGGTGGAGGCGCTGGAGGAGGAGGTATGACGATGTTTCAGGACGGAAGAAGTCAGAAAGTGGCCTTCCTCGCCCACTGCCTGCTCAACCAAAACGCCATCTCCGACGGGACGGCGGTCCGTCCCGCTGGGTTTCCTGAGATGCTGTCCTATCTGTTGGAACACGGTGTGGGCATTGTCCAGCTGCCCTGCCCGGAACTCCTGTGCCTAGGTCTGGACCGGGGGGACCCCCAGGGGGCGGAGCGCCCGGTGGTGGTGGAAAACACCCGGATCCGCAGGGCCATGGCCCAGGCAGAGCCCAGCCGCCGGCTGGCCCAGTTGGTGGAGGATACCATGACGCAGCTGCTGGAATACCGCCGCTACGGCTTCCAAGTGGTGGGGATTCTCGGCGCCAACCGCTCCCCCTGCTGCGGTGTGGACACCACCTCCCAAGACGACCAGGAGGTCCCGGGGATGGGGGTGTTCCTGGAAGCCCTTTCCCGCAGGCTGGAGGAGGTTGGCTGGAAAATCCCCATGGTGGGTTTCCGCGGAACCGACGATGCCGTGGAAACCGTGCAGCGGCTGCTGGAACGCGCAGAGCATGCAGCACGGAAGGAGGCGGCCCGATGAAGCGAGGCTGGCTTCCTTGCCTGCTGCTCCTTCTCCTGCTGGTGCTGTCCGGCTGCGCCGGCAGCGGGGAGAATGACGCTGCAGCAGACTTAGGATATACCCGTATTGGAGCCCAGCAGGCCAAGGAGATCATGGACCAAGCGCCCGACGCAGTGGTTTTAGATGTTCGGGAGGCGGAGGAGTATGCCAGTGGGCATATCCCCGGGGCCGTCCTGCTGCCCGTGGGCACGATTTCGGAGGAGACCGCCGCCCAGGCCATCCCCACCAAGGACACCACCGTTTTGGTCTACTGCCGCAGCGGCAACCGGAGTCAGACGGCCTCGGCGGCCCTGGCCCAGCTGGGATACACCCAGGTGTACGAGTTCGGCGGCATCCAGGACTGGCCCTATGAGGTGGAGCAGGGAGCCCCGTAC
>OLNN01003469.1_pt1 | contig 9938 bp, 8 predicted proteins | sample 1672141 | NCBI WGS metagenome assembly OLNN01 (sample SAMEA3136652, study PRJEB25190) | human gut metagenome | biome: human gut; feature: human-associated habitat; material: faeces | place: Austria | collected 2013 | reverse complement strand
CCGCTCGGACTTGCGAGTATGAAGGGTATGTACTCGACAGACTGGCCGGTATTGATGGCCTCTTCAGTTATTTCTGTACTTCCGGTACTGATCGCGTTCCTGTTTGCACAGGATGCATTTGTTAAGGGCGTTATGATGACTGGTATGAAAGAATAATAAATAAGAAGAAAGGTGCGAAGAAGATGAGCATGGTAAAGGGTGTAAAAGGGCGACAGGTATACCTTCGCGACGAGGAGCTTCTGCGAAGACGGGAGGAAAATAAAAATTATCTGCTGGAGCTGGGCAGTGAACATCTGCTGCTTCCATATCTGATGGAAGCGGGACGCTGTAAAATGAGTGAGACACCAGAGGACATTCATGGTGGCTGGGAATCCCCACTGTGTGAGCTGAGAGGGCATTTTCTCGGTCACTGGCTGTCTGCGGCTGCTATGCATTATGAGGCGACCGGCAATGAGCAGGTACGTGCAAAGGCAGAGGAGATCGTAGAAGAGCTGGCGGCTTGCCAGAAGGACAATGGCGGACAATGGGCGGCTTCGATTCCGGAAAAGTATCTGTATTGGATCGGACAGAAGAAGCCGGTATGGGCGCCGCAGTACACGATTCACAAGACATTTATGGGTCTGTTGGATATGTATGAGCTGGCAGGCAGTAAAAAAGCACTGGATGTGGCGGTGAATTTCGGAAAGTGGTTTTATGACTGGAGCGGAAAATATACAGAAGCACAGTTTCAGGAAATCCTTGACGTAGAGACCGGTGGTATGCTCGAAATATGGGTAATTCTGTACCGGATTACAAAGGACGAGATGTTCCGCACATTGATGGATCGCTATTACCGCAAGAGTCTTTTTGACGGACTGCTTGCAGGAAAAGATGTACTGACAAATATGCATGCGAACACGACAATTCCGGAGATTCTTGGTGCGGCGGCAGCCTATGAAGTGACAGGTGAGCAGCGTTATCTGGATATTGCGCAGGCGTATTGGAAGAGTGCAGTCACAGACCGTGGATCTTATGTGACCGGAGGTCAGACCTGCGGTGAGATCTGGAGCGCGCCGAACCAGCTGAAGGCAAGACTGGGAGACAAAAATCAGGAGCACTGCACGGTCTACAATATGATGCGCCTGGCTGATTTCCTGTTCCGTCACACGCAGGATCCGGTTTATCTGGATTACTGGGAGAAGAATCTGTACAATGGCATCATGGCGCAGGGTTACTGGCAGGGCAGCTTTACACATGGAAGAAAATCAGAGTATCCGACAAAAGGACTGCTGACGTATTTCCTTCCGCTGCGCGGCGGTGCACAGAAGGCATGGGCATCAAAAACACAGGATTTCTTCTGCTGTCATGGATCGCTCGTACAGGCGAATGCAGCGCATAATACGGGATTTTACTATGAGGGAGAGAATGCCCTTTACGTGTGTCAGTATTTTGAGTCTGACTATGAAGGAACCATCGGTGACACGAAGGTATCGGTCAAGCTGCGCAAGAACCGCATGAATGGGACAGAGCATCTGTCTTCCGATTCCAGCGGAACACAGAAAATCAGTCGGATTGCGGCACGCTATCCGTCTTATCCGCGCAGACAGGTCTATGACCTGATTGTGGAGACAGAAAAGGAAACCGCGTTTGATATATACGTTCGGATTCCGGCATGGACAGCCGGGGAAGGAACGGTATGCGTTTATAACACAGAGAATGCGGATGAGCTTCGGGCGGTTATGGAAGGAGAAAATCCGAATGGCGAGAAGCTCAGCGCAAAGCCGGGTACGCTTGTAAAGCTTTGCAGAAGCTGGAAACGCCAGGTGATCCATGTAGAGCTTCCGAAGACACTGACGGTAGAGCACCTCCCGGATCAGGAAGATATGGCGGCATTTCTGGATGGCCCGGTCGTACTCGCGGGACTTTGTGACGAGGAACGCATTCTTCACACGAAAGGACTGCAGGAGAACGAGCTGCTTGTTCCGGACAATGAGCGGGAGTGGGGCAACTGGATGGGCACTTGGAAGACCGTGCGGCAGGAGCAGGGTATCCGCTTTGTGCCGCTGTATCAGGTCGGATATGAGCACTATTCTGTGTACTTCCCGGTAGAGGAATAAAAATTAAATGAATTACGTTATTGCCTGTTTCGGCGGCGCATATCCGCCTGAACAGGATGCGTACAGAAAAAGATGCCCGAGCGGGCATCTTTTTCTGTATCGGCAGTAGCCTTCTCTATGACCGGGAGAGATTCTTCCGGCTCATCAGCGATTTGTTCGGGAGATTTGCCTTTTCTGCCTGTTGTCGGAGCAGCTCTGACATATCACAGGTATAATTTCCCAGCATTGTCGAATAGGATTTTATCAATGATATCCTTTGCGTTGCTTACGGAAAGGTATCCGTCCTCTATTTTCTCTGTCAGAACCCTGCACAGCGAGAAACGGAATGCAAGAAGTGAGCCATAGCTTTCTTCTACCGTCCATGTATCACAGCCCCAGCAGATTTTATCGATCTGGGACATCTCGATCAGCTGATGCAATACCCGGTTTGATGCCGTGTAGGACAAAAGAGGAACCCAGGTCAGATCCGGATACACATTCTGATATCCGTCCACCATAGGGAAGAGATCGTCCAGCCACGGGAAACCGCAATGCAGCAGCACAAACTTTGTTTCAGGATTGCTTTTAATCACATCGTTTAACTGCAGTATATTTGTGTTCGTGATCTGCCCCATTCCTGTATGGCATTGCAGCGGAAGCGATAATTCTGCTGCGATTTCGCAGATTTTCCAGAACAGATAGTTCTGGAAATATCGGATATCCTCCTGTGTTATATCTGATTCCTTTACCCGGAAGACGCGCTCTGCCTGCTCCTGCGTCACTTTTTCGAAATGAAGGTCGCGCTCGTAGGCGAGTGCTATTTTTAAGGCTACACAGCCTGCATTCTTTTTCCGTATGATCCACGTTCTGACCCATTCCACATAATCTGGCAGATTATCCGGAAACTCCCCGAAGCGTTCCTCCAGCGATACACCGTCATGGTTGCGGAGTCCCTTTTTATAGCCAAGGAAGAACAGATCCAGTCGAAAAGAGGGCGTAAACAGCTCCGACCTTCCATTGTCAGAGCCCGGATTCCAGTAGGTATCTACGATGATATTCTGATATTTGCATTTATTCTTCAGAACATCCATGTAAAAGGCCGGATTCTGATGCGCTTTGCTGATTTGGTCGGAAATCGAGTCCCAGTTCCCGGCTGTGATCGGATCTGAGATTCCGTAAAGCTCCTGAACGGACTTCTGAAGCCAGGCAAAAAAGGATTTATATCGAACCTTCTCCAGGTATGCGGATCTGCTTTCCGCGGTTGATCCCGGAGTGATCTGCATCCATTGCAAATACGTATTATTTATCAACTTGTCCAGATTAAAATCCAGCGCCGCCTGTTCCGGCAGATGATGTGAATGCGTATTCCTGATTTTGTGATCAGATATGTACCCCATTAATTCCTGCTCAGTCTGATTTGCTGTTCCCATGATTGGTAATGCCCCCTTTTTTGTTGTTCTGGTAAAGCGGACATTCACAATCCGCTTCGTTACCTGTTTTCAAAGCATTTATAACAGCCTTCGATTTCCTTGTCAATCAATTTTTTTGACGGTGTTTTGACACAAAATGCTTTTTTTAAAATAGAATATGCTGGTAAAAAACAAAGAATTAAGGAAAATAGCGACTTTTTTATATTTAAAAAAATCCACACAGAAACGTCGCACAAGCTCATGCATAAAATCAGATAATTTAAATTAAATAAAAAAATAAAAAGAAAACACTTGACAAAACAAAGAATATCAATTACAATAAAGACAACAAAACAACAGAGAGAAAAAGCAGGAGGACAGTCCAATGGGAAAGTAAATGGATTGTAAAAGGCAAAAAGAACAGGAGGTTATACAGTGAAGCTTCAAATTATTCATCGATAGGGCTACCGGATGACGAGAAAGTCTGGTAGCCCTTATTTTGTGATGCCAGGGTCAAAAGGTCAAAAAGCCGTTCATGCTCTCGCAATCCGTGTATCATTGGGGGCAAAATACCTTTTGGGACTCGCAGGCATCATAAGAGCATGAAATGCGAAGCAATCCGCCAGACGTGAGATGGACTATTAAGGGGGAATTGTGAAAGCTGCATAAAAATTACATGAAAAAATTATGAAAATGGGAGAAGACAAACAAAGCGATTGCAATCCATATAAATATGTGATATTTTGAACATGCCACCTGAAAACGTTACCGAAAACGGAACCGGGAACATTTTATACAAGGTATGAGAATTGAGGAGACGCATGGAAAAAAATATGACCGAGGGAAATTCCCTCAAACAGATTTTATGTTTTGCATTTCCGCTGCTGCTTGGCAACTTATTCCAGCAGCTTTACAATCTGGCGGATTCGATTATCGTAGGAAAGACGCTTGGAATCGATGCGCTGGCATCTGTGGGAGCGAGCGGCTCTCTGAATTTCCTGATACTTGGCTTTTGCATAGGACTGTGCAGCGGGTTTGCGATCCCGGTCGCGCAGACCTTTGGTGCGAAGGAGTATTCCCTGATGCGCCGGTATGTCGTAAATGCAATGGCGCTCGCAGCGGGGATTTCCATTGCGTTTGCAGTCGTGACGGCGCTGTTTTGCAGACAGATCCTGGTTCTGATCCGCACGCCGGAGAATATTTTAGACGGCGCGTACCGGTATCTGATCATTATCTTTATCGGGATTCCATTTACGGTTCTTTATAATCTGTCAGCCGGTATTCTGCGTTCGCTCGGAGACAGCAAGAGTCCGTTTTTGTTCCTTGCCATATCGACTATCATCAATATCATTGGCGATCTGGTGTGCATTCTGGTCTTCGGGATGGGCGTAGAGGGCGCAGCTATCTCCACGATCGTTGCACAGGCCATTTCCGGCATCTGCTGTGTCATTTATATGAAAAAGCGTTTTACGATCCTGAAACTGGACCGGCAGGAGGAGAAGCTTTCTGCTCACCGGATGAAGATTCTGCTCGGCATGGGTGTCCCGATGGGACTGCAGTTTTCTATCACTGCGATCGGCAGTGTCATTTTGCAGAGCTCGGTCAACACGCTTGGCTCGACCGTCGTCGCAGCATTCACAGCCGGTACGAAGGTGGAACAGTTTACGATGGCGCCATATGACGCACTTTCCAATACGAGCGCGACCTTCTGCGGTCAGAACCTCGGTGCCCGCAGGATCGACCGGATCTACAAAGGCGTCAGACAGATGATCACGATCAGCGTGCTCTACAGTATTCTGGCAGGAGCGGCGATGATCCTCTGGGGCGACCGGATGGTTGGCATCTTTGTAGATGCAGGGGAGACAGCGGTCATTTCCCATGCGTACAAGTTTGTCCGGTGTCTTGCCTGGTTCTACTATCTGCCGGGAATCCTCGCCATCCTTCGCAGCGGTGTGCAGGGTATGGGGCACAGCGGCGCTGCGATGTTCGCTGGCCTGACCGAGATGATTGCCCGTACCGTTATGGGACTCTTTGTCATTCCGGTATACGGCTTCACCGCAGCCTGCTTCAACGACCAGGCCGCCTGGCTCTGCTCGACAACCTACATTGCGATTATCTTTCTGACCATTGTGAAGAAGGAGCGGATTCGGCTAAATCCTGACAGTGATATGGAATGTGTGGAAAACGAATTGTAAATATATACAAAAACGAAATGATAAAATTGTGAAAATAAGAGAAAACAAACAAAACAATTGCAATTCATAAAAAAGTATGTTATGTTAGGTATAGCAATTGAAAACGTTACCGAAAACGAAACCGGTAACAGTTTAAAAAACATAAGGAGGGCTATTATGTTAAAGAAAAGAATGTCATGGCTGCTGGCTGCAACGATGGTTGCATCAATGGGAATGGGCTGTGTGCCGGCTGCTGCAGAGGAGAGCACGTACGACGGAACGATTCGCTGGCTGAACTACAAGCCGGAGGTTGCTGATGCGATGAACGAGATCGCTGCTAAATATACCGAGGAGACCGGTATCAATGTAGAGATCGAGACTGCAGCGTCTGGTCAGTATGAGCAGACCCTGACCGCGAGAATCGACAGCTCAGAGGCACCGACGATCTTCGTTATCGACAGTGTGAACATGCTGAATACCTGGAAGGATTATATTTCAGACCTTTCCGATACAGAGCTGTATTCCTACGTGACCGACGATGCTTATACGATGAACGATGGCAACGGCGCGATCTACGCCATTTCCTATTCACTGGAAGCATGGGGCATCATCGTAAATAAGAAAATCACAGATGCATACTTCGCATCTCCGAACAAGTCAACAGAGTACACCTCTCTTGATGACCTTTACACCTTCGATGCTCTGAAGGCAGTCGTAGAGGATATGACCGCTCTGAAGGATGAGCTTGGAATTGACGGCGTATTCGGATCCACATCCCTGAAGGCCGGTGATGACTGGAGATATCAGTCCCATCTGATGAACCAGCCGCTGTACTGGGAGTGGGGCGGAAATGACAAGATCGACCTGAATGGTGAGATTCCGGAGTTCACATTCGAGTATGCTGAGAATTACAAGAATATCTTAGATCTGTACCTCAACAATTCTGTCATCGAGCCGAACCTCGTAGGAACAAAGACCGTAGACGATTCTATGGCAGAGTTCGCTCTTGGCAAATGCGCAATGATCCAGAACGGTGTATGGGCATGGAACACGATCAACGGTACCGACGGCAAGGCAGTCGAGGCCGATGATGTTTGCTTTATCCCGATCACCTGCGGCGTTGAAGGTGAGGAGAACATGGGATTGAACGTAGGCGCAGGCCAGTACATGTGCATCAACTCTCAGTCCTCTGAGGAAGATCAGAAGGCTGCTGAGGAATTCCTTGTATGGCTGTTCAGCTCTGATACAGGTAAAGAGCTTGTTTCCAAGAAGCTGCAGTTCGTTACCCCGTTCAGCACAATGGAAGACGCAGTGTATGACAACCCGCTGTTTGCAAGCCAGAGCGCAATCGCAGCTGCAGGCAAGACCGCATACTGCTGGGCTTCGAACCTGATTCCGGACCAGACCTGGAAGGACAATATGGGCGGCGATCTGCTGCAGTACGCACAGGGCCAGATGGAATGGGATGACGTTGTGACAGACGCTGTTGATACATGGGCAGTTGAGAGAGATATTACAAATGCAGCAAACGCTGAGTAATACAGAGTTGTAGTCAATTTTGGGCTGCCGTTAAGGTTCTTACGGCAGCCCTCTGTATATAAAACGGAAACTGGTGTTCCGGTACAGCGTTCGACAAATGGCGGAACCCGATGTGTTCCGCCATCTGTGAGGCGCTGTGCCAGCAGAGGAGAGGAGAAGCAAGGAATGCAGAAAATTTATAAAAAATATTTTGCCATATTTACATTGCCAACACTGATTGCCTATGCGATCGCGTTTGTGGTACCGTTTTTCATGGGACTGTATCTGTCCTTCTGTAAGTTCAAGACGATTGGAAATGCAAAATGGGTTGGCCTTTCCAACTATCTTTATGTATTTCAGGACAGCAACGGATTTCTGGCAGCGCTGTGGTTTACAGTAAAGATCGCGGTCGTCGGAGTGATCACGACAAACGTCATCGCATTTGCGCTGGCACTGCTTCTGACCCGTGGATTGAAGGGGACGAATGCATTCCGTACCATATTCTTTATGCCGAACCTGATCGGCGGTATCATCCTCGGTTACATCTGGCAGCTTCTTTTAAATGGTATCCTGATTAAACTGACCGGCGCGGATCTGACCTTCAGCGCGACCTACGGCTACTGGGGTATCATCATCCTGTACAACTGGCAGAAGATCGGTTATCTGATGATCATTTACATCGCAGGTATCCAGTCGATATCGGCAGACCTGATGGAGGCGGCGCAGATCGACGGCGCGAATTACCGTCAGACCCTGCGCAAGATCATCATCCCGCTCGTCATGCCGTCTATCACGATCTGCAGCTTCCTGTCCCTGACGGACTGCTTCAAGATGTATGACCAGAACCTGGCTCTGACCGGTGGTGCACCGGGTACCCAGACCGCGATGCTTGCGATGGATATCTGCAATACCTATTACAACCGTATCGGTTTTGCCGGTATCGGACAGGCAAAGGCAGTCGTATTTACAGTACTCGTATTTGCCATTGCGATGGTTCAGCTCCGTGCGACCAGATCAAAGGAGGTAGAATAATATGGAACAGAGAAAAAAGATTGCAGATAGTATTGTTTATATCGTTCTGACCGTTCTGGCAGTTGCGTTCCTGGTTCCGATTTTCCTCGTAATCATGAACTCCCTGAAAAACAAGCTGTACATTTCGACGACTCCGTTTGTGCTCCCGAATGGCGATAGCTTCGTAGGACTGAAAAACTATGTAGACGGACTGACGAAGATCCATTTCTTTGACAGCGTCGGATATTCTCTGTTTATCACTGTATTTTCGGTACTGGCGATTGTTATCTTCTGTTCGATGACTGCATGGTTTATCACACGTGTAAAGAGTAAGATCACTTCTGGTATTTATTACATGTTCGTAGCGAGCATGGTTGTACCGTTCCAGATGGTTATGTACACCATGACGAAGACAGCGGATGCGCTGCATCTGAACAACTATGTCGGCATCATAGTAGTCTATCTTGGATTCGGAGCCGGAATGTCTGTATTTATGTTTTCCGGCTTTGTAAAGGGTATCCCGATGGAGCTGGAGGAGGCCGCACTGATCGACGGCTGCAACCCGCTGACCATGTATATCAAGGTTGTATTCCCGATACTGAAGCCGATCTCCATCACCGTTGCGATTCTGAATGCAATGTGGGTATGGAATGACTATCTGCTTCCGTATCTGTTGATCGGTACGAAATACCGTACGATTCCGGTAGCAATTCAGTATCTGAAGAGTGGATATGGTTCTATTGACTACGGACATCTGATGGCAGCCATCGTAGTAGCACTGATTCCGATCGTTGTATTCTACTTTGCATGCCAGAAGTACATCATTGAAGGTATTGTAGACGGAGCCGTAAAGGGCTGATAAGGAGGATATTATGGCACATTTTACCTGTAATTTTATTTCCTATGTATTAAATCGTGCCGTTGATGTGGATGTCATTATTCCGGGCGTCACATCGACAGAGGCCGGAGAACCGGGTGTCACGCACAAGCCGAGATGGAAATATCCGGTGCTGTATCTCCTGCATGGCTACTGCAACGACTACAGCACCTGGGAGCGCTATACCTCGATTGAGCGGTATGCAGAGGAGCGGAGAATCGCAGTGGTGACCTTTTCCGCAGAAAACAACATGTATATGAAGCTTCAGGACGTCAAAAAGGAGAATCCGATCGAGGGACTGATGGAGCCGGACTACGAAAAATTCCTCATGGAAGAGCTGCCGGACTTTGTGACTTCCATGTTCCCGATTTCGGAAAAGCCGTCAGATACGTATATCGCAGGACTTTCGATGGGCGGCTTCGGAGCTTTGTCAAATGGATTCCGCTATCCGGACCGTTTCCGTGCAGTCGGCGCGTTTTCACCGCTGACGACGCAGCTGCGCAAGAATTACCGTGAGAATCCGGAGGTACCGGCATATCTGGAAAAATATGAGCCGCTGCTTCTGATCCAGAAGGCGATGAAGCGCGGGGAGATGCCGGATCTGTACTACTGCTACGGAACGGAGGACTTCCTGTATGATATGCAGGACTGGTTTAAGGAAAAGCTGGAAGAAAATGAAGTAAAGTGTACCATTGAAGTGCTGCCGGACTACGGACATGAGTGGGCATTCTGGGATCGCGAGGTAAAAGCATTCCTCGATTGGATTCCGCGTACCGATCCATACTATAAGGAAGCACCGATAAGAAGGATCTGATGATTTTAGGGTTGCGAGAGCATGAAATGCGAAGCAACCCGTGTATCATTGGGGTCAAAA
>OLNN01003461.1_pt1 | contig 9960 bp, 10 predicted proteins | sample 1672141 | NCBI WGS metagenome assembly OLNN01 (sample SAMEA3136652, study PRJEB25190) | human gut metagenome | biome: human gut; feature: human-associated habitat; material: faeces | place: Austria | collected 2013 | reverse complement strand
TCCTCCTAATATTTTCTGCACTAGGCGATATTTTGTCACTCTGTAAAGAATTTGTCAACAGACTTCAAATTTTCTTCATATTTTTCGACTTATTATACAATTTTTTCATGTGTTTTATTATTTTTCAGGTACTTTTTCTAGCTGAATTCCGGCATATTTGAACGAAATTTTAATGGAACAAACTGCCTCTGAAGACCGGGATTTTTCCTTTCCGGTATGGTAATATGGCTGCAGAAGGCCTTCCAGAGATTCTCATACTCATCTGACTGTACCGGATCCATCTCTTGTGTATTTAATACTGCCTGTATATAAACCGTACATTCTCCGCCCTGCTCATGAGCCAGAACCTTCTGCCTTTTTTTGTCATAGATCATCCAGTTTTCATTTGGAAAACGATCTGAAAAATGGGGCGCCAGAAGTTCCAGGATGTCATTTTCCGGCTGAATTTCCGAAAAAAGCACTCCGCTGCCAATCTCACGGAACCTTACAAATCCATAAAATCTGTGAATCTCATGCCACACCTTGACCTGAAGTGAGGAGACAAGACTCACCGCCGGATCTGCCAGAGCTTCCAGTACCCGCGTATCAGCCCTTCCCTTTTCCAGTGCTCTGCGAAGCAAATAAAAAATTGCCGTTCCCTTTTCCGGATGAACAGATGCCGCAGCATAGCACACTGCTTCATAAACCTGTCCGCCAAGCCTGGTTTTTATCGTTCTGGCAACCTTAAATGCCTTGACAGAATCTGAGATGATCTCCAGGTTTTCCGTAAAAAGCTCCGGATGATCCGGCTCTCTGACAGCAATCCCCACGGAGAATCCTCTGTTTCCCCAGCGCCAGCCGTCATAAACAGCCGTAAAGATTCCTTCCATCGTATCGTCACAGATCAGCATTTTCTTTTTATATTCCACAAACGCTCACCCCTTCCATTCCCGGAACAGCCAGATCTGCGTCAAACAGCGACAGCTGTCTATAGGTAATCCCCGTATCTGCAGGATTTTTTCCGGTGCCTGTTTCCAGAATATTTCTTACTATATAATCCTCATCCAGCTTTACCGGATACATCTGTCTTCCATTGCAGGTAATAAAATATACTGCCCTCTTCAGCACCACTCCGATCTTTTTCAGATCAGAAAAATCCAGCGTATGATATCTCCTGGCTCCCATAATCCTCCTGGCAGATTTCTCGCCGATTCCAGGAACCCGGAGAAGCGTCCGGTAGTCTGCCCGGTTGATCTCCACAGGAAAACATTCCAGATGACTGATGGCCCAGTCGCATTTGGGATCCAGGAACAGATTAAGGTTCGGATGCTTTTCTGACAAAAGCTCTTCTGCCCGGAAGCCATAAAACCTGAGGAGCCAGTCTGCCTGATACAGCCGGTGTTCTCTTAAAAGCGGCGGCCCCTGCGGAAGAACAGGAAGATCTTTATCTTCATTCACAGATACAAAAGCAGAATAAAATACACGCTTCAGAGAAAACTGCCTGTACAGCGCCTCTGCCACAGAGACGATCTGGTAGTCACTTTCTCCTGCTGCCCCTACGATCATCTGAGTGCTCTGCCCGGCAGGCACAAATTCCGGAGCATGCCGGTAAAGGGCCAGCTCCTGTCTGTTTTCTTCCCTTCTGTTCCGTATCTGTTTCATGGGACGGAGAATCGTAGTCCTGCTTTTATGGGGAGCCAGCTTTTTCAGTCCCTCCGCAGTAGGAAGTTCCAGGTTCACGCTCATACGGTCCGCCAGATAACCTGCTTTTTGGATCAGCTCCGGTGAAGCCCCCGGAATTGCTTTCAGATGAATATACCCCTGAAAATGATATTGTTTCCTTAAAATTTCCACAGAGCGGATCAGCTCTTCCATGGTAGCATCCGGAGAACCCTTTACCCCGGAGCTTAAAAACAGCCCCTCAATATAATTTCTTCTGTAAAATTCTATGGTGAGCCTGCTGATCTCTTCCGGGGTAAAGCTTGCCCGCACCACATCACTGGAAGCGCGGTTCACGCAGTATTTACAGTCAAATACACACTCGTTGGTATAAAGGACTTTCAGAAGGCTGATGCACCTTCCGTCTCCTGCAAAGCTGTGGCAGATGCCTGCTGAAATGCTGTTTCCGATCCCTGTCCCGTCTCCTTTTCTTGCTGTTCCGCTGGAGGTACAGGCAACATCATATTTTGCTGCATCTGCCAGTATTCCCAGCTTTTCCATTACTGTCATTGACTCCTGAATAACCATATGGGCCTCCCAAACATTTGTTTGTAATTATTTTAATCCAAACAGACGTTTGTGTCAACCCAATAAAACGGGATGAACTAAAAAATTCCAGAACAAATCTGGAATTTTTTATTACGTAATTATTTCAATTTTAAAGCTGTGTTTCCACAAAGATATCATAGATTGCTTTTACAGCAGTCTCAAAATCGCGGTTCTCAACGCCTATGATAATATTCAGCTCACTGGATCCCTGATCGATCATTTTTACATTTACGTGAGCATGAGCCAGGGCTGCAAATACTCGGCCTGCAGTTCCCCTCTGAGATTTCATTCCCCGTCCCACGACAGCGATCAGAGCAAGGTCTGATTCCATTTCCACAAAGTCAGGCTGTACGGCTCTGTGAATGCCTGCGATCACCTGCTGCTCCTTCTCTTCAAATTCATCCTGATGCACATAAACTGTCATGGTATCAATTCCGGAGGGAACATGTTCAAAATTAATTCCCTGATCTTCAAAAACCTGAAGGATCTTTCTTCCGAAGCCTACCTCGCTGTTCATCATGGATTTTTCAATGTTAATAGAACAGAACCCTTTTTTGCCTGCAATTCCTGTGATCACATATCTTGGCTTGCGGCAGGTGCTTTCCACAATAAAGGTTCCCTTGTCCTGAGGACGGTTTGTATTTCTGATATTGATGGGAATCCCCTCTTTCCTTACAGGGAAAATGGCTTCCTCATGAAGTACTGTCGCGCCCATATAGGAAAGTTCGCGAAGCTCTCTGTAAGTAATCGTTTCAATCACAGCCGGATTCTCCACAATCCTGGGATCTGTTACCAGGAAACCGGAAACATCTGTCCAGTTCTCATAAATATCCGCATGGACTGCTCTTGCCACCAGAGAACCGGTCACATCAGAGCCTCCTCTGGAAAATGTCTGAACGGTTCCGTCTTCCTTTGCCCCATAAAATCCCGGAATCACTGCGCGCTCACATTTAGAAAGACGTTTGCCAAGAAGACGGTCTGTTTTCTCCCCGTCAAAGTTGCCGTTTTTATCAAAACGGATCACAGATGCAGCGTCAACAAACTCATATCCAAGATACGCTGCCATAATTTTTCCGTTTAAAAACTCACCTCTGGAAGCTGCGTAGTCTGTGCCTGCCTGCGCTCTGAAATCTGCTTCTATCTGAGCAAACTCTTCCTCCAGGGAAAGCTTAAGATCAAGACCTCTGATGATCTCATAATAGCGCTCTTTGATCTCCTGAAAGATTCCGCCGAACTCTTTCCCCTGGGCAGCTTTGTCATAACATGCATACAGAAGGTCTGTTACCTTTGTATCACCGGAAAATCTTTTTCCGGGCGCAGACGGTACCACATAACGTCTACCTTCCTCACTGCGGATAATGTCTCCGACTTTACGGAACTGCTCTGCATTTGCCAGAGAGCTTCCTCCGAATTTTACCACTTTTTTCATAATACTTCCTCTCACCCTTCTTCATTTAATAGCTGCATCCAAAAAACGCAGCATAATAGAAAATCTGACTTTTATTTTATTGAAAAAGGAAGATTTTTGCAAGTATTTCTTTGATTTTATCGAAAATATAATGATATACTCAAGTATAGCTGCATTACCGCCCGTCACTGTTTACATGTAATAATCCTGCAAGGCGTCTCGGCATAAAAATCCCAGAATCCCGAAACATACTGGGCAAAATGACACTACCGAAGATGATCCGGAATGTATTTCGGTCAGGTTGCCTCAAACGTAAGGAACAGCCTCCGTTTACGCGCAATATTCCTTCATGATATTTTCCAGCGCAGACGCACTGCTGGTATGGCATCTGCATACGGGAATAGATTTTCTCTTTGCCTCTTCCACCGCACAGTTGACCATTTTGTGAGATACTGTGTTGGTAAAAAGAATCAGAAGATCCGGCGCTCCGATTTTCTTTTTCATAGTACCTTTTTCTTTTGCAAAAACTTTTGCCTTACATCCATAGCCTTTGCAGATATTTTCATACTGACATACCATACGCTCATTACCGCCCACAATCACAACACTCATATCCCGCTCTCCTTTGTTATTTATAACTAACTTAAAGTTAAAAATTTGAGTTAGCACTTGCTAACTCGTTGTAAACATCTTATCACAGGATTTTTTATTTGTCAAAAGATTTTTGTTCTTTTTTATACTCTGTCACCTCACAGACTGTCAGAACCCTTTCTTTTACATGAAATTTTATATTTTTGCTTCCATAAGAAAGCCCATAGATCCTGTTGGGATCCTCCTGATAACCCGGTCTGGGATCGTTTTCCAGAACCTCTGTAAGAGCCGCTCTCTGTTCCTCTGGAATTTTCTCCAGAAGCTCCTCCGGAAACTCTACGGCAAGTCTGCTCCTCTCAATCTGATCAGTAAATCCTCCCGCTGCGCCGGGATGACTTTCCACATAAGGAAGGTACGGTTTAATATCAAAAACAGGAGTGCCATCCATAAGGTCTGCGCCCGATACATGAAGTATGGTTCCCAGTCTTGGATGCTGCTCCACCTTTTCAAGCCGGACGCAGGACAGCCCCAGATGATTTGGGCGAAAGGGGGATCTGGTGGCAAAAACACCTTTGCGCACATTTCCTCCCAGTCTGGGAGGACGTACTGTAGAGGACCAGCCTTTTTCCACTGCCTCTGAAAACTGCCAGATCAGCCAGATATAATCATACTCCTCAATTCCGCGGAAGGCTTCCGGCCTCCTGTATTCCGGCTCAAAAATAATCTGAGCCTTCTGCTTTTTCAGCCATCCGCTCTGATGAGGAACACCAAATTTTTCCGGAAAGTCATTGTGGATCCGCGCAATGATCTGCAGACTGTGTTCAGATTTTGGCGTTATTTCAGACATTATTTCCCCTCCCACAAAATTTTACCGGTCAATCACTTCTACCGGAGTGTCATCTTTTTTATCAAGATCATTTATGTATTTTTTTGTTTCTTTTACAATTACATTGGATAAAAGAAGTACCGCCACCAGGTTGGGAATTGCCATAAGCGCATTCAGAATATCCGCAACTGTCCATACCAGATTCAGTGAAACTACCGGGGCCACTGCCGCAACAATAATATAAACCACTCTGTATGGAATCAGTCCCGCTTTTCCGGCAAAATATTCCACGCACCTCTCTCCGTAATAGGCCCACCCGAGAACGGTTGAATACGCAAAGGAAATAATTCCCACAACCAGGATAAAGGGGCCCAGTACCGGAATCTGCTGAAATGCCAGAGTGGTAAGGATTCCTCCGTCCGTAATATTTGACATATCAATGGACGGATTTTTCATAATACTGGTCACAAGGACCAGACCTGTCATCAGACAGACTACAACTGTATCCCAGAAGGTTCCTGTGCTGGATACAAGAGCCTGGCGCACCGGGTTTCTTGTCTGCGCTGCTGCGGCGGCAATAGGCGCGGAACCAAGGCCTGATTCATTGGAAAAAAGTCCTCTGGCGATTCCATACTGCATTGCCATCATGATTCCTCTTCCAACCAGTCCTCCTGCAGCAGCTCCCGGAGTAAAAGCAAGCCTGCAGATGGTTTTGATTGCCGGAATGATAAAATCAAAATTCAGTCCCAGAATGATCACACAGCCCAGGATATAAAAAGCTGCCATAAAAGGAACCAGTTTTTCACATACGTTTGCAATGGAGCGGATTCCCCCGAAAATAACCAGCGCTGTCAAAGCTGCGACTACGATTCCCACCAGCGCCGGAGCAATATGCAGATTTTCCTCACAGACAGTGGCAATGGCATTTACCTGCGTGGCGCAGCCGATTCCAAAAGAAGCGAAGCCTGCCAGAAACGCAAAGATCATTCCCAGCCACTTCATGTTCAATCCGCGTTCCAGCGCATACATGGCTCCCCCCTGCATTCTTCCGTCCTTTGTCTTCACACGATATTTCACTGCGATCAGAGATTCACTGTACTTGGTTGCTATCCCAAAAACACCGGTGATCCAGCACCAGAAAACAGCACCGGGGCCTCCCAGAGCCACAGCGGTTCCCACACCGATAATATTTCCTGTGCCAATGGTAGACGCCAGCGCGGTTGTCAGAGCGCCGAACTGACTGACCTCTCCTTCTGCATCCGGATCTTTTGTCACAGACAGTCTGATTGCCTTTCCAATCTTCCTCTGTATAAATCCTGTCCGTACTGTCATAAAAATATGAGTTCCAAGAAGCAGAAGGATCATCCACCATCCCCAAACCATCTTGTCGATCTGATTGATCACATTTACTATCGTATCAAACATAAAAATCTCCTTTTTCTTTTTTAACGCCTTTCTTTTATATCTGCCCTTCCTGCTGCATCCATGCTTTCAGTGCACTGAGATTCCTTTTGGCATCTTTTTTTCCCAGTTCATATACCTCCTGAATTTTTTCCAGATCACTTTCCATCCTTCCCACGGTCAGTCTTCGGCTAGGCCGGATCACAAAAGCTTCTCCGGTTTTTTCCATAGCGCGGATATCTGCCAGGGTCTGATTATATACCTTATGCCTGTTTTTCAGGGCATCCACAAATCTGGGATATCGGTGATAATAAATTTCTGCCAGCTTTACCATTTCCGGCTCTTTTACAAAACCTTCTTCTCTGGTAAGAACCACCACATTCCTTTTATACCCCATTCTCTGGAACTGGCTGACCGGAATACTGTCTGTACAGCCCCCGTCCAGAAGCTTTCTGCCTTCCCAGTCAACAATCCGTGATACATAGGGCATGGATGCCGAAGCCCTCATCACATCTACCTGGTTCAGCAAATCTGTAATTCTGATATATTCTGGCTGTCAGGTTTCCAGATTGGTGCACACTGCATAAAACGCTGTATCTGATTTAAAAAAAGCTTCATAATCATAAGGATCCAGACGCTCCGGAATCTCATGATAACAGAACTGTTTTCCCACGACTTCCCCTGTGTGTACCAGACTCCACAGACTCATAAAATGTTTGTCATTCCTGTATTTTTTATAATACCGGATACTTCTTCCCTTCTGGCCTGACACAAAGGAACAGCCATGGAGCGCCCCTGCAGAAACTCCGATCACTCCGTCGAAATGAATCTGATTTTCCAGAAACACATCCAGAACCCCTGCCGTATAAATCCCCCTCATTGCTCCGCCTTCCAAAACAAGTCCTGTTTTCATCTGACGCCTCGCCTTTCTCTTATCCAGTAATCCCTGATCCGTTCCCATGCTTCTCTGTAGCTTATATGATTTTCTGCTGCAAAAGCTGCCGCACTTTCATATTCCGGATAACATCTTCTGCTTCCGTCCGGAAGTGTGCAGATTTTTACTGTCGCCACTGCCTCAGGCATAGAAAGCTTTTGAATCTCTCTTTTTAGAACTGAACGTTCCATCCGGCTTCTCCGAATACCAATGGTAGTGGTCTGTCGGAAAAGAATTTCTTCCAGAGCAGAAATGTCCTGTTCTGCACAGATCACTGACAGAATCCATGCCGGGCGGTTTTTTTTCATATAAGCCGGCATATAATACACGTCTCTGGCTCCCGCTACAAAAAGAAGATTCATTACGTTTCCAAGTTCCTCTCCGGTACAGTCGTCCACATTTGTTTCCAGTTTCCAGATCACATCCTTCTGCACCTGATCCTCTTTTTTCTTTTCCGGAGTGATCAGCATTGCCCTTAAAATTCCCGGACATGCATATTTCCGTTTCCCTGCCCCGATTCCGGTTTTATCCACTGTGAATTTTTCCGGAAGACAGTCTGATGTTTTTATGGCTGCCACAATAGCTGCCCCGGTAGGCGTTACCAGTTCCCCCTCAATGTCCGTGATCTTTAAAGTAAGCCGGTTCTGCTGCACAATATTCACAACTGCAGGCACCGGCACCGGAAGTGTTCCGTGCTGACAGCGTACAAAGCCTGTTCCCTCACAGAGCTTTGGCACGATCACTTCCGTAATGTCCAGATCATCCAGGCACACTGCTGCCGCTGCAATATCCACTATGGAATCCACTGCTCCTACCTCATGAAAATGCACCTGTTCCTCTGATACTCCGTGAGCCTTTGCCTCTGCCTTTGCCAGAATCTGAAAAATATGAAGCGCAGTCTCCTTTGCCCGGTCTGTCATCTCTGAATTCAGAAGAATCTGGCGGATTTCTTTCATTCCTCTGTGTTCATGAATATGCCCATGGTCATGTCCTGATTCCCCGGTATGGAAACCTCTGTGCCCGTGGGCTGGTTTTTCTGTGTGCAAATCTTCCTTTCCACGATCCGATACTTCTGTATAAAAAGGTTCCTCCTCATGACCCGGTCCCTCTGTGTGAGCATGTCCCTTTTCACGGGCTGTTACTTCTGTGCAAAAATGTCCGTTGGCTGTCTCTGTACAGTCATGTACATGTGTATGTTCTTCTGTATGGACATGATGCGCCTGCTCTATACTGTGGCCATGAAGATATTCCATATCATGGTCATGATTCTCATGATTTTTATCCAATATCACAGAAAAATCACAGGCATCCAGCCCGGACTTTTTTACCCGGGTGATCTCTGTACGAAATCCGTCAGCCCGGATACTGGAAAGCGCTTTTTCCAGCACCTTCTGATCTGCTCCCAGGTCAAGAAGCGCTGCAACCGTCATATCCCCGCTGATTCCGGAATAACATTCCAGATATAATGTCCTTCCCATAAATCTCTCCTTTATTTTTCTCTGATACCAAGTCTGTTGATCTGCGTTGCTATATAGCCAGCCCCATAGCCATTATCAATATTGACCACTGCAATTCCATTGGCGCAGGAATTGATCATTGTCAGAAGGGCTGAAAGTCCATGCATACTTGCTCCGTAGCCTACAGAAGTAGGAACTGCGATCACCGGTTTATCTACCAGTCCTCCCAGCACGCTGGCAAGGGCGCCTTCCATACCGGCAACAGCAATCACACAGTTTGCCTCCTGGATCACATCAAGTCTGGAAAAAAGTCTGTGGATCCCGCTGACTCCTACATCATAGATCCTTTCTACTTCTGAGCCAAAATATTCTGCAGTCTGGGCAGCTTCTTCAGCCACCGGAATATCAGCGGTTCCGGCAGTACATACTGCAATCTTTCCCACGTGTTCCCTTTTTTCTTTTTCTATCTTGATGATATGTGAGATTTCATCATATTCCGTCTGAGGAAACAGTTCCTTTACCAGTTCATACTGATGCCTGGATGCTCTTGTTCCAAAAACCTCACCGTTTTCCTCATACAGTTTTTTAAATATTTGCGTAAAATGAACGTCTGCCTTTCCGCTGCAGAAAATCACCTCCGGAAATCCGCTTCGAATCTCTCTGTGAGAATCCAGCTTCGCATAATCCATTTCCTCAAAAGGCTGCTTTCGAAAATAATGCTCTGCCTCCTCCAGCGTAATCTCATTTTGTTTAAATTTTGTCAGTACCTCTCTTGCTTCCATTTTTATCTCACCTTAACTCCCGCTTTATCCCTGTCAGTTTCTGTAAATCCCGTCTTTTAAAAAGCCTGTTTCTGAATAAACAGTGCCTGATTTTGCTGCAAAATAAAAACAGGAAAGCCGCCCGGCTAGTGCCACGCACCTACTTCCGGCATTCTCCCTGTTATCTTCGTTTCCCGAATAACTCCGGCTTCACCCCGGTGCAGTATTACAGAAATAACTATAGCATATTTCCCTTCCAAATTAAATAGTTTTTTATATTCTTGAGTTTCCGTAGTTTTATCCACAGCCCTCCTATTTTACGTGCTTTGTTATAA
>OLNN01003458.1_pt1 | contig 9967 bp, 7 predicted proteins | sample 1672141 | NCBI WGS metagenome assembly OLNN01 (sample SAMEA3136652, study PRJEB25190) | human gut metagenome | biome: human gut; feature: human-associated habitat; material: faeces | place: Austria | collected 2013 | reverse complement strand
CGTTCCGAGATGCGCCGCCTGACCCGCGTCGAGCAGGTGGGCCTCGACGCCAAGCAGCGCCTCATCAGCGCCAACCTGCGCCTCGTGGTCTCTATCGCCAAGCGCTATGTCGGTCGCGGCATGCTCTTCCTCGACCTTATTCAGGAAGGCAACCTCGGCCTTATCCGCGCCGTGGAGAAGTTCGACTACACCAAGGGCTTCAAGTTCTCGACCTATGCGACCTGGTGGATCCGCCAGGCCATCACGCGCGCCATCGCCGACCAGGCGCGTACGATCCGCATCCCGGTCCATATGGTCGAGACGATCAACAAGCTCGTCCGCGTGCAGCGCAAGCTGCTGCAGGACCTCGGGCGCGAGCCTACCCCCGAGGAGATCGCGGAGGAGATGGACATGACGCCCGACCGCGTCCGCGAGATTCAGAAGATCAGCCAGGAGCCCGTGTCCCTCGAGACCCCCATCGGCGAGGAGGAGGACTCCCAGCTCGGCGACTTCATCGAGGACGATGCCGCCGTGGTGCCCCCCGATGCCGCCTCGTTCTCTATGCTGCAGGAGCAGCTGGCCAAGGTGCTGGAGGGCCTGGCCGAGCGCGAGCGCAAGGTTATCAGCCTCCGTTTCGGCCTGGAGGACGGTCATCCGCGCACGCTGGAGGAGGTGGGCCGCGAGTTCGGTGTCACCCGCGAGCGCATCCGCCAGATCGAGAGCAAGACGCTTGCGAAGCTGAGGCACCCCAGCCGGTCCAGCAAGCTTAAGGACTATCTGGAGGACTAGGAAACGATCCGACAGATCCGATGCCCGCGGCCTCGCTGCTGCGGGCATCTTCTTTTGCGGCAAAGATTTTTGGAAAAATGGTCACAAAGTCGAGTTTTGGGTTTCTGCGATGGCTTAAATTCGCATATCTTGCTTGTCTCGGCTTCTTCTGCAGACAAATTAGGGCATAAATGTCGCCGAATCGCCGAAAACGTTGATCCAGAAAACCCAAAACTCGATTTTGTGACCAGAAATTTCAAAACTATTGTAAGAGAGGCAGTGAAAGCCCTATGAACGAGGCCGTTTATGAGTTCTTCGCCACGTGCCTGCCGGGCGCCGAGAGGCTCCTGGCGGACGAGCTGCACGGACTCGGCGTGAAGAAGGTGCGTCCGCTGTCCGGCGGCGCATCGTTTTTCGGCGCGCCCGAAGACGCCCTGCGGGTGTGCCTGTGGTCGCGGCTCGCGGGGCGCGTTAATCTCACGGTAGGTCGCGTGGCGGCGCGGGACGCCGATGCCCTGTACGCCGGCGTGCGCGAACTTCCCTGGGAAACGGTGATCGCCGATGGTGCGAGTATCGCCGTGCGGGCGAGCGGTACCAACGCGGAGCTGCGCAACACCCAGTTCGTCGCCTTGAAGGTGAAGGATGCTATCTGTGATCGCCTGGCCGAGACTCGCGGCGCGCGGCCCGATGTGAAGCCCCAGCAGCCCGACGCTCTCGTTGAGGTGCGCCTTAGAGAGGAGAAGGCGAGCCTGTCTCTTGATCTGTCGGGCCGCTCCCTCACACGCCGGGCGTACCTTGGCGACGAGGCCGGGGAGGAGGCGCCCTCGGTGGTGTCGCAGGCGGCGACGCTGCTCGCGGCAGTTGGTGCGGCCGAGCTGTTTGCGGAGGGGACGACGTTTCTCGACCCCGTCGACGTCGACAGCATCCTCGCCCGCGAGGCAGCGGAGGTGCGCGAGGACCGGGCGCCGGGCCTCTTGCGCGAACGATGGGGGTTCACGGGCTGGACAGCGTTTCCCGATAAAGCCTGGGGCGACCTGTTGGACGAGGCGGACGAACGCTGCGAGGCGCGCATGGCGCTGCTTGCCACCGCGCCGGCGTGTCCCGATGCCCCTCGGCTCGTGGCCAGCGTCGCCTCGGTCTTTCGGGCCGACGACGATGCCGAGGCCGTGGCTGTCCGGGCTGCCTGCGTGGCCGCTTCCCGCGAGGCGCCGGCCGGCTCCCGTTTCGCCTTCGCCGGCTTCGAGGGCATGGCTGCGAAGTTCAAGGAGGAACCGACGGTGCGCCTCAAGCTGGGCCGCGGCCGTTCAGAGACGACAGTCGAGGTGTTCGATAGGCCGCCCCGGCGCCCCTCGGTTATCTCTGTGGCCAACCCCGCCGGTGGCGCCGACATTCCCGTTGAGGTGAACGACCCGGCGGCGGCCCAGTTCGCGAGTCGTTTGCGCAAGGTGGCCCGCGAGCGGCGCAAATGGGCGGCGCGCGAGGGGGTGGCCTGCTATCGTCTCTACGATGCCGATGTGCCTGAGTACGCCTGCGCCATCGACCTGTACGAGGGGGCGGCCGAGGCCGAGGGCGAGCTGTACGCCCATGTGGCCGAATACGCGCCGCCCAAATCCGTCGACCCTGAGCAGGCCCACGCACGTTTCGAGGACGTGCTCGCCCTGGTGCCCGTCGTGCTGGGCATTCCGCCGGAGCACGTGTTCTCCAAGTCCCGCCTGCGCGCGAAGGGCGGCGGGCAGTACCGCGACGCCGGCGGTCGCCGTTTTGTGACCCACACGAGCGAGGACGGCTTGATCTGCGAGATCGATTTGGGCGGCTATCTTGATACGGGCATCTTCCTCGATCACCGCGTAACCCGCGAGATGGTAGGGAAGATGGCCGCCGGCAAACGCTTCCTGAACCTGTTCGCCTATACGGGCGTGGCGACGCTGCATGCTGCGGCCGGCGGTGCGAAGGAGACGACGACGGTGGACTTGTCTCAGACGTACCTGGACTGGGCGGCCCGCAATCTTGCGGCCAACGGGTTCGCCTTCGAAGTTGTTGACAAGCCGAATCGAAGGGATCGAACGGACGGAGGTTCGGCGAGGGGTCGGCGGGGAGGGGCGGCCAACAAGCTCGTTCGCGCCGACGTCACTCGCTGGATCGCCGAAGCGCGCCGCCGCCATGAGCGCTACGACCTTATCTTCGTGGATCCCCCGACCTTCTCCAATTCGAAGGCCATGGGCCGACGCACCTGGGACGTGCAGCGCGACCATGTGGAGCTGCTCGTCGGCGTCTCGCGTCTGTTGGCCGACGGGGGAGTGGCGGTCTTCTCCTGCAACCTGCGAACCTTCAAGCCCGATCTCGAGGAGCTGGCGCGCTGCGGCGTGGAATTGGAGGACATTACCGCCCAGACCATTCCGCACGATTTCGAGCGAAACCTCCGCATCCACAAATGCTATCTGGTGCGCCGAAAATAATTTTCGCCTTCGAGGAAAATAGGGTCTTGCAAAGAGAAGCCCCTCCGTTATAATACTATCTTGCGCGTCAGGGCAAAGGTTCTGAAAGCGACATTCCTCGGTAGCTCAACGGCAGAGCATCCGGCTGTTAACCGGAGGGTTGTAGGTTCGAATCCTACCCGGGGAGCCAGAATTTCAAAGATCCGCTTCATGCGGATCTTTTTTATTTCCATACCTTAACCCCTCCTTCATTGCCCAAACTTGCCAACACCAGGAACCACGCTATAGTTACCTCACTGCCGCAATTTACCGAAAGGCAACCCATGATCAACATCCTCTTCGTTTGCCATGGCAATATCTGCCGCTCACCTATGGCTGAATTCGTCATGAAAGAGCGTGTGCGCCAGGCGGGGCTCAATGCTGCCGTCTACGTGGAGTCGGCAGCGATGCATCGCGATGAAATCGGCAGCGACGTTCACTACGGAACGAAAGAAATCCTCGATCGGTACGGCATTCCCTACGAGCATCGTGCGGCGCGCCTGGCAACGACCGCCGACTACGATAAGTTCGACTATATTGTGGGCATGGATCGCTACAACATGCGTGACATGATGAGCCTCTACCACAACGATCCCGATGGAAAGCTAAGCCTTCTGATGGATTGGGTAGGCGCTTCGCGAGACGTTGCAGATCCGTGGTATACCGGCGATTTCGACACTACCTACGAAGATGTCGACGCTGGATGTCTGGCCCTCGTCGAACACCTCAAGCGAATCTTGGATCACTGATTATGGACAACGAATTCCAAAAACGTTGGGAACGTATCCAACAGGCCCTTGCTGCCGAACTTTCTGGCGAAGCTAAGCCGCGCGTTTCAAGCGGACGAACTTTATTCGGGATCAAAAGCGAAGGCGAAACGAAGATGGATGCATTCGCCAAGCAGATCGAAGAAGAATACGCCGCAAAAAGACGAGCAGAAAAAGAGACCCCATCCCAAAGCAAGAACATCCATACAGAGGAATAAGAAGAGACGCCAACACGCTATTATGGTCTCATGGGAAATGAGGGGGTTACCATGTACAGTCCGTTTCGCAACGAACAGGGCCAACCCAAAAGTCTTGACGAAGTGGCCTATGCCGACCTCGCGCAATTGAAGGACCTCGAAGAAGGTTTTGCGCTTGAATTCAAGCGCACCTGGAACGAAAACGTCCGCGCGAAGGTCCCCAAGATTATCGCCTCGTTTGCTAATTCCCATGGCGGCTGGCTTGTCATCGGCATCGCCGATGACAATAAAACGGTTTGTCCTGTGCCAAAGCAGTCGGCAGATTTCTCTCAGATATTCGGCGAGCTGTGCCGCCACCATGTATCCCCTACTCCGCGCTTCGACACACGCTTTATCGCCGATCCTGCAAACCCCAAACAAGGCGCTGTAGTGGTTCAGGTTCACGAAGGCGATTTCCCGCCCTATGTTGCCGACGGCATTGTCGAGATACGCGAAGGATCAACCTCGGGCCCCGCACTCGGTTCGGCGCTGGTGGAACTCTACAGCAAGGCGACTAAGCGCAAGCAGGAAATCCGCGAGTTCTGTCAACGTACCGTATGGTATCCGGCGGACACCCCGTGCACCTCACAGGACAGCACCACCTCTGAGGCTCCCCTGCCCTTGTTTAGCCTGTACTTGTACCGAATGGGCCGTCGCGCCGCTGATACACCCTCTAGAGCAGCTCAGGAAAGCCATGTCATTGCCATGAGATCAGCTTTTGCGCAACAAGGAATGAGCTGCCATGTTCAGCACGCACACGATTCGCTGATATTTCGGACATCCAAAGGTATTCCCGGAAGCTCAGTCCATTCAGCCATCGAACTGTTCCCCGACGAATCGATGAAGCTCACGGTGCCTGGTGTGATGCTCGATCCCCACATGCAAGAAGAGGCTCTTCGTCAGATTTCGGCACTTGACATCGAAGTGCCCGCCAACGCACTGTTCATCGGAGCCACCGAAACACTGCGCCGCGTTACCCGCATGGCATCACTGCTCGACCGCTACGTACGACTGCGGGCCATAAGCTGGACCAATTACGCCGTGGCCTACGAACTGGAGAATATGGCCGGCGTGATGCTCTGGTCGGAAACGAAAACCTATGCGCGCTACATCAGCAACCACGGCATGCTGTTCTGCGGAACAACCGATTGCCGAAGCCGCATTCGCTATCTTGACGACGGCATCCACGGTTCGTTCCGCGCTCGTCAATTCGCTGGCAGTCATTTCTTTGAAGCGTGCGGGCTGCCACTAGGCTCACCCAGCGAAGAGGACAACGAATTGGTAGACGCCCTGCTTCGCGGGGAGAAAACAAACATGGGACAATAAAGCCTTTGAAATACGCTGGATCTGCCAAAAGACGGCATCTCTTGGACTCAAGCCCACCCGAATACCGCATTTGCCGCACATAGGACGGCAAGGAATGCCACATTCCAGGCCGTGAACACCGCCAAATAACGACGCTTTCCCACCAAACCCGAGGCAGTGGCAATTTTGAGCGAGATAAGGCTGGCCATAGAAGCAATGGGGGTTCCCAACCCGCCGAGGTTCGTCCCCACTATAAGGGCAGTCCAGTCGTTGGTGAAACCAGACAGCAAAACGGCGGCAGGCACGTTGCTTATCACCTGGCTTGATCCCACTGCCGCATAAAACGGTGCGATGCCTACCAGGGCAGAAAGCACTTCATGCACCGCCGGAATGCGAGCCATATTACCCACGAATACAAACAGGGCCACAAAAGTGAACAAAAGGCCATAATCAACCTTCGCCAACGTGCGTCTATCAAAAAAGAGCAGGGCAAAGGCAACGAGAGCTGCCACGGCAAAAGCATCAATAAGACCTACTACCGCCATAATGCTCAAAGCAAACAAAAGCAGGTATGAGACGAACAAGAACCCTTGCCGCCCCGTAGGCTTGGAAGGTTTTTTGCGAGACGCGCAATCGGGGTGCCCCTCCGCATTACCCCGGAACACAATCAGCAATGCCGCAACCAACATTGCCGCAGACAGGCCAGCAATAGGCGCCATGGTCAGCACAAACTGAAGGAAGCCCATGCCCGAAGCGCGATAGAGGAAGAGGTTTTGCGGATTCCCAACGGGCAACAGCATACTGCCCAAATTTGCCGCAACCGTCATGAGCACCACCACAGAAGCCGTATGCCGACCCTCCCCCGTCTCGGAGAGCACGACAAGGGCAAGAGGAACAAAGGTGATAAGCGCCACGTCATTGGTTACCGCCATGGAGCTGACGAAGGTTAGCGCAACCAACGCGAACGCCAGGGTGCGCATAGAAGAAGCACGAGACACAGCCCAGCTGCCCAGCAGACGCATCACGCCCATGAAACGCAATCCCGTTACAACCGCCATCAGGCAAAACAGAAGTGTCAAAGTGCGCCAATCAACATACGACGCATAGCCTTCGTCAAAAGGCACCAGCGCACATGACACTGCAGCTGCCAAAACCGCAACGACCAGCACCGCTTCCTTCGAAACGAAAGCCCTGACCTTTTCCAGCATGCGCGGAAGCTCCTACCCGCGCAAATCGGTAAGCAAGTAGCAGAAATGAATGCGTGGATTACGGGAGAAATCTTCAGGGATCGTCTTTGCGGTAACGTCTTCAATGCCCAGCCCGCAAGCGCGCACTTTCACTTCATCAAGCTTGAACGAACGCAAGTTTCCAGAGAACACGATGATGCCGCCAGGAGCAAGAAGGCGACGCACCAGGCGCAAAAGCTCAGCGTGATCGCGCTGGATATCCCATGTGCGTTCACCCATAGTTTTTGAATTGGAGAACGTGGGTGGGTCAAGGAACACTAAATTGTAGCAACCGGATTCCTCTTCGGCAGCCTGCTCTATCCAAGAAAGGACATTTGCACGAACAAACTGGTGCTGGCGACCCGTAAAGCCCGCATTCTTCATGTTGCGCTTCGCCGAATCAAGATAGGTCTGACTCATATCGACCGTAGTGGTCGAGGCAGCACCACCCACCGCGGCATAGACCGTTGCCGTGCCGGTGTAGGCAAATAGGTTAAGGAAGCGCTTATCAGCCGCCATTTCGCCCACCATACTGCGAGTAATACGATGGTCGAGGAATAGACCCGTGTCCAAATAGCCCGAAAGATCGAGCTCGAAGGGATGCCCCGCTTCCTCGACGATGACGCGATGGGAGATGTGCTCTTCGCGGTGGTATTGCGATCCGCCTTTTGCCGGACGACGAACACGCGTGAACAGACGCTCCTCGGGAACGCCCAAAAGCACAGGAGCAACGGTGCAAGCATCCTTGAAACGACGCGTTGCCTTCGCGGGATCGATCTCTTTCGGCGCCTGATATTCGGTTATGAGCAGATTCGTATCACCCGAGCCTTGCTCTTCGAACACATCGACGGCAACGGCGTAATCGGGCAAGTCGGCATCGTAGATGCGGTATGCGTGCACCTTGTTCTTTCGCGCCCACTTGCGGCGCGCTTTTGCCATTTTGCGCAAACGTGCTGCAAATTGCAGTGCATGATCGGAAGTGACAGCAACCTTGACTTCAGCTCCCTCAAGCGTCACAAGAGGAACCTCAATGATGCTGGAATGGCCCAAGCGATAACTGCGAAGTGTAGCCTCAATTGCACCGTTGTACACCGACAAGATTCGCTGGGCCTCGAAGCCCACAGAGGCATCGAAATCATCATCGGGCGTAATCACCGCCATGCTCCACGAGTCGGACAACTCGCGAAGGCCCCGCGAAAGATGCTCATAGAACCCGTCGAGTCCATGAGCCAAAAGACGCATGCCATACGGCGGATTGATAGCGATAAAGCCACGTTGGTCGAACTCGATACCGTTTTGATGCAAGTTAACAGGCAGGTCGGCGCAATCGGCGCAGCCGAATGTCACCAGCTTCGAAAGGCCTAGGCGCCGCGCGTTGCCTCGCGCAATGCCCACCGCCTGGGAGTCGATGTCGAAACCGAACAGCTGCGGTGCATCTTCCAGGCCTCGCTCAAAGCGCTCATCGGCGTCCGCCAATAGGTCATCGAACCCATCTGCGTCAAAATCAGCACAACCCTCAAAACCCCAGTAATCGCGGGAAAGACCCGGGGCGCGATCGGCTGCCATCATGGCTGCTTCCAGAACCAGCGTTCCGCTGCCGCAGGCAGGATCGACAAACACCGGCGCTTCCACCAAACCATCAGCTCCGGCACGTTCCGCTTTGGCGCGACGTAAGGCGGGAGCTGCCACGCGATCCCATCCGCCCCATACCAGCATGCCAGCGGCAAGCGCTTCCTTTAAAGGGGCCTCTACATTTTCGCCAGGCACGCGATAGCCCCTGCGATGTAACGATTCGCCAGCATAATCGATAGAAACAGTTGCCTTCTTGCCGTGAATCGACACCCAAATGGGCACGTCAGGGCGCTGAGGCTGGACATCAGGGCGCTTACCTCGCGCCTCGCGTAAACGGTCGCATACGGCATCCTTCACCTTCAGCCCTGCAAACTGAGTGTTGCGCAAAGCATCATTGGTGCCACGCGCCGTAACTGCAATAGTAGCGCCGTCACCAACTACCGTCGCCCAAGGCAATGCCTTTACGCCTTCATAAAGCGCCTCGGCACTATAAGCCTCAACGCGACCCATAACACGCAGAACACGCGAAGCGATGCGCGACCACAGACACGCACGATAGCCTTCCACCTTCGTTCCGAAGAACGCGACACCGCCCTTCAGGGGGCGCACGCTTTGGGCGCGCAGACGCTTCAACTCGTCGGCAAGAATATGTTCAAACCCCCGAGGGCATGTAGCGAAGAATTCAAGTTGATCGTTTGCCATAGGGGCTCCTCCGTTATCGGCGATGGTTGCTGAAAAATAGCCAAAAGGCAGCCAAAACAGGACAGTTTCTTTTGGCTGCTGATCTGGAACACATTCTAAGGTGTCTAAAAGGGACTGTCCCTCTTAGACACCCAACAACGCAAAAAACGCCCGAAAGGGCGTTAATAAGAATCAGGGCATACGCCAGTGAGTTAGCGGACGGAATTCTGACGAGTGCAGGAAGACTGAAAGGCCCATGAGTGCAGGCCTTCGCGCCGCCCCCATGGGTCTTGAAATTTTCCTGTGCCGTCAGAATTCCGCACAGCATCATTGCATTTCATGAATTCTGCGCCGTTCGTCAGAACGATGCAGAACGCTTAGTCTTCCAGATAGTCTTTCAGCTTCTGCGACCTGGAGGGATGACGCAGCTTGGCAAGCGTCTTCGACTCGATTTGGCGAATACGCTCACGTGTTACGCCAAATTCGCGACCAACTTCCTCGAGCGTACGAGGATGCCCGTCTTCCAGGCCGAAACGCAGGGAAATAACCTTGCGCTCACGTTCGGCCAGCCCTTCCAGCGTTTTGGAAAGCTGCTCCTGCAGCATACTGAAAGATGCCGCATCAGGAGGAACGATTGCTGCATCGTCTTCGATGAAGTCGCCCAGCTGAGAATCTTCTTCTTCACCGATGGGAGTTTCGAGCGAAACCGGTTCCTGGCTGATTTTCTGGATTTCACGAACACGCTCGGGAGTAAGACCCATTTCCTCAGCGATTTCTTCAGGAGTAGGTTCGCGACCCAGCGACTGTAGTAACTGACGCTGAATACGAACGAGCTTGTTGATGGTTTCAACCATATGAACAGGAATACGGATGGTACGAGCCTGGTCAGCGATAGCGCGCGTGATTGCCTGGCGAATCCACCACGTAGCATACGTGGAGAACTTAAAGCCCTTGGTGTA
>OLNN01003444.1_pt1 | contig 9995 bp, 10 predicted proteins | sample 1672141 | NCBI WGS metagenome assembly OLNN01 (sample SAMEA3136652, study PRJEB25190) | human gut metagenome | biome: human gut; feature: human-associated habitat; material: faeces | place: Austria | collected 2013 | reverse complement strand
TACCCCGAGCCCACTGACACCTCGTTCTAGGGAGTGGCCATGGCCAACAAGCCCGCCGCAGCCGCCGACGGCACGCTGCGCCTGGCCTGGAACAAGGACATCCAGACGATGGATGTGCACAAGACGAGCGACAACTACATGATCCCGCTGAACATCTTCGACCGCCTGTTTGAGATCGAGCTCGGCGCGGACGGTTCCACCGCGCTGGTCAACAGCCTGGTGGAGGATTACACCGTCTCGGAAGACGGCCTGACCTATGACTTCACGCTGCGCAGCGGCGTGACCTTCTCGGACGGGACGCCGCTGACCGCCAACGACGTGAAGTTCACCTTTACCCGCATGCTGGCGCTGCCCGAAAGCGTGCAGAGCAGCTTTGCGACGATGATCGCCGGGGCGGATGCCGTGCTGGACGGCTCGGCGGCCGAGCTCAGCGGTATTGCCGTGGCCGACGACACCCATTTCACGATCACGCTGGCGCAGCCGTTCGCGGGTTTCCTGTACCAGCTGGCTGCGCCCGCCTGCAGCATTTTGAGCGAGGCGAACGTGACCGCCGCGGGCGATGACTTTGGCCTGGACCCGGCCAAGACGATCGGCTCCGGCCCGTATGCCGTCAAGACCTGGACGCGCGACGCGGGCATGACGCTGGACGCCAACCCCAACTATTGGGGCGAACAGCCGAGCGTGCAGCATGTTGAGATCACCGTCGTGCCCGACCCGTCCACCATCAGCATGATGTTCCAGAGCGGCGAGATCGACATCCTGGACTGCGACATGATCGACGCGGCCATTGTGGACGCGACCTACCGCACCCAGTACGCCGACCGCATTGTTTCGGGCCACCGGCTCGCGACGACCTACCTGGCGCTGAACGAGAACGTCGCCCCGCTGAACGACGTCAACGTACGCAAAGCCGTCCAGATGGCCATTGACCGCGAGAGCATCCTGGCCACCGTGTACAGCGGCGACGGCACCATCCCGGACGGCATCTACCCCGAGGGTCTGGTCGGCTACAGCGAGGCCAACCAGGGTTGGCTGACCTATGACCCCGAAGGGGCCAAAGCGCTGCTGGCCGAGGCGGGCTACGCCGACGGCTTTGAGATGGAGCTGGCCTCCGACAGTTCGGCCGACGCCAGCGTGCTGCTGGTGCTGCAGATCATCCAGCAGAACCTGGCCGACGTGGGCATCACGGCCGAGATCGTCTCCTATGACGAGGCGAGCTGGCTGGACGAGCGCATGAGCGGCGAGATGTGCAGCTTTGTCGCCACCTGGACCGCCGACTACAACGACCCCGACAACTTTATCTACACCTTCTTCGGCAACGCCGAGAACACGGCCTCGCGCAGCATCAACTATTATAACGCCGAGGTCATGGACCGCGTGACCGCCGCGCGCGCGATCGTGGACGAGGACGAACGCCTGGCCGAGTATGCCGCGCTGGAGAAGCAGATTGTGGAGACCGACGCCGCCTGGGTCCCGCTGTGCAGCCGCACCCACCTGTTCGTGACCGGCGACGCCATCGCCAGCTATACCCCGCACTGGGCCGGGTACAGCGACTTCATGTTCAGCGGCGTGACGCTGGCCTGATACAAACCACCTCCGGCCGCGCGCTTTATGCCGCGGCTGGATTTTTGCTGTTTTGGTAAAGGAGAGACAAAGCCGATGAAGAGCTTCCTCAAGCGGCTGGCCGGGACGATCCCGGTGCTGCTGGGCGTTGTGCTGCTGATCTTTATCATGCTGCGCATCATCCCCGGCAACGCGGCCGTGGTGCTGATGGGCGAACACATCGACCCCGAGACCGTCGCCCGGCTGACCGCGAACATGGGCCTGGACGACCCGCTGTTCGTGCAGTTTTTCCGCTACATCGCAAACGCGCTGCGCGGCGACCTGGGCATCAGTTACCGCTATGACCGGCCGGTGGCCGCCATGATCGCGGAGGCGTTCCCCTATACGCTGCAGCTGGCGCTGCTGGCCGCGCTGTTTGCCTGGGCGCTGGGGCTGGCGGCCGGGGTGGCCGCGGCCATCCGCAAGGACCGCCTGCTGGACCGGCTGTTCATGGGCGTTTCGCTGCTCGGCGTGTCGATGCCGGTTTTTATGACCTCGCTGCTTTTGCAGTATTTCTTCGGTTTTGTGCTGAAATGGTTCCCGCTGACCGCGGAGGACGGCGGCCTGGCGGCCATGGTCCTGCCCGCCATTGCGCTGGGCTGGAACAGCGCGGGCAGCATCGCCCGCATGACCCGCTCGAGCCTGATCGAAGTCATGCAGGCCGACTACATCGACACCGCCCGCGCCAAGGGCCTGGGCCGCGGGGCGGTCATCCTGGGCCACGCGCTGAAAAATTCGATGCTGCCGGTCATCACGATGATGGCGCTGCAGCTTTCGAGCATGCTGTCCGGCGCGGTCATCACCGAGAGCATTTTTGCCATCCCCGGCATCGGGCGCCTGGCGACAAACGCCATCAACGGCCGCGACATGCCGGTTTTGCAGGGCACGGTGCTGTTCACAACGGTGCTGGTCATTGCAGGCAACCTGCTGGCCGATCTGTTGTACAGCGTGCTCGACCCGCGTATCCGCAAGGAGGTGTGAACATGGCACAGGAAAAAGACCGCGGCAGCGAGCTTTTGACCCAGATTGGCGAGCAGGACGGCGTGCGCGAAAAGCTGCGCCGCATGGCGCGCCAGAACAAGCTGGCCGCCTTTTCGGCCGTGCTGATCGCGCTGGTTTTGCTGCTGGCCGTGTTTGCGCCGCTCGTCGCCCCCTATGGCGAGGCCGAGCAGGACGTGCTGGCCCGCCTGCAGCCGCCGAGCGCCGCGCACTGGTTCGGCACCGATGAGCTCGGGCGCGACGTGCTCTCCCGCATTTTGTACGGTTCGCGCCTGTCGCTGGCCATCGGCATCCTGCCCAGCGTCATCTCGCTGGTCATCGGCATCGTGCTGGGGCTGCTGGCCGGGTATTTCGGCGGCTGGGCCGACTATGTCATCATGCGCCTGGCCGATGTGATGCTGTCCGTGCCTTCGCTGCTGCTGGCGATGGTCGTGATGTACACGCTGGGCTCCTCGACCGTCAACCTGTTCGTGGCGCTTTCGATGGTGGGCTGGGCGAGCGTGGCGCGCGTTGTGCGCAGCCAGACCCTGAGCCTGAAAGAGAGCGAATATGTCGAGGCCGCGCAGTCGATCGGCGTGAGCCGTTTCAACATCATGCGGCGGCACATCCTGCCCAACTGCGTCCCCTCGCTGATCGTGCTGTTCACGCTCAACGTGCCCGCGGCGATTTTGTCCGAAAGTTCGCTGAGCTTTCTTGGCATCGGCGCGCAGCCGCCCGCGGCGAGCTGGGGGCTGATGGTCAACCAGTCCAAGCAGTTCCTGTTCACCCAGCCCTGGCTGGCGCTGGCCCCCTGCGTGGCCATCATGGTCGTGGTGCTGGCGTTCAACTTTTTGGGCGACGGGCTGCGCGACGTGCTGGACCCGTACATGAAAAACCAGTAAGGAGGCGGCGAAGCCATGGAAACAGAACAGAACATCCTGACGATCCGCGGCCTTCAATCGTATTTCTTCACCGATTCCGGCGCTGTCCCGGCCGTGGACGGCGTCGACCTGGACATCCCGCGCGGCCGCATCGTCGGCCTTGTGGGCGAGAGCGGCTGCGGCAAGAGCATGACCGCCAAAAGCATCATGGGCCTGCTGCGCGCGCCCGGGCGCATTGCCGGGGGGCAGATCCTGTTTGAAGGGCGCGACCTGGCCAAGCTGCCCGAAAAAGAGCTGCGCAAGGTCTGCGGGCAGGACATCTCGATGGTGTTCCAGGAGCCGATGACCAGCCTGAACCCGGTGCTCAAGGTCGGCCGCCAGGTGCGCGAGACGCTGCTTGTGCACGACCGTAGCCTTGGCAAGGAGGAGGCGCGCCGCCGCGTTGTCGAGATGTTTGCCAAGGTGGGCATCCCGGAGCCGGAAAAGCGCTACGACTGCTACCCGCACGAGCTTTCGGGCGGGCTGCGCCAGCGCGTGATGATCGCCATGGCGATGGTGTGCCGCCCCAAGCTGCTGATTGCCGACGAACCGACGACGGCGCTGGATGTGACCATTGAAGCGCAGATTTTGCAGCTGATGCGCAGCCTGCGCGACGAGACCGGCATGAGCGTGCTGATCATCACCCACAACCTGGGCGTTGTGGCCGAGCTGTGCGACGAAGTGTATGTGATGTACGCGGGCAGGATTGTGGAACACGCCGAGACGTTCGAGCTGTTCGACCACACGGCCCACCCGTATACCAAAGGACTGCTGGCCTCCATCCCGCGCATCGGGCAGGATGCGGACCGGCTGCACACGATCCCCGGCGTGGTGCCCAACCTGCTGCACCTGCCCGCGGGCTGCGCGTTCTGCAACCGCTGCGAAGCGGCCACGGACGCCTGCCGCACAACGGCCCCCGCGCTGGTTGAAGCCGCGCCGGGCCACACGGTGCGCTGCCTGCGCTGCGCCGCGCCCGCGCAGACCAAACCGCAAGGAGGGAACGCCGATGCCTGAACCGCAAAAAGAACTGCTGCGCGCCGAGGGGCTGACCAAGGTGTTCCCCACCGGCCGCAGGGACCAGGCCGTACACGCCGTGTCCGGCGTCGATTTGACCATTTATGAAGGCGAAACGCTGGCGCTTGTGGGCGAAAGCGGCTGCGGCAAAAGCACGCTGGGGCGCACGCTGATCCGCATGCTGCCCGCAACGGCGGGCAAGGTATATTTCCACGGGCAGGACATTGCAGCCATGAAGGACAAAGACTTCCGCCCGCTGCGCCGCCGCCTGCAGATGGTGTTCCAGGACCCCTATGCCAGCCTGGACCCGCGCATGACCGTGCGCGACATCATCGCCGAGCCGCTGGAGACCTACCATGTCTGCGCCAACCGGCAGGCCACGACCGCGCGCGTGCTGGAGCTGATGCAGGCCGTGGGCATCCCGGCCGAATTCCTGCACCGCTATCCGCACCAGTTTTCCGGCGGGCAGCGCCAGCGCATCGGCATTGCGCGGGCCATCGCGCTGCAGCCGGAGCTCATTGTCTGCGATGAGCCGGTCTCGGCGCTGGATGTCTCGGTGCAGAGCCAGGTGCTCAACCTGTTCAAGGACCTGCAGGAGAAGCTGGGGCTGACCTATCTGTTCATCGGGCACGACCTTTCGGTCATCCACTTCATTGCAGACCGCGTCTGCGTGATGTTTTTGGGCACGGTCTGCGAAGTTGCTCCCAAGGAGGAGCTGTACGCAAAGCCCCTGCACCCGTACACGAGCTTCCTGCTCGATGCGATCCCGCAGGCGGACCCGCACCGCCGCGACCGCCCGCGCCAGGTGCTGACCGGCGAGGTGCCCAGCCCGCTCGACCTGCCGGGCGGCTGCTGCTTCCACACGCGCTGCCCCTATGCCACCGAGCGCTGCCGCACCGAGCGCCCGGCGCTGCGCGCCTTCGGCGGCCGCCAGGTGGCCTGCCACCGCGCCGAAGAGCTGGACTTGAACCGTTAAGGGTATACTTGAAAAACCGCCGCGCCCCGGCTGATTGCCGGAAGGGCGCGGCGGTTTGCTTTTTATGTTTTTCTGCGGCGGGCTTTTGTGCCAAAAAGGCTTCAGTCAATGACAGTGGGCGTCTGCCATACTTCGGGCGGGACGGGGCGGTCTTTCCAGTAATACGCGCGGTCGTGGTCGTTCACCGGGCGCAGCACGCGGCAGGGGCTGCCGACAGCCACGACGCCCGCAGGCAGGTCGTGGGTGACGACGCTGCCCGCGCCGCAATCCCCGCCCGGGGGCTTTTGCGGCAAAGATTTTTGCCGCAAACCGCTTGACAAACGCCGCCGGACTTGGTATACTATCAAAGCAGCCTTGAAAGAGGCCCGCGTGGGGGTGTAGCTCACCTGGGAGAGCGCTTGAATGGCATTCAAGAGGTAAGGGGTTCGATCCCCCTCATCTCCACCACAAACGCCTGTGTCCGTCAGGACGCAGGCGTTTTTTCTGTTGCATGCAAAAACCGCCTGCCGGGAAGCGCCCGGCAGGCGGCAGCGTGTCACAGCTTACACTTTTGTCATCCACAGGCCGTGGAGGTTGCAGTATGCGTAGACGGCCACGGGCTTGTCGTCGCCCAGGCAGAAGGTCACGTTGGGCGCGTCGCCCGGTTTCAGGACCTTGCGCTGGCCGCCGGTTTCGGTCTCGACATAGACCCACTCGATGAAATGCTCGGGGACCATGGGGTGGTCCACGCTGCCGATGTTGACGTTGAGCGCGCCGTCCTCCACCGTAACGACCGGCAGGTGCTTTTCCCCGCTGGCTTCGACGGTATTGGGGACCAGTTCCTCCATTTTCTGCCCGCAGCATACCATCGGAACGCCGGAGTCGCGGACCATACCGGCCAGGTTGCCGCAGCGGCGGCAGATGTAAAACTTTGCCATGGGATCGTCCTCCTTTTTTGTTTGGGGCGGTTGTTCGCTTGCTATTGTAGCGCAGCGGCAGCGCGCTTTCCGTGATCTTGTCACTTTCAGCCCAGCCGTTCCCGCCTTCCTGTTTTTATTATATCCCTTGCGGGCGGAAAAGTTAAGGTTTTGCCGAACCGGCAGTGTAAACTTTTCGTGAACGGGTCCCCCGCCCCGGTATTGACTTGCGCCGCGTTCCCCTTTATGATGGAGCCAGAGGACCGCGCACATAAAAAAAGAAGGTGAACGCCGTGACGCTTGAAACTTATTTTCCGGTCTGGAACAAACTCACCCCCGCCCAGCAAAGCCGCCTGCGCGGCGCGGCCGTAGCCCGGCGCGTAGAGAAAGGGACCGTGCTCCACAACGGCAGCATGGACTGCACCGGCCTGCTGGTGGTAAAGTCCGGCCAGCTGCGCGCCTTCATCCTTTCGGACGAAGGGCGGGAGATCACCCTCTACCGGCTGTTCGACCGGGATATCTGCCTGTTTTCCGCCGCCTGCATGATGCGCTCGGCCCAGTTTGAGGTGACGGTCGAAGCGGAAAAGGACACCGAGCTCTGGGTCATCCCCGCGGAAGTGTACCGCGGGATCATGGAGGAATCCGCACCGGCGGCCAACTTCACCAACGAGCTGATGGCGGCCCGGTTTTCCGATGTGATGTGGCTGATCGAGCAGATCATGTGGAAGAGCCTGGACAGGCGCCTGGCCGCGTTTCTGCTGGAGGAAGCCGCTATAGAGGGGAGCCGGACGCTGAAGACCACGCATGAAGCCATCGCCAACCACCTTGGCACCCATCGCGAGGTCGTCACCCGCATGCTGCGCTATTTCCAGGGCGAGGGGCTGGTCCGGCTGGCCCGCGGCCTGGTCGAGCTGCTGGATGAAGAACGGCTGCGCGCGCTGCAGGCATAGCGCCCGCTTTCCGCCTGTTTCTTTGACAAAACGCACCCCCGCCGGGTGGTCCGGCGGGGGTGCGTTTCGCTTTCTTTGGGTCGAGGGGGCTTGCGGGGGGCTTACAGCATCGCGAGGATCGCGTTTTTGGGCTTTGCCCCCACCGACTGGTTGACGATCTGGCCGTTTTTGATGACGACCAGCGTCGGGATGCTCATGACGCCGAACTGACCGGCGAGCTCCGGCTGCTCGTCCACATTGACTTTGCCCACCTTGATGTCGGTGCGCTCGCGGGCGATCTCCTCCACGATGGGCCCCACCATGCGGCAAGGGCCGCACCAGGGCGCCCAGAAGTCCAGCAGAACGGGTTTGTCGGCATTGAGCACTTCGCTCTGGAAATTGGTTTTATCAATATTGATGGCAGACATATTGTGGTCCTCCCTGCTTGTGTTGTGTTTGCTTTGTGCCCTTAGTATACCCCAAAAATGTTCCGTTTTCTGTGATGAGATCACATTGGGCCCTGCGGGGGCGGCCGCGCCGCCGTGAAAAAAATTCCGCCCGGCCAGAGGATGCGGCGGGCGGAGGGGTTCACCGGTCTGTTTTGGGGGCTTTCTCCCCCACCACGCGCAGCAGCGGCGGGGTGACGGCCGCGCCGACGGCGCAGCCGAGCACGGCTTCGACAACGCCCTGCACGCCGATCATGCCGACGACGAACATCAGCGGACCGGCCGCGCCCATGTTGGCGACCAGGCCCTGCACATAATCGCTGCGGTAGAAAAACAGCACGAGCAGACCCATAAAGAACACCGTGTTGAGCAGCGGCGCAGCCAGGCCGCCCGCGGCACAGCACAGGCGGCGGCGCTGCGGCCAGATATGCCGGGCGCCGAGGTAAACGAGCCCGCACAGCCAGCCCATGGCCAGCCGCGCGCCGAAGCACATGACGAAAGTTGCCAGCGGGTTGAGCGCAAACAGCGCGCTGCCCATGGCGCTGCCGCCGCGCAGCGCGTTGAAAAAGCTGGTCAGGCCGAACGCCCCGCCCAGGACAGCGCCCGCTGCCGGGCCCAGCAGCATAGCCCCGATGGCGACCGGGATGGTGAGCAGGCTGAGGGTGAGCGGGCCGACCGGCAGGTACCCCAGCGGTGTGTACGACATGATGAGCACCAGCGCCAGCAGCAGCGCGAGCTGCGTTAAGCGGCGGGTGTTCGCCTTGCGTTGTTTCATATTCAATTGCCTCCTGCTGCCGTCCTTTCTGCAAGGTACAGCGCAATATTTATGGCTTTGCCATGCCAACAGTATACGCGCATGGCGGCGCGATTGCAAGAGATTTGTGCGCGTGCTATACTGAAAACACAAAGAACTTTTGCAAAAGGAGGGCGCGGACCATAGGCAAGGTGTATTTCCATGTGGACGTCAACTCGGCGTTTTTGTCGTGGTCGGCGCTCAAGGCCCTGCGCGAAGGCGCAAAGACCGACCTGCGCACCATCCCGGCCGTTGTCGGCGGGGACGAAGAAAAGCGCCACGGCGTGGTGCTGGCGAAAAGCCTGCCCGCGAAAAAATACGGCATCCGCACCGGGGAATCTCTGTTTGCCGCGCGCGCCAAATGCCCGGGCGTGACCGTGGTGCCCCCGGACTTTGACTGGTATGTGCAGAACTCCAAAGCGCTGATCCGCATTTTGGGCGATTACAGCCCCGATATCGAGCAGTACAGCATCGACGAGGCGTTTTTGGACATGACCGGCACCGAGGCGCTGTTCGGCCCGGTGCTGGAAACGGCGCACGCCATCCGCAACCGTGTGCGGCGGGAGCTGGGGTTCACGGTCAACATCGGCGTTGCCCCCAACCGCCTGCTGGCCAAGATGGCCTCCGACTTTGAAAAGCCGGACAAGGTGCACCTGCTGCTGCCGGAGGACGTGCCCCGCCGCCTGTGGCCGCTGCCGGTGCGCGAACTGTTCGGCGTGGGGCCCAGCGCGGCCAAGCGCCTGAACGAGCTGGGGTTGTACACGATCGGCGACCTGGCCAACGCGCGGCGGGAGATGCTGGTCGGGGTGTTCGGCGCACGCGGGGATACGTTCTGGAACTATGCCAACGGGCGCGAGAGCGACCCCGTGACCAAGCAGGAGACAAAGGACAACTCCTACGGCAACAGCGTGACGCTGCCGCAGGACCTGAACGCCCCGGCCGAAGCCGACACGACGCTGCTGGCGCTGTGTGAATCGGTGGGCGGGCGGCTTCGCATGGACGGGCGCACGGCGCGGGTGGTGGCGGTGCAGCTGGTGGACAACGCGTTCCGCCGCAAAAGCCACCAGGTCACGCTGCGCGACCCGACCAATTCGACCGATGTTTTGTACCGCACGGCGCGCGGGCTGCTGCGCCAGGCCTGGCCCGACCGCCCGGTGCGGCTGGTGGGTGTGACGGCCGAACGCACCGGCACCGACAATTTTGAGCAGCTGGACCTGTTCAGCGACCCGGCGCGGCGGGTCAAGCAGGAGAAGCTGGACCGCGCCGCCGACGCGCTGCGCGCCCGCTTTGGCGAGGACGCCGTGCTGCGGGCCAAGCTGCTGCAGCCCGATGAAAAAGCCGCCGCCCCGCGCGCGCTGGGCGCGGCCAAGGCGCGGGACAAGCGCCGGGAAAACGGCGGGGAATGAAAGCAAAGGACGGCCCCGCGCGCCGAAGATTCGGC
>OLNN01003443.1_pt1 | contig 9996 bp, 8 predicted proteins | sample 1672141 | NCBI WGS metagenome assembly OLNN01 (sample SAMEA3136652, study PRJEB25190) | human gut metagenome | biome: human gut; feature: human-associated habitat; material: faeces | place: Austria | collected 2013 | reverse complement strand
CCGGGTGATCTCGGAAATCTCGTTGACTCGGTTGTCCGTGCGGCGGCTGCCGGTCATCAGCTGCAAGTAGTCCACGATCACCAGGTCCACCTCTTTTAAGCGCAAGAGCTTGGCCTTCATCTTCTGGGCGGTGATGTCGGGGCTGTCGTCCAGGTACAGGGGGGCCTTGCCCAAAATGTCGCTGGCCTCTACCAGCCGGGCCCACTCGTCGTTGGAGAGGTTCCCCGCCCGCAGCTTGGTGCCCTCCACCAGGGCCTCGCTGGCCAGCAGGCGGGAGGCCAGCTGCTCCCGGCCCATTTCCAGGGAGAAAAAGGCCACCTTGCGGCCCCGGGTCACCGCCACGTGCCGGGCGATGTTCAGCCCCAGGCTGGTCTTGCCCACGCCGGGCCGGGCCGCCAGCACGATCAGGTCCGAGCGGTTTAAGCCGGTGATAGTGGCGTCCAGCTCCCGGATGCCGGTGGGCAGGCCCTGGTACCGCTCCTTGTCCGGGCTGTTGAGCTGGTCCAGCCGGTCGAAGGTCTCCAGCAGCACCTCGCCCAGGCGCTGCAGGCCCTGCACGCTCTTGCCCTGGCGGATGCGGTAGATGCGCTCCTCCGCGGCGTCCAGGAGCAGGGAGGGGTCCTCCGCCCCCTCGCTGGCGTCGTCCAAGATGCTGCGGGCGGCCTTCATCAGGCTGCGCATGTCGTACTTGTCCCGCACAATCTGGGCGTAGACCTCCACGTTGTCGATGGAGGGCACCAGCTGGGCCAGCTGGGTGAGGTACACCTTGCCGGTGTCCTGGTCAAACTCCCGGTTCTCCTTCAGCTTTTCCAGCACGGTGACAAAATCCACGGGCTGCCCCAGGACGAACATGTCCCGCATGGCCCCGTAGATCATCTGGTTGTTCACCGCGTAGAAGTACTCCTCCCGGGGGAGCAGGTCCATGACCACGTTAAGGCAGGAGGGCTCCAGCAAAATGGCCCCCAGCACAGACTGCTCCGCCTCCAGGCTGAAGGGCAGGTTCATCCCCGGCTCGGCCTGGGTGCGCAGGGTATCAGGGCTGTAGTCCATGGCCCCCGCTCCCTTACTCGTGGACCACCACGCTCATGGTGGTGGTGATGCCGCCGTAGAATTTCAGCTCCACCGGGTAGGTGCCGAAGGCCTTGATGTCCGCGTCCAGCACCACCTTGCGCTTGTCCGCCTCCACGCCGAATTGCTCCTTGATGGCCTCGGCGATCTCCTTGGGGGTGACGGACTGGGCAATCTCGATGTCGCTAAGCACGCGCGCTCCTCTCCAATATAGACGGCGCAAAGGCCGCCCCGACCACTATCCCTTGCGTTTCTCCAAGCCGATCAGAAGCATAGTGTGACAGGTTTTACCGCCCCGTGGGCGCATAGCCTATGGAGATAGGCGGACGTCTGGCACCTACTGCTCGTCCCGCTCCTTCAGCGCCTCATCCACCTCGGGCGGCACCGCGGTCACCGCAAAGCCGTAGGCGTCGGCCAGCGCCTCGGCCTGGGAAATCATATCTTCCGTCCCCAGATCCGGGCGGCCCAGCGCCTCGTCCCGCATTTCGGCCACCACGCCTTCCTTTAGGGAAGAGGTGGTCAGGTGCAGCGATTCCGCGCCGGTCATATCCATAAACGAGCGGATTACCATCATGGTGGGCAGCAGAATTTCGGCGCGGGGCGCGGGGATGGAATAATTGCGCTCCATTTCCTGGGGCGTCATGTCCCGAACGGTCAGGTAGAGCTGGTCAAAGCGCTTGCGGGTCACATGGCCCCCGGCCAGCTTGAGCAATTGGCCGGCCTCGCCCGAGAGCACCAGACAGTGGGGGATATCCTTGAGCCGCACCATGGCGCGCACATGATCCAGATTGGAGAGGATATATTCCTCCAAAAGCAACTGGTTCGTAGAGACATTTTCCTTGATTTCGTCCGTAATCGTAGTGAAATCCATCCGGATTTCTGTGCTGCTCTGAGTAATGCTGGTTTCAAAATCCTTCTGGATCGTCTCCATTTCTGAGCGGGAAATGAATTCCTCCCGGACGGACATATTGATCTGTTCCGAGGTTTTCGTGATCTCGGAGTAGCATTCCCGGATGTTTTCCTCCAAGGAGGCAAGGTCATCCTCATAACCGGAGAAATTCTGGAAGGTTGCCTGACAGCTGGTTATAAGCGCCATGCGATCACCTCCGGTCAGTTGGATACATCACACTGCAGCGTCAGGATACTGTCAATATCCGCTGCGGAAAGGTAAATCACCTTCCCGGCCTTATCAAACTCTGCCGCATGACCATCCTTGTCCTGCGCATACCATGTGTAGGTCAACGACTGTTTCTCTGTCGCAGCCGCCCAAGCCGAGCCGGAATACTTCATCAGAGTAACCGTCTGCGCAGAATGATCCACCTGATACCAGAAGTCACCTTCCTCTGGATTGGACGGAGCCGTCTCCGAGATACTGCCAAGCAGGGGATCGACTTCCTTCTGGTTGGTACGGACGATCACATAAGGCACCACACCGCCGAGATTGTTCTTGACCGTAAAACCTCCGATGGAAAGCATCTCCGATACATAAGGGTCGGATTTATCTTCCACCGTGATCACATCCTCATAGGTATTGCCCTTGTAGGTCATGGTACAGCGGTAGGACTGGATGTTCACGATATCCGCCCCTGATACCGACAGGGTGGAGGACGTTTCTCCTGTGATATTCTCCCACTCACCACCTGTGTATTTCGCCCACTGGTAGGTGGCTCCCGTGGTAATCTCCGAAGCGCCGTCATAGCCAACCGCCGCCAGTGCAAGGCTGCCGGACTGGTTGATCACTACCGTGCCTTCCGGCGCATACACAGAGAACACAATCGCATTGGCACCGCTGGCTCCGTTGCTGCCCTTGTTGGATTTTGTCCATGCAAACTTCTTTACCACGGAGGCTCCTGAAATCGTAAAGGTCAGGTCAATCGTGCCATTTAAGACCGTTGCCCCGCCAAGAGTCGCATTGGCGGCAAAGGTCAGTACCACTGATCCGGCTCTGGAAGCGGTCGCAGCGGTATTGCTTTTCACCGTCACCCCAGATGGCAGCGTTCCTACTGTACAGCTGCAGGCAGTCTGATTGATGCCCAAGTAACCCATAAAGGGAATGGTCACCTCCGTAGCCGCCGCTACCAGACCGCCGGAAGTGCAAGCGATATTCTGGGCCTCATTTCCAAGGATGACGGAAAGCCCGCCCGTTCCTGCCGCACCCGGCTCCCCCTGAGAACCGTCATAGATCTTTGTCAGGGAAGTGGTATCATACACATCCGGGTCATCGGTGGCCAGCTTGATCTGGGCTACTCCGTTAAAGAACACCGCATGTTCTGGTTTGACCACCAAAGTGCCGCCGGAAATGCTGGCGTTGTCTGATGTGGTGGGATAATCCTTCCATGCCCCGGTGCTGTCCTTATACTGCCATGCTGTAATGGTGACTCCCTGCACCTGCGCCGTCAGGGTAGCCTGCTTGGCCCCAACCAGAGAGGAATTGGAATCATACTTAAACACGTAGGTGTCCGCAGACAGATAGGCCAGCTTGGCGTTCTGTGCGTTGCGGATCAGCGTATAGGTGATATCAGCGGAGATATTGACCGTGTTCTTCGTCTCCGAGTCGTAATAGCTGATATAGCAAAGGTAGGTGAGCATCCCGGAAGTGGCTGCCGCCAGCTTATTGGCATTGACCGTCAGGACGCCTTTGGAAACGCTTTCCCCGGAGGTCAGAGCCGCTTCCGCTCCATTTCCTTCCTTTCGTTTCCACGAGATCGTTAGCCCCGATGCGTCCAGCGCCAGATTGGTCTGGTCAAGGAACACCACCGGGGTAAGGGTCAAAGGTGTGCTGGCCCAGTCCGGCGCATAGGTATGGGGCAGCACGTTAGGGTCTTCAATCTGCGACTTCGGCAGATTGGATGTGATATAGGCCGACAGTTTCCTCTGGTCTGTGATATCCACAAAGGTCTGCTGGCTGGAAGTCAAAATTGCCATGTTCGTCTCCTCCTGTTTAAATCGTGATTTCACAATAAAACGATGCGTTGTCCGTCACATCTTCCGTAGTAACCGTGATGGATTTCATGCCCGTATGGGAACTGTCCCAGTCGGCATCAAGGTCTTCCCGGCCGGAATTCCGGTGCCAGACAAAACTGCTGACCGGAAGGGTATCCGTGATCTCCTTATCCCACGAATACACCCGGCAGCGAAGGATGCTTTTCTGTCCCTTATCCCGGAAGATGTTCACCCCATCCACCACCAGTTCTGTCCGGTACATCTTCTGGGCATTGATCTGATCCACTGTCCCCGTAATCACCTCGATCTTGGAAGTCTGCCCCAGCAGGTCATCCTCAATGGAAGTGATGTTCTGGTCTTGCTTCGCAGACTGGGAAGTCAGCCGGACGCCTGCCGCCCCGATGGTGATGGTATTGCCGGAAGGGTCAAGATAATCCCGTGTCCGGCTGAGACACAGGTATGTCCCGTCAATCCCGTGTGGCTTGGAAATACACCGGACATACATCCTTGCCCGAATGTCCCCGATATCCGCACCCGTATCGGACTCATCCACGATGGTCAGTTCCATGCTGGTGACGCCTTTGGCCAGTTCTGCGATCCGGGCCTTGGCTTTGCGCAGCAGGTTTCCCGCCAGTGTCACATCCTCCCAGACTTCGGTCGTCCAGATCCAGCCGATCTCTTTCACTGCTTCTTCATCGTACACGTAGTTTTTTCCATCGTTCACCGCTGTAATATCCAGCCGGGTGTCCGTCTCGGTTTCGTTGCCCTCCTCATCGGTCTCCGTAAGTTTCGCCCCCAGCGGAATCAGAGCCGTCACCCGCTCCGTGTGGTCACGGGTGATCTTCACATCCGTCAGGTTCTTGCCAAACTCCACGGTCTGCAGCGAGCGGTCCGGAAAATCCTCCAGATAATCCAGCACCTTCCCGTCTTCCGTATAACGCACCTGTAAGTACCCGCCATGTGTCTTGACCAGCTTGTCCTGTATGGCGTCCAGCGTCACAGAATAGTCGGAATTGCTGTAGCTGATATAATCGTTGTTATCCGTCACTGTCACCGTACCAAGGGTAAACTGCTTCTTTTCCTCCACGGCAGCGTTATGCACAGAGAGGAACTGCTCCAGCAGGCCACGGAGCGGCCCCTGATAAGAAAATGGAGGCTGCATGGTGTCCTTCAGATACGCAAGGCAGGACTCGCACGTCCATGTGTGGGTGTTATAAAAATCCGTGCCGTCATCCAAAGCCCGCCCCTCAAAGACCGTGAGATCATCCTTCTTACAGACAATGGTCGAAGCCATCGGCTGAATGGAAGAAAGATAGGGATGGTTGAACGGGGCAGAAAGGGTCAGGCTGTCGATATTCTCCGCATCCTCCTGCATCTTCGCCTCCGTGATGGAAAGCTGGGACAGACGGGGATGGTAAAACAACTGCCCATCCACAAACACTCGAAACAAACTCATAGGCGTCCCTCCCGATACCGGAAGGTGACCGTTCCTTCTCCCGTAATGCTGAGCGAGTTCTGCCCTTCCTGCAGTTCCAGTTCCGGGAACGTCCATGTCCCGGCGCTGACGGATTTGCGGAAGGTATCAGAGCCAATGCTCCAGCTCAGTGCTGTTTCCGCTGTCGTTACTACCGTGGGTACGACAGGCATGTAGTCATTGTTCAGGATCACCGTGCCGCCTCCGGTAATGGAGACCTCCGTTTCTTCTGTGTGATACCGGTAGGAATCTCCGTCCGAGCAGGACAGCATCATCTGCCCCTTTCCGGTGAGGGGATCATAGGCGGGTTCCAGTTCCAAGGTACCCACAGCATACAGATCCGGCTCCTCACTTAAGATCACCTGACACAGCTGTCCGGCATAAAGATTGGCGAGAATATCTTTCCTCTGATTAAACTTTTCCCGGCTCCCCAACATGGATAAGGTAATAGAAAAGCTCCGGGGCTGGTAGGACACCCGCCCAAGCGCCTCCGTAAAACGGATCGGAGCATTGCGCCCCGGTACCACAACCGTGTTGGTCTGTGACTGCGGCGTGGGAAAATCGATCTCCTCCCGGAGCCAGCCCATCGCATACATCCAACGGTCGTTGATTTTTACGTCTGCCCTCATAGGCTCAGCCTCCTTTGCAGTTTCTGTGTTTTCCCAAGGCCGCTGTCAATGGCGGGGAGCAGATGCCCCACCAGCGTCCCGTCATCCAGATACAGCCCCTTGCTGCTGTTCTCCGCAATGATCGCCAGATATTTCTCCAAAGCACTGGTATTCAGATAGCTGGAGATCATCTGATCCAGCTGCTGGTAAAAGCCTTTGAGCGGAAGAACCGCTTCCCGGCCAGCCTCGCCGCCTGCCATCAGGCTGCTGCCGTTCATACCAAAGATGGTCGGTTTCGTCATGATACCGCCTTCCTTATACCAGTCAATCGACAGGTGGGGAACGCTCGGCGGAGCAAGGGATAGCTTGCCCGTAATCTTGAAATGGGGCAGCTTGATCTTCGGCAGTTCCAGCTTCATGCCGGAGAAGAAACCGCTGATCTTATCCACGATCCCTTTGATCGTATTTTTGGCTGCTTCAATCGGCTTCGTGATGGCGGTCTTGATCCCATTCCACACCGTGGTGGCGGTACTCTTGATCCCGTTGAATACACTGGAGACTGTACTCTTTACGGCGTTGAATACGGAAGAAACCTTGCTCTTGATCCCGTCCACCACCGTGGAGATCACAGATTTAATCCCGTTCCACACTGAAGAAGCTACAGACTTGATGGCATTAAAGACAGAAGTCACTGTATTTTTGATGGTATTCACCACTGCGGACACTTTACTGCTGATGGCGTTCCAGATGGAACCGATCACGTTCTGGATCGCCCCCATGATGCTGGAGATCACACCGGAAATGGCTGACAGCACGGAACTGACGGTATCCTTGATCCCATTCCAGACGGAAATGACGATATCTTTGCAGTTCTCCCAGATAAACCGGAACGGCAGCGTGATGATGTCCACGGCTCCCTGAATGATAGAGCCGAGCAGCATCACGGCAGTCTGCACCACGTTGCAGATGCCGTTCCAGACATTCTGCAGGTGCGTCCAGAGGTTGGAAAACCACGTTTTCACGCTCTCGATCATAGTACCGATCCCGGTGCAGATGGTATTCCACAGGTTTCCAAACCACTCCGTGATGGCACCCCAGTTCTGGATGATGGCGATAATCCCGGCAATGGCCGCCGCTACCGCCGCAATCACGGCGATGATCGGAAGGAGAGAGATATTCAGCGCCCCCACCGACACCGCCAAGGCCGCAATGACCGGAGTCAGAGCCGTAAAGGCTGCCAGCAGTGCGCCAAGGATAACGATAAAGTTCTGCACCGGCCCCGGCAGCTGCGCAAACCATCCGCTCACCGTCTGGATCACACTGACCAGTGGCGGCAGGATCGTATTGGCGATCTCCGCCAGCTTTTCCCCCAGAGGGACAAGGGACTGCTGCAGTTTCCGGGTATTGGATTCCATCTCCTGCATGGGCGTGGTCGTGGCATCAAACAGCCCCTGTGCGGAACCCTTTACACTATCGTAAGTACTTCCCACCGAGGTCAGGGAAGTGATGAATTTCAGGTTCCCGTCCTCGGCCATCGTGCCAAAGGCCAGCGCCGCAAGGTTTAAGGCTTCCTGCTGGTTCGTACACCCGGCAATATCCGCCACGATGGAGTCAATGACCTGTTTCTGGGTAGCACCGCCATTTTGCCAAGAGGTAAACAGCTCCTGTGTTTTCGTGGAGAACATGCCGATGGACTCCCCAATGGTGCCGTCCACCAGACGGGTGGTGACCTCATTGATGGCATCGTTGACCTTGTCCAGGTTGTAAGCGCCATTCTTCAGACCGTTATCCAGAAGCTGAAAATACTCCGATGCGGAATATCCGGCCTGGGAGAACTTGCCTGCATACTCGCTGAGGTTATCGCCCAGCTCATTGGTCTTATCCAGACCGTTCTGGGTACCCACCACGATGTAGTCCATCGCTTCCTGCGCCGTCAGGCCGTACTGTTGCATCAGGGAATTGACACCCCGGAGGGTCTCATTCATGTCAATCCCGTACAGTTCCTCCAGCGTGATGGCCTGCTGGGTCAGGTTGGTCAGATCGGTTTCACTCAAATCCCCAAGGTTCTTTTTGACCATCAGAACCGCATTGGCCACAGCGTCCATACTTTCGCCCACACCGGCAGAGTACACGTTTTTAATGACATTTGCGGACTGCTCCGCTGCCTGTCCCGTCTCTCCAAAGTAAGCATTCACCTTGGTCACGGCGTTCTCGGTATCGGTATAGGCATCCAGTGCCTTATCCCCGATTTCCTGTATCTTATCGCCCACGGCAGACAGCTGATCCGCTGCCTGCATCAGCGCAGCGCCTTTCGTGTTTTCAGCAATCTGGCCCACATCGTCCGCTGTATTTTCCGCAGCGTCTCCGGCCTCTCTTAACTGCTGGATCAGGTTTTGGATCGCCTGCCCGTCATCCACCGTGTCCAGAGCGTCCGTCAGCTGGCGGATATCGGCTTTCCCTCCTGTGGCAGACTTCCCGATCTTCTCAAGGGCCGTCCGCAGCTGGTCAGAATTCGCCGTACCATTTTTAATCGCAGAGGTCAGCCGACTGCCAAGGACATCCGCATAGTCATCGACTTCCGTTCCCGTAGCAGCAAACAGTTTTTCCAGCCGTGCGGTATTCTGGGAAAGGGCATCCTGCTCTGTCTGCAAATCGGAAAGGTCAGCCTTATATTTGTTCAGCTTTCCACGGGTTTCCTCAATCTCCCGCTGGAACGCCTGATACTTATCCGCCCCAATATCCCCACGGGCAAAGGCTGCGGTCACCTGCTCCTGTGCGGCTTCCAGAGCCGACAGTTTTTCTTCCGTCTGGCTTATCGCCTGAGCCAGCAGTTCCTGCTTCTGCGCCACCAGCACCGTATTGGAAGGATCGAGTTTTAGCAGACGGTTTACATCATTTAAGGCAGACTGTGTTTTCGTGATAGAAGAATTGACGCTCTTCAGCGCCTTATCAAGCCCTGTGGTATCGCCACCGATCTCAACTGTGATACCCTTAATCCGGTTCGCCACAACCCTCACCTCCTTAAAAATGGGCATGAAAAAAGCCCGGATTGCTCCGAGCATGAAAAAAGCACCGATTATTTCTAACCGATGCTGCCTCAGAACTTATCGAAGTCCTCCTGAGTGGCAAGCCGCTTATATTTCACGCCGTCATTGGATTTTTCCGTCCACATATCCAGAACCAGCCCAATCGTAAGCAAATCCAGATCCCGGATGGAAATCCCCAGTTCCACGCTTCGCAGAAGGAACAGCGGCGTGGTCATTTCCCGCTCACTTCTGCCAATCTTTTTTTTGACGTCACATCCGTCACAAGGTTCTCGCCCCACAGTTCCAGAATCTGCGGCAGCACCTCATAAATGGAGAACATATCGAACTGATCCAGCCAGTCCTCTATGTTCGCCGGTATGCTGTTGTCCGCATGGTAGGCCATCACATAGGCCACGTTCTCAAAAATCTCCAGGTCCTCGATCTGCAGCTCCTCACCGTTTTCCGTCTTTCCCCTATAGGATTTTTCCAGCTTGGACAGATCCTTGAAAATATCCCGCTTGAACTTTGCCCGGTACAGGCGGGGGATCGTGGCAGAGGAACGGAAGGGAACCTTTTTCCCACTGATTTCTATCTCACGCTTGATCATACGCTACCTCCCTGACCAGTTGTTTCTTCCGGTTCGTCTTCAGTCGGTGTGTACACTGCCTTATACCAATTCGCATAAGTACCGGCATCTGTGGTATCGCCGGTTCTGGCCTTGACCAGCCCATCGGAACGGGGATCGGCGGTAATGGACAGTGTCTCTGTACCCGGTTCAATCGTATCTTCCTTCGTCTCCGACTCGATAGACGGGCGGGAGGCAGAACAGTTATACAGCACATGGCGGATGGCATTCACATCCCCGTCAAACTCAAAG
>OLNN01003442.1_pt1 | contig 9996 bp, 9 predicted proteins | sample 1672141 | NCBI WGS metagenome assembly OLNN01 (sample SAMEA3136652, study PRJEB25190) | human gut metagenome | biome: human gut; feature: human-associated habitat; material: faeces | place: Austria | collected 2013 | reverse complement strand
AACTGAATTTCAACAATTTCAAAGAACGACTATGATTTTTTAGTGGACACTAATGATACCGTATCTCTGACGGGATTTATCGGATCACTATCATAGCATATTTTCACCATCGACGAACGAAGTTTCGGAAAATGGAATTTATACAAATATGAGTATGGCCTCCCCCCTTTCAGTCTTTTCAGTTCTCCCCCCAAATAAGGGCTGTCCTGGTTTTCCAAACGGACGATCTTCTCCAACAAACGAAGGACATCCTCCCTCTCCGGAACATTCACATCCGCTCTCACCATCGTTATAAGTCCGTTCCAGTCACTTCCCGAAAAATGAAAATCCTTCTCCAATACCGGAATCTTTATATAAGGTGATATATACCGCCACAAAACCTCTGCTCGTTTTTCAGACAGCCTTCCATTCAATAGCCCCCCTCCTTCCGGGGAAGCTCCTCCTATTATTTGAATTTTCCTGATAAGACGGACGGAGTCGTTCAATGCGGAACAGATTTTAGCAAACCGCTCCATCTCGTTCCCATTGTCAAGTAAACATGTATCTATATTTACCTTTCCTTGATGAAAATAGATCCTTACCGAATCACGCTTCTCCTGAGCGGATATTTCTCCGCTTATACTCAACACGAGCACGAACAATACACATTTAATATAAAAAAAACATCTTTTCGTCATTTAATCATTTGTTAATATGACAATCCAAACCCAGACTTTTACACCCCTTGAATTTCGACCGCAAAAATACATACCTATAAACCAACCTCCAAAGCAAAAAAACAAGTATTTTAAACTTATAAATACTTAAAAAGACAACCACACAACAGCTACAACACTTAACATCATAAAGAAAAGTACTTAAACATACAAAAAAAAAAAAAACAGTTATTTTTGCAGGAAACATTATACTTAATAACACTTAAAACAATAAAATACATGAAAATCAGCACAAAAGCCGCTACTTTTCTAAGTTCAATAAAAACTCAAACTTACGACAAAAAAGAAAGAGAAATGATAATAACGTATCAACAAAAACGTGTCTTTCATCTATCCCTGCTCATGCTGGCCTTATGCGCACCCATATACATATATTCAGTTCCATTTCCCAATGAACAGTTTTATTATATTAACAGCGTATTATTCCTGTTTATCATTATGTGCACTCTCGCTTATTTTAAAAAGAGAGTAAATCTGACCACGACCTTTTCCATTATACTGATAGCCATACATATCGAAATTTTTATCGAGATAATTTATTGCTCAATATGTAGCGGATATGAATATAGTTATCAAAGAGCATTGATAATGAGTAACATTACTATCTCTCTCTTATTTACCATGCTTTCCATCTGTGCCTATATGAGTAATATCTCCATCCTATTGTCCTCCCTTATCATAGCTTCCTATACAATCTGCACACTTATCACCGACGAACCGTTCCTATACAGTTATCTGCCTTTGGTCATCATCATATACACCATGATCCCCTTATTAGGAAGATCCTTACACAGTAATATCAGCAGCTTGCTAAAAAGTAGCAACTTGCTAAAAGAGGAAGAGGAAATGCTTTTGAAACGTCTCCAAATGAAAAGGGAAGAACTATTCGCGTTCGCCGAGTTGTTAAGCGAGAATAACCCGGAAGAAAAGACAAACTCCCTGTTAAGCATAATAGGGGAACAATCCAAAGAAAATCTTTTTACAGCCCTTGCCGCACACCAGAAAAAGGAAAAAAGTAAACTTGATACGATCAGGAGAATATATCCCTATTTATCCCCGTCCGAATTAAACATCTGCCGTTTAATACTGCAAGACAAGACCGTCAGCCAAATATGCGAATTATTACATCGGAGTAGCGGAAACATAACCAGCCAACGAGCGAACATACGTGCCAAACTCGGACTGAAAAAAAGCGACAATTTAAAAGAAGCATTACAAGAACGCATGAGGCTGTATGAAGAAGAACACCGGCAAGAGGACTTTTCAGCCATGCGTTAGGGATTGCAGAGTAAAGCCCACAGCCTTTAGGCGAGGACTTGAAACGTAAAGCCCGACCGTCCCACGGGAACGCCCAAAAGAAAAAAAATCCCCCGAACATTCATCCGGGGGACATCCAAGCCGTCACATCAATTATAATACAGATTCAGATCATCCGTGCCAATCTCCTTTCCGTCCCGGAAAACAAGGCGTAAATCAATCCTCTCTCTGTTTTCATTGCCACAAAGATAGACATACCGGCCAACATACGCATCATACTTATCAATCAGTTCTAACGGTATGACCGGCATGGGAAAAGGATACACCTATATTGCATATAGCGGAAAATTTGTAAGATTACCCTGTACTTTATAAGGCAACATAGAAAATCTCTCCGCATGCAATTCCGGTCTTTTTCCCAGTAATGCTGTCAACGAATTGGCCCGGACATTCCCTTCGGCCTTCACTTCTATCGGCACCATTTGGGCATTACGTTGAATAACAAAATCCAACTCAAGACGCGAATTGTCTGTGTTATGGTAATAAATCGGTGACACGCCCTTACTTTTCATCTGCTGCAATACATACTGTTCAGTCATTCCTCCCTTGTATTCCTTAAATATGTCGTTTTTAATCAAGACTTGGGCCGGATCTGTCTTGACCATAGCACCCATAAGCCCCAAATCAACCATATAGAGTTTGAAAGCCGACAGGTCTTCATAAATATCAAGCGGAAGCTCCGGTTTGGTACATCGAGGCACTTTATACAACAACCCGGCATTTACAAGCCATTGAATGGCCATCTCAAAATCATTGGCTCTGGCACCTTTTCGCAAAGCTCCGTAAATGAATTTCTTGTTTTCTTTAAATAATTGGGAAGGAATGCTGTTCCATACCATTCGGACACGCGGAACCTGTTCTTTGGGCGCATGTTTTGAGAAGTCAAGATCATAGCCTTGCAAAATCTCCGACTGTATTCTTCTGACTTCCAGCAAGGAATCCGTTTCTACATATTTGAGTACAACTTCCGGCATACCACCTACATAATAATATTGCCGAAGGAGATCCGTATATTTGTCATGCAGGAGGCTTATCGTTTCAAAATCCCCACTCATAAGCAATTTACAAGCTTCTTCTTCTCCCTTGGCGACAAGAAACTCTTCAAAGTTCATAGGAAATATATTGATGACATTTACCTTCCCTACGGGATAAGACACATCCTGATGAAGGGATATCCCCAAAAGTGAACCTGCCACAGCTATATGATACTCCGGAACCTCCTCTTTAAAATACTTCAAAGATTCCAGTGCTTCCGGGATATCTTGTATCTCATCAAGGATAATAAGCGTATCACCCGGAGTAATGTCAACGGAAGTCATCGCACGCAGCCCCCGTAAAATTCTGTCAACATTGAAATCCTGAGAAAAAAGCTGGCGTGCAAGGTTATTCTTACGGCATACCACATAAGCCTCTTTTTTGTATTCAAGTTTGGCAAACTCATGGAGCAGCCATGTTTTCCCAACTTGTCGAGCACCATTTAAAATCAGAGGTTTTCTATCCTCACGGTTTTTCCATTCTATAAGTTGTTGCAAAACAAATCTTTTCATCTACAAACAGCATTTTTATACATGTAAAAACAGCGTATAATACATTTATCCGCACTTATTTAAAGCACAAATATACTAAAATAAGCAGATAATAGAAGCAATATTATACATTTTTCCGCACTTTAATCAACTCCAATGGAAAGCAGTAGCCAATTTAGGATTGCCTTCTCCACGCTCGATGGCCACCAGCGTATTGATGCCCACGCCCGCCAGTTCGGAGAAGTTCCAGCTGATTGACCTTCAAACTCTTCCTGCACTCTTTAATCATCTTTCCTAGCTCTTTCATATTCACAACACATTGTGATTTTAGTCAGTTTTCATCCTAGTTCAAAGAAAAAAACAGCCGATAAAGCAACTATAATCATTGTATTCATATAGATTAACATCATATATTCAAGTTAATCTATATATTTACATGGATTATTTGTATATTTGCAAAAAAGGAACAACCATGTGGAATGAAATGAGCAATCCAGCTGTGCTGATGAGAATCGGCCAGCGCATCAAAGAGACACGTATCAGGCAGCATATCACGCAGGAAGAACTGGCAACGGCTTCCGGTGTAAGCCCCTTGACCGTTGCGAACATCGAGAAGGGCAAATCGGTATCGCTGCTGTTGTTCATCAGCGTACTCCGCTCGCTCGGCCTGCTGGAGAACCTGGAGCAACTGGTACCGGAAATCCGGGTCAGCCCGATAGAGCTCAAAAAACTGCAAGGAAAGAAACGCTACCGTGTACGCCATTTAAAACAAGATAACCATGAATGATTTGATAGTAGATGTAAAGCTATGGGGAGAAAGCGTAGGCTCTCTCTATTGGGAAAAGGAAAGCAATGCCGCCTTGTTCGACTATGAACGGAAGTTCATCCGCTCCGGTCTTGACATTTCTCCCATCATCATGCCCATCAGCCAGTACAGGAACACCCCCTACCGGTTCCTTGAAAACCGTACCGACTGTTTCAAGGGGTTGCCCGGCCTGTTTGCCGATTCACTGCCGGACACTTTCGGAAACCAGATCATCAATGAATGGTTTGCCAGCAAGGGATTGTCCGGAGAAGAGATTACCCCTTTAGACAGGCTTTGCTATGTAGGCAAACGTGGCATGGGCGCACTGGAGTTTGAGCCGTCCTCGCCAATCAACGGCATGAACGAATCATCAGTGCTCCATATCGAGGAACTGACGGAGCTTGCCAAATCCGTATTCACGGACAGAATGGCTTTTCAGGTCCAACTGCGCCAGGAAGGAAGAAACATTCTGGATATACTGAAAGTGGGAACATCTGCCGGAGGTGCCAAGCCCAAGGCCATCATCGCCTACAACGATATTACCGGAGAGGTACGCTCCGGACAGGTAAAAGCTCCTGAAGGATTCGGATATTGGCTGTTGAAATTTGATGGCGGCAAATACAGCGAACACACGCAGATAACGGACAATCCACAAGGAATAGGAAATATCGAATATGCCTATCACCGGATGGCAAAAGCCTGCGGTATCGATATGATGGAATGCCGGTTACTTCAGGAAAAAGAGTCATATCACTTTATGACACGCCGTTTTGACCGTATGAAAGACGGAGAGAAAATCCATGTACAGACATTGGCCGGGCTTGCCCACTATGACCGTGACCAACGCCATTCATACGAAGAGATATTCCGTATCATGCGGCAGATGAACCTCCCTTATCCAGATCAGGAGGAACTATACCGAAGAATGGTGTTCAACGTCATGAGCCGTAACCATGATGACCATAGCAAGAACTTCTCTTTCCTGATGGATAGACAAGGGAAATGGAAACTGGCCCCGGCATACGACCTCTGCTACTCATACACACCGGGCGGCAAATGGACGAACCGCCACCAACTGTCACTCAACGGCAAACAAGACAATTTCACGATGGAAGATCTGCAAAAGGTAGGTGAGAACATGGGCATCCGGGAACACAAACAGATTATCGAAAAGGTACAGGAAACCGTATCGTATTGGCATGAGACTGCCAAGGATTGCGGGGTCAAGCCGGAACACGCCGATTTTATCGGAAAAAACCTGCTCTTGTTCGGCAAGCAACTGCATACCATCCAAATGCCGGACATTGCCAACGAACAAGAGCAGGCTTTCATGAAGGCTATGCGAAATGATGACTTCAACGCCATCCTGGAACTGAAGATGAGAGGATATCAGCCATCGGAGAACGTACTGAAAAGCCTCCAGCCGGATATATCCGCCACCAACTTCATCGCTGCCGCCAAAATCTTCCAAATGGAAGGGATGCTAAAAAGCCTTCAGGACATAAAGCCTGTGCAAAGCCCGATTATAGGCGGCAATAAGCGTAGCATGGAATTAGGGGATTAACACACAAACGGCATCCTGTACCATTCAATATAATAGTAAATATATTAATTGTTATCTATCATATTTTGATTTAACAGTTAATATATTTACCTTTGCGATATGACAACGAATCACATCACCCAAGCCATGGCCAATCCGGAAATCATAGCGGAACTGGGCAGGCGATTTAAGGAATACAGGCTAACCTATAGGTTCACACGTGTCCACTAAAAATCATTAACACTTCCCTTAACTAATAGTTCTATAGCTATTTGCAGCTATTGCCCCATCTGAGTTTATGAGCCTTTTTTTACGGCACACAACAAGAAGGAAGGAGGGATTGAGAAAAGTTTTGGACGACAAAAAATGTTGGGGACAGTGAAGCCGTCCGGCGTTATTTTTTTCGGTACAAAGGGCGAAGACCGGAACTCTTTCATATCCATCCACCGAAATAAATTTGCCGTTCAAAAACAAAGGGTCTCAGATGGAGCTATGAAAAAGCACACAAGGGGAGGCAGAAAACAAGGAAAAGGGAAGAACGGAAATAAAAAAAAGTAAAATCCAACAGACAGAACAATAAACAAAAGCATAAATATTAGGCAAAATTGTCCCGATAAAAGAATTATAACATGACTATTGAAGATGAAATCCTCCAATACCTGCACTATCATCCTCTATCAAACAGGGTTGAGATAACGCTTGGGATAACCAATCCTCCCAGTGGCAGGATTGTAAAAAGACTACTGGCCGATGCCGTAACCAAAGGAATGATAGAAGTACTCTAACAATAGTAGTGCCACTATATTATAAGCAGCACTGCAATTGTTCCTTACCCCAGCAAATGCACCTCCTGTAACCTCACCAATCCCAAATACATCTTCAAGAACACCTCCTGATACACCTTCAGATCCGGGAAATAGACGAAAGACTTCCGGGAAAAAGAGAGACATGTGAATGGCCGTTCATTTGGAACCTCCATTTCCGGATAGCGTTTCTTCGCCTGGTCAACCGCCATCTTGTTAAGTGAAGCCACGAAGTTGGCCTGGCGTATCGGATTCCATTTCGGGGTTTCAAGAATCATCATCCCATCTTTCCGCTCAGGAATAACCAAATATTCATCCTGCACGTTACGGGCGTAATAGCACACAAAAGACAAGGCCTCATAGACATTATCCCCTACATGAATACCGATAACCCGTTCTTCAGCCGGTGTACCAGCAAAGCATTCCGCAATCTGCTTCATGGCATACCCATGCAACAAGGCAGCATTAGAAGCCAACAGATAAGCCGGTGCGGTACGCTCTCCTCCCCTATCGATGGCAGCAAAGAGAGAAGGACTCCAACAGAGATGGATGATCTTTCCTTTCTCTTTCTCACGAAGGGAAGCGACACATAACCGGTTGTCAAAGACCAAACGGGCTTTTTTCGTTTCCGGATGGAACTGGAACACGTTCCGTACCCTGTCCGGCTTATGGATATCCATCATCAGATAGCCTTGCCACCCGGACACATGTTTTGTCTTTAAAGTTGTTTCGCTTTCCTCCACATCAAAGAGATAAGACAAGAGCTTTTCCCGCTTGCAACATACGGAAAGAGAAAACTCATCCTGTTCTTTCATCTGCTGCATATCCAATGAAAGGAGAAAAGCCAATTGCCAAGGAGTAAGCTCGGAAAAGCCATGTAATTCGATACAAGAGAACGAACCTTTCTCCGGTGAATAAATGGCATACCCTCGGTCATCAATCTCATATTTCAACATGAAATCCCCTTGTTCGACGGGAAGATAATTCTGTAAAACGGTCTGATAATTCATAAAGAAATATATTATATTAAGTTAGTATTCATAAAGAGAAATCGGGGCCACTCTTGCGTTTCCGTTTCTTTTTGGACGGTATGAGATCATCCTCTTGCGACTTCTTCCCGCTGCCGGTAATGTCAAGATCCGGAATGGCCGTAACTCCCCTACCCTGCATATAGAAAGCCTCACGATCCACCCGCTCACGGAACTCCCCTACCCTATTAATATGTGACGAGAGACCGACTGCCACGCCATCGAAAAGCTTCTGTATATTCTGATAAGTGAGCTTACGGGAAAGATCCGCACCTTTAAAGAGATGAGCATTTTCCACGTTTTCCATATAGAGAGAAATCCCATATGCGCCTTTGCCGTTTACATGCTCCGTCACCCGAATCGATTCTTCCGCCAAGTTCTTCTTGAAATCCTCATATCCGGAAGAAGCGTTCAAAGCCTTAAACACGTGGTCATAGAGATAATGCTTCTGTTCATCGGCACTCATGCCATGCCCATCAAAACGGATATTACCGAAGCGATATTTCTGAGGAAGCGAAACGTCCTTCAGGTAAAAGCCTGAATCCTTGATGCCATAGACATAATAGGATTTGTCCTTCTTGGTGACCAGACGCATATACAATCCTTCTTGTTCCAGGTTCCTTCGGAAATCGGATGTACTTTCGGAAAAAGAGTAGATGCGGTCAAGCTGTTGTAACAGTTCATCCTTGAACAAGGGGTTGAAAAAACCTCCTTTTTCCAGCAATGCGAAAAGGTTGTCATAGCTTTCATCCCCCAACAGGACACGCCATTCTTCATTGGCCAGTTTTATTTCTTGCAAGGGTTTATCCAAAGACCAGTATGTATCGGATTGTTCTAGGACAGCCGATACCTTATCCTTGTAATTATAACTACGCATGGCTTTCTTCAAGGCCGCATCGAAATAATAGTTACGGTATTGCGCCTCTCCCAACGTGGTTCTCTTGCCTCCTTCCCTTTCCAAAGGCAACAGACCGTACTTCTGCTCCAGTTCCCTTGAGATCTTTTCGGAACGGCTGTAATTATTCCCGGAAGGAATGCTTTTGCCTTCTTCATCAATCGTGGTCAGCAGCACATGCACATGGCTGTGTGCCTTGTCGGTATTCAGGACAACGGCATAACAGGACTTTCCGTACCCCATCCTCTCGATATATTCCCCGGCAAGAGAAAGCCACTGTTCATCGGAAAGGCTTTCTCCCGGATAGAGGCTCAGAATAAATTCCGCATAAGGTAGTTTCACCCGGTCATTCAACTGGGAGATAAGTTCCATGTAGGCTGGCATGGCGGCCAGTTCGTCACCGGTGGAGGTGCAAAGCACTTTTCCGTTTCCTTCCTTGACCTTGGAAAGCTGGTATTCGATTTTCCGGCTCATGGACAGGTGGGATGAGAAAGAAGGCTGTATCTCGGCTATCATAACAATTTCCGGTTAATGGTTTCTACATCCGAAAGGTATTGGTTAATCCGATCCAATGAATACAATATATTTTCATCGGACGGAAGCGTATTGATATGTTTGGCAAGCTGGTTGATATTGGCTCCTATTTTACGAAGTTCATATATCATTTGCACATCGGTTTTCGACATGCTTCTGCCTTTCAAGGCAGACTCTCTGATAAAGGAAGAAAGGGATTTTCCCTCTTCCTTTGAACGTTGAAGAAGCTGTTCTTTCTCGGCTTCCGTCAAGCGGATCTTTATACTTATATCTCGATTCTCTTTCATATATACAGAGTATGTGAGTGTAACGAACATTGGTCGGCAGCTCGGCTGTCGCAAGGGTTTTTGTACCCACAAAAACATACCTTGCATTAGCAAAGATATACAATAATACTCAGCTGTGAAATAAAACCAAACAAAAGTCTTGATTTCTTAATCCTGATTAACCGCGCACTTTGTTACAAAGCAACTACGCACATTGTAACAAGCAAACGAAAAGCCATTAGTTACAAAATACATAATTACTAATTATATTATTACAAAGTATGAACATACATACTTAACTATAATATTAATTACATACATAATTATATTCATATTTATATGTGTAAATACTTATATAATTAAGTAAATAAGTGTGTAATAAATTAATTATAAAAGTATGCAATTATTTAATTTATTATTTATATATTTGCGCACATACTTAAAAACGTACATTATGGGACAAATATTACCAGGAGTAGTCGTAGCTTTTGAGAATCCCAAGGGCGGGGTAGGAAAGTCCACATTGACAGCTTTGTTTGCAGGTTATATTCATTCGCAGTCAA
>OLNN01003436.1_pt1 | contig 10010 bp, 6 predicted proteins | sample 1672141 | NCBI WGS metagenome assembly OLNN01 (sample SAMEA3136652, study PRJEB25190) | human gut metagenome | biome: human gut; feature: human-associated habitat; material: faeces | place: Austria | collected 2013 | reverse complement strand
AGGGACGCGTGATCGTAGCCAGTCAGCTCGTCCACGCCCTCGATGACGATGGTGCGGCCGAAGCAGGCCTCTTTCACCAGGTTGTTCGCGATCTCGCGGATCTTCGCGGCGGGTACGGTGCTGTACTCTTCCGCCCATTCGGGCGTGAAATCCTTCAAAGACTCTTTGAACAGGGTGAACGCCGTGGGATACTTCTTGCCGTTCACCTCGTGCTCGCCGAAGAGGGCGGGCTTGGCCAGGGCGGGGTCGTCGAACGCCTTCGCGGTCCCGTCAGCCTCGTCCCACATCAGGGGCTTGCCGTCGGCTCCCAGCACGTAGTCGCCGTTCTCGTCGATGAGGTAGGGAGCGTTCGTGCGGCTGCGCACGAAGGGCTCGTCGAAGCCGTTCTCTATCTCGTAGAGCATGCAGTGCATCCATGCGTACACGAGCGAGAGGTCGCTGCCGGGCTTCGAGGGCACCCATTCGCCACGGCTTGCCTCCATGGTGCAGCGCGGCCCCACGACCACGTAGCGCGCGCCGCGCTTGAGGTTTTCGGCGAACTGGAGCGCGTCGCTGTTGGCGGACGCGTTGTCGTAGCCCATGCCGCGCCCGAGTATCACCAGGTAGTTGTTGTACTTTCCGTCGTAGCAGATGGTGGGGAAGCAGCTGAAGGCATAGCAGCCGCCGTAATGGATGGCGCACATCTGCCCCTTCGTGGAGCTGGTGTTGGGCGACCCGAGGGCTCCCGGCCACAGGCCCAGGCCCATGGTGGCGTGGCCCGACTCGTAGGAGGCGAAGCCGAACATGTTGACGAGCTTGCGGGGATCTTCGTCGACGGCCTCCTTGATCTTCTCGGCGGCCAGGTCCAGCGCTTCGTCCCAGGAGATCTCAACCCAGCCCGGGTCGACCTCCATGCCCTTCTCGGGGTTCGTGCGCTTCATGGGAGCGGTGATCCGGTGCGGGTTGTACAGCTGCAGGATCGCGCTCTTGCCGCGCGGGCACATCATGCCCTTGCTGCTCTTGCGTCGCGGGTCGCCTTCGAGGTTCACCACTACGCCGTCCTTGACGGTTCCGACGTAGCTGCAGTTGCCGTTCGACATGCACATGTGGCAGTAGCCGAATATGGCCTCCTTCTCACCCGTGTTCGAGGCGACGTCGGCGGCCTCGGCGAATGCCTCGACCGGCTTGTACGCCAGCGACCCGCCAAGGGCGGCGGCTGCGCCAAGCGCGCCCGCGCCCTTCAGAAAAGAACGCCTGGTGAATTTGGTTTCTTCCATGCTCACGTTGCTCATCCTCCTTCTGTCTCCTTATCCTTGTTCTCTCTTCCGCGCAGATGATGCTTAATCGACCTCTTCAGGGCGCACGCTGCCAAGGGGGGTGTCAGCCTCCTTTTTTCCCGTCTATGGCACTGGTCGTACTCGCTGCCCTCTTAAAGACGCACCTTGCTAAGCCCCCTCCCTGTGTGGGCGCCCGAGGTTTTTTCAGCACGATATTCCTAACCCGCACCCTTTTCGCGGGTGCGAGATGCGCTTGCTTCTCTTATGTTGTGGTATGGGGCGTCCCCGATGCCGGACAGGCTTTGACAGCCGGCAGGACGCTTAGCGGCTACTCTTCTTTCTCAACGGCCCGTGTTCTCCCCTCAAGTAGAAATGAGATTCCAGCTTTGAACTTAGCTTCGTAAGGGTAGTTGCTTTGGAAAATGCCGTTATCGAACTCGCTTAGGTACAGCGCTACGATAAGGTTGGCCAACAGCGGGATGTCCAGATTTTCGTCGACCTGCCCCGCTTTTTTCGCCCGTTCCAGTATTACCCGATATACGTTGGCAGCCCTCGCGCGCATCTCCTTCTCGCGTTCGAAGCTAACGGGGTTTGCATAGGTAGCTCGATTGTAGGCAAGGGCAACACTGCTTGGCAGGCCGCGACTTTCCTCGGCGCTCTCGCCCGCTTTCGCCAAATTATTCGGGAGTTCTATCTTCTCGAATTGTTCGGCGGTGTTCTGGATATCCTTCATCATTGCGGCCACAAGGGCGTCTTCCACGCTCATGTCGTCATCGGAGAGATCTTCGATGAAAACCGACAGCTGCTCCAACGAGTTGCTGACCACTTCCAGAAGGAAATCGCCCTTCGAGGGGAAGTAGCGGTACAGCGTTCCGGTGGACACGTCGGCGAATTCGGCGATCTCGGCAAGGGTGGTATCATGGAAGCCCTGCTTCAGGAACAGCTGCATGGCGGCATTGAAGATGCTTCGCTGCGTTTTCGCGCTGCACGAGTATTTGCGTTTTTCCATGCGGGCCCCTTATATGCCTGTTGCCTGGCGCTGCCTCAAACGATTCCCCTGAAAATTCAAATTTGAGTGCGACTCAATAATAGAGAGCGCAAAGAGGGGTGTCAAGAATAAAATTGAGTATCGCTCAATTTTATTGAGGAGGACGGGGTGCGGGGAAACCGGGATCGGCGTCGGGCGCCGCTTCAAGGCAAAACTTGCGGCAACCCGAGGGTCGTCGGTCCGGATACTGTTCCCTGCTCCTATAATAGGCGAACCGGAGGCGCAATCGCTTCCGGTTTGCCTTGGGGCGATGATGGCGACCTGCCGGATTGCGTCTGCAATTCATGAGGTCTCCCTGCACCCCGCGACCGAGCAACGTTGAAAGGCGATGACCGACCATGAAGATTGCGAACGTGCGCGCTATCCCCGTCGACCTGCCCCTGCCCCATCCGATGGAGTGGGCCACCGGCCGCATGACCAGCCAGGCGCACGTGCTGGTGCGCATCATGACGGACGAGGGCGTCGAGGGCATCGCGGAGGCCATTCCGCGCGAGAACATCTACGGCGAGACGCAGGTGGGCATGGTGCACGTGATCAACAACCTGCTGGCGCCGCTGGTTGCGGGCCTCGACCCGTTCGATGTGGAGAAGGTGCACGAGGCCATGGCCTTCATCAAGGGGAACCTGGCCGCCAAAGGCGGTATCGACGTGGCGCTGTGGGACATCATGGGCAAGGCGTGCGGCCTGTCCTGCCACAAGCTGCTGGGAGGCTACCGCGACAGCATCGAGCCGAGCCGGATACTCTGGCTCACGAGCGACGAGGTCATGGTGGACCAGGCGCGCGAGCTGAACGCCAAGGGCTACCGGGCTTTCAAGGTGAAGGGCGGGCTGGACCCCGATGCCGACATCCGCCGCGTGCACGCGCTGCGCCGCGCGGTCACGTCCGACACGAGGCTCTACATCGACGGCAACCAGAGCTACACGTACTTCGGCGCGAAGAAGGTGCACGATGCGTTGCGCGGCGAGCTGGACTACTTCGAGGAGCCCATCGCCGCCACGAACGAGAAGGACCGCGTGCGCCTGGCCCACGCCATCGACATCCCCATCGCCGGCGACGAGAGCAACTTCACGCTGCACGACATCGCCCACCAGATAGACATCGACGCGCTGTCCATCATGATGATCAAGATCCCTCGCAGCGGCTTCACCTACGGCCGCAAGATCGCGGCGCTATGCGAGGCGTACCACCGGCCCATGATGATCGGCAGCCAGTCCGAGAGCAGCCTGGGGATGGCCACCCTCGTCCACATAGGCTGCGCGCTGAAAACCATCAACTACCCCTGCGAGTTCATGGACTTCGACGACCCCGCCGCTCCGAGCCTGGTCAACGAGCGCATTCGCATGGAGAACGGCCGCGTCTACACGCCTCGCCGTGGGCCTCACGCTCGACGAGGACGCGGTGGAGCGGTATACGGTGCGGGGGTGAGGGTGGCCGCGCGCCCTCACGCCTTCGCGCCCTCGTTGCGGTAGAACGCGAGGAGCACCAGGCCCACGGCGGAGCAGGCGGCCACGAGCAGGAACAGGCCGCGGAACCCGTCGTTCAGCGTCTTCTGGAACGCGTCCTCTATGCCGGCGGCGCGCTCGTCGATCTGCCGCAGGTAGTCCTGCTTGGCGCCCTCGAGCGCCGCGGGCACGCTGTCCTCCATGCCCTGCATCTGGTCGCGCAGGGTGGATAGCTCGTCGTGCGCGCCTTGGAGCGCCTCGGCTCCCGCGCTCATCGCCCGAGGAGCGGCAGACCCCAAGGTCTCGAGGGCCTGCTCAAGGTCTGCGCGCTGGTTGTCGACGGCGGACAGCGCCTCGCCCACACCGTTTATGCCCTTGTCGATACCCTCGCCGATGTCGTTGATTATCGAGGGCGCCATCTGGTCGAACATTCCCGAGGCGAACGCCTTCACGTCATCGACGATAGTGGTGACGTCGGCGTTCTGCAGGCGCTTCACCAGGTCGTCGGGCACGTCGGCCGAGCCGTTGCCGGGATCCATGCTCACCTCGACCGAGTGCAGCGACGAGAAGTCGGGGAGGTTCATGTTGCCGAGTTGGTCCTTGAAGCGATCGTCCGCCTTGAGCTCGGCTAGCTTGTCCGAGACCTCCTGCTCATGATCGAGCAGCGGCACGTTCACCTGGTTGGGCAGCTCGTCCACCAGGTTATCCTGCACGGTCGCGCCCGCATGGGCGAGGAAGGCCACCATGACGGCCGGGGCCACCGCCGTGCCGATGGAGCGCACGAGCGACAGGGTGGCGAGCGCCGAGTTCGCCTCGGATTCCCTCGTCTTGGCCAGCATCATGTAGTTGAGCGGCGTTCCCATGGTGAATCCCATGCCCAGGCCGATGAGCACGAGGCTCACCACCACGTTCGGCACCGAGGGGACGGCCGTGGCCACGAGCGCCAGGTACAGCGCGCCGGCCACCGAGGCCGCGAGGCCGAACCCGAGCACCACCTTCACGCCGAACCGGTCGATGAGCTTGCCCGACACCGGCGATCCCACGCCGGCGAACAGCGCGAGGATGATGACGAAGTAGCCGCCCGAGCCGGCGGGCATGCGCAGCGCATTCTCCGCGAACTGCGGGATGAAGATCATGCCCATCATCACCACGCCCGTGATGATGGAGAGCAGAAGCGTGATGACGATGTTCGGGTTCTTGAAGTACGCCAGGTTCATGACGGGGTCGGCCGCGCGCCGCTCCACGAGCACGAACAGGGGCAGCAGCACGACGAACGCGATGAGGAACGGGTAGACGTCGGGCGAGGCGATGGAGTTCGCGAAGTCGAAGAAGTCGAGGTTGCGCAGGCCGTACAGCAGGCTCAGCACCATCACGATGAGCACGCCGATGCCCCAGCCGTCGATGGGGCGCACGTCGGGCTCCTTGGAGTTCTTGAGTACGAGCGCGCCGGCCGCGAGGATGAACAGGCAGATGGGGATGTTCACGTAGAAGATGAACTGCCAGTTCTGCTGTCCGAACACGTCGAGGATCAGGCTGCCGGCCGAGGCGCCGAACACGTTCGCGATGCCGTACACGCCGCCCACGAGGCCGAGTGCCATGCCGCGTTTCTCCTCGGGGAACGCCGTGCCGAACTCCGCGGTTGCCACGGGCATGATGCCGCCGCCTCCCACGGCCTGTACCGCGCGCGCCACGAGCAGCATCTCGAAGCTGCCGAAGTCCTGCGCGAGGCCGCAGAACAGCGAGCCCACACCGAAGAGCCCGATGCTGGTGAGGTAGATGGGCTTGCGGCCGTAGCGGTCGGCCAGCTTGCCCATCACCGGGATGGCGGCGGCGTAGGCGAGCGTATAGATGGTGATCATCCATACGCCGAGCTGCTCGTCGACATGCAGGCTGCCCTGGATAACGGTGCGGGCCGGCGTGACGATGCCCGTGTCGAGCGCCCCGATGAAGAGCCCGAGAAGGTACACGACGGCTACGACGACGTAGCCCTTGCTGCTAGAACGCGACATGCTTAGCCTTCTTTCCTGATCATGACGTGCGAATTGCGGGCCATCTGCGCGACGGTGCGCTCGACGGCCAGGCGGTCCTCACGGTCGACGCCGTCGAACACGCCTTCCTCCCACGTGGCGAGCGCCTCCGCCATGCGTTCGATGGCCTGGCGTCCGGCGGGCGAGAGGGACAGGAGCTTCTCGCGGCGGTTTTCCTCGTTGGGCTGTGCGTCCACGAGCCCCTTCGCCTCGAGCTTCGCCACCGTCTTGGCGACGGCCCCCTTGTCGATGTCGAGGTACGACGCGACCTGCTCCTGGTTCGACGTCTTGCGGGCCGCGAGGCACATGATGACGAGCTGTTCGGGGAATCCGAGGCCCTCGTCGGCCATGCACCGCTCGGCGAACACGCGCATGTGGCGCACGATGATGGATATGTCGTTCATGAACACGGCGGCCTCCCCGTCGTCCAGCACGGGCTAATAGTTGTAGCGACAACAATAGCTGTTGCAGCAGGAGGGGTCAAGCAACCTTTGTCATCGGTCTTGAACGATCCTGCGGTTGGCTTGATAAGGAGTTAGGGAACCGCCGATTAATTTTCGGATGCGGATTTTTCGCAGGGCAGGCACCCCGGGCTTGCCGCTCGATCGCGGCGTTCTCCCGGCTCGACGGCAGGCACGGGGCGCCCGCCCTGCGAAGCGCGCGCGGCAGGAGCATCGATCAGCGGTTCCCGGGTCCGCAACGGATCGCCGCGCATCCCGTGCACCACGGCGCCGTGCAAGCAGGCGATCGCGCGACGACGCCCGCCCGCATCGCCCTGTTTCTTCGGATACGGTAATGGAATCGAAGAAAATTTTCGATATTTTACCGTAGCGAACGATGAGGGTTCCGAAATCCCCTTCCAAGGCGAGATAATCGCCCAAATCAGCGCGAAAAGCCGGATATCGGGCGTCGGGCGAGAGCTTTCGGACGGGGGATCCCGAGGTTCGGTAATATATCGGGAAAAAATTGCGAATCCATTACCGTAGCTCGACCTCCTACCCCATCTTGCGGGGCCGCATGCCCGCCAGCAGGGCATTGCCCGAACCTGGGGAACTGCTGATTACCGGCGCTTGGAGCCCGCGCCGCACGGCCAAGCGCGAGGGGCTCCTGCGCCAGACGGGCACGGCCATCCCTGCTGCGCATGCGCCTCTTGCAGCCGCGGCCCAACCTCTCTGGCGAAGGGGCGGGAGACGCGGTCTGCGGCCCCCGAGCCTTCTTTGAATTCACGGGCGTGCCCCTCGGGCTCGGCGACCAGGTTCCCGACGCCGCCACGCCCTTGAAGATCCGCCGGAGGCGGCTCGATCGCGGATGCCGCGTTCGCCGAGGCGCCGAGCTCCGCCAGAAACGCGAAGGGCGGGAGAGATCCGGAGGCCCGCCAGGCCCGGAAGGGGCGGAACTGGCACTCCGGCTACAAGGCCCCTGTCGGCGTGGACGCCGGAAGCGGCCCGGTGCACACGGTCGGGGCCGCCGCCAACGTCAACGACGTCGTCATCGCCTGCGCTCTCGTGCGGCAGGACGACCCGTTTTGCCACGCCGACTCGGGATGCACGGGCGCGGGCGACTCGCCCCGAGTTGCCAGCGGCCTCGCCGGCGTAGGGCGGAGCATGCCCGGAAACGCCCTAGCGGGCACGTAGGGGGAGCCCATGGGAGGGAGAAGGCGTCCCTAAGCGGCCCTCCCGGCGCCGCTTAGGGCGAAAACCGAATGCGAAGCGATCAGACCGGTACGAGCACCATTGATCAGCGGTTCCCTAGGCGAAGATACCGTATCGCTTTTGACGCTCACGACGATGCCGGGTAGGCGATCGTGTTTTCCTCGTCCATGCGGGATCGTGCTTCTTCGAGGCGCCGACGGCAGACCTCGATATAGTCGATGGGCTCGTTTTTGAAGCGGGCGACGCCCTCGTTCTTCTCTATGCCGATATAGCGGCGCCCCTCAAGGCAGGCGGCAACACAGAAAGAGCCGCTTCCGCAGGCGTTGTCCAGCACGACGTCCCCCGGGTCGGTGTAGGTGCGTATCAGGTACCTCCCCAGCTCCACCGGCTTCTGCGTGGGGTGGTACACGGGGCCTTCCGATTCGGCGGTCTTGAAGTAGACGATGTCCGTGGGGTAGCGGCTGCCGTCGCTCTGCACATGCTTGGGGTCGAAGTCGCCGTAGCTCCCGGTCAGCTGGTTCTTGCGCACCCCCTTGTCGTACGACTCGCCTTGGGACATCTGGGGATGGTAGGTCGGCTGCGATCGGTAGAAGATGCAGATGTCCTCGTACTTCCGAAGGGGCTGCTTCTTCGCGTTGAGGAAGTTGGTCGCCTTCGACTTGATCCAAACCAGCTTGTACTTGTACAGGTCGGCCGCGTGGAGCATGAGCTTGGCGGTGAACAGGCCGCTGCTCGTCAGGGCTATCACGCCGCGCGGCTTTATCACCCTGCGGTACTCGGTGAACAGGATATCGAGGTTGATGATGGAGTCCCATTTGTTCTGGGTGGTTCCGTAGGGCAGATCGCAGAGCACCATGTCTATCGATTCGTCGGGGATGGCCTTCATCTTCTCAAGGCAGTCGCCTTCGATGATGGTGTTGAGAAGCGGCTCAATTGAGCGGGTGTCTTCTGCTTGAACGATCCGCATGCAGTCCTCCGTTTGTAGACTCTCGATTATATCCCCCGTGGCCGGTTTTGTGCCCTGTATCGGAGGGAAACATCAGAGGTGCAAGCCCTTGCCGCTGCCGGGTGCTGCGGCTCCGCAGGGGCCCTTATGCCGCTGCGCCCGTTCGCCTCGCCGTGCCCTGCCGCTCCGCCGCACCGCCCGTTCGCCTCGCCGCACCCCGCCGCTCCGCCGCACCCCGCCGCTACGCCCTTGCGCCCTTGCTGTGCTCTCGCTGGTTGGAAAGCATGGGCGGATGCGAGGGGACGGGAGTATAATGCTGCGGATCGATCGAGAGCAAGGAGCGTGTTTTGAGCGAGCAGGCGGCGAAGGCGAACGCGGGCGAGAGCGCGAACGGGAAAGGGCAGCACACCGACCGAACGGGGTTCCTCCAGGGGCTCGGGTGCTACCTCCTGTGGGGCGTCATGCCCGTGTACTGGAAGCTGCTGTCGGCTATTCCCGCGTTCGAGGTGCTGGCATGGCGCATGGTGTGGTCGTGCGCGGCGGTGGTGGCGCTGTGCGTGCTGGTCAAGCGGACGCGCTTCCTCTACCTGTTCCGCGACCCGCGGGCGGTGCGCACGTTTCTGGCCTCGGGGCTCATCGTCTCGTGCAACTGGGGCGTGTACATCTGGGCCGCCAACAGCGGGCACCTGCTGCAGACGAGCATCGGGTACTACCTGTGCCCGCTGTTCACCATCGTGCTGGGGATGGTGTTCTTCAAGGAGCGGCTCACGCCCATGCAGACGGTGGCCACGGTGCTGGCGGCGCTCGGCGTGGGGTACTTCATCGTGGCGAACGGCGGCGACATCTGGATCGCGTTCGCGCTGGCGCTCACGTTCAGCGTGTACGGCGCGGTGAAGAAGAAGGGCGGGTACCCGGCGCTGCCCGGCATGGCGTTCGAGTCGCTGCTCACGGGGCTTATCGGCGCAGTCGCCCTGATCGTGGGCGCGGCCGCTCCGTGGATCTGGCAGCTCGTGCCTGCCACGCCCGACCCGATGGCTGTCACCGGCCCGGCAGCCGACATGGCGCTGCTCGCCGGCTGCGGCGTGCTCACGGCCATCCCGCTGCTGCTGTTCTCGGCGGCTGCCAACCGTATCTCGCTCACGGTGATCGGCTTCATCCAGTACGTCAGCCCCACCATCGCGCTCGTGCTGGCGGTGGCCTTCTTCGGCGAGCAGTTCACCATGGCGCACGGCATCTGCTTCGCCCTCATCTGGCTGGGCATCGCCGCCATCGGTGCGGAGGCCGCATGGACGGGCAGGCGGAAGCGGGCGGCAGAAGCCGCGTCGCCCGTGCCCGCAGCCGCCGCGTCCTCACCGGCTCCGGCGCCCGCAGCCATGCTGACCGACGCGCCCCCTGCTGAGCGCTAGCCGGCTTGTCGGGGGTCGCGCCTTCCCTAGGCGTCCTTCTCGAAGACCAGGTCGATTTTGCGTATGCGGGCGTTGCTGTCGACTTCGGTGATGATGGAGTCGACGTAGCGGTAGCCGCGCGCCGCGTAGTCGTCGATGATCTCGCGGTGTTCCGAGATGCCGAATCCAACTATGAATACTTCACGCTTGTTGTAGTCGACGCTCACGTCCTCGTACTTCCTCATGGCGCACCC
>OLNN01003435.1_pt1 | contig 10011 bp, 10 predicted proteins | sample 1672141 | NCBI WGS metagenome assembly OLNN01 (sample SAMEA3136652, study PRJEB25190) | human gut metagenome | biome: human gut; feature: human-associated habitat; material: faeces | place: Austria | collected 2013 | reverse complement strand
TCGAGGTCACGACATCCGCCACGCCCACCGGCGAGGGGTGCGCGCCCGTCGCCACGAGGCCGGCGATATGGGCCATGTCGACCATGAGGCGGGCGCCCACCGCATGGGCGATGTCAGCTAGGCGCTCGAAGTCGATGGTGCGCGGGTAGGCCGAGGCGCCGCCCACGATGAGCGCCGGGCGCTCGGCGCGCGCCAGGCGCTCGAGCGCGTCGTAGTCGATGGTCTCGGTCTCGAGGTCCAACCCGTAGGGGACGAAGCGGTACAGCTTGCCCGAGAAGTTGACCGGGCTGCCGTGCGTCAGGTGCCCGCCCTGGTCGAGGCTCATGCCGAGCACCGTGTCGCCCGGCTCGATGAGCGCCGCGTAGGCGGCGAGGTTGGCGTTCGCGCCCGAATGGGGCTGGACGTTGGCGAAGGCGCAGCCGTACAGCTCGCAGGCGCGGCTCCGGGCGAGGTCCTCGACCGCGTCGACCCGCTCGCATCCGCCGTAATACCGCCGGCCGGGATATCCCTCGGCGTACTTGTTGGTGAGCACGCTGCCGACCGCCTCCATGACGGACGGGCTCGTGAAGTTCTCCGAGGCGATGAGCTCGATGGAGTCGCGCTGGCGCGCGAGCTCCGCATCGATCATGCCCGAGAGCACGGGGTCGGTTTCCTGGAGCCGTTCGAACGCCATGGGGCCTCCTTCATCCGGGGTGCGCGGCGGGCGCGCGGTCCTCCCAGCCTACGCCGGAACGCGGCGGGATACCAGAGGCATTCGACAGCCGGCGCGGAAACCCGCGGCGCCTCAGCGGGCGGCGGACTCCCCGACGACGCGCGCGATGTGCATGGCGAGGTACCCGACCTCGAGCTCGCTCACCGGCTCGCCGAAGCGCCGCTCCATCTCGGCGCACACGGCCGCCGCGGCGCGGTAGCTCTCGGGCGCGCTCGCCCGGATGGTGCCGTTCACGTCGATGCTCAACCGCTCGCCGCGCAGGATGCGCGTCGCCATGTACTTCACATGGGTCATGAGGCGGTTGTAATCGTAGGAGGCGACGTCGATCGAGCTGCCGGTGATGCGCTCGACCGCGTCGATGCACGCGCGCGTGAGCTGCGCCACCTCCATGGCCTGGCTCACATGGACCGCATCGAGGGAGGAGTGGACGTGCAGCGCCACGAGCCCCACCTCGTCATCGCCCAGATGCACGCCGAGCGCGCGCTCGAGCGCCTCGACGCCGCGGCGGGCCACCTCGAACTCCCGGGGGAACAGCGCGCGGATGTCCTCGGTGAGCGGGTTCGCCAGCGCCCCGCCCTCGCGGGCCCGCGCGACCGCGAAGGCGAGGTGGTCGGCGAGCGGCAGCAGCATCTTGGGGTCGACGGCGCCGAACGCGGCGCGCGCGTCCTCGCAGATCCCCTCGGCCGCGTCGAGCACCGCCGGGTCGATCCGCTCGACGAGCTCGCGCGTCGACCCCCGGCCCTCTGCGGGCTGGGAGAGCAGGTAGAACTGCACCTCGCCCGGATCCCCCAGGGCCTCGGCGCGCTCGCCCGGACGCCTGCCGAACCCCACGCCGCGCCCCACCGCCAGGTACTCGCGCCCGTCCTCCGTGTTGAAGGCGAGCAGCGCGTTGTGGTTGAGCGGCTTGGTGACTCGGTACATGGGCGCACCCCTTCTGCGGTCCTTAGGGTCTGGGCGGACGGTGAAGCGCCCGCCGGACAGTCGCTCATACGCATCCGGCGGGCGCGGGCACACGGTCGGTGCGCGGGCCTATGACTCGAACACGTCGACGGCGAGCAGGTCGTCTCCCGGCTCCACGTGGCCGAACGCCAGCTGGCGCACCGCGCGATCGGAGCCCATGTCGGTGACGAGCACCGGCGTGGAGATGCTGGGCGCATGGCCGCGGATGAAGTCCAGGTCGAACGTCAACAGTGTATCACCGCACTTGACCTCGTCGCCCTGCCCGACGTGGGCGGTAAAGCCCTCGCCGCCGAGCTTGACGGTGTCGATGCCCACGTGGCAGAGCACCCCCGTGCCGTCCGGCAGCTCGAGGCCCACGGCGTGCTTGGTCTCGAACACGAAGGCGACCTTGGCGTCGCAGGGGGCCACGAGCTCGCCGACCGCCGGGACCACGCAGGCGCCGTCGCCCATCATCTTCTCGGCGAAGACCTGGTCGGGGCAGGCGGTGATGGAGAGGGCCTCGCCCGCGAGCGGGCTCTTCAGCACGATGGTGCGCACCGGCTCGCGCTTCTCGGCGGGCGCGTCGGCACCGGCCGCGGGGGCGTCGGCCTCGGGGGCCGCCGGGGTCTCGGCGGGCAGGGCGGCGAGATACGCCTCGAGGTTCGTCTTGATGACGTTCACCTGCGGGCCGTACACCACCTGCACGCCCTCGCCGCGACGGATCACGCCCGCGGCGCCGCTGGCCTTGAGCAGGCCCTCGTCGACCTTGCCGCCGTCGTGCACGGTCACGCGCAGGCGGGTGGCGCAGCAGTCCACGTCGCGGATGTTGGCCGCGCCGCCCAGACCCGCGGCGATCTGGGCCGAGCGCTCGTCGTCGGCGGAGCCGGCGGGCGCGCCGTCGGCGGAGGCGCCCTCCTTGCGGGCGTTGTAATCGGCCTTGGTGTAGAGCTTCGTCTCGGCGTCGCCCTCCTCGCGGCCGGGCGTCTTGAAGTCGAACCTCTTGATCAGGAAGGTGAACAGCAGGTAGTAGACGGCGAAGAACGCAATGCCCAGCGGGATGATGAGCAGCCAGCTCGTCTTGTCGTTGCCCTGCAGGATACCGAACATGAACAGGTCGAGGAAGCCGCCGGAGAAGGTCAGGCCCACGGTGATGTTCAGGATGGAGCACAGCATGTAGGCGAGGCCCGCGAACACCGCGGAGATGCCGAACAGCACGGGGGCCACGAAGAGGAAGGAGAACTCGAGCGGCTCGGTGATGCCGGTCAGGATCGAGGTGAGCGCCGCGGAGAGCAGCAGGCCGCCCACGGCCTTCTTGCGCTCGGGGCGGGCGCAGCGGTACATGGCGAGCGCGGCGCCCGGGAAGGCGAAGATGTACAGGACGAACTCACCGGTGAAGCACCAGGTGCCGGCGGTCGAGAAATGGGTGACGGTCGGGTCGGCGAGCTGGGCGAAGAAGATGTTCTGGGCGCCGTAGACCATCTGGCCGGCGACCTCCATGGAGCCGCCCACCGCGGTCTGCCAGAACGGTAGGTAGAACACGTGATGCAGGCCAAAGGGGATGAGCAGGCGCTTGATCATGCCGAACAGGAACACGCCCACGGGGCCGGCGCTGGCCACCGCGTAGCCGAGCGCGTTGATGCCGTCCTGGACGGGCTGCCACACGAAGAACATGGCGATGCCCACGAAGGTGAAGACCACGGTGGAGATGATGGGCACGAACCGCGAGCCGCCGAAGAACGACAGGGCCTGCGGGAGCTGGATCTTGTAGAAGCGGTTGTGCAGCGCCGAAGTCCCGAGGCCGACGATGATGCCGCCGAAGGCGCCCATCTGCAGCGAGGTGATGCCGAGCACGCTCGCCGTGGCGCCGTCGATGAACTGGTCCACGCCGCCGGTCACGTCGATCATGGCGGAGATGGCCGAATGCATGACGAGGAACGCCACCGCGGCCGAGAGCGCGGCGACGTCCTTCTCGGCGCGGGCCATGCCGATGGCCACGCCCACGGCGAAGATGAGCGGCAGGTTGTCGAAGATCACGCCGCCGCACGCGGACAGGACGGTGAAGACGTCCCATGCGACGGTGCCCGGGCCCATGACCCCGAGCAGGTTGTAGGTCGCGAGCGTCGTCTCGTTCGTGAACGAGCTGCCCAGGCCCATGAGCAGGCCCGCTACGGGCAGAACCGCGATGGGGAGCATGAAGCTGCGCCCCACGCGCTGAAGAATGCCGAAGATCTTGTCCTTCATGTACGCCTCCTTGCGTCGTGCGCCGGGACGGGCGCGGGTCGACCCGGACGGATCCGGGAAACTTCTCGCGCGGCTGCGGGATGCCCGATGCGGACGGCGCCAGCGTTCTCTCGGCATGAAAAAAGCACCGACCCGCGACACGACCGGACGGCGCCACGCGCCGTCCCCGCAGCCGAAGGTTAGTGCCTGCCTGCCAGTAACACGCCTTGCTATGCGATTTCGGGCGCTATTGTGCGGGCGTCGCGGCCCGGCGACGGCGACATGGCGGCAAACGGTAGGTTTTCGTCCGTGGACGGAGGGGGTTTGTAAGCAAATCCCGGACGGACCGTGGAGACGCCCTCCCCCATGCGAAAATCGGTGCGCCGACACGGGAGGGATGCATATGAACGACACGCTGGTGGTCTACGAGTCGAAGTACGGCGGCACGGTGACCTATATCGACCTTCTGGCGCGCAGCCTGCCGTTCGACGTGATGCGCCTGCGCGAGCTCAAACGGCAGCGGAGCCTTCCCCACCGCACCGTCGTGCTCGCGAGCGGCGTCTACGCCGGACGGATCGCCGCGGCGGCGGCGCTCGCCAAGCACGCGGACCTGCTCGCGGGCAAGCGCGTGCTCGTGCTCGCCGTGGGGGCGAGCGAGCCGGGCGAGGAGGTCGAGCGCCAGCTCAGGGAGGCGAACCTCGCCCCCGACCACCTGGACGTCCCGCTGTTCTACGCGCGCGGCGCCTACGACGAGGGCTCCTTCAAGCTGCCGGACCGCATCGCCTGCCGTGCGCTGCGCGCGGTGGTGCGCGGCAAGGACCCCTCCGAGCTCGACCCCGGCATGCGCGCGCTCGCCTCCGTGACGGGGAGCCGCGCCGACTGGACCGATCCGCGGTACCTGGACCCCCTGATCCGGGCGCTGCGCGGCTGACGTCGCCGGCCCGCTACTCCTCGATCCCCGACACGAGGTCGATCCGGACGGCCTTCAGCTGCGCGGGGCCCTTCTTCTGCGGGCATTCGAGCAGGACCCACTCGTCATCGAGGTCGCGCAGCACGCCGGTCGCCCGCAGGCCCGGGAAGGTGAGCGCCGAGCCCGTGAGGATCAGCGTGCAGGTCGACCCCTTGCGCTCGGCGAGCATGGAGCGCAGGGCGGGCGCCCGCCCGTCCCGCTGCGTTCCGAGCATGCGCCGCAGGTCCTTCTTGGTCACCATCGCGGTCGAGATGTAGATCATCATGCAGAATGCGAAGAAGCCGAATGCGCTGTCCATGGCCTACCCCTCGTCCGCGATCACGGCGATCCCCGTGATGTCCGCCAGGTCGATGAGCTTGACGGTCCTTCGCTCCCCGGTCTTCGGCGACCCGAAGGTCGCGGTCTTCTCGACGCTCTCGATCCGCAGCCAGCCGTCGCCCACGGCGAGCACCGTGGCGCGCGGGATGAAGCACAGGTCGTCGGCGCCCAGCTCGATCTGCACGGCGCTTCCCACCAGCCCGTGCAGCACGTGCAGGTCGCGACGGGGGCGTTCTCCGGCGGAGCTCACAAGCCCCACCTCCTCGTTCGCCAGGTCGTCGATGCTCACGCCGTACAGCCGCGCGAGCGCCGCGGCGCGGTCGAGCGCGGGCGCGCCCTGCCCCAGCTCCCAGTTCGAGACGGTCTGACGCGTCACGCCGACGGCATCGGCGACCTGCTGTTGGCTCAGCCCCGCCTGCTTGCGCAGGGTCAGCAGCCTCTCGGAGATCATCTCGACCCCTCTCCCTCGATGCGTGCACGCGGCACGTCCCCCTCGCGCCCGCGCCGGATCCGGCGGGCACCCGCCCAAGCATATGCCCTGCGCCCGCACCGGGCCAGCAAATCCGTTTGGAACCCGCGCAAATCTTCCCGGCAGGGAACCTTTGGCGGGAACGTGAAGGGGTTCGTTGGGGACGGGTTCGTTTCAAACCCATCGGCGACTTTTGGGACGGGGTCGGTTTTACCCAAGGCCGCTCTCCCATCGACGGCCACCCCCTGCCCGCACCCATGGCCGAGATCTCGGGACCCATAGGACCGCCCGTTGGCGCGCTCATCGCCCTCAACAAAGCATCAGCTCACAGCCCCTGTCAAGAACTCTTGACAGGGGCTTGCGCCCTCACGGGGCGACATGTCGGGAACCTTAGATGGTAGAGTTGGACGGGCCATGGCACCCTGCGAGGTGACATACGAGCACCCGAGGACGAGAAGGAGGGCAAGGTGGACACGATGCAGATCGGGGCGCAGATCAAGCGGCACCGCGCAGAGCTGGCGCTGTCGCAGGACGGCCTGGCGGCCAAGGTCTACGTCTCGCGCCAGACGATCTCGTCATGGGAGACGGGCAAGACCTACCCCGATGTGCAGAGCCTCCTTCTGCTCTCCGAGATCTTCGGCGTGACCGTCGACGACCTCGTGAAGGGAGATCTGGATACCATGAGCAAGACCATCGACTCCGACGTCGCCCTGATGAACCGGCTCGGGCTGGTGATGATGGGCTTCCTGCTGCTGATGATCGCGAGCCTCGTCTGGCTGACGGTGCAGATGACGGTATGGGATTGGGGCTTCGCCCAGACCGCGCCAACCATCCTGCTCGCGCTGACCATGTGGGGCGTCGCCATGTTCGCCGCCGTCTGGGCGGAGCGCATCAAACGGAACCGCGACCTCGTCACCTACCATGAGGTGCTCGCCTTCTTCCGCGGGGAGCCCGTGGACCGCGACACGGAGCGCGGTCGGCGCGAGCGCATGATTCCGCGCTGGATGAAGATCGTCCGCACCATAGGGCTCACGCTGCTCGCCGCCGCCGTCGGCGCGTTCGTGGGCTACGGCGGAGCGGCGCTCGCGAATCACCTGCTGGGATAGCCCCGCATGCCGCCGGATGCGTCCCGGACCGACGCCGGCCCCGCGCCACGAGGAGGGCAACCGCTGGTTGACGCCTGTTCGGCACGGGGCCGGCCGGGACATCCGCGCTCCGGGTACAATCGGTGTGACCGTTCGCCGGTTCCGGCAGGGAGGCACCCATGAAGACCGCAGACAGCATCGACCGCGCCGCATCGACCGCCGACGGGCTGGCGGGGCGTCTGTCCGAGCGGCGGCGGGCACGGGGCCTCACCCAAGGTCAGGTCGCCGTGCGCCTCGGGGTCAGCCGCCAAGCCGTCTCCAAGTGGGAGATGGGACGGTCCGCCCCCGACCTGGAAAACCTCGCGCTGCTGGCCGAGCTGTTCTCCTGCACGGTCGACGAGCTGCTCATCGGCGATGCGGAGGCTCCGGATGGCGCGCCGCGGGAAGCGCGCCCGGCAGACGCCGCAGACGGCCACGGGCGGACGGGGGCGGAGGGCCGCGCACCGAGCGAGGCCGCATCGCGACAAGTTGGCCCCACTCCTTCGGAGACCGAGCGCATCGCGCACGACAACCGTTGCATCGTCTGCTCCGTCATGGTCCGCGGCGCCCTCATCGGCTTGGAGCTCACGCTGGTGAGCCGCGCCGGCGCTGCGCGGCCCGACCCGTACGACGCGGCCGCGAGCGCCGCGCTGTGGATCGCGGTCCTGCTGTGCACCGCCGCCATGTGCCTGTGCAACCGCTACTACGCGCGGCGGGGAGGGTCGCCGCGGGCCTCGGCCTTCGACGCCGGCTGGATCATGCTGTGCTCCATCGTCCCCGTCGCGCTGGGACCGACGCCCCCTGTGCTCGCAGCATGCGCCGCCCTGAGCATCGCCTGCGCCTTCTGCTCGATGCGCACCATCATCTGGCACCTTCGCTACCAGCGCGCCTGGGACCCGCTCGAGGACCTGGGCGACCCGCTCGGCAGGCGCCCGCACTGACCGGCCGCACCGCTTCCCGCGCGGACGCCGCCCGCGCCTACGGGGCGCTCAAGCGGCGGCTCGCGCAGCGGTTCCCCGTGGACATCGACGCCTACTGCGACGGGAAAGACGGCTTCGTGAGGAGCCTGCAGGACGATGCCGTCGCATGGATGGAAGGACGCGTCCGGTCGCTTCCCGTCACCGCCCTGCGCGACCGACCGGACCTGATCGACCGGGCGGCGGCGTGGTTCTCGTCGAGATGAGGCGTGCCGGCGGAGGACTACCGCGCGAGCATGGCCGCATGCACACGAAGACGGGCGCCGGTCCCCCAGTGGTACGTGATGGTCGACGGCGAGCGGATCGCCGCCGGCGCCGGCGTGATCGACAACGACTTCCATACGCGCCGTGACCTCACCCCCAACGTCTGCGCGGTCTACGTGCAGCCCGAATACCGCCGTTTGGGCGCGGCGAGGCGGCCGCTCGACGCCGTCTGCCGCGACATGGCCGGCATGGGGATCGACCGCCTGTACCTGATCACCGACCATGACGGGTTCTACGAGCGCCTGGGCTGGCGCTTCGAGGGCATGGTGCGCGACGATGCTGGGGAGTTCGGGCGCATGTACGTCCACAGCGCCACCTGAACCGACCGCACCGCGCGAGAAACCGCCTCCCCGCGCATGGAAGGCCTTTCAGAGGCGGAAGCGTATCCGACGGGGGGATGACACGATGGAAAGCCATGACGACGAGCTGGAACGCTTCTTCGCGCGCGACCCGCTCATGCTGCCGGCCTACCGCGTCCTCGAAGACCGTATCTTGGCGGAGATCGGCGCCGACGTGCTCATACGCGTGCAGAAGACGCAGGTCACCTTCTCGGATCGTCGCGTCTTCGGCTGCGCCTCGATCCCCATCCGACGCAGGCGCGGCTGGCCCCGCCACTGCCTCATGGTGACGTTCGGGCTTGCGCACCGCCAGAACGCCCCGCGCGTCGCGGTCGCGACGGAGCCCTACCCCGACCGCTGGACCCACCATGTGCTCGTGGAGCATGCGGACGAGATCGACGACGAGCTCACGGCATGGCTGCGGGAGGCGCACGCGTTCTCGCTCAGCAAGCGCTGACGCTTCCGGAACCGGAGGCGTCGACGGATATCACGGACACGTGCCCGACCCCGCCTTGCCGAAACCGGCGCTCCTCGGGACGGGTGCAGCCGATGACCATCGGGCCCCGAGAGCACGCGGCCTCGCTCGCGGAGGCACGTGCGGTCAGGCAAGCAGGGCGACCTCGGGCATGGAGCTCTCGTCGATGAGCTTCAGCCGATACGTCGCCTCGAGGTTGAGCCAGAACTCCGGAGTCGTACCCAATGCCTTCCCCAGCAGCCACGCCATCTCCGGCGTGATCGCACGACGCCCGTGGATGATATCCGAGACCGCGGACTGAGGCCGCTGGATGGCCTTCGCGAGACGGTACTGGGATATTCCCAGCGGCTTGAGGAACTCCTCGAGCAGGATCTCCCCGGGAGTGGAGATATATGGGTTAGTGGTAGTCACAGAACTCGACCTCCCTTGCCTCGTCGCCAGCCCATACGAAGCAGAGGCGCCAGCGGTCGTTCACACGGATGCTGTACCTACCCGCCCGGTTTCCCCGGAGCAACTCCAAGCGATTACCCGGAGGGACGCGGAGGTCCCTGAGATCGCATGCGGCGTCGAGCATCTGCAGTTTTCGGTACAGGGCCCTTCGAACGTCCGATGGAACCCGTTGAGGAGGATATGCGGAATCGTTCCAGAACCGCTCAAGATCCCTGTCCTTGAATCGCATGGCATCCACTACTTCCGTATCACAGAACTATACCGTTCTACAGCAGTAACGTCAACACGCTCGCCCACCGCATGCGCTCAGATCCAGCGATTCCAGTATATAGAACATATGTTCGTATATCAAGGCAGATCGACCTCCCGCGCCTGCCCGGCGCGTCAGCCGAACAGCTCGTCGAGTGTCGACTCGATCAGCGCGTCCACCGTCGCCTCGAGCGCGTCCGCCTGCATGTAGCCGCGGTTGAGCAGGACGAGGGCCAAGGCGACCTGCAGGTTCATCACCCGGTGCGCATCCGCCCCCGGCCGCACGTCCGCGGCGTCGTCGATCAGCCACCGCACCAGCCGCGAGTCCGTCGCCGGCTCGAAGCTCCGGTCTCCCGGGAAGCTCCGCACCAGGTAGTCGTACTCGTCCGCCGTGGCGATCCGGAAGATGTTGCGCTCGGCGCGCCACATGCGGCGCATCCACGCGCGCACCTCGTCGCGGCCCGCGCGGCCGCCGGCGCGCACGCACTCGGCCTCCAGCTCGTCCA
>OLNN01003432.1_pt1 | contig 10012 bp, 8 predicted proteins | sample 1672141 | NCBI WGS metagenome assembly OLNN01 (sample SAMEA3136652, study PRJEB25190) | human gut metagenome | biome: human gut; feature: human-associated habitat; material: faeces | place: Austria | collected 2013 | reverse complement strand
ATGTATAAAAATCCATATGAAATCTGATTCTGTGATTGAATCAGCGTTTCCTTAATTTCTAGCTACTTCTCTCGTCGTTGAATCATTAATTGAATGCCAGTGATCCTGAAAATGCAACACCAGTCACAAGTCACCAGTCACCAGTCACTAAAATATACAAACGGAAGGAGCTATTCCATGAGTGAAATCAATCCCGGCACCCTCTACCTGGTGCCGACACCGATCGGAAATCTGGAGGATATCACCGAAAGAGCGGTGGAGACACTGAAGCAGGCGGACATCATCGCGGCGGAGGATACCCGTCACACCCGGATCCTGCTGGATCATCTGGGCATTACAGGTCATGTCGTATCCTACCATGAACATAATAAAAAAGAAGCAGGACCGAAGCTCATCGAAAAGCTGCTCGATGGACAGTCGGTCGCACAGGTGAGTGATGCCGGGATGCCGGTCATCTCTGACCCCGGGGCAGATCTGGTGCGTCTGGCACTTGCAGAAGATCTCCCCATCGTGCCGCTCCCGGGGCCGAATGCCGCACTGACGGCACTTGTGGCATCGGGCCTCGATGCCAGACAGTTTGCTTTCATCGGATTTCTGCCGAAGATCACCGCGAAGCAGAAGAAGCTTCTGATGGATATGAGCCGTGTGCCTGTGACGCTCATTTTCTACGAAGCGCCGCATCGCTTGAAGGAAACGCTGGATACGCTCATCAAGTATCTCGGAAACAGACAGGCCGTGACGGCAAGAGAGCTTACGAAGAAATTCGAGACCTTCCGGCGGGGGACGCTGAAGGAGCTCCGCGCCGAGCTGGATGAAAATGATCCTAGAGGTGAATACGTCATCCTCGTCGAGGGCTGGAATGAGGATATGGCAGAAGGAGAAGAGGAAGAAGCTTCCTGGGAGGCAGAAGCACTGGAGCTGGCAAAGACACTTCCGCAGAAAGAAGCAGCGAGAAAGATCGCGGCAAAGTTTCATATGGGACGGCGAGACGTGTATCAGTACTTGCTCAAAAATGGGGACTAGTGACTGGTAGCTAGTAGCTAGTGGCTAGGGATTAGGAGTCTCAAGTGACTGGTGACTTGAATACCACATTCAGCATCGCCACTATTTATACTCTGCGGCGCGTAAAATTATGAAAGTGCCGCGGAGGTTTGAAACTAGCGCTTTTCCCGTATCGCAAACCTAATCCCTAGCTACAAATCCCTAGCTACTAATTCCTTGCGACTGGTGACTTGAATACCACATTCGGGCATCGATACCATTTAAACTTCGCGGCGCTTCTATATGATTATGCGCAGCACCACAACCCTGAACCCTACAACTTTTATTTTCTTTCCATTTCCCTACATAAGCGGTATAATAATTTAAATATGCATACAAAACGAAATGCTTTCGTTTGACCAATAGAGGCAGGAGGAATCTGAATGAACGACAAACCGAAATACTATATCACAACGCCGATTTACTACCCCAGCGCGAAGCTGCACATCGGGCATACATACTGCACATCCATCGCTGACAGCATGGCTCGTTTCAAGCGTCTTGACGGCTATGATGTCTTTTTCCTGACCGGATCGGATGAGCACGGACAGAAGATCGAACAGAAGGCAGAGGAAGCCGGTGTCACGCCGATCGAGTACACGGATAAGATCGTAGGCATGTTCCAGCAGCTGTGGAAGGAACTCAATATTTCCAATGATGACTTCATCCGCACCACCCAGAAACGTCATGAAAAGGTCGTACAGATGCTCTTCCAGCGCTCCTATGATAAGGGCGATATTTACAAGGGCAAGTATGAAGGCTGGTACTGCGTGCCATGCGAATCCTTCTGGCCGGAAAATAAGCTGGATGAGAATCATATCTGCCCGGACTGCGGCCGTCCGCTGCAGAGAGTCAGCGAGGAAGCGTATTTCTTCAAAATGTCCAAGTATGCGGATCGCTGGATGAAATATGTGGAAGAGAATCCGGGCTTCATTCAGCCGGAATCCCGCCGCAATGAAATGATCCAGTTCGTCAAGAGCGGGCTGGAAGACCTTTGCGTCTCCCGCACGAGCTTCTCCTGGGGCATCAAGGTACCGTTTGACCCCAAGCATGTCGTGTATGTCTGGTTTGATGCACTGGTCAACTACCTGACCGCGGCGGGCATCGTCGACGATCCGGAAAAATTCAAGAAGTTCTGGCCGGCAGACGTGCATCTGGTGGGCAAGGAGATCGTTCGTTTCCATACCATCATCTGGCCGATCATGCTGATGAGCCTTGGCATCGAGCTGCCGAAGATGGTCTACGGCCACGGCTGGCTCATCGTAGACGGAGAGAAAATGTCCAAGTCCAAGGGCAATGTCGTCGATCCGATCCCGCTTCTGCAGGAATTTGGCTCTGATGCGATCCGCTACTACCTTCTGAATGATATCCAGCTTGGGCAGGACGGCAATTTCAGCCGCGACAGACTGATCGGACGTATTAATTCCGACCTGTCGAATGATCTCGGGAATCTCCTGTACCGCTCTCTTTCCATGGTGGAAAAATACAGAAAGGGCGTCCTGACCAAGGGCGATGCTTCTTCTGATGAGACGGTGGCAGATGCTTCTAAGGAGATCGAAGACAAAGCAGCTGAGACGCTTGCTGCATTCCGCGCAGGCATGAATGGCTGGAAGATCAATGATGCACTGAAAGCGGTATGGACCTTTGTCCGTGCGCTCAATAAATATGTCGATGTGACCATGCCATGGGCACTGGCTAAGGATGAGGCCAAGGCGCCGCTTCTCGATGCTGTCCTCTATCATCTCTGTGAAGGCATGCGCTTCGTCTCTTTGATGGCAGAGCCGGTCATCCCGATCGCGTCTGAAAAGATCTGGAACCAACTGGGACTTACCGATTTCAAGGATGCAGCCTACAAAGACCTCGTCTGGGGCGGCATTGCTGACGGCACTCATATCAATAAAGGACCGCAGCTCTTCCCGCGCATTGAGATCGAAAAGGACGAGGAAGCACCCGCACCGAAGAAAATAGAGAAGAAACAGCCGAAGAAGGAAGAGAAGAAAGAAGAAAAGAAGGAAGCCATCTCCATCGACGATTTCTTCAAGACAGACCTTCGCGTAGCAGAAATCCTGACGGCGGAAAAGGTGGAAAAATCCAAGAAGCTCATCAAGATGACCGTATCCCTGGGCGATGGGGAGACGCGCACCGTCGTGAGCGGGATCTCCGAATACTATCAGCCGGAAGAGCTCATCGGCAAGCACGTCATCTTTGTGTCGAACCTGAAGCCGGCAAAGCTCATGGGGATCGAGTCGCAGGGGATGATCCTTGCTGCATCGAAGGATGGAAGCCTCAAGGTGCCTTTCGTCGACATGCCTGCCGGCAGCCGGGTGAAATGATGGGGCTCTTCGATACCCATGCGCACCTGTATGACAAAGCCTTTGACCGTGACAGGGAAGAGGTCATCCATCACATATTCGAGACGCTGGACTACGTGGTCATCCCTTCCGAAGACCTTGTGACTAGTGAAAAAGCGGTGGCTCTCGCAGAGAGCCACCCTTCTCTTTATGCAGCAGTCGGCATCCATCCGCAGGTGACAAAGGATGCGACGGAGGAGGCGCTCGCAGCCATTGCTGCGCTTGCCCGGACGCATGACAAGGTGAAAGCGGTGGGGGAGATCGGGCTGGACTATTACTATCTCTACACGGATAAGGAAACGCAGAAATACTGGTTTGCCCGCCAGATCGAGCTTGCCAAAGAGCTTGACCTTCCCATCCTCATCCATGACCGGGACGCCCATGGAGATACGCTCTCTATCCTGAAAGCACACCAGGGAGGAAATCTGCGGGGGATCCTCCACTGCTTTTCCGGGAGTCTGGAGACAGCGAAGGAACTCATGAAGCTCGGCTTCTACATCTCCTTTGCAGGGCCTGTCGTTTTTCCAAAGAGCTTGAAGCTCAAGGAAGTCGCCAAAGAGATACCGATGGATCGGCTCCTCATAGAAACGGACAGTCCTTACCTCACCCCGCCGCCCTTCCGCGGGAAGCGAAACGATCCGTCCAACGTCCGCTTTGTGGCAGAAGAGATCGCCCGTCTCAAGGGTGTATCGGCAGAAGAGATCGCAGAGCAGACGAAGCGGAATGCGATGGAAGTGTATGGGATAGAGGAGTAAGGTTTGACGGGTTCAGGGTTCAGGGGTAGCCCGCGGGGTGTGCGCTCCCTTGATTGCGTTTGAAAGCCTCGTTTGAATGAGGAATGAGGTGGCGGCTTCGCTGTAATATACATTCGGCGCGAAGCGCCGCACTCCTGAAGTTTGAAAGCAGGGATGAGTGACTGGTGACTAGTGACTGGTGGCTTGAATACCACTTTCAGGCATCGCCCCATATATGCTCGCGGCGAAGCTGCCACAATATAGCCTTCCCCTCGAGGGGAAGGTGCCGAGCGCAGCGAGGCGGATAGGGTACTGGCGGTATGAAAAAGAGATGCGGAAAGATGCGTAGTTTCCTGCATTTCTTCTGCAAACATACAACGTTATACCGCGAACGAAAAAGATCCCTCGACTTCGCTCGGGATGACAATACGTGGAATACCCTCGCCTAAAATGGCGGCGCTTCCATATTTTTATGCGCCGCACCAACACTTCTCACTTCTAACTGGCGTGCAGAGCTTTCATCCTCAATCAAGGGACGATACGCTACACGAGCGAACCCCGAACCCTGAACCATTTATTTTATTTTTCCCCCTTGCATTTCATCTTCGAAACGGCTATAATATAAAAGCTTGCTTTGATGCAGGCAACTTCTCTTCCCATGGAGAGCATGGGACATAAGTCCAAAAAGGAGGCGAATTTCGTGAAAAAGTATGAAGTTATGTTCATTGTGAATGCAGCTAATGATGAAGTCATCAAAGCTGCTGTCAAACTGGTACAGGACACCATCACCAGAATCGGTGGTACCGTTGACAAAGTTGATGAATGGGGCAAACGTCATCTTGCCTACGAAGTCAGACACCAGAGCGAAGGCTACTACGTAGTAGTAGATTTCCAGGCTGACCCGGCAGAGATCAAAGAACTTGACCGCGTTATCAAAATTCATGAAGAAATTATCCGTCACATCATTGTAAAACAGGATGACTAAGAGGTAGCACAATGAATTCAGTTCAAGTTATGGGTAATCTGGCACGAGATCCGGTCGTCCGTGCAACAAAGACCGGCCGCGCTATGGCATCTTTTACCGTGGCAGTGAATCGTTCTTTTACAACGCCTCAGGGTGAACAGAGAGAGATCACAGACTGGATTAACGTTGTGGCTTGGGGAAATCTGGCGGAAGCTGTAGGAAATCAGCTGAAAAAAGGCAGCCGCGTTTTCGTGGAAGGCCGTTTTACTACTCGTTCCTACGATACACCAGACGGACAGAGAAGATGGGTCAGCGAAGTGACTGCGAATTTCGTAGCACTTCCGATCGGCGGATTCTCCCATTCCCAGCAGCAGCCTTCGGGCAATGCTTTCGGCGGAAATAATGGCTATAATGGCAATAATGGCTACGGCGGAAACAATGGCGGCTTCAATAACGGAGCTTCCCCATTCGGTCAGAGCCAGCCGCAGGGCCAGCCGAAGAGCAGTTTTGGTCAGTTCGGACAGGCTTCTAAGGATGAAGACATTCCGTTCTGAGATACATTGATTTTGGAGGATAAACTAGCATGATCAGAAGAGATAGAGTAAGAAGACCGAGAAGAAAGGTCTGCCAGTGCTGCGTAGATCACGTAGACACCATTGATTACAAAAACATTGCCGCACTTCGCCGTTTCGTTTCCGAAAGAGGTAAGATCCTTCCTCGCCGCGTAACTGGCACATGCGCTAAACATCAGCGTAAGATCAATCTCGCTATCAAGAGAGCAAGAGCTATCGCTCTGCTTCCTTTCAGCGCTGACTAATCAAAAGCGGAAGATCCCAAGACTTCGGTCTTGGGATTTTTTATTGGAACTGGCGCAATGGAGAAGCCACTGTGCATAAAAATCCGAAAGTGCTGCGAGTATTTGCGTGCAGGCTAAGCTCTTTCCCGTTTACTGGAAAAGCAGACTGTCTGGTTCGACGCCTTCCTAAACCCCTAAATTTGTAGCATCCCATTCTCGTCTATGTTACAATAAAGCTAAGTTTATCTCGATGGAGGTGTCCTATGAAATATAGAAGTACAAGAAGCAGTGAGACCGTGACCGCACTGGAAGCGCTGGTGAAAGGACTGGCGAGTGACGGCGGGCTCTATGTGCCATCGGAGTTGCCAGCGCCTTTTCTGGCAGCTGATGATCTGATGCATCTTTCCTACGAAGAGCTGGCGGCTTATGTGCTGTCCCATTTCTTCACCGATATCCCGGAAGAGGATATGAAGAGGCTGACGCATGATGCGTACACCGGGACATTCGAGACACCGGAGATCGTGCCGGTGAAGACGATGTCGGAGTCTTTCTCCATGGCAGAGATGTTCCATGGAAGGACCTGTGCATTCAAAGATCTTGCCCTCTCTCTCTTCCCGTACCTTCTGGTGTATGCCAAGAAGCAGCAGAAGGATGGCAAGGAGGTGCTGATCCTGACTGCGACCTCCGGAGATACCGGCAAAGCGGCGCTGGAAGGCTTCCGCGACGTGCCGGGGGTACACATCATGGTCTTCTACCCGTCTCACGGTGTCAGCCCGCTGCAGCAGGATCAGATGCAGAAGCAGCTCGGAAATAATGTGAAGGTCGTCGGCATCGAAGGCAATTTCGATGACGCGCAGAGTACGCTGAAGAAAGTCTTCGGCAGTGAGCTGCGCGAGAGGTCTGCGGAGAAGGGCGTGCTTTTCTCCAGTGCGAACTCTATCAATATCGGACGTCTTTTCCCACAGGTGGTGTACTATGTCTGGATGTGGCTCTCACTTTTGAAGCAGAACTCCATCGGGCCGAAGGAGACCTTCAATGTCGTCGTTCCGACGGGAAATTTCGGAAACATCCTGGCGGCATGGATCGCCAAACAGATCGGTACGCCGATCGGCGAGCTCATCTGCGCCTCCAATGAAAACAAGGTCCTTGCCGATTTCTTCAAGACGGGTACCTACGATATCAACCGTGACTTCCACCTGACCGAAGCTCCGTCGATGGATATCCTGATTTCTTCGAATTTCGAGCGCTTCCTGTACTTCATGACCGGCTCGAAGGAAACTGTGGCTGCCGATATGCAGGCGCTGAAAGACACCGGCATTTACTCCCTCTCGAAGGAGGCCATGGAAAAGGTCACTGGCGAGATGAAGGGCGGCTGGGCATCGCCAAAGGCCATGGAAGAAGCGATGACGAATGTCTACGACAAGTATGATTACCTCATGGATCCGCATACGGCCATCGCCTATGCAGTCTATGATGAGATGAAGAGAAAGGGAGAGATCCCGCGTCATACCCATACCGTTATCGTTTCTACGGCGCATCCCTATAAATTCCCCGGTATCGTGGCAAAGTCACTCGGTCTTACGCCGAAGGATGATCCGTATGATACCCTTCGTATGATCGCAGAAAAGACGGGCATCGCGATCCCCAGACAGCTCGGCGAGCTTGAAAGCAGAGAGAAACGATTCACAGATGTGGTCGATCGCACGGAAATGGCAGAGTCGATCGAAAGGTATGTGGACGAGATAAGAAAATAAAGCTCCAAGCTGTGGGTCCGGAGAAGAATCAGCATGCTAGCGGTATAGCGTGTTATGTTGAATAGTCCGATGCTATCGATATTTCAACACTTTCATGCAATACCGCTACGTAGCCCCCTCTCCTCTTCGGGGAGCTCCCCCGATGGGGAGCCAAGAACGTTCTGCCGCTTAACTTAACAGCATTACCCTTTTAGGGGAAGGGGATAGATAGAATTGGCTTACTGTCCTTTAGGTCTAGCCGATAACCAATAACAAATAACCAAAAGAGGTCTGATGCTATGATACAAAGAAATGGGGATGAAAGAGCGGAGCGGCGTTTCCGCATCGCGCTCTTTGGGGTGCTGCTGCTTGTACTGGTGGGCGTGCACTTCGTAGATCCGTCTTTCTATCCGACGATCTACCAGCTCTCCATGGACGGGGATCTCAAAGGTACCATTGCCTACCTCAAGACCTTCGGCGTGTATGCGGCCTTCATGAGTTTCTTCATCGATGTCGTGATCAATGTAGTCGGATTTCTTCCTTCCATCTTCATTTCGACTGCGAATGGGCTTATCTTCGGTCTCTTCTGGGGGACGATCATTTCCTGGCTGGCAGAAACGGTGGGTGTCATCATCTCCTTCTACATGATGCGTACACTCTTCCGCGGGATGGCGAAGCATGTGATCGCGCAGAGCAAGATGCTGACGAAGCTCGACTCCTATGATTCCTGGCAGGCGATGGCGATCGCGCGTGCGATCCCCTATATGCCGAATGGCCTCGTTACAGCGGTGGGCGCTCTTTCGAATATGTCCTTTTACCACTACGCGTTGGGCTGTCTCATCGGGAAATTCCCTTCGGTGGCTCTCGAAGTCATTCTAGGGCATGATGTGGTGAATTTCGGAGATAATTCGCTGCGCCTGACGATCATCATCATCGCTGTCGCTGTCATCTACGGCGGCATTTGGTGGTATACGAAGAGGGAGAAAAAGTGACTTGTAGCTAGTGACTAGGGGCTAGAAATTGGAAAACCGCCAAGCGGCATTGGGCTGCTTGGCGGTTTTTACGTGGGAAATTTAGGGGCTAGGGATTGGGGATTAGGAGGGGCTGGGTTCAACGGGTTCAGAGGGTTCAAAAGGTTTAACGGGTGTGGTGCGGTGCCAAAATAGTGACTAGTGCGGTAGCTAGTGACTAGTATTGGGATTTTATTTAAATGGTCTTTTTTCTCAATATCCGAATACGGAAAAGAAGTCAAAAAATTATTAGTGTCGTAGCGTCTTGCTTCCCCCTTCGGGGGAAGTGCCGAAGGCAATAGGGGCTTGCTAGCGGTATAGCGGATTATGTGGAATGGTCTATTTCTAGTCACCAGTCACAGTCCCTAATCTCCCACAATATACGGGATGGCGTCGATGTCGTTGACCGGCATGAGATGAGCGCCGGCAGTGTGGATCTCGCGCAGGGCGGTGACGATCTCTTTGGAGATCGCAAGACCGGTCTCGCGGCCACCTGTTTCCATCTGCGAAAGGACTTTCTCCGGGATGGTGATGCCCGGGACTTTGTCATTCAGATAGTTTGCCATCTTGAAGCTTTTCAGCGGGACGATGCCGAAGAGGATGGGAAGATCCAGGTCTTTGGCACAGGCGAGGAAGTCTTCTGCCTGCTTGATGTCATAGATCGGCTGGGTCTGGATGAACTGAGCTCCCGCTTTTTTCTTGCCCTCCAATCGTTTGATCTCTGCATCGAGGTCATCGGTGCCGGGATTTCCTGTGGTACCGATGTAGAAATCTGTAGCCGCGCCAAGGTCGTGTCCTTCGATATCGTGACCGCTGTTCAGGCAGCTGGCGATCTGGATAAGGCCGGTGGAGTCGATTTCAAAGACACCTTTGGCATTCGGATGGTCACCGATCTTGGGCGGATCACCGGTGAGGGTGAGGATGTTATGCACGCCGAGTGCGGCTGCTCCTAGAAGTTCCGCCTGGAGGCCGATGACATTTCTGTCGCGGCAGGTCAGATGGAAGATGGACTCGACCTGGTACTTCTGCTGGATGATGCAGGAGAGGGCGATCGGGCTCATACGCATTTTTGCCATGGGGCAGTCGGCGATATTGACTGCGTCGACGTAGGGAGCGACTTTCTGCGCCTGCTCTTCCGTGATGGCTGAGGAGGCGCTCTTCGGCGGATCCAGCTCGGTCGTGATGGTGAAGATGTGATTCTGGTTCTTTTCTTTTAATGTGTACATAGGGGACTCCTTTCGGAAAATTGGCAGCTAGGGATTAGGGATTAGGTGTCTCAAGTGACTGGTGACTGAAATGTCAGCTCATGGCATCACAACTATTTATACTCTGCGGCGCTTAGATCCTTCGACTCAGTTCTCCTGTTTCAGATAAGCCATTTTT
>OLNN01003418.1_pt1 | contig 10042 bp, 6 predicted proteins | sample 1672141 | NCBI WGS metagenome assembly OLNN01 (sample SAMEA3136652, study PRJEB25190) | human gut metagenome | biome: human gut; feature: human-associated habitat; material: faeces | place: Austria | collected 2013 | reverse complement strand
ATTATTATCTGTTTCTTCATTCCAATCAGCATCCATGAGGTTTTCATATCTCCAATCTCTAAAAAAGTAAATAAATCTCCATGTTTCTTGACCATTCATGTGACGCTCTGCAATTTTCAACACTTCAGAATGCCAATGAGAAGCACCATAAACGGCGTTTCTTTTATTATAGACAGTAAAAGCTTCAAACATCTCACGCATTTTACCTTCTTTATGAAGATTCATAATTTCCCAAAACTGCGGTTCACGTAACAGGTCAAGTGTTTCTGTTTTTGGGAGATTTATCTTTTCACACAGCATCTCGACATCAATATCCTCGCCGCTATTTACAATTTGACGACATATACGAGAAATAAGCGAGGGAATTTCACTACCATTGTAATAGCCCTTGTTCAAATCTTCATAACGTAAATTTTCTGGTTCCCAGAGCATAAAGAAACGGTAAAAACTAAAATCAGAATGTTCTTTTGAGAAACTCAAAGCAAAGTTCAATATTTGAGAATGAAGCATTGAAGGACGTTCATTCCTAAGATACATATAGTCTTTTAGCAACGTTCTTATTTCCAACGATGTCAAATTTGAAATTTTAGCCTTGATATAACGATAAATTATCCAGCCTAACTCTTCATGCAAAGCTGAATCTACATCATTTGCAGAGTCAATATAATTCTTTACCTGAACATAAGCATTTGAAGGATCATTTTTTGATAGCTCGGATGCTTTTGAAATAGCATCAGCGTTAGGTTGCAATCGTTTATACAAATTAGTATAAGCTCTTTCTCCTGCGCCACTATCATCCACCATTGTAGGAAGTAATGAAGACATCTCTTTCAAGCAAATTTTAGCTTTATCTATGGCGTTTCTATTGCATAGTTGCTGACATATATCACGCAGAACCCAAAAGAGGGTTATTCCTATCTTCTTTCAGATCATCTATGGCCATCTTATATGCTTCTTTTAGATTACCACTTTTACGCAATAATGTTACTTCTTTTACAGACATTAGTATTCTTCTATTATGTTAATTTTTCTATGAGTTGTGACAGTTTAATATCAGCTTCTCCGATATCAGAAAGTGGAGCAGCATAGTTAATAAACCCTTTCCCATTAAAGAAAAAAGTTATAGCAGCATAATTACCAGAAGCTTTCATATAATATACGAGTTGGTAATGTTCTTCCACCACATTTGTTAATATGATACCACATTCATCACACAAAGAAATCATGCGACTATGTAGCATCTTTAATGACTCCAAAGATGGATGATAGTCTATTTTATATTTGATATTTTCATCATTCTGGAAGAAAAACAACAACTCAGTGTCATTGGCATCTGTTTCATATTTTGTAAACAGACCTGCTCCATTATATATTGCATCAATTCTTACTATACCGGTTGGTGTATTTACTTCATAAATATCTCTCCAAGGTTTACAGATAACGTTCTTTACTGAATATAGAGTTCCATTCATATTCTTTACAACAGACCAATATTTACATTTTACTGAAGGTAATATTGATGAAGGATGAAAAGGTGTATCCTCTATATTATCAAAAGATAAAGCATTAACAGCTGTTTTTGCAGTTTTATTGATAGGGGTTATTTTAAGAGATGTAATAGGTGTTACATCAGGAAGATTAATACACCATAACATCTTAGAAGCTCGAGTTATCGCTGTATATTTCCAACGAAGGCTATCCACATCAAGCCCTGTGCGTCTTGAAAAATCTACATAAACTGTATTCCATTCACCACCCTGTGATTTATGGCATGTAAAAGCATAACCGTACTTTACATGAAGAGCATTGTAGAAAGGGTCTCCCCACATTGCCTTAGTAAATTCTTCAGATTTAGGATTAGTCAATCCTTTCTCCGTACGCATACGCATTACCATATTGATATAAAGAGCCTTCATTTCGTCAATTGTCAGTGAAGGTCGCTTGTTTTGGAGTAATGTATCAATAATATAGCGTTTATAAATATTACCATCTTCTACTTGAAAACTTATTTCTCTGAAATCAAGCGTAATGATTTCTTTTACTTTTCTCCCATTTTTTTCAGTCCAAATAGGTGCAGACTGAGAGATAATATCATTTGATGTTTCTACTACAGTTATGATATCACCATTCAATAATTCACATTTATCATAATAGTAGCTATTGCATACTACCATCAATTTATCTCCTACCGCCACATGATTCGTTTCAGGAAATATTATATTACGAATAGCCGTATTATAATCAGCTGCTTGTTGATTTGAGAAACAAACTATAGCAGACGATTGTTCTGGATCTTCACAATATTTCTTAGCAACTTCCATTGCTCCAATATCCATTACTTCATGTTCCTTTTTCTTGAACACAAGGCGATTTCGTTCTTTTTTCCGAATCAACTCACGAAGTATTGTAGCATTAGCCAAAATACAACTATTCTTATCTTGACGAACAATGTCTGTGAGCTCATAAGAATATACATTCATTTCTAGTATATCAAAATAAGTTTCATCTAATGCAACAGAACAATCATCACCTACGGGAGGCAACTGCATAGGGTCACCAACAAAAATTACCTTTCCACCGAAGTTTAATCTTGCATAACTAAGTAAATCTTTTATTAATACTCCTGTACCAAATTGGAAAAGTTCATTCTTTGATTCACGAGAACTAATCATGGAGGCTTCGTCAATAATATAAATACACCTCTCGTGGTTATCTTTAAGTGGAAATATATATTTAAGTGTTCCTTCAGATTCTTCCACTATTAGATGAGAAAAATTATAGATTCCCCTATGAATAGTAGAAGCACCATAATTTGGTAATTTAGAACGTAATATTTTTGCAGCACGTCCGGTCGGAGCCATTAACTGAATATGTAAAGATTGAGTAGATAAATAATCTGCAATACTACGAATCAATGTCGTTTTACCTGTACCTGCATATCCTTTCAAAATAAATACTTGGCTATCTTTATCTGCAATGAACTTTTCAATCATTATCATTGCTTGCTTCTGTTGTGCAGTTAATATCATTTATATTCCATTTTATGTTATTCATATTTGTCACCATAAGGCTAAACTAAAAAGCGTGGAACTGTATGCCACACTCTTTACTTGAAGGTCGTAGGAAACCATAGATGCAGATGTAACAATAGCAGCCCACGCTATATGCGTGAGAACCACTATGCTATCCTTGCATCTAATTGAAAATTTCCTACGTTTTCAAGTACAAGATAAGCATAACGCTTCTTCTTAATTCTAATATGTTTTGGAAAGAGTAGCCTCAATCCAATACAAAAGTATGAAAAATCCGTGATATACCATTCTACTATCACGGATTTTTTTGATTTACAGTTTCATACTTCTATTCTGTCTTGGCTTCGGTATTCCGATGGCTTCTCTAAACTCATTCATCTTCTTTCTGAACCAGTTCACATGTGAAACCCCGTCTATCTTGAAATCGAATTTACCGTTTTCATCCTGTTTGATAGAGCAGACGGAGTGTCGGGTATCAAAACTTCGGTTAAATTCGGAAGAATAGAGTTCGCCTTTTATCCCGACCTCCTTGAACTCGCACAGTCTTCTGATTATTCCGTCATTGAACTTCAATCGGTCACGCAGGAAGTTTATTATAGGCATCAGCTTCTCCACATATGGAAAGTAGCGTCTGACAAAATCCGCAAACTCCGACAGCTTGCGGTGCTGTTGCTCGTAAGCGTTTCTTATCTCCTGTATCTGCTTGGCTTGTTGCCGTTCCCGTTGTCGGGCTTCGTTTTCAAGTTCAAGGATGCGGTCTTGCAAATCCTCGTTCCTGCGCTCCAACGATTTCATCTTTCCACTTCCGAAAAGAGAGCCCACACTGCTTGCAAGGGCGGTTGCCGTATCGGTGGCTGCGTTTTTGAGCTTGTCGGTACGGATTTCCGCTTTCACCTGCTTCAGTTCCTCCTGCGCCTCGGCTTTCTTCTCCTGCAACAGTCTGGTTTCAGTTTCGAGGACTTCATTCTTCTTTTTCAAGTCCCTATAATACTGCATGGTGGTGGTGTGCCGTGCTTCCGAACCCCGTACCCCACGCTGCAATCCGTATTTCGCCATCACCCTTGCGTAATTGTCGTGGTAGGCGACCAAGGTCTGGCGGTTGAACAGGTCATCGGCACACAAACGGACGGAATTTGTTTTCTTGCGGTACTTGCGCTTGCCGTCCGTCTGTTCTTTCTTGGCTTTGCGCCTTTCACCCGTCACGATGGGAACAACGGCTGCGTGGATGTGCGGAGTCTTCTCGTCCATGTGCAGATGTGCGGCAACCACATTGTCTTTGCCGAATGTGGCTTGCAGCCATTGGATGCTGTCGTTGCACCATTCATCGAGTTCTCCTTTTTCCTGTATGTTCATCATGTCCTCGTGCGTACCCGACAAAACCACCCGAACGACACGGACTTGGTCGTGTGTGATTTTCCGTCTGATGCCTGCCGTGTTCAGTCTGTGGGCAATCGCTTCATCCCTGCCGTGAACGCCATCGGGGTATTCGACAAGCACCCTGTTCAGATGTGTCCTTGTCGGGTCTGCGTTTTTAGGTATTATCTTTCTCTCTATATGGTCGGACTGCGTGGTGTCCGATGTACCCTTTGCTTTCTTAATGTCCAATGAAAAATATCCCATTTTATTTCTATTTTGCGGTTATCGTTATGTTTCTTCTCTCTGCCTGTGGCATCGGCTCACAGGGTTTATTATGCAAATGAACCCTTGCTGCACTCGGCATAATCCAAACGAGTTTGGCTTCTGCTCTCGTTTGCACAGGGTTTCCAAAGGGATTTCCCTTTGGCTCGATAGGGTGTTTTTAGCGTTACGGAGTAATGCGTGAAGAAAACGCCCTATTGAGCTATGGTATTTCTGTCTAAATACCTTTGGGAAAGCGAACGTGCATATTACAGATGAAATCCCCCTTTCTTTTTCGGTGGCTGCATCATCCGCCTTGCGAATTGGACTTGCTTCTTCTCCTTTATCGGCTCTGCCGATTGGGACAAGGGCTTACCGCACAGGTAGTCGTTCAAGTCCTTATACTCACGATAGTACATTGACTTGTCAAGCAGGCGTTCCCCAAACTTCTCTTTCAGTTTCGTGCAGGTGTTCCGTCCTGCCGTGTCGTTGTCAAGGAAACAGCCGACTTGGGTGTAGGTCTCCAATATGCTTTCCGCTTTTGCAAGATTGGAAACGGAGTTCAATATGATATAGTCCTGTGTGTCCAATCGCGGGTGTTGCGGATTGTTTTCTACTCGGATGGTAAGGAATGAAAGGTAATCCATGAACCCCTCGAACAGGTAACACATACATCGTTGTCCGCCCTGCTGTCGGATATGGGTGATATCTTTCGGGGCGACACATCCCTTGAAGTATCTGTTGCGCACTTCATATCCTCCTGCCATGTTCGGAAAGCCGATGGCAAAATAGGGTTTGTCGGCATTCATAAACCGAAGCTCCCTGCATTCTCTTTTGGCAAGTCCGATGTTTATTCCCCTTTCTTGCAGATAGGCTATAAGAGCAGGGGAGGACAATTCTCCAACCTTTAATCCCTGATAAGTACGATTGTCGGAATGCTGTCTGCCAAAAGAGAACGATGCAGGGCGGATGTATGCTGTCCGCTCCTCTATGCGTTTCAGCAGATAGGCTACATCTCCCGAATGGTAGAGTTCCGCTGCCAATGCAATGATATTACCGCCTTTGCCGATGCCGAAGTCGTACCATTTTTCAAGCTCGGTGTTTACCTTGAACGATGCGTCCGTTTCTTCCCGTAACGGTGATTTGTACCACAGATTCCTGCCTTGTTGCTTTACAGGCGTATAGCCCAGACTTTGCAGATAGTCTGCCAGTTTGATTTGCTTTACATCTTGGATTGTCATATTACATACGGTTTTGAAGTTGATGAAAATTTGTTGATTTGATGAACTGTTGATGTAATATGTTTATATACAGCCTCGTAACCTCTCAACATCTTCTCAACAAACCGCTCGCCAAAAGAGAAATCCACAAACGGGTGTCGGTGGTCTCTCAACTTCTCTTTTGGCTTGTTGAGATTTTGTTGAGAATGTATATCGTTTATTGTCAGTGTATTTATACCCATATTCAACAATTCAACAGAAAAATGATAGTATTACAGGGATTCGAGTTGCTTCCTTGTGACGGTGTAGAAGCGTCCCACCCTCTTTATCGGCTCATAGTGACAACTTCTGTTGTAATTGCCCTGATAAGTGGTGTAGGTAAGCCCGTTTGGTGCAGGTGTTAGTTTCCAGCACTCCTGCACCACCTTACGCACTTGGTGCTTTTCCGCCTTTACCTGCGAGTGCACCAGCAGTACGACAAGGTCGTTAAGGCAGAATGAAACGCTATCCACATCCATTGCAACCATAATGTCAAGCAGCAGTTCCGACATCTCTATCTCCAGCCGATTGCGGTTGCTACGGATAATCTTCTGCAAGGCTTCTGTATGCAGCAATGTGGGGTTGAACCACATCCGGCTTTCCTTTTCGGTGGACAGTTTTCTGTGTTGCAGGAAATGGAGAAAGGCGGGTATCTCCGCTTTCAGCTTTTGCAGGAAGTCTGTGTCATCGGATTGCAGACGGTCTATCTTGCGCACCCAATAGCGTGTTTCACCTGCATCAATGATAACAGGCAGATACTCGTTGTTGGAGCATAGCACGAACTTGGCAAAGAACGCTATCTCGTCACGGTCTTTGCCTTTGGCTTCCACCTTGTAGGAAAGTGTGGTGCTGAGGTTCTTCAACCGCTCGCTGTCCTCCCTGCGGTTGAGCAATACCTCGTCCACCACGATGAGCAGTTTTCCTGCCCAGTCGGAATTGAACTGGCTGCGGAAGTCCTCGTTGGTATTGAAAGTGACATTGTTTTGAAACACAGCTTTCAGGAAGTTCAGGAATGTACTCTTGCCCGTGTTGCGTTCTTCTGATACCAACAGCAGGATAGGCAGTTTCTGCATGGGTTGCAGGTAGAGCAATTGAAGATAGTCCATGCCCAATTCATACTGTTCACCGAAGATATGGCGCACCAATGACCGGATACAGGGAAACTCGCCTTGTTGCGGACGGTGTCCTATCGGCTCGTAGAGGTTCAGGAACTTGTCCACCACGGGACGGTAGTCCACATGGTCGGGGACGGTGCAGAAGCCGTCGTACTTCGGCACGGTGGCGAGATAGTCCTTGCCGTAGTCCTGCCGCAGTGTTTCGTTGTTCCACACGATGCGCTTCTTCACATAGCCTCCGTTCAGACGGGACTGGTTCACTAACTTGTAGAGGGTAGTACCCACACGGATAAACTCCTCATTTTCAAAGTTGCCTTGTTTCATTAGCACTTCATTTTTTTGTTTAATCAGTGCAAAACTCGGCAATTAGCGCAGAACGGATTAACAACTCACGCATACCTCACGTAAGATTTTCTTGGATTTGGCTTTATGACATACAACAAAAGCCCGAAGAAATGCCATTCTAATGGATTTTTCTTCGGGTTTGTCGTAATCGTACGTATGAATGGCAATACACCTATTCACATACTCGTATAAATACATTGTTGGCAATGGGAATACGCATAGGTCTCACTACTTCATGTCGTCATATCATTAGAACTTATGCCTGATAATTAGACATATCCCAACCATTTATACCCAGCGAAAAGAAGATATTTGTTTTCTCTTTTCGCAAGTACAGCCTTTTAAATATGGCATTGCGCACCTGTTCCGCACCGAAGCTGTCAATGCGGAAAGCAAGTGCGACTATCATCGGAAAGCTGAACACATCGGCATGATACCCGTTCTCCTGCCGAACATACTTCTGTACCTCGTATTCTTTTAATGCTCCACTGTTATAGATGTTTCTGATGGCAGAACGAAGTGTCGGAGCAATTACTCCGAACAGTTCCACCAATTCCGGCTCGCTCATCCAAATGTTTGAGACATTCTCCGGCATGATGATATTGCCGGATTCATTCACTGTTATGCTGTTTCTTCTCATACTCATGACATCGTTATTCCGTTAAACGTCTTACTCAGTTTGTCGCCGAACATGGTCAGGTCGTTGTCGAGCTTCTGCGTGGTTATCTTTGCGTAGAGTTGGGTCGTGACTATATTCGTATGTCCCAACACACGGCTTACGCTTTCAATGGGCATCCCCTTGCTCAAAGCTAATGTTGCGAAGCCATGACGACTGCAATGAAATGATATTGACTTGGTTATGCCACATTCCCTTATCATCCGTTTCAACGGTTTGCAGATAGACCAATAGTTCAAGCCGGGGAATATACGATTGTCTTTCTGCATCGGTCGGTAGCGTTCGACAATCTGCAAGGGTATATCCAGCAGCTTCACTTGGAAGGCGACTTTTGTCTTGTGGCGTTTGGACAATATCCACTTCTCGCCGTTCACCTCCACGATGTTGTCATTCGTCAGTTCCTGAATGTCCACGAATGACAAGGCGGTGAAACTGGCAAAGATGAAAATGTCACGGATGTATGCGAGCTTGCTGTCTGCAAACTCATGTGTCATGACCGCTTTCAGTTCATCCTCCGTCAGATATTCCCGTTCTTTCACATTGGGGCTGATATGAAACTGGATGAAAGGATTGCGCGGTATCAACCCGTTATAATGCGCTTTCATGACCACGCCTTTCAGCCACATACAGTTTGCCCATATCGAACCGTTCCGCAATCCGGCTTCAGTCGAGAGGTATGCGGCGAACTCCTTGATGAAATCGGGAGTAAGTTCCAACATGGACATATCGCTGCGTCTGTAAAACGACTTGATAAAGGCGGCTACATGGTTTCTTGCCCGTACACGTGCCCGATAGGTAGCCATTACCCTGTCTTTGCCTACCCGTTTCTTGAACACTTCGTTCTCACGGTCGAATGCTTTTAGCAGCGTCTCATACTCGCTGCCGATTCCCTGATAGGCGTTGCGCACCATCTCAGCCGTAACAAATGCCTCGCGGTCTGAAATGCGCTGGTAATGTTTGATGATTTGCGCCTTGATGTTGTCAAGGGCAAGGTTGATGTCTCGTGCCTCGCGGCTCTTGCCTTTCGCCTTGTTTCCTTTCACGTCCCAAAGCGTTTTCGGGATGTTCTGCTTACAACTGAACTGCGCCACAGTCCCGTTGATTGTCACTCGTCCCATGATGGGGACAATACCGTTTTTCTCCTTGCTGCCGTTCACGTAGAACAGCACTTTGAATGTACTTCTTGCCATACTCGTTTTTTTGTTTGCAAAGTTAAATATCAACGAGTTAGACCTTGATATGCAAATCGGTGACAAACGGTGCAATAGCATCTCCCATATGTTAAATCTTACTCTTTCACGGGTAATGATTTGCAAACCATTCTTCTTCTTAAATCCGCTTTTCTTTGCGTTTTCCGCTTTTTCGGCTTGTCATCATTTGACACCGTAACAACTCTGATATTAAGTCGTTTAGCGTCATTTCACCCGTTTTTCGAGGTTATTCCAGAGATTTTATGTAATTTTGCAAGTGAAGAGGAAGTGCCCTCTTAAATGGCATATTAAATTTAAGAAAGAAGCGTTATGCTTATCTTGTAGTTTGAAAACGTAGGAAATTTCAAAAGTATGTAAAAGGATTTGCATAGTGATTCTCACGTTATAGCGTGGGCCTTTATTGTTATATCTGTATATACGGGTTTCCTGCGACCTTCAAACTAAGACGTGGCATTGCAGTTCCACGCTTCGATGTTTAAAAGTCTTTGAGGAACTGGAAAGACACTTTTCATTAGTATGAAAAAGAAATTTATCAGAACGGGAACAATCCGTAAGGTAAGGATCAGATATACATTGAATAGCAAACAAAATCCGGAACTTTCACAAACAATAATTTTATGCAAATAATATCATTGCGACAGTCAACAGAATATCTCGAATCTGCGATAGCCTACTTTCAAAACAAGTGGGCTTCGGAAGAATCCAATATGGTGTATGACGATTGTTTTCGTAACTGCCTGAATGCAGAAAACCTGTTGCCACAGTGGTATCTGCTGCTCGACCATGA
>OLNN01003417.1_pt1 | contig 10043 bp, 9 predicted proteins | sample 1672141 | NCBI WGS metagenome assembly OLNN01 (sample SAMEA3136652, study PRJEB25190) | human gut metagenome | biome: human gut; feature: human-associated habitat; material: faeces | place: Austria | collected 2013 | reverse complement strand
CCAAGGAGGGAATCGTGGGGTACCTATCCTCCGGGCAGATCAAGGGCATTGGCCCCAAAACAGCGGAGAAGATCTTCCAAGCCTTTGGTACGGATACCCTTCGCATTTTGGACGAAGAACCGGAACGGCTGCTGTCCATCCCCGGTATCAGTGAGGGGAAGCTGAAAAAGATCCAGGAGTCCTACCTGGCCAACCGGGGCGCCCGGGACGTGGTGGCCTTTTTAGTCCCCCACGGGGTCACGCCCAACCGGGCGGTGAAGGTCTACCAAGCCTTTGGCAAGGAGACCATGGACATCCTGCGGCGCCACCCCTACCGGCTGTGTGAGGTGGCGGGCATCGGCTTTCTCACCGCCGACCAGATTGCCCGGAGCCTGGGTTTAGACCCCCGCTCCCCGGAACGGATGGATGCCGCCCTGCTCCACACCTTGCAGGAGGCGGAGCAGCGGGGCCACTTGTGTTTGGAAAAGCACGATTTCCTCAAACAAGCAGTGAAACTGCTGCGCACCGAGGGCCTGACGGAAGCCATGGCCGCTGTGCGGGCGGGAAGGCTGGTGGAGGAGAACGAACTGGTCACCTACCACCAGTGGGTGTACCGCTGGCCCACCGCCCGGGCCGAGATAAAGCTGGCCCAGTGGATCGCCGCCCTGCTCCAAAGGGGAACGCTCCCAGTGGAGGACCGCCTTCCCCAAAAGCTCTCCGCTGTGGGGAAAGAGCTGGGGATGGCCCTCAACGACCAGCAGCGAACGGCGGTGCTTACCGCCATCCGCAGCCCGGTGACCATCCTCACCGGCGGCCCCGGCACGGGCAAAACCTTGACCCAAAAGGCTTTGCTGGCCCTGTATAAAAAGCTCTGCCCCAACAACACCGTACAGTGCTGCGCCCCCACAGGCCGGGCCGCCCGGCGGATGGAGGAGTCCACCGGTGTGGAGGCCTCCACCATCCACAAGGCGCTAAAGCTCATGGCCGGGGAGGACGGGGCCTACGCCCCGCCGGAACCCCTGGATGCGGACCTGGTCTTGGTGGATGAAGTCTCCATGATGGACATCTACCTGGCGGGACATCTGTTTCACTCCCTGCCGGCCGGCTGCCAGCTGGTCTTGGTGGGGGACGCTGACCAGCTGCCCAGCGTGGGTCCCGGTGCGGTGCTCAGCGAGCTCATCGCCTGCGGACGCATCCCTGTGGTGCGGCTTAGTAAGATTTACCGGCAGAGTTCCGGAAGCCGCATCGCCGCCAACGCCATGCTCATCCGAAACGGCAACCTCCATCTGGAGTACGGCAGCGACTTCCAGTTCTACGAGTGCGCCGACCTGCGCCACTCCGCAGACATGGTGGAGACGCTATATCTCCAGGAGGCCGCCCGCCTGGGCGTGGACAACGTGGCGCTGCTGTCGCCCTTTCGCAAACGGACGGAGACCGGGGTGGATGCCCTAAATCTGCGGCTGCAGGAAAAGGTGAACCCGCCGGACCCGGCAAAGCCGGAATTGACCCTGGGCAAACGGACCTTCCGCCTGGGGGACAAGGTGATGCAGGTAAAAAACTTTGAAGATGTGTCCAACGGGGACATCGGGAAAGTCACCGGGGTGGACCCGGTGGGGGAGGAGCCCTTCCTCACCGTGGACTTTGGGGATGGCCGGGTGAAGGAATACGCCAAACCCGACTTGGACCGGCTGGACCTGGCCTACGCCGCCACCATCCACAAAAGCCAGGGCAGCGAGTACCACACGGTGATCGTCAACCTTCAGTGCGCCCACGCCGTTATGCTCACCCGGCCCCTGCTCTACACTGCCATCACTCGTGCCAAGATGCGGGTGATCCTGGTGGGGGAGAGGAAAGCCCTGTGCATGGCCATCCGCCGCACGGACACCGAACGCCGGGGCACCCAGCTGGCTGCCCGCATCCAAGAAGAACTTCAGAAAAGAGAGGGGAATTGACATGGCCACATGGCTCAACGACTACAAAAACCGCAAGCTCAGCCTGGAACCCCTGCTGCAAAGGGGGAAGATGACCGTGCAGGAGCTCCTTGTCTACCAGGAGCTTTTGTACCGCATCCAGATCTTGGAGACCTGCCAGTCCCTTTGCAAGACGGCGCCGGTCTCCGTAGACATGAAGGAGCTGCTGGGCCACTACCAGCTGGTGGATGCCGTGCTTCACTGCGCCGCCAAGGAGCGGAAGTTTGGCGCCCCGGCGGACGAGAAGAGCAAAGCCCAGCGGAAGACAGCCGGAGAGAACCTGGAGAAGATCGCCGTGGACTGCCGGAAACGGTTTTCCAGTTTCCGGGCCAGCACCCCGGACCAGTACCGGCAGAGCGTCTCTGCCCTGTTTGGCACGGTGCTCCCCGCCTGGCTCCAGTGGCGCAACACCTACGTCCCCATCGGGAAGGAGGGGAACGCACAATGAGCGGGAAACCAACCAAGGAGGAAATGCTCCAGAAGATTGGCTCCATCAATCGGGTAGAGGGTTTTGACCCCACGCCCTTCGCGGTGGAGTACACGGACATGAACACCGGGGAGAGCCGGAAACGGCTGCCGGTGATGATCCAGATAGCATGGTTCCGGCTGAAATACCCAGAGGGCCGCATCGCCGTGGAGGTGAACCTCGCCAGGGACTGTTTCGTGGCCACGGCCAGGGTCTATCCCAGCTACAAGGACGGCCCGGAGTGCTTTCTGGCGGAAGCCACCGCCTCCCGTGGTCCCGACCCGGCGCATCCCTCGGTGTCTCCCAGGGAGTGGGCCCAGACCGCCGCTGTGGGCATCGCCCTGCGAAACGCGGGATTTGGCTTGCAATTTCACGCCGCTGGGGACGTCTTCTTGGCGGAAGCCCCCGATGAGCTGGGGGAGAGGCCCCAGGGGGAACCGGAGCCCGAACCCGCTTATGAAGTCCGGGAACCCACCCCGGAGGAAAAACTGCGCCAGGCCCAGAGCACCCCGTGCCCCATCGCCAAGTACAGCGGCAAGACACTGGGGGAGGTGCTCACCCTGGATCCCAAGGCCATCCTGTGGGTGGCAAACAAGTTTACAGGGAACCAGGACATCTCGGCGGCAGCCAAGTACCTGTGCGACTATGCCCTGGAGCAGGCTGCCGGATAAACACAACAGTCCCGGAAAGGAGAGGTTATGGAACCGTTCCACATGAGCGATGTGATCCCCCTGCTGGGGCTGCCCACCCCTCCCGCCGGGAAAATCAGCTACTACATCCCCTGCCCCTGCTGCGACGACAAGCCCAAAAGCCGGCACCTGAACGTCAACCTGCGCAAGGATGTGTTCCGGTGCCCCCGCTGCGGGTTTTCCGGGGGCGTGTTCGACCTTTACGCCTACTACGCCAGGATTCCGAGGGAGCAGGTGCTCTCCGCCCTGCGGGACAGGCTTTCTGTGCCGGCAGTCCGGCAAGCCTTCCATCACTCTCCTCTTGTGGAGGAGAACCCCTTGACAGACGTGGACGCCCGGCACGCCACCTATACGGCGTTGCTTGCACGCCTCACCTTGGCCTCCGACCACCGGGAGAACCTTCTCCATCGCGGCCTGAGCCAGGAGGACATTTCCCGCCTGGGGTACAAGACCACTCCGCTGGTGGGATGCGTCAGCCTGGCGAAGCGCCTTCAGGAGGAGGGCCTGTACCTGGCCGGCGTCCCAGGGTTTTTCAAGGAGGACGGCCGCTGGTCGGTGAAATTCCCTGGCAGGGGCATCCTCATCCCTGTGCGGGATGTGAAAGGCCGCATCCAGGGCCTGCAAGTGCGCCTGGACAACGCGAAGAAGCGAAAGTTCCGCTGGGTGTCCAGTGCCGGGCTCCCGGAGGGCTGCGGTGCCAAGACCTGGGTCCACCTTGCGGGGGATCCAAGACCTTTGGTGCTCCTGACCGAAGGGCCTATGAAAGCCGACGTCATCCACGCCCTGACGGGTCAGACGGTACTGGCAGTGCCGGGAGTGAACTCCTTGGCCCAGCTGGGGCCTGCGCTGGAACAGCTGCAAGCCCAGGGGCTGGAGCACATGATGACGGCTTTTGACATGGACTACCTGACAAATCCCCATGTAGGGGAGGGCCAGAGAAACCTGGCGGCTCTCCTGGAGCAGCGGGGCATCCCATACGGCACCTACCTGTGGGACCCCCGTTACAAAGGGTTGGACGACTACATCTGGGGCTGCCTGTGCGGCCCAAAGTGATTGGGGGAAGAGGCGGAGCGATCCGCCTCTTCCCTTTCTACGTGAGAAAGGGAAGAACACCAGTTTTTTCAGCAACGAAGACGCGTATTATACATGGGGATAATGAACTTGAATTTCCAACTTGCAGCATTGACTTATACACAAATGGTGTGTATAATATAAACGAGGAGGAGCGCCATGAAGACAAAAGACTTGATTGCCTTGCTCCGCCGGAACGGCTGATATCTCAAACGAAACGGCGGCAGTCATGACATTTATACCAACGGCCAAAAAAGCGAAACTATCCCTCGCCATAGCGAGATCAAAGAAGCCCTCGCAAAAGCGATCATCAAACGAAACAATTTGAAATAATGGAGGTGCCTTATGAAAAATTCTTATCCTATTGTTCTTACCCCTGACAGCACGGGCTATGTGGTTGACATCCCGGATTTTCAAATCGGCACCCAGGGCGACTCCATCCCGGAAGCCATGGAAATGGCACGGGACGCCATTGGGCTAATGGGCATTGATATGGAAGACGACGGAAAAACATTGCCCCAGCCCTCTGCGTTGGAAAGCGTCTCCAAAGGTCCCGGGGACATTGTCACACTGGTGGATGTGGACTTTACCGAGTACCGCCGGCAGAACGATATGCGGACGGTGCGCCGGAATGTGTCCCTTCCCTCCTGGCTCAACGCAGCAGCGGAAAAAGCGGGTTTGAATGTCTCGGCCGTGCTTCAATCCGCTCTCAAACAGCAGCTCCACTTAGATGCGTAGCAGTCGATGCGCGAAGGTACCGCAACTTAGTAGTTCATCGATATGGCATCATAGAAACCCAGATACTACCCGAGACGGTGTGGATGAATCATCCGATGTTATAGCAATACAATACTTTAATTTCAGAGGGTGATAGCCCCATTTGCGTGGAAGAGGCGGAGCAATCCACTTTTTCCTATGCGCTCCTGGAACAGAACAAAAGAAAAGGGACACAGGCAAGCCGCCTGTGTCCTTTTTGCTTTTGTGCTTATTCTGTTTTCTCAGGTTCTGGATTGGGCTGGGAGGCTCCCTCTGTATCTTCCACGGCAGCTGCCGTTTCCACGGGGACAGTTGCCGGCGCAGGACCCTCCTGGCCGCCGGCGGCCACCTTGCCGCCGATCATACCGGAGAGCAGGGCTTTCACGTCGATGCCCATGCCCTGGGAGATGCCCTCGGTGATCTGGGTGGTGCCGTTGATGATGTCCTCCAGCAGCTTGGCGCTGTTGCCCTCGCCGTACATGGTGATCTTGTCCACCTTGGAGAGGGGCTCCGCCACGTTCTTGGCGATGGCGGGCAGGGCGTTCATCACCATCTCGATGACGGCGGCCTGGCCGTACTTCTTCATGGCCTCGGCCTTCTTGTCGATGCCTTCGGCCTCCGCCAGGGCCTTGGCCTGGATGGCCGCGGCCTCCGCCTTACCCACAGCGGAGATACCGGCGGCCTCCTGCTCCTTGGCGAAGCGGGCGGCTTCCGCCTGCTTTTTCACGGCCTCCGCTTCCTGCTCCTGCTCGTACCGCTTGGCCTCCGCGTCCTTTTGCCGCTGGAACAGGGCGGCCTGGGCCTCCTGCTCCTTCCGGTACCGGTCGGCGTCCGCCTTGGCCCGGATCTCCGCGTCCAAGGCCTGCTTGGCTACCTCTACCTCTTGCTTTTTCAGCTCGGCTTCCCGGGCGGTCTTGGCGATCTCCGCGTCCACGGTGGCGGTACCGATGACTTTCTGCTGGGCCTGGTTCTGAATCTCGTAGGCGGCTTCCGCCTCGGCCCGCTTGGTGTCGGCGGTGATTTTCAGCTCCGCCTTCCGAATCTCCAGCTGGTTTTGTTTCTGGGCGATCTGGGTCTCCGACTCCACTTTGGCGTCGTTGGCGGCCTTGTCGGCGTCTGCCTGGGCGATGGCCACGTCCCGGTCCGCCTGGGCCTTGGCGATGGCGGCGTTCTTCTTGATGAGGGAGGTGTTCTCCGCACCCAGGTCCTGGATCAGGCCGTTCTCGTCCTGGACGTTCTGGATGTTGCAGGAGAGGATCTCAATGCCCAGCTTCTCCATGTCCCGAGAGGCCTTCTGCATCACCTGGTCGGAGAAGGAATCCCGGTCGGTGTTGATCTTCTCCAGGGTCAATGTGCCGATAATCTCCCTCATGTTGCCCTGGAGGGAGTCCTTCAGGTCCAGGGCGATGTCGGGGCCTTTCTTGTTCAAAAAGTTCTTGGCCGCCAGCCGGATGCCTTTCTCCTCCGGGGAGATGCGCACCTTGGCCACGGCGTCCACCGCCACGTTGATAAAGTCGTTGGTGGGGACGGACTGCTCGGTCTTGATGTCCACGGTCATCTGGCCCAGGTACAGCTTATCCAGCCGCTCCAAAAAGGGGATGCGGATGCCCGCCTGGCCGATGAGGATGCGGCTGTTTTTCCGCAGGCCGGAGATGATGTAGGCCTGGTCCGGCGGGGCCTTCACATACCCCAGAAGCAGGATGACAATGATGACCAGGATGGGGATGAGAAACGGAAGGTAGGGCAATAGGAATTCCATAATGATACACCTGCGCTTTCTTTATGTTGTTGTTGCGAGAGAGATGGACGCTTCATACCTACTGGGACTTGCGCTCTGTTTCCTCTTGCTGCCGGTCGAGGATGCGCTGCGTTGCCAACAAAGACTCCTGGAGGGCTTTCCGGTTCCCCTCTTGCAGCCTGTGCAAATGGCCCGCCAGGTCCTCCTGCATGGAGAGCAGGGCCTTGGCCGTCATCTGAAATTGGCCGGCGTCCTCCCCGTGGGAGAGCCGCCAGTCGAACCACCGGCGGTAGCGTTTCCGCTCCTTGGGCAGCAGGTAGACCAAAAGGCCGTCTTTCTCTCTGCCTTGGGGGTAATAGGCCGGCCCGTCCACCTGCATATCCCACTTTTCCGGCGCGGCGTTGTACAGGGCCATGACCTGTTCAAAGGTCAAGAGCAAAATCTCCCCGCGCTGGGAGCGTTCCAGCAGATACCGGGGTTCCCGCCGCAGGATGTGCAGCGAGAGAAACGCCAGCACCCCGGCAAGCGCAGCGCACCCGGCGATGAGTCCCATCACGACCTGTGGCTCCATAGCAGTCCTCCCTTCTCCGGCGTTGTCTCCAGTATAGCGGAAATAGGCTGGGATTTCAACACGGAACATGGATGTTTCTGTTAATCTCGGACAAAGGATTTGTGAAAGAGGAAAGTGGGTTTTTTGTCATCCGGTTGAAAATGAGTCTGGAGGGCATTACCTGGTAAGAAGAACTTAAATTTCTTTGACAATAATATCTAAATTATTCAGAATACAGAGGGGAATAATGCTATAATTTGAATATGTAACAATATCGTGTGGCTGCTCTACCCTGTGTTTTTCTACCATGCCAACGAAGTACAAGAAAACCGCAAAAAAGAGGACGTGTGTCGCTGCGGCGATGCACGCCCTTTTTTCTGTCCCCTGGAGAGGGGGTGGTACCCATGGGCGACTAATGGGCACTACCCATGCAGCACCACCCACTACTATTCCATGCCATCTTGGCATGCCATCTTCCAGTTTGCTGGGATGGCATGGCCAGGAGGCATGAGACATGGAACATCCCGGAAAAGATCCTCTGCGTGGAAAATTCACGCGGTTCCTTCAAGAGAGCATCAAGCATTTCAAGATCGATTATTTCAGAAAGTCCGAACACAGACCGATCTCCTTGGAAGCCTTATGGCAGGTCCAAGCGGATCACCATCGGGAAAGCACAACTGCCCAGGGGTTTGATTTTCAATGGGAAGCCTTGGGCGAGGCCTACCGCTCCCTGCCGCGAAGCTACCAGGAAGTCCTCTTCTTGCTGCTGGTAAAGGAGCTTACCCCACAGGAAGCGGCGAGCCAGCTTCGCTGCCCGGTGGAGCAGGTGTACGTTCGGAAATCCAGAGCTATCAAACTGCTGCGGAAAAAGTTGGGAGGCATCAGATGAACAGTGCGGAGTTTCACGCTGTGTTGCAAAAGGCGGTAGAGGGGGATCGGGTTGCCCTGGAGCAGCTGCTGATTCTCTACAAGCCGCTGATCGACCACGCCAGCATGGTGAACGGGAAACTGGATGAGGACTTGCGCCAGGAGATTATGCTCCACCTGGTGAAGGCCATCCCCCAGTTCTCAAAGCTGATGGAATGAATCATCCAACTTGTGGGAAATAGGGAAGGGGGTGGAAGCAATATGTCGTAACCCCTCGGTATAAGGGGGGCAGACCGGAAACGGGAAGCGCCGGGGAGTTCGGCTCTCTGGCGTTTCTTGTATATAGAAAACCACTCGCTAGGCGAGTGGTTCGAAAGAAGGCAAATGCCGATGATGGAGACAAAAAAACTCCTTTTGTTGTAGAATAAGCTAGCGGTCTGGCAACTGCAAGGGACAACAAAAGGAGGACATCAAAATGATTGACGTCAAACAGAGTCTAGCACATACCACATGGAATTGCAAATATCATATTGTCTTTGCACCAAAGTACCGGAGGAAGGTGTTCTACAAGGAAAAGAGAATCGAGGTGGGAAAGATTCTAAGAACCTTATGCGAATGGAAGAAGGTGAAAATCATAGAAGCAGAGGTGTGTCCGGACCATGTGCACATGCTCTTGGAGATTCCTCCCAAGGTGAGCGTATCGAGTTTCATGGGGTATCTGAAAGGGAAGAGCAGCCTGATGATCTACGAAAAGTATCCGGAACTGAAATATAGATACCGGAACCGAGAATTCTGGTGCCGGGGGTACTACGTGGATACGGCAGGGAAGAATGCGAAAAAGATAGAGGAGTACATCCGGCATCAGTTGGAAGAAGATAAGGCGGGAGAACAACTGACAATGGGGAACTTCTAAAAACCCGTTTTACGGGTAGCAGATAAGGACTAAACGCGGATGTCAGACCGCACCAACGCGACGTGACGCGTGGCTAGTACGACAACCGCCACATTCTCTACAACTACGACTTCACCGATTCCCGGCGGTACAACGCCTTTCTCAACAGCATCTATGAGGTGCGGGAGCTGGGCGCGGTGAGGAACCGGGAAATCTCCGTCACCCCGGAGGACCACCTGCTGGTGCTCTCCACCTGCCTGACGGGGAACGACAACAAACGCTATCTGGTCCTGGCCAAGCGCCAGGCTGAGATATGACCTGCGAAAGGAAGGATTTCCATGAAAAAGTTCGCTTCTCTTCTGATGGCCGCCCTGCTGCTGGTGGCCATGGCCCTGCCCGCCTCCGCTGTGGACTTCACCCCCAGCGTGGAGCAGAAGCCCGCCCCCACGGTGGAGACCATCACCGACGCCAGCGGCAACCAGGTGTCCGCCATCATCCAGGACGCCAGCGGCAACGAGGTCCACGGCGTGACCGCCGACCAGATGTCCATCACCCCCGTGTCCGACCTGGCCAACGCCCCCGCCGAGATTCGGGAGCAGCTGGAAGCTGCCTATGAGCAAATCCAGAACGCCGCCTCCGTGGCCGATCTGGTGCCCGATGTGGACGTGGCCCCCCTGCTCTCCGCCATGGGCAGCAGCTCCAGCGTAGAGGATCTGGTAGTCCGGGACGTGTTTGACGTGTCTGTCTCCGGCGAAGCCGCGGAGTTTCTGGCCCAGGAGGGGAACACCATCACCTTCCGGTTCCAGCTGAACATCGCCCCCAGCTCCACTTTGCTGGTGCTCCACAACTATGAGGGCTCCAACTGGGAGGTCATTGACGACGACAAGGTGGTCATCAACAACGACGGCTCTGTGGACGTGACCTTCGACAGCCTGTCCCCCGTGGCCTTTGTGATGGATCAGACCGAGACGGACACCTCCGCCTCCACCGATGATGACGCCCCCACCTCCCCCCAGACCGGGGACAGCAGCCTGCCTCCTGTGGCCGGCGCTGGGCTGATTGCCC
>OLNN01003414.1_pt1 | contig 10047 bp, 9 predicted proteins | sample 1672141 | NCBI WGS metagenome assembly OLNN01 (sample SAMEA3136652, study PRJEB25190) | human gut metagenome | biome: human gut; feature: human-associated habitat; material: faeces | place: Austria | collected 2013 | reverse complement strand
GCGTCTTCTCCCCCTGCCAAATCCGCAATGGTGGCAGGGGCCATATTGATGAGAATGAATACCAGAAGGGTGATGCCGAAAAACACCGGGATCGCACCCAACACACGTTTTACGATATAGTTTGCCAAAGAAAATTCCTCCTACACTTCCGGCCCCGGAGGGCACAGGCCGCGGCAGGCGGCCTTACGGAGGTTACAAAATAATGGTGCGGGCCCCGGTTATGCCTGGGTCATCTCCCACTGCCACACGTTTTCGTTGCAGCAGGCCGCAGCGGCATAGTCAATGCCGGTGACCGTCTTGGACTGCACATGCAGGGCATAGGAGAACCACAGGGGGATAAAGGGCATCTCCTGGTTCAAGAGGGCTTCCCACTCGTCCACCAGGTCGATGCGGGCGGTCTCGTTGGTCTCCTCCTCCAGGGCGGTGAGCAGGGTGGTGTACTGGCTCAGGTCGGGCACCCGGAAGAGGTTGTTGTCCGCGGTGAACCGGCTGCCGGTGAACCACAGGGGCAGGCTGGTGGGGGTGTGGCTGGCCACGGCCAGGTCGTAGGTGCCGTCGCTCATGCCGGCGAACATGGTCGCAGAGTCCACCGTCTCAATCTCCACCTGGATCCCCACATCCGCCAGGTTTTGCTGGATCAGGGCGGCCAGGCTGGCCCGTTGGCTGGTGCAGGCCAGGGTGAAGGTCTCCCCATCGTATCCCGCCTGGGCCAGCAGTTCCTTGGCCCCTTCGGGGTCGTAGGTGCTCTCCCCTGCTGGCCGGGAGTACTCCGTGCCCGGCAGGATGCTGGTGTTGGTCACCGTACCCAGGGAACCGGTGTTCTGCTGGCACAGCAGTTCCTTGTCCAGGGCCTTCTCGATGGCGTGGCGCAGTTCGGCGCTGTCCACCGTCTCGTTGTTGATCATCAGTTCATAGAAGGTGCTGGGCACCGTCCCCTCCTCCACGGTGAAGCCGGCCTGCTCCGCCACGGGGCGGTTCTCTTCAGAGATGCTCCCGCCGAAGGTGTAGTAGTCCAGGTCCCCGGCGATGAGGGCGGTAAGGAGGTTTGCCTTGTCCATCACGGTGATGGTCAGGGTGTCAAACCCTGGGGCCCCCAGCTGGTAGTCCTTGTTGGCCGACAGCACCAGGGTGCTGCCGGAAACCTCGGAGACGAACTGACAGGGGCCGGAGCCCACGGGGTTCTGCCAGAAGTCGCTGGTGACCAGATCCTCCGGGGCGATGTCCGTCAGCAGGTGGGTGGGCAGGACATAGATGTCCCGGTTATACTCCACCAGAAACTCTTCCGGGACAACGGGATTGTCAAAGGTGAGCTTCAGGGTATGCTCGTCCACCGCCTCGGCCCCCAGGTTCTCCCCTTCGATGGCAGCGCCGATCTCGTCGGTGCCGGTGAGGCCGGCAAAGGTATCCCGCCCCAGGACGTTGCAGGCAGGGTTGGTCACCAGGGCGATGGTGTCCACCCAATGCTGGGCGGTGACGGGGGTGCCGTCGTGGAAGGCGGCCCCTTCATCCAGGTGGAACAAGATGGCATACCCGTCGTCGGCGCTCTCCCAGCTGGTGGCCGCCCGGGGAGAGCAGGTGCCGTCGGGCTGGATGTAAGCCAGGCGGTCATAGAGCTTGTCGTAGATGATCCGGGAATAGTTGCTGCCGGAAACGCTGTAGTAGGGCATCAGGGAGTCCCAGGAATTGGAGATGCCATAGTTGAGGTTGACCCCTTCGGCCTGTCCGCTGGTCTCGGTCCCTGTGTCGGTTTGGCTCTGCTGCTGGGGCTGGTTCCCACAGGAAACCAGCCCTAGGACCATGGTGAAAACCAAAGTCAGCGCCAGCAGACGGAACATATGGTGTCGTTTCAATCTGTCTCCTCCTCGTCACTGTGCAAGCTCTCATACTCGTCATAGTCGTCCGCCGCGTCCAGCTGGGAGTCCAGCATCATCTGCTCGAAGTGGGCATCCAGCTGCTTGGCAAACTCCTGGGCAGCGTTGTAGCCCATGCGCTTATGGCGGTTGTTCATGGCGGCCACCTCAATGATGATGGCCAGGTTCCGGCCGGGTTTGATGGGGATGGTGATGGAGGGGATCTTCATGTCCAGGATGGTGGTGAACTCCTCATTGGTGCCCAGGCGGTCGTAAAAGACCTGGTCGTTCCACTGCTCCAGGTTGACCACCAGGTTGATGGCCTGCTCCTCCAGCACGGCGGACATGCCGAAGAGCTGCTGGATGTCCACCACGCCGATGCCCCGCAGCTCAATATAGTGCCGGATGAGTTCCGGGGCAGAGCCCACCAGGCGGGTGCCGATGTGGCGGATCTCCACCGCGTCGTCCGCCACCAGGCGGTGACCCCGCTTGACCAGCTCCACGGCGGTCTCGCTCTTACCGACGCCGGACTCTCCCATCAGGAGCACGCCTTCGCCGTACACGTCCACCAACACGCCATGGCGGGTGATCCGGGGGGAAAGGCGAGCCTTCAGCCAATCGGTGAGGTTGGGGATGAAGAGGGAGGTATCCTCCTCACTGCGCAGGACGGTCCGCTTATGCTTCACCGCCATCTCCATCAGCTCAGGGAAGGGGGTCAGGCTACGGGTGAGGATCAGAGCGGGGATGGGGAATTTGAAGAACGCATCAAAACATTTCTGACGCTCCTCTGGACTTTGGTTGTTCAGGTAGGTCCACTCCACCTTGCCGATGACCTGGATCCGGTCGGGGGCAAAGTAGTCGAAAAAGCCGAGAATTTGCAGGGCAGGGCGGTTGATGTCATCGGCGCGCACAAGGCAGTGGTCATAATTCTTGCCGGCATTGAGCACTTCCAGCTCAAACCGCTCGACCACTTTGGTCAGTTTGATGGACGACTGATATGCCATGGTTCCTCCTCTTCCACGGTGCCAGGCCGGGGCGGCCGGGCAGGGCCTTTGTTATAATATGGGGTATTATACCATAGCCAGGGGAGCCTTGGCAAGAGAGGGCTTGCCCCGCGCCGGCCCCCGGGACCCCAACCATGCAAAAAGCACAGGCCATTTCCTAGCCTGTGCTTTTTAAGAAGCGTACGTTTTCAATTACACAGCGCGGGTAACTTTGCCCGAACGGAGGCAGTGGGTGCACACGTAGACGTGCTTCGGGGTGCCGTTGACGATCGCCTTCACGCGCTTTACGTTGGGCTTCCAGGGACGGTTGGAGCGGCGGTGAGAGTGGGAAACCTGAATGCCGAACACAACGCCCTTGTTACAAAATTCACATTTAGCCATTCGCTTGAACCTCCTCGCTGTTTTATGACTCCACAGGCGGCAGAGCGCCCATGTGTATATTACTAAAAAAGCATCGGTTAGTATGATACCAGAATCCGCCGAAAAAAGCAAGCCTTATTTTTCAGATTTCCAAAAAAAGCCTCGCAGAATTTCGCTTTTTCCAAACGGCAGCGGGTCCGCATCCAAGCCCCGTTCCTCTGCCCTGGTGGTTTTGGGCCCGGTTATCCCCAGGTCTCCTCGATCTCGTGCCGCTTTTCCCGCCGCATGAGGGTTAGGATGGCCTCCTTGGGATCCCGCCCCTGGTAGAGCACCTCGTAGGCCGCCTCGGTGATGGGCATCTCCACCCCCACCTTCTGGGCCAGGGCGCGGGCGGCGTCTACGGCGTAGTACCCCTCCACCACGGCGCCGATCTTTGCAATGGCCTCCGGAACGGGGACCCCTTGGCCGATGAGAATGCCTGCCCGGTAGTTCCGAGAGTTCATGGAGGTGCAGGTGACGATGAGGTCCCCCATCCCGGCCAGACCGGCAAAGGTCTCCCGCCGGCCCCCCAGGGCCACCCCCAGGCGGGCCATCTCCGCCAGGCCCCGGGTCATGAGCATGGCCTTGGTATTGTCCCCATACCCCATGCCGGTGCAGCAGCCGGTGCACAGGGCCATGACGTTTTTCAGGGCGGCCCCCAGCTCCACCCCCACCACGTCGCTGCTGCTGTAGACGCGGAAGTGGTCGTTGAGGAAGAGGTCCTGCACCTGTTCCGCCGCAGCCCGGTCCGGGCTGGCGGAGACCACCGCGGTGGGGACCTTCCGGGCCACCTCCTCGGCATGGGAGGGGCCGGACAGGGTCACCACCGGGAAGCGGTCCCCGGTGGCCTCCCGGATGATCTGGCTCATCCGCAGGAACGTGCCCTTTTCAATCCCCTTTGACACCGAGACCAAAACGGTCCCCGGGGAGAGCCGGCCGGCAATCTGCTCTGCGGTGGACCGCACCCCGAAGGAGGGGGTGGCCATCACCACCACGTCGCTGCCCGCTACGCAGTCCAAGTCCCAGGTGTAGGACAGGCCCGCCGGCAGCTGCACCCCAGGCAGCAGGGGGTTTTCCCCCGTGGCTTGGAGCTGCTTGGACTCCTGCTCCAGATAGGACCACAGGGTGACCTGGTGGCCGTTTTCTTCCAGCAGCATGGCCAGGGCTGTCCCCCATCCGCCGCTGCCCAACACAGCAATTTTCATCACTGGCACCTCATTTCTATGGTTTCCCGCCCAGGCCCTGGGAGGGCACTGGCATTAACTTCGATGGAAATGGAACTTGGACTCGGTCCCCGCTGCCAGGCGCTGCAGGTTGCCCCGGTGCTTCCAGACGATGAGCCCGCCGATCACCAGGGACAGCAGCAGCAGGAGCCCGTCCTGATACACCACCCAGGTGACAATGGGCAAGGCCACCCCGGTGGAACTGGACCCCAGGGACACATACCGGGTGAGCACTGCCAGCACCAGGAAGCAACCCCACACCACCAGGGCCACCCGCCAGTCAATCATGATGGCGATGGTGCCGCCGGAGAGGATCCCCTTTCCCCCTTTAAACTGGAACATACAGGGGAACATGTGCCCCAGCAGGCAGAACAGCCCCGACCAATACTCCGCCAGGGCAGTGGCGGTGGTTTGGGCCGCCCCGCTGCCAATGGGCAGCAGCTGGCCGGTGAGCCACACCCCCACCAGCACCGCCACCACCGCTTTGAGCACGTCGGTGAGGATCACCACGAAGGTGAGGGGGCCGCCGAAGGTGCGGTAAAAGTTGGTCAGCCCCGCGTTGCCGCTGCCGTGGCCCCGGACATCGTCCCGGAGAATGTACTTGGAGACGATCACCGCCCCGTTGAAGCAGCCGCAGAAGTAGGCGATCACCGCCGTCACCACGGCAGGCAGAATGGCGCTGGCGCCCCAGGACGCCAGCAGGGAAACGGTATGTTCTGTGAGACCCATGGCGCTTACTCCTCCTTGTCGCCCCGTTGGCGGACGGTCAGCCGGATGGGGGTACCCTCCAGGCCAAAGGTGGCGCGGACCTGGTTTTCCAGGTACCGCTGGTAGGAGAAGTGGAAGAGCTTGGCGTCGTTGCAGAAGAACACGAAATGGGGCGGGCGGATGCCGGCCTGGGTCATGTAGTAGATTTTCAGCCGCCGCCCCTTGTCCGTGGGGGGCTGCACCCGGGCCGTGGCATCGGCCAGGAAGCTGTTGAGCATCCCGGTGGTGATGCGCATGGCCGCCTGGTCATCCACGTATTTGATGAGTTGGAAGAGCCGGTCCACCCGCTGGCCGGTGAGGGCAGAGATGAACACGATGGGGGCATAGGTCATGTAGGCCAGGTCCCGGCGGATGTCCTGGCGCATTTTGTCCATGGTCTTGTCGTCCTTTTCCACCGCGTCCCACTTGTTGACCACGATGATGCAGGCCTTCCCCGCCTCGTGGGCCATGCCAGCCACCTTGGTGTCCTGCTCTGTGACCCCTTCGTTGGCGTCGATCATAATGAGGCACACATTGGACCGCTCAATGGCCATGGCCGCCCGGAGGACAGAGAACTTCTCGATCTGGTCGGTGACCTTGGCCTTTTTCCGCATGCCGGCGGTGTCGATGAACAGGAACTTGCCGGTTTCGTTCTCGAAATAGCTGTCCACAGCATCCCGGGTGGTGCCTGCCATGTCGGAGACGATGACCCGCTCCTCCCCCAGAATCCGGTTGATGAGGGAGGACTTGCCCACGTTGGGCTTGCCGATGACCGCCACCTTGATGAGGTCGGTGTCCTCCTCTTCCTCCTCCTCGGGGGGGAAGTGTTCAAAGCAGGCGTCCAGCAGGTCCCCGGTACCGTGGCCGTGGACGGCGGAGACGGCGATGGGATCCCCCAGGCCCAGGTTATAGAACTCATAGATGTCCGGGTTGGTCATGCCCACCTGGTCCATCTTGTTCACCGCCAGCACCACCGGCTTCCGGGCCCGAAGGAGCATGTTGGCCACGTCCTGGTCGGCGGCGGTGAGCCCGGTCTTGATGTCACAGAGGAAGACAATCACCGTGGCGTTCTGGATGGCGATCTCCGCCTGTTTGCGCATGAAGGAGAGGATCTGGGTGGTGGTACCCGGCTCAATGCCGCCGGTATCCACAATGTCAAAGACCCGCCCCCGCCACTCGCACTCGGCGTACAGCCGGTCCCGGGTGACGCCAGGGGTGTCCTCCACAATGGAGAGCCGGCGGCCCACCAACTTATTAAACAGCATGGACTTGCCCACATTGGGCCGGCCCACGATGGCTACCAGAGGTTTTGCCATTCAAATAACCTCCTTTTGGGTTGGAATGACGGATGGTTCCGGGGCGCTCACACCCCAAAAATGGTTTCAAACAGGGCAAAGCCGTCCTGCTCCACGGGGATCACCGGCACCCCCAGGCCCTGGGAGAGTTCCTCCACGGTCATATCATCCAGGAAGACCGTCTCCCCGTGGCGGAGGGTGTTTTGGGGCAGAAGGACCCGGGTGCCCAAGCGCTTCCCCTTGAGCTGGGCCAGCAAGTCCTGCCCGGTGAGCAGGCCCGCCACCGTGATGGTCTCTCCAAAAAAGTGGTTTACCACGGGGTAGACGGAATAGTCTAACTTAGTATGGCATTTTGCCGCCGCTCTGTCAATGATTTCTCCCAGGAAAGGGGCCGCTGCCACCCCGGTGGCGATGGAAAAGGGGGCCACGGGGGGGATCTCATCCGGCGCCGTCATCACGGCGCCCTTCAGCTCGGTTTCCAGCAGGCGGAGCATCCCCACCCCGTTGTCCAGCTGGGTGAACTCCTCGTAGTAGTCCTCCTCCGGCAGGGCCCGTCCCGCCTGGAGGTAGAACTCATCGGAGCACCAGAAGATCCGGCTCCCCTTCTCCGCCAGGCACCGGGCCGCGAAGGCCTCCACCTGGTCCACCACCCCTTGGGCCTCCCCTTCCGTGTAGGGCCGCAGGGGGTAGAGCCCTTGGCGGTGGCGGGTCAGGCCCACCGGAACCACCGACACACTCTTCACCTGGGGATAGAGGGCCGCCAACTCCTCCATGCTTTGCTGCAGAACCGCCCCGTCGTTGAGGCCCGGGCAGGCCACAATCTGGCAGTTCATCACGATTCCCGCCTGGGCAAAGGTGCGCATGTGCTCCAGGCACTCTCCCCCCCGCCGCTGATTGCCCAGCAGCAGGCGGCGGACCTCCGGGTCCGTGGCATGGACGGAGATGTTGATGGGGGAGATGTGCAGATCACAGATCCGCTGCAGTTCCCGCCGGCTGAGGTTGGTGAGGGTAATGTAGTTGCCCATGAGGAAGGACAGGCGGGCATCGTCGTCCTTAAAATATAGGGTGTCCCGCATGCCTTTCGGCATCTGGTCCACAAAGCAGAACACGCAGTGGTTGGCGCAGGACCGGGCCCGGTCCATGAGGTAGGTGGCAAACTCCAGGCCCAGGTCCTCCCCCACGTCTTTGGACAGCTCCACCGTCCGCTCCCCCGCTTCGGTGCGCAGGGTGAGGGTGAGGTCGGGGTCATAGGAATAGTACTTGTAGTCCAGCACGTCCACAATGGGGTGGCCGTTGATGGCGACCAGCGTCTCCCCCGGGCGGACCCCCGCCTGATGGGCAGGTCCGCCCGGGGTGACGGATTGGATTTGGGTGCGGGCCACGGGGGGTCCCTCCTTCCGAGATGTGGATGGCCGGGGCAGGCCGCTGCCCCGGAAAAAGGGAAAAAAAGAAGAGGGGCGGCACCCCTCTTTCTTTTTCTCGATTAGTTCTCCTGCTGGGCCTGAGCCTGGACCTGACCAAACACCTTGCCGTCATAGGTCATGCAGGCCTTGCACAGCCGGTGGGGCAGCCGGAACGCGCCGCACTTGGGGCAGGTCGTGACTGCGGGAGCTGCCAGCTTCCAGTTGGCACGCCGCTTATCCCGTCTCTGCTTCGAGACTTTACTCTTCGGAACCGCCATTTCGAGACACCTCCTTGGTGATGCCCTGTCGGGCAAAGTGGATTGGGTACTACTCAGTTTTTATTAAGTAGCTGCTCGAGAGCGGCCCATCTGGGATCGGCCTGCTTCTTACACCGGCAGGGCTCCACATTGAGGTTGACGCCACAGCCGGGGCAAAGTCCCTTGCAGTCTTCTGAGCACAAGTGTTTCGTGTCCATGTTTAGGATGAAGGCGGTGTAAGCCAGCTGGCCCACGTCCACCTCGCCGTTTTCCAGGAGGACAATGTCGTCCTCCTCCTCGTTCTCCAGCGTTTCCGCCAGCAGGAACTGGAGGGGAACCACTTTCTCCCGGCTGAATCGGGTCATGCACCGGTCACAGGTTTCGTCCAGCACAGACCGGGCTTCCCCTTCCAGGACCAGTACATCCGCCACGTTTTTTACGTGTCCTGTCACCGTCACCGGCCGGGGGATGGGATGCTCCCCGAAAAAATCCTCCCCGCTCAAATCCAGTTGGAACTGGAAGGGGAGGCTGGCGCCGGGCACATGGATAATCTCCCGCAGATTCAGTCGCATAGCATACTCCTCACATGGTACAGGGGGTATTCTAACAAAAAAAAGCAGGCTTGTCAAATACTTTTCTTCAAATTCTCCCCCAAAGATGGTATAATGGCGATAATTTGGGAAAGATGTCCTTCCCATCCTCTCAGATCGCCGCTAAAGTAGTAGAATACACCCATTGGGGCGCATCGTCAAGAGAAAAATTCCCAGAAAGGTTGTGGTTCCATGCGGGAATTCACCGTGGGCCCCAATGACGCCGGCCAGCGGCTGGACCGGTGGCTGGCCAAAACCCTCCCCCTTCTCCCGGCCCCCCTGGCCCAGAAATACATCCGCATCAAGCGGGTCAAGCTCAACGGCAAGGGGGCCAAGCGGGACACCCGTTTGGCCAAGGGGGACCTGCTCCAGCTTTACATCAACGACGAGTTTTTCGACACCCCCACCCCGGAGAACGCCTTCCTGTCGGTGTTCAAGCCCCAGCTGGACATCCTCTATGAGGATGAGAACCTGCTCCTGGTCAACAAACGGCCGGGGCTGGTGGTCCACCCCGACGAGGGGGAGCGGGTCAACACCCTCATCACCCACATCCAGGCCTACCTCTACCAGAAAAAGGAGTGGAGCCCTTACCAGGAGCACGCCTTCGCCCCCGCCCTGTGCAACCGCATTGACCGGAACACCGGCGGCATCGTCATCGCCGCCAAGAACGCCGAGACCCTGCGGATCATGAACCAAAAGATCCGGGACCGGGAGGTGGAGAAGTCCTACCTCTGCCTGATCCTGGGCTCCATTTCCCCCGCCGAGGGGAAGCTGGAGGGGTACCTTCTAAAAGATGAGGTCAAAAAGCAGGTCTCCGTCCACAAAAAACCGGTGCCCGGAGGGCGCACCGCCGTCACCCTCTACCGCACCCTGGCCCGGCGAAACGGCCTGTCCCTGGTGGCCTGCCGCCTGGTCACCGGCCGCACCCACCAGATCCGGGCCCAGTTTGCCGCCGCCGGCCACCCCCTTTTGGGGGACGGAAAGTATGGCCGGGCCAAGGACAACAAGCGGTATGGACGCACCTCCGGCCAGGCTTTGTGCTCCTACCAGCTCACCTTCCGCTTCACCACAGACGCCGGCTGCCTTGAACCCCTCAACGGCCGCACCTGGACGGTGGAGACCGCGCAGCTACTGGGCATCTTGCGCCCCCTTCCTCTCGAAGAACTTCAGCACCTCGATGGGGTTGATGTCCGCCTTGCAGGCGGTCACGCAGCGCCCGCATCCCACGCAGAGCATCCGGTCGTGGTTGGCCAGAAAGCCGTTGAGCTTGTGGTACATG
>OLNN01003413.1_pt1 | contig 10049 bp, 11 predicted proteins | sample 1672141 | NCBI WGS metagenome assembly OLNN01 (sample SAMEA3136652, study PRJEB25190) | human gut metagenome | biome: human gut; feature: human-associated habitat; material: faeces | place: Austria | collected 2013 | reverse complement strand
GCCTCCCACCAAGCAGGCAACTTGACACCCCCGTACTCTGCCCTCCCGAACGAAGCACAAACCCCTCTTGCCCCTCCCAAAATTCTATCTTTAAGGAGACATGAAAATGGAACGCATCAAACCCCGGACCCTCTCCGGTTTCATGGAGCTTCTCCCCGCCCCCCAGACCCAGTTTGAGCGGATGCTGGAGATCCTCCGTCACACCTACAGCCTCTACGGCTTCACCCCCCTGGACACCCCTGTCATCGAGTCGGCAGAGATCTTGCTGGCCAAGGGCGGGGGGGAGACCGAGAAGCAGATCTACCGCTTCACCAAGGGGGACAGCGACCTGGCCCTCCGCTTTGACCTCACCGTCCCCCTGGCCAAGTACGTGGCCCTTCACTACGCCGACCTGGCCTTCCCCTTCCGCCGGTACCAGATCGGCAAGGTCTACCGGGGGGAGCGGGCCCAGCGGGGCCGGTTCCGGGAGTTCTACCAGTGCGACATCGACGTCATCGGCGACGGCAAACTGGACATCGCCAACGAGGCGGAGATCCCCGCCATCATCTACCAGGCCTTCACCGCCCTGGGGCTGGAGCGTTTCCGCATCCGGGTGAACAACCGGAAGATCCTCACCGGCTTCTACGCCATGGAGGGCCTGGAGGCCCAGGCCGGGGACATCATGCGCACTGTGGACAAGCTGGACAAGATCGGCCCCGAAAAGGTCAAGGCCCTCCTCTTAGAGCAGGGGGTGTCGGAGCAAGCCGCCGGAGAGATTTTGGACTTCATCGCCATCACCGGGGACAACGCCGCCGTCCTGGCCGCCCTGGAGGGCTACCGGGGCCGGAACGAGATCTTCGACCAAGGCCTGGAGGAGCTGGCCACCGTGGTGAAGTACCTGGCCGCCTTCGGCGTCCCCGAGGACCACTTCGCCGTGGACCTCACCATCGCCCGGGGCCTGGACTACTACACCGGCACCGTCTACGAGACCGTCATGCTGGACCACCCGGAGATCGGCTCCATCTGCTCCGGCGGCCGGTACGACAACCTGGCCGAGTACTACACCGACAAGAAGCTCCCCGGGGTGGGGATCTCCATCGGCCTGACCCGGCTGTTCTACGTCCTGGGGGAGCAGGGATACCTCAACGACCAGCTGGTCACCGCCCCTGCCGACGTGCTCATCCTCCCCATGACCGAGGACCTCTCCCCGGCCATCGCCTTTGCCACCCAGCTGCGCCAGGCCGGCGTGCGGGCCCAGGTGTATGGGGAGCAGAAGAAGTTCAAGGCCAAGATGAGCTATGCCGACAAGCTGGGCATCCCTTACGTGGCCTTCCTGGGGGAGGAGGAGATCGCCCAGGGGGTGGTGAAGATCAAGGACATGGTCACAGGGGATCAGCAGGCCCTCTCCCCTGCCCAGGCGGTGGAGACCATCGCCGCCGCCATGGCCCACCGGGCCCAGGGCAAGCCCATCCGGGAGAAGGGCTGAGGCCATGAGGAAGAGGAAAGTGGGGGCCGTAGGGCTGCTGCTCATCGCCGCAGTGGTGGTGATAGCCGTTGTATTCCTCCGGCCCAAGGGTTTGGCAGCCGTCTTGGGGGACGGGTTTTCCCCGGAAAGGGTGACGGCCATCTCCGCCATCCTCTCTCCCGCCACCGGCGGGACGCAGACCACCCTGGAGATCCCCGCCGAGGAGGAGGCTTTCGGCCAGCTGTTGGCCCTCCTCCAGGAGCCCAGCTACTCCCGCACCTTTGCCAAGGATGACCAGTTCACCTTGGGCTATGTGGTGTATCTCAGCTTTGCCACCGAGGAGACGTGGGCCTGGACCTATCACTTCCAGGGCGGCAAACTGATCCAGGCCGGCCCCACCGACCAGACGAAAACCTATCAGATCTCCGGCGGCCAGGCCACCCAGGAGAAGATTTTAGACTTCCTCCTGGCCCAGCGCTAGGAGGAAACGAGAGAGACCGGAACGTCCATAGCCATCCAAACCCCGCCCTCTGCACGGCAGAAGCGCCGCGAGAAAGGAGATTTACTATGACGAAACGGAACAATGGAGCTCTGGCAATTGGCATAGTCATTGTGATTGTGGCCGCCCTGGTGGCCATCTTCACCCAGAGCCGCACCTTTGCCCAGGCCATGGGACAGGACTATGCCCCGGAGAAGGTGGACTCCGTCCGCGTCTACTTAAACGCCATGGACCATGACACCCCCTCCCGGGAGGTGGTCCTTTCCGGGGAGGACCCCGCCGCCCAGGAACTGCTGGCCCTGCTGGGCAGCCAGACCTATGACGTGGGGTATGAGGTGGGGGCCATCGAAGGCCATGCAGTCCCCTTGGACTATACCATCACCCTCATCCTGACCATGGAGCTGGAGCCGGAGGAGGAGGGGGCCTCTGCGTCCTTCCTCTACTTCGACGGGTCTGACGAAGCCACCATGGACGGGCTGGACAAGGCGGCGGGCAGCAACGGCTGGGTCCGCACCCACTACCGGGTGGACCTGGCCTTCCAGCAGGAAATCCTGGACCTGCTGTTGGCCCAACCCTATGAGGAAATCCTTTAGGCGGAACGCCCCTCCCTGCCTGCGATTCCCCCTTTGCGTACGCTAAGAGGCACCGTGAGAAAGGAGAACCGCCATGAAAAAACAAACCAGCGGCGCGCTGGCCATCGGGGTGGTGGTGGTTGTCGTGGCAGCGTTGCTGGCGATTTTCAACCAGTCCCGCACCTTTGCCCAGACCATGGGGCAAGACTATGACCCTGGACAGGTCCAGGCAATCCATGTAGCGCTCTATGCGCCAGATGACGCCCAATCCCGTCGGGTGACCCTCTCTCCCACGGACCCGGCGGCCCAGGAACTGTTGACCTTACTGGGCAGCCAGATGTATGATGTGGTCTATTCCTTTGGCACAGTGTCCGGAGGGTACAGTGCGCCCTATGGATACTTGGCCAACCTGGCGATCCGGCTGCCAGAGAAGGGAACGGGCTATTCCTGGGCTTCCATCACCCTGTCCGGGGAGCCCCAGCTGCAGATCTCCGGCCCTTACCAGCCGGGTTACCAAACATACCGGGCAGATCCCGCCGTGCAGAAGGCGATCCTGGACCTGCTGTTGGCCCAACCCTACGAAGCAATCCCGGCGACCTGAGGTCGCCCCCCATCCCCCGGGCCCGGTGGCCCGATGCCAAAGGAGGCAAGCCTTGCCGCAATGAAACACCTTTCCCGAAAACATAAGATCGCCCTGGTGGAACTGGTGGTGCTGGTCCTTTTGGTGGTCTGGTTCATCGCCCCCCGGCCCCTGACCCGGGCCATGGCGGGGGACGGCTTTGACCCCGCTGCCGTCACCCAGATCCAGGCAGACCTCACCGCCTTCCAGGGGGGCGAAGGCCGGACGCTCACCTTCTCCCAGGGAGAGCCGGCCTTTTCCCAGCTCATGGACCTGCTCCAGTCCAAGCGGTACATCCCCTACTACCTGGACCAGGATGCCCAGCGGAGCGTCACCCTGGGCTACCGTGTGGACCTGACCTTCTCCCAGGGGGAGGCGTCCTACACCCTCTCCCTGACGGGAGACCGGGCCATCGTCATGGGAGGCGATGGCGGGACGAAAACCTACCAGGTGACCGACAGCGACGCCTTTCAGCAATCCGTTCTGGACTTTCTCCTGGAACAGGAGTACACTAAGGAGGAAACGCCATAACCTGCCCCACAACGGGCACCACCCCGCCGAAACGACACCCAATTTCTCCGAGGTATTGCTATGAATCCCAAAATCAAAATGCTCATTTACATTCTCATCCTGGGGGCGCTTTTGCTGATCTTCCGCCAGTGCACCGCTGGCTGAGCCCTTTCAGAGAACAAATCTACAATGGAGTGAACGAAAACCATGGACAATCTGCAAAACTTTCGCCGCACCGGCTACTGCGGCACCTTCACCGCGGCCAACATCGGCCAGGAGATTGCCGTCTGCGGCTGGGTCCAGCGCCAGCGCAACCTGGGCGGCCTGATCTTCGTGGACCTGCGGGACCGCACCGGCCTGCTCCAGCTGTCCTTTGACGACAGCACCCCCCGGGATCTTTTTGAGAAGGCGGCCTCCCTCCGAGGGGAGTATGTCATCGCCGCCAAGGGCCTGGTGCGGGAGCGGGAGTCCAAGAACCCCGACCTGCCCACCGGCGACATCGAGGTGAAGGTCACCGAGCTGCGCCTGCTGGCCAAGGCCGCCACCCCGCCCTTCGAGATCGTGGAGAACTCCGACGTGAAGGACGCCGTCCGGCTGAAGTACCGCTACCTGGACCTCCGCCGGCCGGATATGCAGCGGATGATCGCCCTGCGCCACAAGATCGTGAAGATCTGCCGGGACTACTTCGACGAGCAGGGCTTTTTGGAGATTGAAACCCCCATCCTCACCAAATCCACCCCCGAAGGGGCCCGGGACTACCTGGTGCCCTCCCGGGTCCACCCTGGGAAGTTCTATGCCCTGCCCCAGTCCCCCCAGCAGTACAAGCAGCTGCTGATGCTGGCAGGGTTTGACCGGTACTTCCAGATCGCCCGGTGCTTCCGGGACGAGGACCTCCGGGCCGACCGGCAGCCGGAGTTCACCCAGATCGACCTGGAGATGTCCTTCCTGGACGAGGAGCAGATCCAGACCATCCAGGAGGGCTTCCTGAAGCGGGTGTTCAAAGAGGTGCTGGACGTGGACGTCCAGACCCCCTTCCTGCGGATGCCCTGGCGGGAGGCCATGGACCGCTTCGGCTCCGACAAGCCCGACCTGCGGTTTGGCTTTGAGCTGAAAGACATCTCCGACATCGTGAAGGACTGCGGCTTCGGGGTGTTTTCCAGCGCCATCGAGGCCGGGGGCTCGGTGCGCCTGATCAACGTGGACGGCCACGCCAAGGACTTCCCCCGGAAGAAGATCGACAAGCTGGGGGACTTCGTCAAAACCTACCAGGCCAAGGGCCTGGCCTGGGCCCGTCTGGTGGACGGGAAGGTGACCTCCTCCTACCAGAAGTTCCTCACCGACGAGGAGAACGCCGCCATCCTGGAGCGGGCCGGGGCCAAGGACGGGGACCTGGTGCTCATCGTCGGGGACGCCAAGGACGAGGTGGTCTTTGCCGCCCTGGGCGCCCTGCGCATCGAGTGCGCCAAGCAGCTGGGCATCCTGGATCCCAACGACTTCAAGTTCCTGTGGGTCACCGAGTTCCCCATGTTCGAGTGGTCCGAGGAGGAAGGCCGGTACCAGGCCATGCACCACCCCTTCACCGCCCCCATGATCGAGGACGAGGACAAGATGCTCACCGACAAGGCCCACTGCCGGGCCCGGGCTTACGACATCGTCCTCAACGGCACGGAGCTGGGGGGCGGCTCCATCCGAATCAACACCCCGGAGATGCAGACCAAGGCTTTCCAGGCCCTGGAGATCTCCGACGAGGACATCCAGGAGCGGTTTGGCCATCTGGTTAACGCCTTCCAGTACGGCGCACCCCCCCACGGCGGCCTGGCCTACGGCCTGGACCGGCTGGTGATGCTCATGACCGGGGCCTCTTCCATCCGGGACGTCATCGCCTTCCCCAAGGTCCAGAACGCCTCTGACCTCATGATGAACTGCCCGGACGTGGTGGATCAGAAGCAGTTGGATGATTTGGCCATTGCAGTGACAAGAGTGGAGGAAGTGGCTGCCGAGGAGGAATCACGGTAAGACAACTGCCCCCCAAACTTTGTAAAGAGAGACCCCACCTGCCACAGGAACGTCCTGTAGCAGGGGGTGTTTGTTCTCTATTTCTGTTTTTTAGGGGAACAGCAAGGGAGCAGGCAATGCATTTATCGATAAGCACCGTTGCACACCTGCAGCATCTGTCCCCGGACGGTCACGCCCATGTCGCTGGCCAGGTACAGGCAGGCGTAGGCCTGGTCCAGGGGGCGGGTCATGGGCAGGGTGGCATTGAAGTAGTATTTGCTCAGCTCGAAAAGGTCGATCTCCCCGCCGGGCATGGTGCCGTCCGCCCAGGAGGCGGCCGCGTCGGTGTCTGTGGTGCCGGGAAGGACGCAGTTGACCCGGATGTCGGTCTTGCTCAGGTAGGTGGTCAGGCTGGTGGTGAGCATGTTCACCGCGGCCTTGCAGCTGGTGTAGGCCGGCCCGCAGATGGGCCGCCAGCTGTTGACGGAGCTGACATTGATGATCACCCCGGTGCCCCGGGCCTTCCAGCGCTGGACGGCCTCCCGGCAGGCGCGGAACACGCTGAGCAGGTCCAATTCCACCACCTCTTGCAGGTGATCGTCGGTGAGCTCGTCGATGGCGTACATGTCGCCGGCGCCGGCGTTGTTAATCAGGATGTCCACGGGGCCAAATTCCTGCTCTGCTCGGTCAAAGAGGAGCTTGGCGGTGGCGTGGTCGCAGACGTCCGCGGTGACCCCCACGGCGACCCCGCCAGCGGCGGTCACTTCCTGGACGGCCTGCTCCAGCACCTCCGGCCGGCGGGCGCACATGAGGACCTTGGCCCCCTCCTCCGCGAAGAGTTTGGACACAGCCAGGCCGATGCCCCGGCTGGCGCCGGTTACGATGGCGACTTTTCCTTCCAGCATCTTTGCCTTCATAACAGATTACCTCCTGATTCTGTGTGTGTTTTTTGTCACGGGACTTCTGTATTTCCAGGATAGCACACTTGACGCAACCTGCACAAATGGTTATAATTTATGCGATCTATTCTGAATTGGCATAATAGAAAGGAGGTCTCCGTCCCATGGAGATACGGACCCTGCGCTATTTCTTGGCCGTGGCCCAGGAGGAAAACATGACCCGGGCAGCCCGGAAGCTCCATGTGACCCAGCCCACCCTCTCCAAGCAGTTACAAGCGTTGGAGGAGGAACTGGGGGCCAAGCTTTTTCTCCGGGGCAGGCTCAGTATGAAGCTGACGGAGACCGGCCGGCTGCTCCGCGACCGGGCCGAGGCCCTGGTGACCATGGCGGACAAGATTCAGCAGGAATTCCGCAGCATCCGGGACACCGCAGGGGGAGAACTCTACCTGGGCCTGGCGGAGTCCCAACGGATCCGTCTGCTGGCCCAGGTCATCCGGTGCCTGAAGGAACGCTACCCCAACCTGCACTATCACCTCACCAGCGGCGGGACCCGTCCCCTCATGGAAAAGCTGGACAGCGGCCTTTTGGACTTTGCGGTGTTGACGGAGCCGCCGGACCTCTCCCGATACCACGCGATCCCCTTTCCCCAGGCGGAGATTTGGGGGGTGGTGGTGCCCCGGGAGGATCCCCTGGCCAAACAGGATGCCATCCAGGTAGAGGACCTTGTGGGCAAACCCCTGTACTGCGCAGACCAGTGCTGGGAGAAAGAGATCGCCGCCTGGGCGGGCAGCCGGTTTTCCCAGCTGACCTTGGAGGGGACGTATACCCTGTCCTTCAACGCCTCCATGTTCGCCCAGGAGGGGCTGGGGTACCTGCTGGTGTTTGACGGACTCATTGACACCTCGCCAGAAAGCGGCATGGTCTTTGTCCCCCTGACGCCCCGGACGGAAACCCGGCTGCACTTGGTGTGGAAAAAGAACAGCGTGATGACCCCTATGGCGAAGATCTTCCGGGAGGAGGTTCGGGCCGCCTTCCAGGAGGGAGATCTGGCCGACAAAAACGCGTGACAAACCACCGCGCCGGCTTGGCATGCTCCAAGCCGGCGCGGTATTTGTCTTTGTGGCGGAGCTCTGCGGGGGACTGCGGCACACTGCATGCCTCAGTCAGACCGGATTCATGCACCCTCCGCAGGCAGAGATCACCTGGCCGTTGATATACCCTGCCTGCTCGCTGGCGAGGAAGGCTACCAGGAGACTTACATCCTGGTAAGCGTCCCCAAAGTATTTCACGGGGATGGCTTCGGCCATCATGGCAAGATACTTCTTTCCCCCGGGGCTGTCGGGGTCGGAGAAACCTTCGCTGGCACACACCGGCAGGAAGCAGTTGGTGACGATGCCGAACTTCCCGAATTCATGGGCGCAGGTGCGGGTGAGGTTGATGATGGCGGCCTTGGCCATGCCGTAGGCACAGGAGTTTTCCACATAGGTCAGGGCCGCACCGGAAGCACAGGTGATGATGCGGCCATAGTGCTGGGCCTGCATGTAAGGCAGGCACTTCTGAATCACCTGCAAGGTGTAGCCAGGGCCGGTGCGGTAGAAGAGGAGGAGATTTTCCAGGTCCGTGTGGAAAATATCCCGTTGGTCAAAGAGTCCCCCCTGGGCGATGGGGGCCAAAATGTCGATGCGGCCCAGTGCTTTGGCACAGGTTTCTACCAGGTAGTCCAGGTCTGCTTCCTTCTCGATGTCACAGGAGACAGGGAGAATGCGGCCGGGAAACCCCCGGTCCTTGGCTTCCTGGGCCAGGGCCTCCAGTTTTTCCAGGCGCCGGGCGCCGGCCACCACGTCAGCCCCTTCCTGGGCAAAGCGCAGGGCGACGCCGTAGCCCACGCCGGAGCTGGCGCCGATGACAATGGCTTTTCTTCCTTCTAAGATCCCCATAGGGGTCCCTCCTTTCCAGGTGCGGGGACCGGTGATGCCCCCTGTTCGATGGCGTAAAGTTATGTTACACTTGTAACGTTCCTAGTCCTATCATAGAAAAAATCCCCAGGCCGGTCAAGGCCTGGGGAGAAAGTGAGACAAATTGGAGGGATGTGTCACATGGCGGAACTGCGAGAGACCCAGGCCTGCCGCCTGCTCACCCAAGGCCTGCTGAAGCGGATGGAAACCGACCCCTTTGAGGAGATCACCGTCACCCAGATCTGCCAGGAGGCCCAGGTGGCCCGGCAGACCTATTACCGGAACTACGGGTCTAAGACCCAGATTTTGGCCCGCCACCTGCGGAGCTTGACGCTGGCATACCAGCGCACCTATCCCCCCTCCCCCACGGACATGGAGGGGAACCTGCGTACCCTCTTTTCCCACCTCCCTTTCTCTCGGGATCTGCTGGTGCTGCTGCAGCGGCAGAGGCTGTTTCACCTGGTGGAGGAGAGCTTTGTCGCCCTGGTGCCCCAGACCTTTGCCCAGCTGGCCCGGCCGCCTCTGCTGGGACAGGTTCGGTATGACCGGTACCATACGGCCTTCACCGCTGCCACGGTGGCCTGCGTTCTCCGACAGTGGGTGGAGGGGGGCTTTCAAGAGAGGCCCCAGGAGCTGGCCGACCTCACCATCGCCTTCTTCCAGGGGACGGGAGGGGGCGCGTAAAAAATAGGGAGGGAACCGCGCTGCGGTTCCCTCCCTTGTCATGGGTGTGGAGAGAGATGCTTACCCCTCCACCGTCAGCTCCACCGGGCAGTGGTCGCTGCCGTAGATCTCGCTGTGGATGGCCGCCCCGGTGACCTGGGGCAGCAGGCGGTTGGAGACCAGGAAGTAGTCAATCCGCCACCCCGCGTTCTTCTCCCGGGCGTGGAAGCGGTAGCTCCACCAGGAATAGGCCCCCTCCAAGTCGGGGTAGAAGTGGCGGAAGGTGTCGGTGAACCCGGCGGAGAGGAGGGTTTGGAACTTCTCCCGCTCCTCGTCGGTGAAGCCGGCGTTGCGGCGGTTGGTCTTGGGGTTTTTCAGGTCAATTTCGGTGGCGGCCACGTTCAGGTCCCCGCAGAGGATGACGGGCTTTTTCTCGTCCAGGTTCTGGAGGTAGGCCCGGAAATCGTCCTCCCAAGTCATGCGGTAGTCCAGGCGGCGCAGCTCGTTCTGGGAGTTGGGGGTGTAGCAGCACACCAGGTAGAAGCCAGGGTACTCGGCGGTGATCACCCGGCCCTCGTGGTCGTGGTCCTCCAGGCCCAGGCCGTAGGTCACCGACAGGGGCTCTGCCTTGGTGAACACCGCCACCCCGGAATAGCCCTTCTTCTCTGCGCTGTTCCAGAACTGGTGGTACCCGGGCAGGTCCAGGTCTACCTGCCCGGCGTGGTGCTGGAGCTTGGTCTCCTGCAGGCAGAAGATGTCCGCGTCCAGGGTCTGAAAGGTCTCCAGAAAGCCCTTTTGCAGGCAGGCCCGCAGGCCGTTGACGTTCCAGGAAATGAGTTTCATGGCGGCGGTTCCTCTCTTTCTGTTTCGTGGAAAGGGCGCGGGCGGGGCGA
>OLNN01003412.1_pt1 | contig 10051 bp, 6 predicted proteins | sample 1672141 | NCBI WGS metagenome assembly OLNN01 (sample SAMEA3136652, study PRJEB25190) | human gut metagenome | biome: human gut; feature: human-associated habitat; material: faeces | place: Austria | collected 2013 | reverse complement strand
GCACAAAAAAGTGCCTTTCTATCCAGACAAAGCTCCTGCTGCGGCCCTATTGGCTGGTGGCGGCGGCCATCCTGGTGACCAAGTTTTTACTGGCGCTGGTGAAACACCGCTCCTTCTGGAAGCATGGTGGAGAGTTGCTGCTCACTTACCTTCTGGGGCTGAACGCAGAGGGCGGCGCTACATGGGGCGGGATTCCCATTGAGTCCATCAGCATTTGCTGGTTCCTTCTGGCCCTGTTTGGCGGCTGGGTGATCTATAATGGGATTGTTCAGCTGTCTCAAAGATGGCTGCAATGGACGTTGATTGCGGGCTGTACGCTGGCAGGCTGGCTGCTGACAATCCTCTCTAAAATCTGGATTTTCTGTATTCCAATGGCGTTGCTGGTGGTGGGCTATCTTGCCGCCGGCGCTGAGATCCGAAAGCACCAATTGCTGGAGCGAAAATTGCCGGTTTGGTGTTGGGGACTGCTGTTCCTGATTGTGTTGCTCTCCGCCGCCTGTGGAGAGGTGAATATTGTCGCCTGTCTCTGGCGAAGGGGACTGCTCGATGTGGCAGGTTCTTTCTGCATTGGCTTTCTGCTGCTGCGCCTGTATGCGAGAGTCATGGAGCGACAGCCGGGCGGATGGCTGTTCAGCCAGATAGAAACAGTGGGATTTCAATCGATTTGGATTGTGTGTATTCACGCATATGAAAAAAATATTGTCCCCTGGTATCGTCTGAGTGAGGTTTTCCCGGACGCTCCGGTGCTCTGTGTCCTTCTGTGCTTTGTCGGCCGGTGTGTGGTGATTTGGCTGATTTGTCTGGCGTGTTCCAGAGTGCGGCAGATTTGGATGCGAAAGCGGAAAAGAAAAGCGAAAATCGTAATTGATTGGTAGGAAGACAGGGAAAAGCATGGTGGATGGAAAAAAAGTCAGGAATATGTACGAAGTCCTGAAAGAACTGGAGAAACAGTCTGGCCATGAGGTCATCATCAAGTACATGGTCGGGACAGAGGTGGTAGAGATCACCGGCACTCATTTTTTTGCGGACATTCGGGCACACAGCAGGGCTTTGCGAAAGCGCAGACTGACGGGAAAGCATGTGGGGCTGATCGGCGGCAATCATTATGAGTGGATGGTCACCTTTTGCGCCATTTTTCAGGCCGGCGCGGTTGCCGTCCCGCTGAACCGCGAACTGAGCCCAGAGGAAATTGCTGATTCGGCGGAGCAAGTTGATCTGGACGCCATTCTGTATGATGGGGAAGCGGAGCAAGCGGTCTGGGATGCAGAGCTGCCAGAGGCGCTTCAGCGCATCCCCATGACCGAGACGGCAGATGAGTGGGAGCCAGGGACCGAAGAGAGCGTGGGGAGCGGACCGGAGGAGCTCTGCTGCATTTTCTTTACCTCAGGGACTACGGCCCGGCAGAAGGCGGTGATGCTGTCTCAGCGGGCGATGATCACGGGTGTTTGCTGCCAGATGATCGTAGAGGGAGTCCAAGCACTGCTGGCCGTGCTCCCGTTTCACCACCTGGCGGGGTTTAACCCGGCACTGAATGCCCTGTGCCTCGGAAAAATTCTCTGCTTTGCAGACGATTTGAAATATCTCTACCGGTATTTGGAGGGAATGAAGCCCGATTATGTGCTGACGGTGCCCTCCATGCTACAGAGTATCGCGCGAAAATTAAAGAAAGCTGGGCCGAATGGGTGTACACTGGGCTGGAACCTGCGAGTGCTTGCCTGCGGCGGGGCAAAATTCCAGCCGGAGATCGGCCGGATCCTGATGGAGAAAAATGTCAAAGTTTTGCAGAGCTATGGTGCCTCTGAGGCGGGTGGACTGGGTTTTTCCTGGGAAATGACACCCGAGCGGCCCAATACGATTGGAAAGCCCTGGGGCGGATTGGAAGCCAAGATTGTAGACGGGGAACTGTTTTTGCGGAGCGATTCGGTGATGATGGGCTATTATAAGGACGAAGAGGCCACCAAAGAAGTGCTTGTAGATGGGTGGTACGCCACAGGAGATCTGTGCTATCAGGACCAGGATGGGTACTTCTATCTGACCGGACGCAAAAAACTGTTGATCATCCTGTCCAATGGCGAGAATGTCAGTCCGGAGGAAATTGAAACCAGACTGCGTGCCTGCCCAGACGTAAGGGAAGTGCTGGTGGGTGTGGAGCAGAATCTGATCGCGGCGACGGTGTTTCCGAACTACCCCTCCGGCTGTACCGAGCGGGAACGCAAGGAAATAAAGCGAAGAATTGAGCAGGCCGTTCAGCAGTACAATGACCGTGTTCCGGTTTACAAACAGGTGCAGACGCTGCATTTTACCGAGCAGCCCTTTGCAAAAACGGCAATGGGAAAGATGATCCGACGCAGTGTTATGACAGGAGGGAAGCCCCAATGACGGTTTCAGAGGTGAAAAAGGCGATTATTGAGGTTATTGTGACGTCTACGGAGACGGAGATTCAGGTAACCGAGAAAACCCATCTGCTGAAGGACATGGGACTTTCCTCCATCGAGGTTGTGATCCTTCTGGGGGATTTGGAAAACGCCTTTGGCATCCGTATTCCGGTTTCCAAAGTGCGCAATGTGCGGACCGCAGGGGATTTGTGTCAGGTTGTCATTTCCATTCTGCTGGAGCAATCAAAATAAAAAAGAAGCTGATTTCCAGCATGAAATCAGCTTCTGGATTGAGGTGGAAAGGGAGCGATTGCTCTTTAACCGCCGACGGCAACCTTCTTTTGGGATGCTCTTGCGGCCAGCAGTTCCTGAGTCAGACCAATCCGATTGGTTTTGAAGTGGAAGAAGGGACGTTCAGACACCTGGAGGATGTCCACGGGGCGCATATAGTGCTCCAGGCAGGCGTCTACCTGATCCCGGATGTCATCCACCGTATAGCCGTCATTGAGGACGACGTACAGATAGGGCAGGAAGTAACCGGGGTGCTCATCGTCAGGGATGATGACAAAGAATTCGTCGTCAATTCCCTCGATCTCGGCATCTGCCACCAGGTTTTCCATGGGCTGAGTTGCCAGATCACCGCCGCCATAGCGGGGAGATTCGCCACGGGTCATGATGAAGAGCTCACCGTTTTCATTCATATAGCCCAGGTCGCCCATATGCAGCCAGACATTTCCGTCGGGATGGAGCTGGAGGGCTTTGGCAGTTTCCGCAGGAGTGTCATAGCCCAGCATATTGCCCGGACCGGTTTTGCAAATCTCACCGACCTGATTGTAGGTCAGCTCTTCCTGAGTGCCCGGTTTGAAAATGCTGATGGTGCTCAGAGGCAGCGGGATTCCCATATTGCCGTCGTACATGGGGTGAGGGGGCATGGGCAGAGAGACGTTGGAACCTGCCTCGCTGCAGCCATAGCCGGTGGTAAAACGAGCCTTGCAGTTGTGATCACGCAGGAACTTTTGTGCGCGCTTAATCTGGTTGTTGTTGTAGGCCTCACAGCCGGCGCCGGAGGCGAGCAGATGAGACAGATCATAATCATCGGGTACGCGGCCATTGCGCATGACGGTCTCGATAAACATGGGGATAATGGGCCAGAAATTGGGGCGATAGCGCATTAGTTCCAGGTCAATGTCGTGGGGATCGCAGAACGGCGACAGAATTAGCAAGCGGTTGGAGGCCAGCGGCATCAAAAGCATAGAAACCACCACGGCAACCAGTGCGGGAGGCAGGCAGGTAACCATCCAGGTGGGACGGAAGCCTTCGAAATCCCCGTAGAAGTGCATCTGATGAATGATGCTGATCATGGTATAGGCAGAGTGGATGACCTGCTTGGAGGGACCGGTAGAGCCGCTGGTGTAGGCGCAGAACAGCGGACGGTGAATGTCCACAGCGACGTCAATCGTGCCGGTATAGTCCCGGCCCAGCGCCAGGAACTCGTCCCAGGACAGGGTGGCACTTCCGCTGGCGCGGTCAGCGGGATAGATGGATGCCAGGAAACGCTGGATGTAATCGGGCATAGCGCTACGGTCCGTGTTTCTGTAGGGATCCAGCAGGACAACCTTTTCCACAGCGCCGTCATGCAGATAGGTATTCAGTTCGCTGAGGCTCAGATAGTCGTGAGCGAAGATCACCTTAGCGCCGGCTTTTACAACGGCTTCCAGGTTTTCCTCAAGGGTATTGTCACGGCAGAGCACAGATGCCCCGATCTTTTCCGCAGCCAGCAGCAAATAAAGAAATTCCGGCACGGTACGCAGAAATGCCGGAATCTGGTCGCCTTCACCAAAGCCCAACGCCCGCAGAGATGCGGCCACAGCATCACTCTGTTCGAATAACTCCCGCCAGGTAACATCACAGCCATAATAGTGCATGGCAATGACATCCAGACCGGGACAATTCTGCACCAGGTATTCTCTCAGAGTGCACTCGGGAATCTTGAGGTCCTTAATCTCGGGGGGATAGTATTTCATCCAGGGTTTATCAACACTGGGCTTGCCGGTTAAGACCATATTTTCTGTCATTTATTATTCTCCTTATTCCATTACAATGTTTTGCAGTATATGTCCAAAAATGAACCTTGTTTATCTTACACTACGGACGTGAGGAATGCACGAGAATGAAATGGACAAAATTTTGGAAATATGAATCACAATTTTTCAAACGAAAATGTTTGTTCAAGAATCGGGTTAGAAAATCGAGAAAAGAGTTTGTCAGTGAGGTGTTTTGGCATGTTAAAGAGAAAGTACCGGCTATTATCGCTTCTGTTTGTGTTGAGCTTGTCTGCTGCCGTCCTGGTTGCCAGAGGGGTGACTGCGGAAGCAGTGGGCGCAGAGCATGCACAGCAGTCTGGAGGCACTGGGGCCCAGTGGATTGAGGTTTCCAATGCGGCGCAGGTCTCCGACTGGATTAGCGCACATTGGAGTGATGAGTATTTCCAGAAGGCTGTCGTCACTCCGAAGCAGAACTGGGTGACGGTAGACGGGGAACAGTGCCGGTTTACGGATGTGTTTGGAGATTTGGATGAAAAGTCGTCCTCTATCTTGAGGACCAGCAAATCCATTGAAGCATTTTTCGAAGAGACTGCCTATCAAACGGAGACTCAGTTAAATGGCACCGTAGTGGTGACTGCGCCGTATCAGACAATGCGGGTAGTTGTCACGGCAGAGGAACTGGATAAGGACTATGGTGCAGATCAGATTCTGGTGTATCCGGAGTATCAGGAGTACATCCTGCAGTTCTCCACGGAAGAGGACACACAGCTTGCCTATGAACAGCTGGTAAAACAGTATGGTTCTGAGCACTGCTACGTGGATCAGATTCTGGATGCCGAAGAGGTGCTCCAGGAGACGGAGAGTGAAACAGAAGGTACCTGGGGAGCCGCTTATATGGGGCTGGATACCCTGAAAACGAAGGTTCCGGAGGATGCGCCTGTCATCACCGTGGCCATCCTGGATACCGGTATTGATGCGGATCACACCTGGTTTGAGGGACGGACCATCAGTGCGGACAGCCGGAACCTGGCTGATGAGAATCAAGAGGAGGATATCTCTGATGTGAAAGGCCACGGCACCCATGTCGCCGGAATTGTGACTACTTGCACGCCTGACAATGTGGAACTGCTGATTCTGCGGGTGTTCAATGAAGAGCAGAAGTCATCGCTGACCATCCTGAGCAACGCCATCCAGTATGCGCTGGAGAAGGACGCCGATATCATCAATATGAGCGTGGGCGTTGTAACAGAAAAGGCGCAGTCCGCGCTGGATACGGCGTTGGATGCGGCGACACAGGCGAATGTTGTGGTTTGCTGTGCGGCAGGAAATACAGAAGATGATGTGGCAAAGGTCTATCCCGCCTGTGATGAGAGAACGCTGGCGATCTCCGCGATTGATAAAAACGGGGAGTTTGCCGAAAGCTATTCCAGCTATGGGGACGAGATTGATTTCTGCGCACCGGGAAGCAAGGTTTCCAGCGCCCAAAATGGCGGCGGCGTGAAAGTGAGTTCCGGAACGTCAATGGCCTGTCCCCACGTATCCTCGGCACTGGCTTACTTAAAGATGAAGGATCCGGATATAACAAACGCAAAACTCTATGAAGAGGCCAAACGATATGCAACCGATTTGGGGGAAGCAGGAAAGGACATCTACTATGGATGGGGATGCCTGCACCTGGATGATCTCAGCTATGATACGTGGCACGATTTTGATGACGGGCTGTCGTGGAGCATGGACGAGGCTGGAAATCTGAGTATCAAGGGTGAGGGAAGTGTCCAGACGGCTCCGTGGACTGAATCGGAAATCGCGGTTTCATCTCTTACGCTGGAAGATGGAATCACATCCGTGGGGGACAGTGTGTTTGCCAACTGCACTGAGTTGAAAGCGGTAAATCTCGGAAATACAGTGGAGGCCATCGGGAGCAAGGCGTTTGCAGGGTGTACCAGCCTGACGGAAGTGACGATCCCGAGCAGTGTGCAGGAGATTGGGAGTGAGGCGTTCTCCGGCTGTTCCAGTTTGGAAACGGTGAACTTTGCGCAGATGGAGCAGGTACAGATCAGCGCGGATGCGTTCAGTAACACGCCTTGGGGAGAGAATCTGCTTTCTCACTGTAACATTACACTGATCGACAGCGTTGTCTACACTGGTGAGGAGCAGACGCCGGAAGTGACCGTCCAGTATGGCAGTGCAACGCTGATGGAGGGAACAGACTATACTGTTTCCTATGTTGACAACATCAACGCAGGTACTGCATCTGTTACAGTCACCGGGATGGGAGACTATACCGGCACGGTGACCAGGACATTTACTATCAGCAAGGCGGCCAATGAGATCACAGCCTCTGACTTTACCAAGAACGCCTCCGCATCTGCGACCCAGACCTTCTCCATTGAAGCAAAGGCGAAAGGTGGCACATTGTCCTATGAGTCCGATCAAACATCTGTTACCGTGAGCAGCAGCGGTAAGGTAACGATTGCAAAAAACTACGCCGGCAAAGCGACCATTACGATTACGGCGGAAGACAGCAACTATGAAACTGCGGTCAAATCCATCACTGTGACGGTGAATCAGATCAGTGGAAAAATTACCGCTTCCGATTTTAAGAAAACGACAAAAACGGTTGCGCAGTCCTTTTCTATCGGTGCGAAGTGTGCTGGCAACGGGAAATTGACTTACAGCAGCAACCAGAAGTATGTAACGGTAAGCAGCAAAGGTAAAGTGACCATTGCCAAAAACTTTGTAGGGAAAGCGACCATCACCATCAAGGCGGCGTCTTCTGGTATCTATAAAGCCACGAGCAAGAAAATCACTGTGACCGTGAATCCGGCGGGAGTCAGCCTGTCCAGTGTCTCCAATGGCAAGGGCAAAAAGATGACCATCAAGTGGAAAAAGAATTCCCGTGTTACTGGTTACCGGATTCAGTATTCTACTGACAAGAGCTTTAAAAAGGGCGTGAAAACGGTAACGGTATCCAAAGCGAGTACCACCAGTAAGACAGTTAGCGGTCTGACGAAGGGAAAGAGCTATTATGTGCGAGTGAGCACCTATAAAACGGTCTCCGGCACAAAGTATTATTCGGGTTGGAGCTCCAGTAAAAGTGTCAAGATCAAAAGATAATATCCTAGGCATGTAACCTAAAAAAAACAGCCCACCATTTTCCGTTTGCAAAGAAAATGGTGGGCTTGCTTTCCATATTAGAATTGTTCCGTGTAAAAAATCAGTCAAGCGGCTTCATGGTGGGGAACAGGATTACGTCACGGATGGAGTCACTGCCAGTGAGCAGCATGACACAGCGGTCGATACCGATGCCCAGACCGCCGGTGGGCGGCATACCGTACTCCAGTGCGTTGATGTAGTCGGTGTCCATCATACCGGCCTCATCGTCACCCTTGTCCCGCATTTCAACCTGCTTCAGGAAACGTTCCTTCTGGTCGATGGGATCGTTGAGCTCGCTGAAGGCGTTGCCCATCTCACTGCGGCAAATGAACAGCTCGAACCGCTCGGTGAGGCGGGGATCGACGGGAGAGCGCTTGGCCAGCGGGGATACATCCACCGGATGCATGGTGATGAAGGTGGGCTGCACCAGCTGTCCTTCCACCTTCTGGTCAAACACCTCGTACAGGGCGTTGCCCCAGGTGGGATCCTTGGTCTCGTCCAACTCTACGCCGACACTCTTGGCCATGGCGACGGCCTCAGCGTCGTCGGAGACAGCGTCGAAGTCCAAGCCAACATACTGCTTGACCGCCTGAGCCATGGTCAGACGGGGCCAGCCGGGAGCCAGATTAATGTGCTCACCCATCCAGTCCACCTCGTAGGTGCCCAGCAGATCCCGGGCGGCGCCGGAGAGCAGGTCCTCGAACAGGTCCATCATATCGTTGAAGTCGGCGTAAGCCTCGTACAGCTCCACCGTGGTGAATTCCGGGTTGTGCTTGGGGTCCATGCCCTCGTTGCGGAAGATGCGGCCCACCTCATAGACCCGCTCCAGACCGCCGACGATCAGCCGCTTCAGGTGCAGCTCGGTGGCGATGCGCATGTACATGTCCAGATCCAGGGTGTTGTGGTGGGTGATAAAGGGACGGGCGCTGGCGCCGCCGGAGATGGTGTTGAGGACGGGCGTCTCCACTTCCATGTAGCCCCGGTTGTCCAGGAAGTCCCGCAGGTACTTGACAAACTTGGAGCGCAGCTCAAAGGTCTTGCGGACCTCGGGGTTGACGATCAGATCCACGTAGCGCTGACGGTACCGGGTCTCCCGGTCGGTGAGGCCGTGGAATTTCTCCGGCAGAGGCTGGAGGCTCTTGGCCAGCAGGGTGACTTCGCTGGCGCGGACAGAGATCTGACCCTTTTCGGTTTTGAACACCTCGCCCTTGACGCCGACGATGTCGCCGATGTCGTACTTTTTGAACCAGGCGTATTCATCCTCGCCGATCAGATCCCGGCGGACGTAGAGCTGTACCCGGCCGGACTTGTCCTGGAGGTCGCAGAAGCTGACCTTGCCCATGCCCCGCTTGGAGACCAGGCGGCCTGCTATGGAGACGGTCTGGCCCTCCAGCTCATCATAGCGGTCGGTTACGTCGGCGGCACAGTGGGTGACGTCGTATTTGGTGACCGTAAAGGGGTCGCGGCCATTCTCCTGGAGGTTGGCCAGCTTGTCCCGGCGAATCTGCAAAATCTCAGACAGACTCTTCTCTGCTTCCGGCTGAAACTGTTTCTTTCCCATTTTTCTTGTTCCTTCTCTCTTTCAGATGTTAAGACACCGAGATGTCCAGTACTTTGAACTTCACGTTGCCGGCAGGGGCTTCCACCAGCACCTCATCGCCCACCACGTGGCCGATCAGCGCCTTGCCGAAGGGGGATTCCTCCGAGATAAAGCCGGCCATGGGATCTGCCTCCTGGCTGCCCACGATGTGATAGGTCTGCTCCTCGTCGAACTCCAGGTCCAGCACCGTCACGTTGCAGCCCAGATTGATCACCGTGTCATCGGTGGCCACCTCGTCAATGAGGATATAGTTGTCCAGGATGGCCTGCACCTCTGCCTCATGGGAGAAGAGCTTTCCCTGCTGGTCCTTCGCCTCGTCATATTCGCTGTTTTCGGAGAGGTCGCCAAAGGAGCGGGCTTCTTTGATCATTTCGGCGATTTCTTTCTCCCGGACGGTCTTCATCCAGACCATTTCGTCCTGGAGTTCTTTCAGCCGTTTGGGCGTCAGTTTAACAGGATTTGCCATAATGAAACACCTTTCTTTTCCGGCGGGTAAATACATGCAAACGGACAGTTTTCACCCTGAAAAGCGGAAACACTGCCCGATACACCTGCCAGATACCTAATTTAATAATGATGATATATCAGTATATGCGATTTTGGGAACGGTGTCAAGGCGAAGGGACAGGAGAGGGGAGCGCTTTTTGCAGGGGAATGAGATTTGCCGGGAAACGGTCCAGGGCTTATAATAGGGCAAAAGGAGGGAGCGCAGTGCGAGAGTATCAGTTAAAGCGATCCAACCGGAAAACCATGTCCCTGGAGATCACAGAAGACCTGACGGTGCTGGTGCGGGCACCGTTGCATACGCCGCTGGCGCGGATTGAGCGCTTTGTCCGGGAGCAGGAGGGGTGGATTGCACAGCATATGGAGCGCTG
>OLNN01003409.1_pt1 | contig 10060 bp, 9 predicted proteins | sample 1672141 | NCBI WGS metagenome assembly OLNN01 (sample SAMEA3136652, study PRJEB25190) | human gut metagenome | biome: human gut; feature: human-associated habitat; material: faeces | place: Austria | collected 2013 | reverse complement strand
CCGGTGAAGTAGGTCAGAGCCTCCACGTTTTCCCGGGTAATGCGCATATCCTCGCCATAGAGGGTGTCGTCAAAGTCGCTGGCGAACAGCACGCCGTCAAATTTTCCCATGGAGGCTCACCTGCTTTCCCGGGCGGAGTGCGCCCTGTGATTGTTTAGCTGCCGCCGGGGCTACGCCCGCCGGGCCAGCCGCGCCAGCACCTGCGTGAAATAGTCCGGCAGGGGGCACTCCACCGTCACCCGCTCCCCGGTGCGGGGGTGGATGAAGGAGAGCCGCCGGGCGTGGAGGCACTGGCCCGCCAGCTCCGGGAAGCCCTTGCGCACCCCGCCGTACACCGGGTCCCCCAGCACCGGGTGGCCCAGGGCGGCCATGTGGACCCGGATCTGGTGGGTGCGGCCGGTCTCCAGCCGGCACTGGAGGTGGGTGTACCCGGGGTACCGGGCCAGGACGGTCCAGTGGGTCACCGCCGGGCGGCCGTGGAGGTGGTTCACCGCCATCTTCTTCCGGTCGGTGGGGTGGCGGGCGATGGGGAGGGAGACCGTGCCCTGGTCCTCCCGGAGATTGCCCACCACCACCGCCTCGTACTCCCGGTAGAGGCTGTGGTCCTGGAGCTGCTGGGCCAGGGCCAGGTGGGCCATGTCGTTCTTGGCGGCGATGATGAGGCCGCTGGTGTCCCGGTCGATCCGGTGGACGATCCCCGGCCGCAGCTGGCCGTTGATGCCGGAGAGGCTCTGGCCGCAGTGGTAGAGCAGGGCGTTGACCAGGGTGCCGTCGGGGTGGCCCGGGGCGGGGTGGACCACCAGCCCCACGGGCTTGTTCACCACGATGACGTCCCCGTCCTCGTACACCACGTCCAGGGGGATTTCCTGGGGCAGGATCTCCACCGGGGAGGGGTCGGGGATGCAGAGGGTGAGCACGTCCCCGGGCTGGAGGCGGTCGTTCTTCTTCAGGGCCTTGCCCCCCCGCAGGACCCGGCCCTCCTCCAGCAGCTTCTGGGCGGCGGAGCGGGTGAGGCCGTCCAGGGCGGCGGCCAGGAACTGGTCCGCCCGCTGGCCGGCGGTGCCGGCGGTGAGGGTGACGTTCATGGGTTCTCCTCCTCTTCCTTCTCCTCCTTCCATCCCTTGCCGAAGGCGAAGATCACGTGGAGGCACAGGAGGATGCCCCCCACCACCACGCCGATGTCCGCCACGTTGAAGATGGCGAAGTGGACGAAGGTGGTCTCAAACATGTCGGTGACAAAGCCAAGCAGCGCCCGGTCGATGAGGTTGCCCACGGCGCCCCCCAGCAGCAGGGCCAGGGACAGCATCCCCGACCAGTGGGGGAGGATCCGCTTGGCCATGGCCACCACCAGCCCCACCGACACCACCGCCGACAGGAGGGTGAGGACCCAAGTGTGCTCACTGAGCAGGGAGAAGGCCGCCCCGGTGTTCTGGACATAGGTCAGGTCCATCCCCGGGAGGAAGGGTACCGAGGCGTACAGGGGAATGTAGGTGCGCACCAGGTACTTCACCACCTGGTCCACCGCCACCCAGAGGGCGGAGAGGAGAAAGTAAAAAGGCATAACCATATCCTTTCTATCGGGAAACTGGGGCCGGCGGCCCTTTCCGAGCCGTCTGCCGGCCTGGGGAAAAGAAGGCCCCCTTCTCAGGCCAGAGAAGGGGACCGGAGGGCACGGGTGGCCCCTTGGATGGGGTGTTTACACCAGGGACTGGAGCACCTGGGCGCACCGGGGGCACAGGCCTTCGGCATTCACCGTGGGCAGCACCTTCCAGCAGCGCTGGCACTTGTCCCCGGCGGCGTTGGTCACAGCAGCCTGGATGCCCTCTCCCACGGTGACGGTCACCTGGGAGACGATGAGCAGGTCGGCCAGGGCCCCGGCGTCCATGGCCGCCAGGAAGGCGTCCTCGGCGGGGACGGTGAGGGCGATGTTGGCCTCCAGGCTCTTGCCGATCTTCTTCTCGGCCCGGGCGGTCTCCAGGGCGCCGTTGACCACGTCCCGGACCTGGATGATGGTCTCCCACTGGGCCATGGCGGCCTCGTCCAGGGCGTAGGCGATGAAGGGCTGGTTCATGTCGTTGAAGACCACGTTCCGGCCGTCCACCCCTTCGGGGTGGGGCATGGCCTGCCAGATCTCGTCCCCGGTGAAGCAGAGGACGGGGGCCATGATCTTGGTCATGGTGTCCAGGATGAGGTACAGGGCGGTCTGGGCGGAGCGGCGGAGGAGGGAGTCCTTCCCCTCGCAGTAGAGCCGGTCCTTGATGATGTCCAGGTAGAAGTTGGACATGTCCACCACGCAGAAGTCGTTCACCGCGTGGGTGACCACGTTGAAGTCAAAGTCGTCATAGCCCTGGAAGCACTTCTGGATGAGGCCGTTGAGCCGGGTGATGGCCCAGCGGTCCAGGGCCTCCATCTCGTTGGGGGCCACCAGGTGGTTGGGGTCGAAGCCGTCCAGGTTGCCCAGGCAGTACCGGGCGGTGTTGCGGAACTTCAGGTAGTTCTGGCTCAGCTGCTTGAAGATCTTTTCCGAGCAGCGCATGTCGGCGTGGTAGTCGGCGGAGGCGGACCACAGGCGGATGAGGTCGGCGCCGTACTTGTTCATGATGTCATAGGGGTCCACGCCGTTGCCCAGGGACTTGTGCATGGCCTTGCCTTCCCCGTCCACGGTCCAGCCGTGGGTGATGCAGGCCTTGAAGGGGGCCTGGGCCACGCCGGTGGAGCCCACAGCGGTGAGCAGGGCGGCCTGGAACCAGCCGCGGTACTGGTCCAGCCCCTCCATGTACACGTCGGCAGGCCAGAAGCCCTGGTCCTTCTTCATGGAGGCGAAGTGGGAGGAGCCGGAGTCAAACCACCCGTCCAGGGTGTCCTCCTCCTTGGTGAAGCCGTTGGCCTTGCCGCAGTGGGGGCAGGTGAAACCGGCGGGGAGGATGTCGGCGGCCTCCTTGGCAAACCAGGCGTTGGAGCCTTCGGCGGCGAAGAGGTCGGAGATCACCTGGATGGTCTCGTCGGTGACGATGGGCTTGCCGCAGTCCTTGCAGTAGAACACGGGGATGGGCAGGCCCCACCGGCGCTGGCGGGAGATGCACCAGTCGGTGCGCTCCCGGACCATGGCCTTCATCCGGTCCAGGCCCCAGGCGGGGACCCAGCGGACCTCGTCGCAGGCGGCGCAGGCCTCGTCCTTGAAGGTCTCTACGGAGCAGAACCACTGGGGGGTGGCCCGGAAGATGATGGGCTTCTTACACCGCCAGCAGTGGGGGTAGGAGTGGACAATCTCCTCCGAAGCGAAGAGAACGCCGGAGGCCTTCATGTCCGCCAGGATGATGGGGTTGGACTCCTCGGTCTTCAGGCCGGCGTACTTGCCGGCGTAGTCGGTGTGGCGGCCCTGGTCGTCCACGGGGACCACCATGTCCATGCCGTAGCGCTTGCAGGTCTCATAGTCGTCGGCGCCGAAGCCCGGGGCGGTGTGGACGCAGCCGGTACCGGAGTCCATGGTGACGTAGTCCGCCAGCACCAGGCGGGAGGTCTTGGGCAGGAAGGGGTGGTCGGCCAGCATGTTCTCAAAGAAGGCGCCGGGGTAGGTGGCCAGGATCTCATAGGAGTCAAAGCCCCCCACCTTCATCACCTTCTCGGTGAGGGCCTGGGCCATGACATAGATCTCCCCGTTGGGGGCCTGGACCAGGGCATAGGTCTCGTCGGGGTGCAAGGCGATGGCCAGGTTCCCCGGCAGGGTCCAGATGGTGGTGGTCCAGATGACGAAGAAGAGCTTGCTCTTGTCAACGTCCCCCAGCTTGCCCAGGTCGTCGTGGAGGGGGAACTTCACGAAGGCGGTGGTGCAGGGGTCGTCCTGGTACTCGATCTCCGCCTCGGCCAGGGCGGTCTCGTCGTGGGGGCACCAGTAGACGGGCTTGAGGCCCTTGTAGATGTACCCCCGCTTATACATGGCCCCAAAGACCTTCACCTCTTCCGCCTCGAAGGAGGGGTTCATGGTGAGGTAGGGGTGGTCCCAGTCTCCCAGGGCGCCCAGGCGCTGGAAGCCCTCGCTCTGCACGTCCACATAGTGCTGGGCAAACTCGTGGCAGGCGGAGCGGAACTCGGTGACGGGCATGGTCTTCCGGTTGAGCTTGTTCTGCTTGATGATGGCAGACTCGATGGGCATGCCGTGGTTATCCCACCCGGGAATGTAGGGGGTGTAGTACCCACGCATGGCATAGGACCGGATGATGATGTCCTTGATGGACTTGTTCAGGGCGTGGCCCATATGCAGGTTGCCGTTGGAGAAGGGAGGGCCGTCGTGGAGGGAGAACCGGGGCTTGCCCTGGTTCTTTTTCAGCAGCTCCCCGTAGACGTCCAGCTTCTTCCACCGGTTGAGCATTTCCGGCTCCCGCTTGGGCAGGCCCGCCCGCATGGGAAAGTCGGTCTTGGGCAGGTTGATGGTTGCATTGTAATCCTGGGACATGGTTGACTGTTCACTCCTTAACATGGCGCCTCGGGGTCCGGGGCGTCCTTTTCTCTTTAGAAACGACACAACGGAACCTGCCCGGAGATCCGGCCAGGTTCCGTTTTGTGGATGAGGTTATTCGATCTCATAGTCCTTGCCGAACTGGATCTGGTCAAAGGCCCGGGTGTCCCCCAGGTCGGCGCTGGAGGCGGGGGCTTCGGCTTCCGGTTCGAAGATCTTGGCCATGGAGGCCTCGATGTCCTGGGCCACCTCCTCCTGCTGTTCCGGGGGAACGGTGACCACGGCCTCGCCGGCGGGCTTGTCCTCGCTGGGCTGGGCAGGGGCGGCCTTCTCCTCGCCCTGGCCGCCCACCGGCGGGGCGGTGAGGTTGGAGAGGCTGCCGATGTACTGGATCTCCTTGGTGTAGAGCTCCTTGAGCTGGGCGATGTAGGCGGTGGTGGCGGCGCGGGCAGCCTCCAGCCGGGCCTGCTCGTTGGCCAGGTCCTGGCGGACGGCCTCCAGCTGGGCGCGGACCTTCTGCTCCTCCTGCTCCAGCTGGCCCCGGACGGCCTGGCTGCGGGCTTCCGCGGCGGAGACCGCCTGGTCAATGGCAGCCTGCTTCTTGGCCTCGCCCTCTTTCACCATGGCATCGGCCATTTTCTGGGCGGAATGGAGGGTCATCCGCATGGCGTCCTCGGTGGCCCGGTATTCCTCTACCTTGTCCACCAGGACCTTCATCTTGTTTTTCAGGGAGGTGTTCTCCTGATACAGGGTGCGGTAATCCTCGATCAGGCTGTCCAAAAAGGTGTCCACCTGAAGCATATTATAGCCGCCGAAGGAGGCTTTGGGGAACACATGAGATTCCGCTTCCTGGGGTGTTAACATGATCGATCACTCTCCTATCCCGTTTGTCTGGCCGGCGCCTGGGCTTGGTTACAAGTACAGGCCGTTGTTCTCTAGTTCGTCGATGAGGTCACCCATGATGTCCACGTTGTAGGGCGTGACGATGTAGGTCTGCAGGGCGACCTTCTTGATCTTCCCCTCCTGGGCATAGGCCACGCCGGACAGGAAGTCCAGCAGGCGGCGAGAGACATCCTTCTGGGTTTTCTCTAGGTTGAGCACCACCGTGCGCTTATCCCGCAGGTGGTCGGCAATTTCAGAGGCATTCTCGTACCGGTCGGGCTTTACCAGCACCACCTGCAGCTGGGTGGTGGCGTGGATGTTGACCACCTTGCCGCCGTTGTTGCGGCGGGGCGGCTCCTGGTATTCCCGGCGGCGGGGTTCTTCCCGTTCCCGGGGGGGCGGGGTCTGGTTGCGCTCCTCGGGTTCGTCCTCGTCTTCGTATACGTCTTCGTCCTCATCGTAATCGTCTTCCATCTCGTCCTCGTAGGGATGGGTGAGACGCTTGAGTTCATCTAAGAATCCCATGATAGTTGGTAACCCCCTATAGTTTGTGAAAATGGCGCGGCAAAGGCAGCCTTATCCCTGGGGGTGCCAGGGGGGACGGGCCCCGAACAGCGCCGTGCCCACTCGCACCATGGTAGATCCATTGGCAATGGCCAGCGGGTAATCCCCGCTCATTCCCATGGAAAGGCAGTCAATATTAGGGTTATTATCCCTTAATTTCTCCTTCATGTCAACAAAAAGCTGATAAGTTTCTTGGAAAAATCCCTGATTCTCCTCCTCCGTGGCGGTGGCGGGAGGAATGCTCATCAGGCCCCGCAGGCGCAGGTGGGGGCACTGGGCCGCGTGCTGGGCCAGGGCCATCAGGTCCTGGCGCTGGACGCCGCCCTTGCTGGCCTCGTCCCCGATGTTGACTTCCAGCAGGATGTCCTGGGTGACGCCCACCTTGGCCGCCTGCTTCTCCACGGCGTCCATGAGGCGGACCGAGTCGATGGACTCGATCATATCCACCTTGCCCACCACAAACTTCACCTTGTTGGTCTGCAGGTGCCCGATGAAGTGGACCCGGGCCCCCTCGTAGGCATTGTCCTCCAAGTGGGCGGTGAGTTCCTGGACCCGGTTCTCCCCGCAGATGGTGATGCCGGCCCGGATGGCGTTGCGGATGGTGTCCGAGGTCTGCACCTTGGTGGCAGCCACCAGGGTGATGTCCTCCGGGTTCCGGCCGGCGGCCAGGGCGGCCTGGCGCATGTGCTCCCGCACAGCGGCCACGTTGGCGGCGATGGTCTCGTAACTCTTTGTCTCTGTCATAGTATCAACGTACCACCTTTCCATCATATAGTTCCTCGGAAGCCAAGATGATCTCGTCTCCCTCCCGAAGGATTCTGGTATCTTCCTCATCGGTGGGGTTGGCCTGCACCAGGTAGCTGTCCGTATCCTCGGCCAGCACGGTCACCGGCCGGAACCGGGCCTTCTGGGCCAGAACCACATACACCCCCGTCTCCCCGTCCTCGTTGACCCGCAGGGCCTCCTTGGGGATCCGCAGCCCCTCGTCGCTCTGGAAGATCAGGCGGCCGCTCTCCTGGCGGAGGTCCTCCACCTTACTGTCGTTCTGGGAGGAGCGGAACACCACCACCATCTCTCCGTTTTGAATCTCTCCCACGGAGTAGACGGTCATGGGCAGGGTCTCAGACAGGGCATCGAAAAACACATCCACACTGTCCCCCGTCTCAAAGAGGGAGACCGTGTCTCCCGAGACGGTGACGGCATAGTACCAAACGGAATCGGTGACCAGCTTTCCCAAGGTGTTGGCCTCGGTTTCCGGGGTCAGTTGGGAGAAGGCCGCCAGGTCCTTGGGGCTCAGCCCCTCCAGCTTGTCCGGGTTGAGCAGGTTCTCGTACCCATCCACATAGGAGGAGAACAGGCCGGACTCCTCCGCCGTAATGGCGGTGGCGCCGGACTGGTCCCCTGCCAGGGCATCATACCGGGCCTGGAGGTCGGTGGCCGCCTGGGTCATGGCGGCATTGGCCTCCGAGGAGAGCAGGTACTCCCGCCGCAGAACCAGCTGGCGGTAGTTGGCGGTCTGGGTGGCCAGGCCGCTGTAATCCCCCGTGGAGGAGGCGTTGCGCAGGCTGGACATGGCGGACAGGATCTGGCTGTCCAGCACCGTCCCGGAAGGGGACTCGGCGTTGGTGGCGTACTGGAGGGCCTCCAAGTCCTCCTCCAACTGGATGAGCTCTGCCTGGCTTTCCACGTCGGTCTCGCTCTGGTAGACCATGGCGATGGCCTGGCCTTTGCCCACCTTTTCCCCCTGGTTGCGCAGGAGCTGGACCACCCCTTCCGCGCCGGAGACGGTCTGCTCCGACCGGACCACCCAGCCGGAGGTGGTGACGCTGGTCTCCATGGTGTCGGCGTAGGCCACGGTGAACTGATAGGGGTTGCGCAGCCCCGCCCAGGCAGAGGCGATGAGGTAGACCACAATCACCACAATGATCAGGGGGACCAGAAGTTTGGAAAACAAGGAGCCTGGGGATTGGTTCATGGATACATCCTTTCTTCCCTTGTCCCAGGCCCTCCCGCCGGGAGGCGGCCCGGGTTTATGGCAGCGGATCCTCCTCCCAGGACAGCGGCCGCTCGGGGACCACGGTGGAGATGGCATGCTTGTACACCATCTGCTGCTTTCCTTCGCTGTAGATCACCACCACGAAGGCATCGAACCCACGGATTTCCCCCCGGATCTGGAAGCCGTTGACCAGAAAGACGGTGGCCCCCATCCGGCTGCGGCGCAGTTTGGACAGGAGCAGGTCCTGTAAATTGCGCTTTCTCTGTTGTACTGCGGTTTGTGTCTGTTGCATGGTGACGCACTCCTTTGTAATTTGGTGCGTCTATGGTAACCCTTTTTCTCGGAGATAATTGGTCGAATCCTGGATGACGCTGGAAAAGTCTTGATCCTTTTCCAGTAAAATCCATTCTATGTTGGGGTCCCGGCGGAACCAGGTGAGCTGCCGCTTGGCGTACTGGCGGGAGCGGCGCTTGACCTCCTCCACCGCCTGGGCCAAATCTTCCCCTTGGGTGAGGGCCCGGGCCAGCTCCTTGTAGCCGATGGCCTGCATGGCAGTGCCGTCCAAGGGCACCCCGGCACCCAAAAGGCCCTGGACCTCCTCCACCAGCCCCCGGGCCACCATCTGGTCCACCCGCTGGTCGATGCGTTGGTAGAGGACCTGCCGGTCCCGGTAGGTCAGGGCGATGGCCACCTTCTCGTAGCGGGGCGGGAGAGCCTGGCTCTCCCGGTTGTGCTGGGAGATGGGCTTGCCGGTGGTGTGCCACACCTCCAGGGCACGGAGGATCCGCTTCTCGTCGTGGGGGTGGAGCTTGGCCGCCGTCTCGGGGTCCACCTGCTCCAGCTCCTGCCACAGCACCGCCAGCCCCTGGGACTGGACCCGGGCCTGGAGGGCCTGGCGCAGGCCGCTGGCCGGCTGAAAGTCGGAATAGGTGCGGCCCTGGCACAGGCCGTCGATGTACAGCCCTGTGCCCCCCACCAGGATGGGCTGCTTGCCCCGGCGGAGGATATCCTCCACCCAGGCCGTGGCCTCCTGGACGTACCGGGCCACGCTGTAGTTTTCTCGGGGATCCACCACCCCCATCATGTGGTGGGGGACCCCCGCCATCTCCTCCGGCGTGGGCCGGGCGGTGCCGATGGCCATGTCCCGGTAGACCTGCATGGAGTCGGCGGAGACCACCTCTCCCCCCAGCCGCTGGGCCAGGGCCACCCCCAGTTTGGTCTTTCCTGTGGCGGTGGGGCCGCAGATGACGATGAGTTTTGGCGCCATGGCGCACCGCCTTTCCTGAGAGACTCTTGGTGGGCTTCTATTCTACCACGTTTTTCCCGCCATGTCCATGAACGGACTATGAACTAACTCCGCTTAAACTGCCGCTCCAGCTGGCTGCGGGTCATGGTGATGGCCACGGGACGGCCGTGGGGGCAGTACTTCACCTGGCCAGCCATCACCGCCTGGGCCACCACCAGCAGCTCCTGGCGGGAGTTCTTCTGCCCCCCCTTGACCGCGGCCTTGCAGGCCATGGTGTGCAGCAGCGCGTCCCGGGCGGCCTGGGGGTCGGCCCCCACGCCGGTGAGCAGCTGGCCGGCGAGCTCCTCCAAGGTGGGGGCCACCTGGCCGGGCTCCAGGTAGTCGGGGATCTCCCGCACCACCAGGGCCCCGCCGCCGAAGGACTCGCAGGCAAACCCAAACTGGGCCAGCAGGGGGCGGTGGCGCAGGAGAATCTCCCCCTCCTCCGGCGGGGGCGTCATCACCACCGGCTCCAGGAGGGTCTGGGCCATGGGCTGGTAGTCTGCCGCCTTCATCCGGTCAAAATTCATCCGCTCGTGGGCGGCGTGCTTGTCGATGAGATGGATCTCGTCCCCCTGCTCCACGATGAGGTAGGTCTGCAGCACCTCCCCCGCCAGGCGCCAGGGGACCTCTGCCGGTTCCGGCGCCTCTGAGGGTTCCGCCGGCACCGCTGCCGGGCGGGGTGGGGGGACGTCCAGCTTCACCTGCTCCAGGGCAGGGGAGGGTGCACGGCGGGGTGTACCCGCCGGCGGGGCAGGGGCTTTCGGGGGTTTTTCAACATTTTCCACCGGTTTATCCACATTTCTCCCCAAAACGGTGGATTCTTCCCCGGATTTTGGGGAAACCCCGGTGGACAAGGGGGACGGCGGGGTGTACC
>OLNN01003400.1_pt1 | contig 10084 bp, 8 predicted proteins | sample 1672141 | NCBI WGS metagenome assembly OLNN01 (sample SAMEA3136652, study PRJEB25190) | human gut metagenome | biome: human gut; feature: human-associated habitat; material: faeces | place: Austria | collected 2013 | reverse complement strand
CGGTGGTCAGTTTGTCGCTGGTCACACGCAGGCGGGCACGCAGCTCATCGATTTCAGAAATAGAACACTCAGAAAAACTGGCTTCTTCTAATTCTATTACCCCTTTTCCGAGATCAACAACTTGTAACTTTTTACAATTAGAAAAAGCATATTCAGGAACGCATGTCATGTTGTCAGAAAGTGCCACATGAGTCAAATTAGAGCACCCTCTAAATGTACCACCTCCTATGTGAGTGACACTGTTTGGCAGTACGATATCTGTTAGGCTCTCACACTCGGCAAATGCAGTTTGGCCTATTTCAGTAAGACTTGACGGAAATGTGATTCCTGTCATTTTATCCTGATTCCAAAATGTCCCTGAAGATATGGTTGATACCCCTTCCGGTATTGAGTAAATCCCCTCAATCGCCTTTGTAGTAAACAAAAGAGTGGTTTTGTCACTGGTATAAATAACGCCATAGTCATCTACGTAGAGTGGAGTATTTTGAATTATTAAATTAGGTGTCTTCATCCTGCCTGTTTCCAACTCGGTTCCTTCTGGAATAATTACCTTTTCTGCGTTCCTAAATGCATTGAGACCGATGAATGTTACAGTGGATGGAATAACGACCTCTTTTATGGGTGCATTTGAAAATGCGTTTAACCCGATTGTTTTAATCCCTTCTTCCAGGGTAAGATTTGTTGCAATACACTCAAAAAATGCACTGTCTCCAATTTCTTCTACGCCACCTTTTATCACAAGATTTGTTAAGGCGCATTCGGCAAAGGCATGCGTTCCTATTTTTTTAACAGTGGAAGGGATAGTAAGTTCCGTTATTTTGCTGTCGCCGTCTACACCAAAAGCCGACTGTCCAATTTCTTCTAGCCCTTCATTCAACTGTACGTTTTCGAGAGAATAGCAGTTCGCAAATGCCTCTCTTCCAATTACCTTCACGCTGCCTGGGATAGATACGTCAGTAAGTTCGCGATTTTCTTTAAAAGCATCCTGTCCAATTTCCTCTACTCCTTCTTCAATGATGATATTTTTTAAATTGCAGTCCCAAAATGCACCGTCTCCAATTACCTTCACGCTGCCTGGGATAGTAATATATTCTAAATTACATGCCCAGAATGCGTGGTCTCCGATTTCTGTTGTTCCATCTGGAATTTCGAATGCTTTTAGACCGTTTATAGGAGTAGAGTCGTACATATCTGTCGTTATTTTAGTTATTATCGTATCAGCTTCAGAATAATATTTTAAATTTACATCATTGTTTTTAGCAACTTCTGCCCACAAATAAACAGCCTCTTCTGAATCGGGCAACTGGATTTCTGTGTACATATCTTCTTCAGAAGGAGCTTTTTTACTCCTTAAAAATGTAGAAATGTTATCAGTCTGAGCTACTGCATATAGTAAACTTTCTGATATATCTTGGGCTTTTGCTACTTTTCCATTTTTCTTTTTTTCTTTTTTTGCCGTTGCCTTTTTTTCAGATGACTCTGTTATTGTTTGATTCTCTGATCCGGAATGATTCTGGCTACAGCCGGTTAAGGATAACGCTAATGATGCAGTCAGAATCAACCCCAGTACAGTCAACTTGTTGTGTTTCATACTTGTCTCCCTCTTTTTCGATTTTCATAAAATATTAATGCTTCTGTATTTTTGCGATACAGGGAATTGTAATACATACTAAACCAGAAAAAGTTAGCAACGAAACAATCCCTAAAACTACGTTGGAATTTTCAAATACATTTAATGACACAAAATTTGCACATACTGCTAAACATAGAGTTGCAATCTTATACATGATGTCACATATAGTTTTTGTTTTGTCCATACTAGCCCTCCTTTGCATATTTTAGAGAACTAAAAAGCAGGGTGTAAGGCTTGCGCCCCGCACCCTGCTGACTTTTCTGTACGACAAATAAACCACCCGCATTTCCTGTTGTGTTAAATAACAATTTAAGATATAATAGGAAATGCATAGCAGTGTAGCCCACGGTGAGAAGTGTTCGCCAAAACACTTTTCACGTCAGTCTGGGTGTGTCAGCACCCAGATTGACGCTATGCTTTTTAGTTTTCAAAGCTATTTTAACACAAGGATTCTTTTTATTCAATGATATTAGACATTTTCTTTTGTATACCTGCAACAGTTCAGCCGTGCGAAGATTCAGACAGAAAAAAGCGTTGAAAGCTTGCTTTCATAAGAATTTTTCTGTCTGAATCTTCATAGGGCAGACGCCCGACGCTTCTTGTCCGCTGTAAGCGGGCAAGAAGATGCAAGGCTGAACTGTTACGTATACCTAAAAAGGCATCATTTCATCTCTCTTAATGATGAAATGATGCCTTCTATTGATTACATAACTATTTTTCTGGGTGATGTATTGCGGATGCAATGAAGCAGACGCTCATTGGGCTCGAAAATCACTTTCATTCTCTGCTGGCCGTCCTGATAGAAAAACGCATATTTTTTCACATCACTGCGTCCAGAAGAACAGTCTACTGTTTTCATTCCCTGAGCTTCATAGTCTTTTAAAACGTAGGAATCTAAAGGCGCTACCATAAGCAGAGAGTCTTTATCGCACTCCATTACCTTTTTTCTCTTATTCTGGTTCATAATCCGGTCAATAGAAAGCTGACCGTCAATGTACAGATATTCAAATTCTGTATTCAGCCGCAAAAGGATGAAATAGGACGCTGCACAAACTGCAAGCAGAACCAGAATTCCAAAAATAGTGGTAACGGCAAGAAATAAGGACACTGCAAAGAGGATTCCTAATAATATCTTAACCAACAAGGCGTAAGATGGTGTTTTACGTTTTACCAGCTGCTCTACATATGCATCTTGAATCATTGGTGAACTCTCCTTTTTGCTGGGGGAATGATTACATCATTCCGCCCATTCCTGCTCCGGCTGGCATTGCCGGAGTCTCTTCTTTAATATTAGCAACTACAGACTCCGTTGTCAACAGGGTAGATGCAACGCTGGTTGCATTCTGCAGAGCGCTTCTGGTTACCTTTGCAGGATCCAGGATACCAGCCTGAATCATATCTACATACTGTTCCTTGTATGCGTCAAATCCTACGCCAACTTCTGCTTCGCGGACTTTATTGATAATGACAGAGCCTTCCAGACCTGCATTTGCCGCAATATGGAACAACGGAGCTTCCAGAGCCTTTAAGATAATCTTAGCGCCTGTTCTCTCATCGCCTTCCAGAGTATCTAACATACCCTTTACAGCCTCTGCTGCGTGTACATATGCAGATCCGCCGCCTGCGATAATACCTTCTTCTACTGCCGCTCTGGTTGCTGCCAAAGCGTCTTCCATACGGAGTTTTGCTTCCTTCATCTCGGTCTCAGTAGCAGCGCCTACGCGGATAACTGCCACACCGCCTGCTAATTTAGCCAGTCTCTCCTGTAATTTCTCTCTGTCGAAATCAGAAGTGGTCTCTTCAATCTGAGCGCGAATCTGGGCAACTCTTGCAGAGATTTCGCTCTTATCGCCGCAGCCGTCTACGATAACGGTATTTTCTTTCTGAACCTTAACGGATTTTGCACGTCCTAACTGATCCATGGTAGTTTCCTTTAAGTCTAATCCTAATTCATCGGAAATTACCTGGCCGCCGGTTAAAATTGCAATGTCCTTTAACATTTCTTTTCTTCTGTCGCCGTATCCAGGAGCCTTTACTGCAACTACATTGAAGGTACCGCGCAGCTTATTTACGATTAAGGTAGTAAGAGCCTCGCCCTCAACGTCCTCGGCAATAATTAACAGTCTGGAACCAGTCTTTACAATCTGCTCCAACAGAGGAAGAATATCCTGGATATTGGAAATCTTCTTATCGGTAATCAGGATGTATGGATCGTCTAAGTTTGCTTCCATCTTATCCATGTCGGTGCACATATATGCGGAAACATAACCACGGTCAAACTGCATACCTTCTACTAAATCCAGTTCGGTCTTCATGGTCTTGGACTCTTCAATGGTAATAACGCCGTCTTTGGAGACCTTTTCCATAGCGTCTGCTACTAAATCGCCTACTGCATCGTCAGAAGCGGAAATTGCTGCTACTCTGGCAATCTGCTCTTTGCCTTCGATTGGCTTGCTCATTTTAGCGATTTCTTCTACAACTGCCTCGCAGGCTTTCTTCATACCCTTTCTTAAAACGATTGGGTTCGCGCCTGCCGCCAGGTTCTTCATGCCCTCGTTGATCATTGCCTGTGCCAGAACCGTTGCGGTAGTAGTACCGTCGCCAGCTACATCATTGGTCTTGGTAGCAACTTCCTTTAGCAGCTGTGCGCCCATGTTCTCAAATGCGTTTTCCAGTTCGATTTCCTTTGCAATGGTAACGCCGTCGTTGGTAATCAATGGAGCTCCAAAGGATTTATCCAAAACTACATTGCGTCCTTTCGGTCCTAATGTTACGCGAACAGTATCTGCTAACTGGTTTACACCAGCCTCTAATGCTTTTCTGGCTTCTACGCCGTATTTAATTTCCTTTGCCATGGTTCCTCAACCTCCAAATCAGATAATTTAATAGGATTACTGGATTACTGCTAAAATATCGCTCTGCTTTACAATTACGTACTTCTCGTCGTCAACCTCTACGTCGGTTCCGGAGTATTTGGAATAAATAACCTGATCTCCGGCCTTTACCTGCATGGTAATCTCTTTGCCGTCTACTACTCCGCCTGGGCCAACTGCGATAACTTCAGCCTGCTGTGGCTTCTCCTTTGCCTGTCCTGGTAATACGATGCCGGATTTGGTTGTCTCTTCAGCCACTAACTGTTTTAATACAACTCTGTCAAATAATGGTACTAACTTCATTACAAAAATCCTCCTTTATATCAATCTGCTTTTCATTTCTCTTTCTGGTAAAGTTATAGCACTCATTATTAGCACTGTCAAGTGTTGAGTGCTAATAAATTTGTTAAAAATTTATGAAGTCTGTATCCAGCAGCCGGATACGGATACAAGCTCCTGGCTATTATATGCTGCCAGCCGTCTGGAAATTCCGCCGCGAATGCAAAATTTCCTTGATTTATCCCTTTTCTTTTTTCCCAATCCGTATTACAATAGCAGATAATAAAAAGTTTTATGTTCAAAGTAAAGATTGAAAGGAGCTAATTTTATGAGCAGGAATCATTTCGGAAAGGTATTGGCATTTGTTGCCGGAGCCGGAGCTGCCGCCGCAGGCATTGCCTATTTTGCCAGATACAAATCTTTCCATAAAGCATTAGAACGGGATTTCCACGATTTCGAGGATGAAGATTTCGAAGACGACGATTTTGAAAACGAAGACTTTGAGGAAGAAGACGTCTTTGAAAAAGAGGAAAAGCCGGTGGATTTAAACAATCCTTCCCAGCGCAACTACGTTTCCCTTTCTTCCAGCAAAGACGAATTTAAGACTGCTGCAAAGGATGTAAAAGAATCTGTAGAAGAAGCTGCAAACGCTGCTAAAGACGTTTTAAAAGACACGGCCGCTATCTTAAAGGATACAGCCCACGATGCGGTCAGCGCCGCCGTTGACACTGCGCATATCGCTTCTGCCGCAGTAAAAGACACCTTTGACTCTTATCGGGATAAATATGCAGAAACCGACATCTACAGCGATAAAGAAGCCGCTTCCCAGATTACGGAAGCTGCAGACGCTTTTGCCGAACAGTTAAACAAGGCTGCTTCCGAGAAACCGGAAGAGGGCCAGAAGACAGAGCAGCCAGAAGAAGGCGTCCATGTAGAAGAAATAACGGAATAGACCAATCAATCTCTGGTTACATGGAAGATAAAAAAGGAGAGAACCGGCTCATACGGATATGAGACGTGTCTCTCCTTTTTTATGTCTGGCAAAGCTATTAAAACTTTCTCCATGTATCTCTTGTAAATAATAGAAGCAGCGGGAACAGCTCCAGCCGGCCTGCCAGCATATCAAATACCAATACCAGCTTGGCCCCATTTGAAAAGATAGAAAAGTTAGCCGACGGGCCTACTAATTCCAGTCCTGGACCAATGTTGTTTAACGTGGCTGCAACAGCCGTAAATTGGTTACCAGATCCAGGTTGTCAAATGCCAGCAGCAAAATCGAAAATGCAAAAATCATCACATAGGTAATCATAAATACATTGGTGGAGCGCACGACTTCATGTTCGATGCTTTTCCCGTCCATTTTGATCTTTTTTACACTCTTTGGATGGGCAAACTGCAGCAGTTCTTTTCTTACCGTCTTGATTAAAATCAGGAACCGAGACACCTTGATGCCGCCTCCGGTACTGCCTGCGCAGGCGCCTACAAACATCAGCATAACCAGGATTGTCCTGGATACCTGCGGCCACAGGTCAAAGTTGGCCGTCGCATATCCGGTGGTTGTAATAATGGATGCAACCTGGAACGCCGCCTGCTGGAAGGCAACGGCGACATTTTCATACAGATGCCAGATATTGGCCGTAATAACCAGGATTGCCGCACCGATAATCAGCAGATACCCTTTGACTTCTTCAATCTGGAATGCCTGCTTTGCCTTTCCCATCAGGATAAAAAAGTATGCGTTAAAGTTGATGCCAAATAAAATCATAAAAATCGTAATTACGACCTGATGGTATACTGTGTAACTGGCAACGCTGTCGTTGCGGATGCCAAATCCTCCGGTTCCGGCTGTACCGAATGACAGGGTCAGAGCGTCAAACAGCGGCATTTTCCCAATAAGCAGCAGCACGATTTCCAGAATCGTCATGCCAATATAGATTCCATACAGAATCTTTGCTGTGGAACGCACTTTGGGCACCAAACGGCTGACAGACGGTCCAGGGCTTTCTGCCTTCATAATGTTCATATGGAAACCGCCGGTCATAGGAAGAAGGGTTAAAAGAAATATTACTCCCATACCGCCAATCCAGTGAGTAAAACTCCTCCAGAACAAAATACTTTTTGGAAGTTCTTCTACTGACGGCAGAATGCTGGCTCCTGTGGTGGTAAATCCGGAAACCGTCTCAAACAAGGCGTCCACAGGGTTTGTGATGCATCCGCTGAATAAAAAGGGAAGTCCTCCCATAATACTCAGGGCGATCCAGCTTAATGCAACGCTGACAAATCCTTCTCTGGTAAAAAACACCTGACTGACCGGCTTTTTCCACGTTAAAACCCGTCCCACAACCAGACAGATTGCAATGGTTGCCACAAAAGACCAGAGCGCCGTCTCCTGATAGAGAACTGCAACCACGGCAGACGGCGCCATAAGAGCTGCCTCCAAAATCAGCGTCCAGCCAATGATACTTTTAATAATTCCATAATTCATGGCCTATACCTGTTTTCTGAGAATATCGTTGATATCCTGAAGACCTTTCTCTGTTGTTACAATGATTACCGTATCTCCCACCTGAATTTGATCGTGTCCCCTTGGAATAATAATGCGGCCATTATGATTAATGCAGGCCACTAGAAGATTCTTTTTTAAGGCCAGATCCATCAGGGGCACGCCTACCACAGGGCCGTCCTCCCGAATGGAAAATTCCAGGGCCTCCGCCTGATTATCCAGAATCTGATACAAGGTCTCTACGTTGCTTCCGATGGAATTCTGCATCGCCCTGACATACTGGAGAATGTAATCTGCTGTAATGTATTTTGGATAAATGACGCTGCCCAAATCCAGTTTTTCAATAATATTGTCAAACGCAAACCGATTTACTTTCGTAATCAGTTTTGCATGGCTCTGATCCTTTGCATAAAGGGCCAGGAAAATGTTTTCCTCGTCAATATTGGTCAGCGTAATAAAAGCTTCTGCAGCCTCAAGGCCAGACTGGAGAAGAAGCTTTTTGTCCGTTCCGTCTCCGTTAATAATCACTGCCTCCGGAAGAAGTTCGCTTAATTCTTCGCAGCGCTTTGCATCCTTTTCTACAATGCGGACTCTGATTTTCATGCTTAAAAGCTGTTTTGCAAGGTAATATCCCAGAGTACCTCCGCCTACAATCAGGGCATTTTTTACCTGATTGGTTCCCAGTCCGATTTTCTTAAAAAACGCCGCTGAGTTTGTCGGAGACGCGACAATGGAAACCAGGTCATTGTCTTTCAGGATAAAATCACCTCCTGGAATCGTAACTTCTCCATCCCTCTCTACGCCGCAGATCAGAATGTCGCACTTAAACTTATCAGCAAGGCCGGAAACTGCAAGGCCGTCCATGTCAAATTCTGGTTTTACCTTAAACTTCAGCAGTTCTACTCTGCCTTTGGCAAACGTATCAATCTGGATCGCAGATGGAAACCGCAGAAGTCTTGCCATCTCGGTTGCAGTAGCAAGTTCTGGATTCAGGCTCATAGAAACGCCCAGACGCTCTTTAATAAAGTTAATCTCTTCACTGTAAATTGGATTGCGCACACGGGCAACCGTCTCGCACTTGCTTACCTTTTTTGCAATCAGACAGCATAAAAGATTCAGCTCGTCCGAATTGGTAATCGCAATCAGCATATCGGCATCTTCTACGCCTGCTTCCTTCTGCACTCCGATACTGGCTCCATTGCCTACCAGCGTCATCGCATCGATTTCTTCTGTCACTTCCTGAAGCTTTTCTGCATTTGTGTCTACCAGCACAATATCATGCTGTTCTTCACTCAGCTGCTGGGCCAGTGTTCTTCCTACTTTCCCGCATCCGATGATAATAATTTTCATAATGTCCTCCAAAACAAGTTCTTATCTCCACTTTTCATTATACCATCTTAATGTCTTTTGGGAATAGCAAATTTTTATCTTTTACAGTTCTTTTACCAGTCTGAAGGATTTTTCTGCAAAAAGCAAAAACAGACGCAGCCCATTTTACTGGCTGCGCCTGTCTAAGTCAAATTGATTACTGGAGACTTTCTGTTCCGTAAATCTCGATCTGGGTTAAGGCTGGGAATGGAGACGGATCATCCGCCTTAATCAGCTGTCCTAACTTTACCCAGGTAATGCCTTTCTTCTCAATCGCAAAGGTGTGGCATTCTACGCTCTTTTCCATATCGACCACCTGGCTGGTGCCGTCCGAGAACGTTAAGGTTGCTTTTACCCACCAGTTATCATGAGGGAAATCTGCTCTTGTGTAAAGTACAATGGTATCAAAATCAACTGGACGTCCAAACTCCAATGTCATTTCTGCATCATCCTGCCGGTTAATTCCCCAGGATTCATACGGCCAGTTTCCATGGCTTAAATTTGCCACCACGCCGTCAATGGCATTGCGCGCTGCAAATACTGCTTCGCCTCTGGTTTCTACATTGGCGCTGGCATGGGGATAGCATCCTGGATCGCCATGCTGATCCATGACATTTTTGGCCAGGTTCTTGTAGGAATTAATTTCCCAGATTTTTGCCGGACGCAAACTTAGGTAATGGCGTTCTCCGCTAAAGGATTTCTGGTTGTAGGAAGTCTTTTTTTCTTCAAAAGGCACATCATAAAGAACCTCTTCTTTGGTCACGTACACAAAAGACTCGTCCATCGTATCGTCAATCCGAACTACATAAAATGCATTGGTCTTGGGGAAGGTGCATACAATCTGATCTCCTGGTTCATATTCGCCCTCCCAGGCAAAAATTACTTCTCCGGTTTTCAGGGCTTTTGCTTCTGCCTTAATCACACCGTCCTTATTTCTTACTGCAATTGCTGCTTCCATGCAAAGTTCCTCCTAGTTTTATAATACCTCTATTGTACACTACGAACGTTCCTGTGCAAATAGACAATTTACCATTTTATTGTCATTTTTTGCGCTTTAGGAGGGAAATCCACCTATGTCAGCCAGGATCAGCCCTTTACTCCGGTTGCTGCAATTCCTTCTACAAAGTACTTCTGCAGCGCCAGGAATACGACCAGAACAGGGATTAAAGACAGTACGGAAGCTGCCATAATCAGACCGTATTCGGAAGAATTCTGACCGATAAACATACGCAGACCAATCTGCAGGGTCTTCTTGGACTCGGTCTTTAAGTAGATCAATGGTCCTAAGAAGTCGTTCCAGGTGTTTACAAAGGTAAAAATCGTCAGGGTAGACAAAGCAGGTTTTGCAAGCGGAAGCATAATCTTTCCATAAATCTGGTACTCACTCATACCGTCGATTCTTGCTGCCTCGCACAGTTCGTCCGGAAT
>OLNN01003393.1_pt1 | contig 10096 bp, 9 predicted proteins | sample 1672141 | NCBI WGS metagenome assembly OLNN01 (sample SAMEA3136652, study PRJEB25190) | human gut metagenome | biome: human gut; feature: human-associated habitat; material: faeces | place: Austria | collected 2013 | reverse complement strand
GCGTGCTGGACGGCAAGACCGTCGCTGTCATCGGCTTCGGCAGCCAGGGCCACGCCCATTCCGAGAACCTGGCCGAGAGCGGCGTGAACGTCGTCGTCGGCCTGCGCAAGGGCTCTGCTCACTGGGAGAAGGCTTCTGAGTTCGCAGCAACTCACGAGAACTTCAAGGTCATGGAAGTGGAAGAAGCTGCCAAGGCCGGCGACGTTGTCATGATGCTGGTTCCCGATGAGCTGTGCGCCGACATCTACAACAAGCAGGTAGCTCCCTACATGACCGAGGGCAAGGCACTGGCCTTTGCACACGGTTTCAACATCCACTTCAAGACCATCACTGCTCCCAAGAATGTGGACGTTATCATGATCGCTCCCAAGGGCCCCGGCCACATTGTCCGCCGCCTGTACACCGAGGGTGAGGGCTGCCCCTCTCTGATCTGCGTGGAGCAGGACTACACCGGCAAGGCTAAGGATATTGCTCTGGCATACGCTTCCGGCATCGGCGCTGGCCGTGCAGGCATCCTGCAGACCACCTTCAAGGAGGAGACCGAGACCGACCTGTTCGGCGAGCAGGCAGTGCTGTGCGGCGGCGTTTCCGAGCTGATCCACGCCGGTTTCGATACGCTGGTGGAAGCTGGATACGAGCCCGAGATGGCATACTTTGAGACCTGCCACGAGATGAAGCTGATCGTTGACCTGATCAACGAGGGCGGCTTCTCCAAGATGCGTTACTCCATCTCCAACACCGCTGAGTACGGCGACTACCGCACCGGCAAGCGCCTCATCACCGCTGAGACCCGCAAGGAGATGAAGAAGGTCCTGACCGAGATCCAGGACGGCACCTTCGCTTCCGAGTTCCTGACCGAGATGAGCCCCAACGGTGGCCGCAAGGTGCACTTCCTGGCAAAGCGCCGCATGGAAGCAGAGCTGCCCATCGAGAAGGTCGGCGCAGAGCTGCGCAGCATGATGAGCTGGCTGAAGAAGTAAGGGGAAAACCCTCTCAGGCCGCCTTTCGGCGGCCAGCTCCCCCGAAAGGGGGAGCTTTTGTTGAAAGTGAGAACCTTATAGATCCTCCGCAAAAACCTCTCCCCTTCGGGAGAGGTGGCACGGCGCAGCCGTGACGGAGAGGGTTTTTGTCAGAAAAGAGGATTTGAAATGAGAAGCGACAATGTGACCAAGGGTTCGGAGCGCGCCCCGAACCGAAGCCTGTTCTACGCACTGGGTTACACCAAGGAAGAGCTGGAGCGCCCGCTGATCGGCGTGGTGAGCGCCTACAGCGAGATCGTGCCCGGCCATATGAATCTGGACAAGATCGCCGATGCCGTCAAGGCCGGCGTTGAGATGGCAGGCGGCACGCCCATCCTGATCCCCGCCATTGGCGTGTGCGACGGCATCGCCATGGGCCATGTGGGCATGAAGTACAGCCTTGCATCCCGTGAGCTGATCTGCGACAGCGTGGAGACCATGCTCATGGCCCACCAGCTGGACGGTCTGGTGCTGGTGCCCAACTGCGATAAGATCGTGCCCGGCATGGTGATGGCAGCGGTGCGCATGGATGTGCCCGCTGTGGTCTGCTCCGGCGGCCCCATGCTGGCCGGTACCTACGGCGGCGAAGAGGTCAGCCTTTCCAAGATGTTCGAGGCTGTGGGTGCCTACAAGGCCGGTATGATCACCGAGGATCAGCTGGAAGACTGCACCTGCAACTGCTGCCCCAGCTGCGGCAGCTGCTCCGGCATGTACACCGCCAACAGCATGAACTGCCTGTGCGAGGCCATCGGCATCGCACTGCCCGGCAACGGCACCATTCCTGCCGTCTACTCCAAGCGTCTGCAGCTGGCAAAGCACGCCGGTATGGCCATTATGGATATGGTCAAGAAGGGCATCACCGCACGCCAGATCATCAACGAGCGCTCCATCCGCAACGCTCTGACCTGCGATATGGCGCTGGGCTGCTCCACCAACACCGTGCTGCACCTGCTGGCCATCGCTTATGAGGCCGGTGTGCCCATCGACCTGAAGCTGTTCAATGAGATCAGCGCCAAGACCCCGAACCTGTGCCATCTGGCACCGGCCGGCCCCACCCACATGCCGGACCTGTACGCCGCAGGCGGCATCCCCGCCGTGCAGGCAGAGCTGGCCAAGAAGGGCCTGCTGGATCTGGATGTGCCCACCGTTACCGGCAAGACGCTGGGCGAGAACATCAAGGGCGCACACATCCTGAACGACAAGGCCATCCGTCCCATCGACAACCCCTACTCCCAGACCGGCGGTCTGCAGATCCTGTGGGGCAACATTGCACCGGACGGCTGCGTGGTCAAACGCAGCGCCGTGGCCCCTGAGATGCAGCAGCATTCCGGCCCGGCCCGCGTGTTCAACAGCGAGGACGAGGCCATTGCCGCCATCTATGCGGGCAAGATCGTCCCGGGCGATGTGGTGGTCATCCGCTACGAAGGCCCCAAGGGCGGCCCCGGTATGCGTGAGATGCTGAACCCCACCTCCGCTCTGGCCGGCATGAAGCTGGACAAGACCGTGGCCCTCATCACCGACGGCCGCTTCTCCGGCGCAAGCCGCGGTGCAGCCATCGGCCATGTCAGCCCGGAGGCTGCTTCCGGCGGCCCCATCGGCCTGATCGAGGAGGGAGATACCATCAACATTGATATCCCCAATGCCTCCATCACGCTGGAGGTCAGCGACGAAGTTCTGGCCCAGCGCAAGGCCAAGTATGTTGCACCCGAACCCAACATCAAAACCGGCTGGCTGAGCCGCTACGCACGCATGGTCACCAGTGCAAATCTGGGCGCTGTGCTGAAGTGATTTGATGATCTAAGCAAAAACAGAGGGACGACCCCGCGTCGTTCCTCTGTTTTTTGTTTCCTGAAGGCTATCTGTAAAAAAATCGGCAAAGCCCGCAGGCTTTGCCGATCTGTAATCCGAATTATTCTCCGTGGCCGAACAGCACCGCACGGAAGGTTGCAAAGATGATCTTCCAGTCCACCAGGAAGCTGCGTTCCTTGACATACTTCACATCCAGTGCCATCCACTCCTCAAAGCTCAGCTGGTTGCGGTGCGGGGCGATCTGCCAGTAGCAGGAAAGGCCGGGCGCGGGTCATCCTTCATCTTGAACACCGGGCCGTCCATCTCGTTGTCCTTCAGCATTGAGCAACAAAACTGCACATTTTATTGTAATATCATGCATCCCAGTGGATTGCAAGCAGGATGCGGAGTTTTCAACTGATATACCGGCAAATGTGAAAAAATACAGGGGGGGGGGAAAAAAAAGTTGCACTTTACCCGAACAGGCTCTTTGTGTTGTGCATATAGACCGACAGCACAAGCCCCACGCAGATATACAGCATCAGCACCGAGCTGCCGCCCGCAGAATAAAAGGGCAGGGTGACGCCGATGACCGGCAGCACCCGCAGGTTCATGCCCACATTCACTGCGATCTGCGCCATCAGAGCACCGCCGATGCCGGTGCAGATATAGCTGCCCAGCAGGTCCTCGCTGCGCGCACCGGTGGCAAAGGTCTTGATCACCAGTGCCAGCAGTGCCCCCAGCACGATGCACAGGCCCACAAAGCCAATGGCATTGCCCAGCCAGCTGAGAATAAAGTCGTTGTGGGCATTGGGCACGCTGTAGTACCGGCCGCTGAACAGGCCGTTGCCGAAGATGCCGCCGGAGCCGATGGCGATCTCGCCGCGCTGCTGCTGGTAGATGATGTTTTTCCAAGTGGCTTCGTTGGGTGCCCAGCCGGTGGAATTCTCCGGGTCGATAACGGCCAGAATGCGGTACCACTGGTAGCCCTTGCCGATCTTATCGCTGAAAAAGGCAAACGCCGCCGCCACGGCCACAGCTGCTGCCGAAATGGCACCGATGATATACTTCCAGCTCAGGCCCGCTGCAAACATCATGCAGCAGCCGATGATGGCGTAGATGATGGCGGTGCCGTCGTCGCCCTGAATGTGGATGATAAGGATGGGCACGGCCAGATGCAGCAGAAGCTTTACCAGCTCCTTTGGCTCGTTGATGCGGCTGCGCACATTGTTCAGGTGCATGGCAAAGGTAAGGATAAAGCTGATCTTTGCCAGCTCCGTGGGCTGGAAGGTAAAGCCGCCCAGCTTGTACCAGGAGTAGTTGTCGGTGTCACCGGCGTTGAAGCCGATGGTCAGCGGGCCGATGGCCACATTGCGGATGAACAGCGTGGGCAGCACCAGACCCCATGTCAGGGCTACATGCACCGGCCACACCTTGACAAGGCTGCGGTAGTCGATGCAGGAGAGCAGCAGCGCGATCACGATGCCAAGCACCGCCGCACCGGCCTGCACCAGCGCGCGGCGGTAATCGCCGATGCCGGTAATGGCACCAGTGATCTCGTCCGTGGCAAAACCGTTGCCCTGCTTTGCGGCCCAGGAGGCAAGAGCCACCACCGCCATGGTGCTGCTGAAGATGCACAGCAGCAGATAGATCTTATCCGTTCGTTTAAAATATTGTCGAATGCTTTCCAAGAAAGCACCACCTTTCGTTCCCAGATGCACACCGGGTTTTGCCGCTGCAGCGGGCAATACCAACCCAGTTTATCCTATTATACACAGCCTGCACACCGTTTGCAATCCACCGGGTGTGACAGCTTTGCAAAATCCGCACGAATGCTTGACAAAGCAGACCGCACCATCTACAATGAAGGTGCAGCAGAAAGCTCCTTTGCAGAGCGCCTGCCGCGCAAAGAAAATGGCAGGAAGATGCCTGCTGGAAAAGGGCGGCGTGCCGCATTGGGCGGCAGATATGCCCGGAGGAAATGGGAATGGAACACGATATGCTCCGCCGTTTTGGGTGTGCACTGTGCGCTTTGGCTTTCGCGCTCACAGCGCTGCCCACAGCGGCTTTTGCACAGCAGCCGGAAGAACAGGCGGCTGTGCAGCAGAGCCTTTCGGCCACAGATGTGCGCGAGATGCAGCAGGCAGATGCTGCTGTGACCGCACTGACCGGAGGCAGCGACTATGCACAGATGACCGAGGACGAGCGCACAGATGCTGCTTTGCAGCAGCTGGATGCGCTGACCGCACAGGGCCTTGTGAAGCAGGGATCTGTCTACACCGATGCCGAAAACGGCATGATCAGCTTTACCTACAGCTGCGGCGCGCTGGGCGGCATCTTGCTTACCGACCCGGAGGAGGAGAACACCGCAGCCCTGCCGGAGCTGGACGAGAGCCAGCTGCAGGAGCTGGCAGAGAACAAGCGGGTGGGCACGGCGGCGATCTATTATGCGTTTGACAACACGATCAACAGCACCCGCTACCCGTATTATGCCTACATGCAGACCTATTGGGATTCGGTGGGCCTGCAGACGGATCTGGATACCACCGTTACCGTATCCGACCTGCGCAGGATGGGCCGTTACGACCTGTGCATCCTGAGCACCCACGGCGCGTACTACACCTATGAATACGGCTGGCTGTTCAAAAAGACCGCCACGGAACCGCTGATCCTGCTGACCGAGAGATCGGATTTCTGGAGCGATTTGCGCTATGGCTTTGACCTGCTGGCCCACCGCGTGGTCAAGGTGAACGGTATGTATGCCGTCAACGGCGATTTCTTCCGCAGTGCCTACCGCGGCAATGGCATCGTGCTCAGCGAGACCTGCGAGTTCTACGGCAAGAACGGCCATGTGGACACCTCTATGGCAGACGGCCTGCTGGCAGGCGGTGCCAAGGCGGTGATGGGCTATGTGAACAATGTCTACTCGGTGTATTCCCGCAGTATGCTGTGGGCCGCTGTAAACCGGATGATCGAGGGCGAAACGCTGGAACAGGCCGTGGACTATGCCAAGAGCATCTACGGCACCGATGATATCATCTGGTACAACGAGCAGGGCGGCAGACGGTCCCATGCGGCGGCATCCTATGCGATGCTCAGCGGAGACCGAAGCGCTGCACTGCCCAACCCCTACACGGCAGCGGATGTGGATGCGGCGGCGTAAGCAACACACGGCATTGCACTTTTGCACAAAGTATATTATACTAAAGGACGGCAGAGCATTCTGCCGTCCCTTTTGCTTTATAAAATGAGGTAAGCTTCATGTCAGAATATATCACCCACTCCCGCGCCGAGACGGTGGCGCTGGGTGCCCGTATGGCCGCAGTGCTGGCACCGGGTTCGCTGGTTGCGTTCACCGGCGGGCTGGGCGCGGGCAAGACCGCTTTTACCGAGGGCCTTGCCGAGGGCCTTGGCTGCACCGACCCGGTGTCCAGCCCAACCTTTGCCATTGTGAACTACTACCGCGGCTCAAAGCCGCTGGCGCACTTTGACCTGTACCGTATTTCCACTGAGAACGACCTGTGTGCTGCAGGCTTTTACGATTATTTGGATCAGGGGGCCATTGTAGCAGTAGAGTGGAGCGAGAACTTTGCAGACCTGCTGGCACTGGAAAACCCCATCCGGGTGGATATCCAGCGCGTGGACGAAAATACCCGCAGGATCACCATTGAGGGGGTAACGCTATGAACATCTTAGCTGTGGATACAGCGGGCAAAACGGCTGGTGTGGCTCTTTTGCAGGATGACCGCCTGCTGTACGAGGTGTATCTGGACGCAGGCATGACCCACAGCGAAACGCTGATGCCCATGATCGACACCTGCCTGAAGATGTGCGGCATGACCTGTGCAGATATTGACTTGTACGGTGTCAACGCAGGCCCCGGCAGTTTTACCGGGCTGCGCATCGGTCTGGCGGCGGTCAAGGGTCTGGCCTTCCCGCGGGAGACGCTGTGCGCACCGGTGTCTACGCTGGAAGCACTGGCCGCAGCCCACACGGGCGAGGGCACCGTGCTGTGTGCACTGGATGCCCGCCGTGCGCAGGTATACAGTGCCGCGTTCGACCTTGCCACCCACGGCCGCCTGCTGGAAGACGATGCCCGGGCGGTGGCAGATCTGGCCGATTTTGTAGAAAATTGCAAAAAGCCCCTGTTTTTTGTTGGTGATGGCGCATCTCTGTGCTATAATAAATACGGCAGTGTGCCGGGCGTGCTGCAGGCACCTGCGGCCCTGCGCGGCGGGCGTGCTGCTGCAGTAGCCCTTGTGGCAAAGCAGATGGCCGAAGCCGGAAAGGCTGTGCTGCCGGAGGCTCTGCTGCCGGACTACCACCGCCTGAGTCAGGCCGAGCGGGAGCGCGCAGAGCGCCTTGCAGCAGAAGCTGCAGCCAATGCCGCCCAAAACAAGGAGCAGGCATAAAACCCTGCGTGACTGAGAGAAAGGAACATTTCCATGGCAAAACCCATTGCACTGGCCGCTGACCACGGCGGATTTGAACTGAAAGAAGCTGTCAAGGCGCATCTGAAGGAGCTGGGGCTGGAATACATCGATTTTGGCACCCATAGCACCGACAGCGTGGATTACCCCGATATGGCCGTGCCCGCCTGCGATGCAGTTGTGAGCGGCGAGTGCAGCAAGGCACTGCTGTTCTGCGGCACCGGCGTGGGCATCAGCATGGCAGCAAACAAGATCAAGGGCATTCGTGCCTGCTGCTGCTCTGACAGCTTCAGCTGCGAGTATACCCGCCGCCACAACGATGCCAATGCTCTGTGCATGGGTGGCCGCGTGGTCGGCCCCGGCCTTGCCTGCCAGCTGGTGGATCTCTTCCTGAATACGGAGTTTGAGGGCGGCCGCCATCAGCGCCGCATCGACAAGCTGACCGCACTGGAGAACCGCTGATCATGGCGAAGCGTATGCGGAGCTGTTTTAAATCGTAATCTTGGACCCGATAGAGTTATCTATTTAAAATAAGGAGCGTGTTTTTATGACCCCGATGATCGTTGAGCATCCGCTGCTGCAGCACAAGCTGAGCATTCTGCGCAACAAGCAGACCGGAACCAAGGAGTTCCGTGACCTCGTTGGCGAGATCGCGACCCTGCTGTGCTACGAAGCGACCCGTGACCTGCCTCTGGAAGAGGTGGAGATCGAAACACCCATCACCATGGCAAAGACCAAGGTGCTGGCTGGCCGCAAGCTGGCTCTGGTGCCCATCCTGCGCGCAGGCATGGGTATGCTGGACGGTATGCTGACCCTGCTGCCCGCTGCAAAGGTGGGCTTCATCGGCCTGTACCGCGACGAGGAGACCCTGCAGCCTGTGGAGTACTTCTGCAAGCTGCCGCAGGATATCGCAGAGCGCGATGTTCTGGTTCTGGACCCGATGCTGGCTACCGGCGGCAGCGCCATTGATGCCATCACCCAGATCAAGAAGCATGGCGCAAAGCGCATCAAGTTCATCGGCCTGATCGCCGCTCCCGAAGGCATCAAGGCCCTGCACGAGGCACACCCCGATGTGGATATCTACCTCGGCGCACAGGACGACCACCTGAACGAGAACGGCTATATCGTTCCCGGTCTGGGCGACGCAGGCGACCGCATCTACGGCACCAAGTAAATTTGATTGCACACATAACATAAAAGGAGCGGCTCCGCGCGGAGCCGCTCCTTTTGTGTTGTATGAAACCCTCTCAGTCAAAGCCTGATGGCTTTGCCAGCTCTCCCGAAAGGGAGAGCTTTTTGCATCTGACGGAAAGCACCGATAAAGCTCCCCCTTCGGGGGAGCTGTCACCGAAGGTGACTGAGAGGGTTCGTCTTTTTCAGATCTCGGCCAGAATGGCATCGCCCATGGCGGTGCAGCCAAGGCAGGTGCAGCCGTCGCTCATGTTGTCGGCGGTGCGCAGGCCCTTGTCCAGCACCTTGTTCACGGCGTTCTCGATGGCGTCGGCTTCCTCGGTCAGGCCGAAGGAGTAGCGCAGCATCATGGCGGCAGACAGGATGCAGGCGGTGGGGTTCACGATGTCTTTGCCCGCAATATCGGGGGCCGAGCCGTGGATGGGCTCGTACAGGCCGCGGGTGCCGTCGCCCAGAGAGGAGGACGGGATCATGCCGATGGAGCCGGTGATCATGGAAGCCTCGTCCGACAGGATGTCACCGAACATGTTCTCGGTAACGATCACGTCGAACTGGGCGGGGTTCTTGACGATCTGCATGGCGCAGTTGTCCACGAACATCTCGCTGTATTCCACATCCGGGTATTCGGCCTGCAGGCGGTGCATCACACTGCGCCACAGGCGGCTGGTGTCCAAAACGTTTGCCTTGTCCACGCAGCACAGCTTCTTGCGGCGCTTGCGTGCGGTCTCAAAGCCGATGCGGCCGATGCGCTCGATCTCGTGCTCCGCGTAGGGCATGGAGTCGATGGCCTGCTTCTCGCCGCTGGCGAGGGTGTGGGTCTCGTGATTGCCAAAGTATACGCCGCCGATCAGCTCACGCACGATGATGAAGTCGATGCCTTGTGCCACGATCTCGGGCTTCAGGGGACTGGCAGGAGCCAGCTGCGGCCAGATCTTGGCCGGGCGGTTGTTGGAGTACAGGCCCATGCCTGCACGCAGGCGCAGCAGACCCTTCTCCGGGCGCTGCTCACCGGGCAGGCCCTCCCACTTGGGGCCGCCCACGGCACCCAGCAGGACGCTGTCCGCAGCAAGGCACTTGTCCAGTTCGTGCTGGGGCAGCGGGTCGCCGTACTTGTCAATGGCTTCGCCGCCCATGGCAACGTCGGTGTAGTGGAAGGTGTGGCCGTACTTTTCGGCCACCTTGTCAAGCACACGGATGGTCTGCTTGACGATCTCCGGGCTGGAGCAGTCGCCCCAGATGACAGCAATGTTTTTTTCCATTGGGAAACTCCTTCTATCGGTTTGAACCCTCTCAGTCAATGCCTGCGGCATTGCCAGCTCCCCCGAAGGGGGAGCTTTTCAGGCGGGTAAGGTATTGCTTGTTGTTTATTCTAGAAGAAAATACATTCGGGAAGATGGCAAAAAGCTCGCCCTTTGGGAGAGCTGGCGCGAAGCGCCTGAGAGGGTTACTGCTGCTTCGCCTTGATGGACTTCATCAAGCCACCGGCGGAGATGATCTCCTGAATGAACGGCGGGAAGGGTTCGGCATGGAACACCTTGCCGTTGGTCTCATCGGTAATGACACCGGTGTCAAAGTCCACGCTCACGGTGTCGCCCGCATTGATGGCATCCACGGCCTCCGGGCACTCCATGATGGGCAGACCGATGTTGATGCTGTTGCGGTAGAAGA
>OLNN01003381.1_pt1 | contig 10133 bp, 10 predicted proteins | sample 1672141 | NCBI WGS metagenome assembly OLNN01 (sample SAMEA3136652, study PRJEB25190) | human gut metagenome | biome: human gut; feature: human-associated habitat; material: faeces | place: Austria | collected 2013 | reverse complement strand
GCGGCAGATGGAACGCGAAAATGAGATGATCGTTATTTCACATCGCCTTTTTTGGTCAGGGCTAGGGGAATGCTGATCAGATCTGGCAATGATGGGATCCGTGTTTCCTTGGCTCGTGGGCATGCTGTCCTTTGATTGCGTTTGAAAGTTTCGCTTGAATGAGAAATGAGAAATGGTGGCGCGGCGCATAAGAATATAGAAGCGCCGCGAATATGTATGGGGCGATGCCCGAGGGTCTGCGGATGGCGGGTTTCCCGTTTGAGGTTTCCAAACATCGATCGCTGGGCCGCGAATGACAAAGATTTCTCGCTTGCGCTCGAAATGACGATACGAGAGTCTGATGTCTCTCAGTCTCCTAGTCTTTTAGTCTCAGTCCCTGGCTATCAGCCACTAGGCGCTCATCTCATTTTATTTCTTAAACGCATTCATGAATTTCTCATTGACATGCATGACAAATGGTGCTATCATGTACTTAACCGAATAAGAAAAGGTAAGTGCCTTAAAGGCTTAATAGGGAAGACCGGTGAAATGCCGGCACGGTCCCGCCACTGTAATGCAGAGCGAATCCAAAATGTCACTGAGAGATCGGGAAGACGGATAAGCGAGGAAGCAGAGTCAGGAGAACTGCTTATCTTGGATCACCGTTATGACCCACGAGCGATGGGAAGGGGATGTCTTTATAGATGTCTCTTTGCGTTCGTGCAAAGAGGTTTTTTAATGGGGATTTCGGTACTTGAATAACTTCATAAGAAAACAGGTGCCCTGTAGGGCTTAATAGGGAAGACCGGTGAAAGACCGGCACGGTCCCGCCACTGTAATGCAGAGTGAATCCAACGAAGTCACTGATTTGAGGAGATCGGGAAGGCTGGAGGAGCGAGGAAGCAGAGTCAGGAGAACTGCCTGTTTTGTACAACCGTTTGACCTACGAGCGATAGGAAGGTGTGCTTGACTGCAAGTCCTTTTGACGTGCATATTCCACCCTTTTTCTATCCAAAAGGGTGGATTTTTTGATTTCCTTCTGCGGCATGATGAGGATCAATGAAGCAGAGCCCCTTTTGCTGAGGATGGTGACAGGGAACACTATTCTCCGAGTAGGTCCTACGGTATCTATCGTTATCTTGATGGGTGACAGGCGGTAAATGCCTGAACTCCTTACTATCGATGTAATGCCTTCGGGCTTTACATATACCTGTGGGGATTTTTCTCCATGGTTCATCTCCTTTCCGGTGATGGTCATAAAGAAATTTGATTTCTTTTGGGAAAATGATCATCACCACCCCTTCTACGAATACTTCTTCGGAAGTGACTATATATGATGTATTCCTCAGTATCTGAGGTTTACATATACCTGTGGGGTTTTCGTCCCCCATGGTTCATCTCCCTTCAGCGATGGTTTCAACAGGGAAATGGAATCATCGCTCCCCTTTTACAGATCCTTCCCTTAGGGAAGTTCCTATAGGAGGATATTTCCTCCACTCTTGGCCGGTCTATCCGGCTGACTCGACCTCCTTGGGACGTTATCGTCCTTCTGTCAGGATGGCATCAGGGAATGCCATCCTGGCTCCCTCTCTTTGGTAATAACTTTCTACGAAAGCTATTATACAGGTTCTCATTACGGAGCCCAACCAGCTCCAACCCCTTTGGAAGCGGCGCATGTCGCTTCTCTTTTTTTTATGCAAGATGGTATGGGCAGCGCTCATGAATCATGCGGTTATCCTGCTTCTGTCTTATGGTATCATTCGGACTGAACTGCATCCTATAAAAATTCTTGTAAAAGCTGACTCTGCGATTTAATCAGCGTTTCCTTAGATCCTTCGACTCAGCTGCCATTATTCAGAGAAGCGTTTCCCTAACATACAGCCTTTTTCTCCGCTCAGGATGACGAAAAGCACCGCACCACCACTTCTCACTCCTCACTAAAAAAAGCAGCCCGGGGCTGCTTTTTCAAATCCATCCAAACCGCCTGCATGCTTCATAGATGCCGTCTTCATCGGCCCGGCTGGTGATGTACTTGGCTTTTTCCTTGAGCTGTGGCTTGGCATTTCCCATCGCAATGGAGAACCATTCGGGGCGGAACATTGTGCGGTCATTCATGCCGTCGCCAAAGACGATGATGTCTTCATCCGGAATGGCGAAGCGGCGCTGAAGCTCTTCGATGCCGTGCTCCTTATGGACAGGCTCGATGAGCATGGTATCCTCGCGGAACCAGACGTGAGGGAGTGGGCCTAAGGGGATCTCCGCTTCCTCCTGCTTGCTGCAGGCGATGAAGATCTTGTGGATGACGGAGGCGGTGTGAAAATCAAAAGCGGGGTCCACTTCCGTCTTGTAGTAGCGGTCTTTCACCTTCGCAAGGTACCTATTCGTGGTCGTGATGCGGTATTTCTCATTTCTGATCGCAAGCGCCCAGGGATGCTTCTCGCCGTCGATGGCAGAGAGCATCGCGAAGCAGTCTTCAAGTGCAAGACCTTCATCATAGAGGATCTTGCCGTCTATGGTGACCGCATTTCCTCCATCGGAGACAGCGGCTGTGATGCCAAGGTCACACGCGACCTGCCATGCATCTGCCTGAATGCGTCCGGTCGCAAGCGAGACGAAGTGCCCTGCCTTTTGGAGGCGTCGGATGGCTTCTCTTGTGCTGTCGGGATAGTCAGCAGTAAGCGGCGTGGTCAGCGTGCCGTCGATATCAAAGAAAAAGTATTTCTTCATAGGGCCTCCTTGGAGAATCATTTTCTTTCATTATACTACATGTTTCCTGTTTCCCAGCCAGATCCCGAAAAGGAGTATGACGACGCCGATGATCTGCAAGAAGGAGATCGATTCGCCGAGAAGCAGGAAGGAGAAGAAGAGGGCGGCGGGGAGCTCGCTGGCAGCGAGTAGACTGCCGAGGCCGGGGGAGATGTGCGGCATCCCGCTGCTAAAGAGGAGCGGCGGGAGGAAGACACCGAAGAGGGTGAGGGGGATTCCGTAGGGAAGGATAGAGGTAAAATGCGCGGGCGATACCGGCAGGTCTGGCGGCAGAAAGAGGAGAACCATCACGAGCGCGCCGCTTACCATGAGGGCGCTTTTGGTGATGGGATGGATGCCTCGCCCGATGCGGTTCATGCAGAGAAGGCCGGTGGTGTAGGAAATCGCGGCAGCAAATCCCCAAAGCATGCCGGCGGAGAGGGGAAAAGCGGCAGCGCTTCCGACCACGCCCGCACCCAGTACAGTGCCAGCGAGGACGATCGCGATGGAAAGGAGACGGATGCGGGTGGGCTTCTCCCGTCGGATCACGCACTCGGCGAGCGTGCCGAGCCAGATGGACTGGAAAAGGAAGATGACGGCGAGCGAAGCGGGCAGGGTCTCCAGCGCGTGGTTGTAGAGCATGGTGGTACCTGAGAGCGGGATACCGGTTAGGAGAAAGGCCAGTGCGGTCTTTTTCGCGGGGAATCTCCGCACGCGGAGAAGCCAGATGGTCCAGAGCAGAAAAAATCCAAGAAAATACTGGATGGAAGAGACGTCATTGATAGAAAAGCCCGACCGATAGGAGAGCTTGACGAGTGTGGAAATGATACCATAGGAAGCGCCGCCGGCCAAAACGAGTGCGGCATAAAATGTTTGTGACATAGATGGGTGACTCCTTTTATATGAGTCATTATAGCATATGAGCAGCTGGGGATTAGACTAATAGACTAGGAGACTGAGAGATATCATAATTGTCTACTATATATAAAAAATAAATTGACAATGAACTGCTCTATCTATACAATATAAATTGACTACGCAGAGCCATATTTGTTATGATAAAGTATCATTGTTACCCTTGGGAATCGCAGATTAAGGCAACGATTTAATCTGTACTTTTTGGGTTAGCTCGTGAGGCGGCTCGTCCACTGATTGTGGATGAAAGCTTTGCTCGCCAGTTAGGAGTGAGGAGTTAGGAGTGAGGAGTGCTGGTGCGGCGCATAAAAATATGGAAGCACCGCAGAGTATAGATAGTGGCGATGCCCGAAAGTGGCATTTAGTCACCAGTCACCAGTCACTCGAGGCTCCTAATCCCTAGCTACTAATCCCTAATCCCTGCTTTCAAACTTACGCTAAGGAAAGAGGACATATGGAAGAAAATATGACACAGGATGGGAAAGAGATCCTCTTCGACATCCGTCATTTGACACATACCTTCGAGACGGAGGACGGGAAGACATTCGACGCGCTGTCGGATGTGACCTGCACGATCCCTAAGGGATCCTTCACCGCCATCATTGGCACAAATGGGAGCGGCAAGTCTACACTCGCAAGGCATCTCAATGCCCTGTACCTTCCGACTTCAGGCGAGGTCATCGTAGAAGGGATGAAGACCAGCGACATGGAGCATATCTGGGACATCCGGCAAAAGGTCGGCATGGTCTTTCAGAATCCGGATAACCAGCTGGTCGCGGCCATCGTCGAAGAAGACGTTGCCTTTGGCCCGGAGAATCTGGGTGTACCCGCAGAAGAAATCCGAAAGCGCGTGGACTACGCACTGGAAAAAGTCGGCATGAGCGCCTACCGCACGCATTCACCGGCGATGCTTTCCGGCGGACAGAAGCAGAGGATCGCCATCGCCGGCGTACTCGCGATGCATCCGGACTGCATCGTCCTGGACGAACCGACGGCAATGCTCGACCCTCTGGGACGCAAGGAAGTCATGGATACCATCCATGAGCTGAACCGCTCGGAAGGGATCACCATCGTGCTGATCACCCATTTCATGGAGGAAGCCGTGACGGCGGATCATGTGCTGGTCGTCGACCGCACGAAGCTCCAGATGCAGGGGACAGCACGCGAAGTCTTCTCGCAGGCAGACAAGCTGACGGACATGGGGCTCGATGTCCCGGTCGCTGCCGACCTTGCCCATGGGCTTCGGAAAAAAGGCTACGAGATTCCTGAAGATTGCATGACAGATGAGGAGCTGGGAGAAGCACTATGTCCATACGCGTCGAACATATAAGTTATATTTATGGCAAGGGCTCGCCATTTGAAAAGACGGCCCTGGATGATGTCGATCTCACCATCGAAAAAGGAGAATTCATCGGCATCATCGGTCATACAGGGAGCGGGAAATCGACACTCATCCAGCACCTGAATGGGCTCATCCATCCGACCTGCGGCAAAGTCACCATCGATGGTGTCGACCTTGCCGAGAAATCCAAAGCCGCCGTCGCCAAGCGCCACTCGGTCGGCATGGTTTTCCAGTACCCGGAGCACCAGCTTTTCGAAGAAACCGTCGCCAAAGACATCGCCTTCGGGCCGATGAATCTGGGATGCGATGAAGAAGAGGCCGGAAAGCGCGTGAAAAGCGCTATGAAATTTGCCGGTCTTGACTACGACACCTTCGCAGGCCGCTCGCCCTTCCGCCTCTCCGGCGGGCAGCAGCGCCGCGTCGCCATTGCCGGCGTCATCGCGATGCACCCGGATTTCCTTATCCTGGACGAACCATCGGCAGGCCTTGACCCCATCGGGCGGCGGGAAATTTTCTCCCGCATCCAGAGCTGGTACAAGAAAGGCGTATTCTCCGTCATCCTCGTCTCGCATAATATGGATGACATCGCACGCCTCGCGACCCGCCTTCTCGTCATGCACAAAGGCCGCCTTGTGCTGGACGGCGAACCGATGGATATCTTCCTCCACCACAGAGAAGAACTGCAGGCCTGCGGCGTCGACGCTCCGCCCCTCACACAGACACTCCTTTACCTGAAAGAGAAGGGCATCCCCGTGCCGGAAGAGGCAAAAACGACCGAAGAAGCCGTAGAAAAAATGGCAAAGATGCTGGGAGGTAAGACACATGCTCACTGATATGACCCTCGGCCAGTACTATCCCGGCCATTCGTACCTGCACCAGATGGATCCCCGTGCGAAGATCCTCTGTACCATGATCTTCATCGTCGCGATTTTCCTCGCGAACAACCTGTATTCCTACGTAGTCGTCGCCGGCTTCACCTTCCTTGCCATCGCCCTCTCCGGCGTACCTGCGAAAATGATCTGGAAGGCCATCAAGCCCCTTTGGGTGATCCTTGTTTTCACCATGCTCATCCACATCCTCACCACCCCGGGGACGGAAATCTTTTCGTGGAAATTCATCCACATCAGCGAAGAAGGCATCAGGAACGGCATCGTCATGACACTGCGCCTCGTCTTCCTCATCGCTTTCTCCTCGCTTCTCACCTATACCACGAGCCCGATCGTCCTGACCGACGGCATCGAAGACCTCCTGATGCCATTCCGTCGCTTCGGGGTTCCCGCGCACGAGCTCGCCATGATGATGACCATCGCGCTCCGTTTCATCCCGACACTTTTGGAAGAAACTGACCGCATCATGAAAGCCCAGTCCTCCCGAGGCGCTGACTTCGTGAACGGCAATCTCTGGCAGCGCGCCAAGAACATGATCCCGCTCCTCGTCCCGCTCTTCATCTCCGCCTTCCGCCGCGCCGACGACCTCGCGACCGCCATGGAAGCCCGCTGCTATCGCGGCGGCGAAGGACGTACCAAGATGCACCAGCTCTCCTATACATGGCGGGATAGAAATGCCTTCATCGCCATTGCCCTCGTGACCGGCGCCCTCATCGCGCTGTATGTAGTCATGAGATAGAATGGGGCGTGGGGTTAGCCACATGGAATCCAGAAGTTTGAAAGCAGGGATGAGTAGCTAGGGATTAGAAATGAGCGGTGATCGAAATAGCGCAATTGGTACGCTGACCGTTCTGCAAGGAAGATCTCTCGGCTGCGCTCGAGATGACGGCGCGAAACGCTATCAAAATTTCGCGCCGCTTAGATCCTTCGACTCAGTTCTCCTGTTTCAGATCATCTATTTTCTAACATACGACGTTTTTCTCCGCTCAGGATGACGAAATGTGCTGCACCACCCCCTTTTGAACCTCCTGAACCTATAGAACCCCCTGAACCTCTTTTGCACGCAATCAAGGGGAATCCCTTATCCCCAGTTACTAGCCACTAGCCACTATTTTTCCCGAAGGATCATCCCATGCGAAATATCTGGATCACTGTTTCCTACGAAGGAACAAACTATGCCGGCTTCCAGCGCCAGCCCACCCGCATGACCGTGCAGGAAATGCTTGAGAATACACTCCTTCAGCTGACGGGAAAGAAGACAACCATTTACTTCGTCGCCCGCACCGATGCCGGCGTCCATGCCTATGGGCAGGAGTGCACCTTCTACACCGAGTCCCGCATCCCGGGGGACCGCTTCGTCCACGCCATGAATGCCCTCCTTCCGCGCGATATCCGCGTCCGGCAAAGCCGGGAGATGGACGAAGACTTCTCCGTCCGCCGCCGCAACTTCGGCAAGACCTACGGCTACCTATTGACCGAGAGCCGCGAAGCCTCGCCCTTCCTCGTGCGCACCATCTGGCGCACCGGTAAGCAGCTCGACCTTGCGAAAATGGAAGCGGCCGCCAAAGTCTTGGAAGGCCGCCACGACTTTACTTCCTTCCGTGGGAACAACGCCGTCCCCTCCGATCCCGTGCGGCTTGTCCATGAGATCCGTCTTCGGAAAGTGGGGCCCCTCATCTGGATCTACGTCACCGGCGAAGGCTTTCTCTACCATATGGTCAGAAACATCGCCGGCGCTCTCGTTGATGCCGGGAGCGGCGTCCTTGCTCCGGATGATCTCGAACGGATTTTGGAAGCCCGCGACCGACGAGAGCTCGGTCTCACCGCTCCGGCGGAAGGTCTTGCCCTTCTCAAAGTCTATTTCCAGCCGATCACGAAAGAAGCAATCGATGAGACATTGCAAGAGCCACTCTACCCCTGGTGCGGCGCATAGAAAAAAGGGCGTGATTCCTTAGCCGTTAGAAGATCAGACAAAGGCACTATGCTGATCAAAGTCCTTCTGCCGCTCTGTGAATGAAATTGGCATGATGGGGATCTCCTGTTTGAGCTCATTATGCTCCAAATCTACGCTTAAAAGCCAAGGGGCTGGTCAGGATCTTTAGGTCTATTATAGAGTTAAAAATCTGCCCAAATCATGTGAAACTACCTTTTGCTATAAAGGAAAGATGATCATAAGGTTTTGCAAATACTCATTGTTAGTGCTAGAATGAGTAATCAAGAAGAAAAAAGCCCCACATGTAAGGGAGGAAAACTCTATGAAAAATAGATGGATAATTATACCAATCACGCTTTTATGCCTTGGTACGCAAGCATCTGTAGATGCTGCAGATGTATCACAACCTTTTGCACACCAGGAATTGCAAAATCAAGCGAAAGAAATAGCCAAGTGGAAAGCAGACAGAGAAAGTCTGCCTCGTATAAAAATAGAAAAAGCAGATGGTGAGAAAGAGATGTCCAGTGGCTCCCTTCCATCAGCTGCTTTTTATGTGCAAGAAATCACGCTGAAAAATCTACCTGAAGAATTGGACTTTCTGTATGACTTGCTTCCTTCCTACGAAAACAGAAATTTGAAACTGTCAGATATAGAAGAATTGGTACGGGAACTGAATCAAAAATTACAAGATAAGGGCTATGTGACAAGCCAAGTGGTAATACCGGAGCAAAATCTATCTGGGGAGAAACTTGTTTTGTATTGTACCCCTGGAAAGTTAGGACAAGTGGTATATGCAAAGGGAAGCGAGATTCTTCCATGGAAAAATGCTTTCCCCATCCGAGAGGGAGATTTGATGAATCTTCGGATGCTAGAGGAAGGTCTGGAGAATATGAAGCGGGTCTCTTCGCTCGATGTGTCTATGAAAATCCTTCCACCCAATGAACCGGGGTTTTCGGATTTGGAACTCACCATTCATAGCCAGAAACAAGTCCATGGCAGTTTGTCTTTTGATGATTCTGGGATGAAAGAAACGGGGAAAGACCAATTTACAACCAGTCTTGGATTTGATCGAGTATTCAATGCCAATGATGTCTTATACATATCCAATACGCTAGACACTAATCGTGATTGGAGTGAAAAGGGGACACGAAGCCAGAGCTTCAGTTATTCGATTCCCTATGGCAAAAATAGACTGACCATCAGCCATAGCAGAAATTGGTACAACCAACTTGTCTTCTCTAAGCCATATGACTTTACCAGTTCCGGAAAGTCGCAAACGAGCCGTGTAAGTCTGGAGCATATGATTTCTCGTTCTCAGACAGAAAGACGATCCATGGATATTACGGTGAGCAAACGAGATTCTCATTATTTCATCAATGATGCGGAAATTCCTGTGCAGGCCATGAACACATCAGCTTTGGAAATTGGATTCAATGACCGAATCTATTTCGGAAGAAATACTTTGTATCTTCGATTAGCGCACAAACAAGGTATGGGATGGTTCGGTGCGCAGAAAGAAAATGAATATCCAGATACGCCAAAGACAAGATACCAGATGTGGCTCTTTGATGTAGATTGGTATCAGCCTTTTACCATGGGACATCGCCCCGCTACTTTTTCCAGTTCCCTTCATGGACAATGGAATACCAAGGGAAATCGTCTCTATGGCGTGGATATGCTAAGTATAGGAAACAGATATACTGTGAATGGCTTTGATGGAGAGTACACTCTCATGGGCGAAAGTGGTTGGTACTTACGAAATGAATTAGCCAGCACGATTCCATCTTTACATAGTGAGGTTTATATGGGGTTGGATGTGGGAGCTGTCTATGGCGTGAGCACAGACACATTAGTCGGCAGAACCATTGCCGGTGCTACTATCGGGATGAGAGGAACCTTTTCCTCTGGTATTTCCTACGATGCGTTTATCAGTAGAGCGTTATACAAACCTGAAGGATATCATACGAAACGGTGGCCGATGGGATTCACTATTACTTGCAAATTTTAGAAATATACAATAAGCAACTAGTGGACTGGTGACTAGTGACTGTTTTTTATTCTCCCTAGTCGCCAGTCACTAGTTCACCAGTCACCGATAATTCAAAGGAAGTGTCATACTTCATGAAAAGAAAATATCTCAATCTATTAGCTCGAAAAATCATGAGCTTTTTCTTAGCAGGAGCGTGCTTCGCTGATACTGTTATTTTTGCGGAAGCACCGATTCTGCCAGACCAGAGAGCCCCAGGAAACCGTCAGCCATTAGTGCAGGAAACAGCTAATGGGATCCCCTTGGTCAATATTTCTGCTCCCACTGCAGGTGGTGTATCTCGCA
>OLNN01003374.1_pt1 | contig 10150 bp, 9 predicted proteins | sample 1672141 | NCBI WGS metagenome assembly OLNN01 (sample SAMEA3136652, study PRJEB25190) | human gut metagenome | biome: human gut; feature: human-associated habitat; material: faeces | place: Austria | collected 2013 | reverse complement strand
GCCGTGGCCGGCGAGGCCAACGCGCCCTTCTTTTCCATCTCCGGCTCCGAGTTTGTGGAGATGTTTGTGGGCGTGGGCGCCAGCCGCGTGCGCGATCTGTTTGACCAGGCCAAGAAGGCCGCGCCTTCCATCGTCTTTATCGATGAGATCGACGCCGTGGGCCGCCATCGCGGCGCGGGCCTGGGCGGCGGGCACGACGAGCGCGAGCAGACCCTCAACCAGCTGCTGGTGGAGATGGACGGCTTTACGATGAACGAAGGCGTCATCGTCATGGCGGCCACCAACCGCCGCGATATCCTCGACCCCGCCCTGCTGCGTCCCGGCCGCTTCGACCGGCAGGTGACCGTAAACTATCCGGATTTGGAAGGACGCGTGGATATCCTCAAGGTGCACAGCCGCGGCAAGGCGCTGGAAAAGGACGTCGATCTGGAGAACATCGCCAAGCGCATGCCCTATTCCAGCGGCGCCGATCTGGAAAACGTGATGAATGAAGGCGCCATTTTGGCCGTGCGCCGCAAGAAGAAAAAGATCAGCCAGCAGGATCTGGTGGACGCGGTGAGCCGCGTGCAGATGGGTCCCGAAAAGCGCAGCCACAAGGTAACCCCGCGTGACCGCAAGACCACCGCCTATCATGAAGCCGGTCATGCGGTGATTGCCAATCTCCTGCCTGAATGCGACGACGTGCATCTGGTCACCATCGTGCCGCGCGGCCAGGCGGGCGGCTATACGCTCAGCCTGCCCAGCGAAGAAAACGACAACTACAGCCGCACCGCCCTGCTGGGCATGGTCACCATGGCGCTGGGCGGACACGCGGCCGAGCATGTATCGCTCGATGATATCTACACCGGCGCTTCCAGCGACATCAAGCGCGCTACCGAGCTGTGCCGCCGGATGGTGACGCAGTTCGGCATGAGCGATTCCATCGGCACCATGTACCTGGGCAGCGACCAGGAGGTCTTCGTGGGCATGGAGTTCGGTCAGAGCCGCGAGTACAGCGAGCAGAGCGCCGCCGCGATCGATCAGGAGGTCAAGCGCCTGCTGGACGAGTGCTACGCACGCGCCTGCAAGCTGCTCAAGGATCATATGGATAAGCTCGTCGCCGTGGCCGAGGCGCTGTTGGAACGCGACACGCTGACCCGCGCGGACTTTGAGTGCGTGATGCGGGGCGAGCCGCTTCCGCCCATGACCGATGTGGAAAAGATGCAGCCCTCCAGCGAAGCGCAGGCCGATCCCACGCCGGATGCGCAGACCGATGGCGCGGTGACCCCCGGCTTTGCCACCCAGGATGCGCAAGAGGATGGCGATCCCTTTGTGGAACCCAAGGACGGGGAATGAAGCCGTGAGCCGGGCGGACCTGCATGTGCACAGCAGTTATTCCGACGGGCTGAAAACCCCGGAGCAGCTTTGTGCCATCGCCGGCCGCCTGGGCATCACGCATCTGGCGCTGTGCGACCATGATACGGTGGATGGGCTGGACGCCATGGCACGGGCCGTCCGGGAGGAAAACCGGGCACGTGCATCGCGCGGCCAGCCCTTGCTCACGCTGATTCCCGGCGTGGAGATCAGCACCGGCCCCGGCGGACGCACGCATCTGCTGGCCTATGGCGCCAGTGGGCGAAACGCACCTCTGGCGGCGTTTCTGGCCGGCGTATCCGCGGAGCGCCGGATGCGCGCCGGGCGCATTCTGGATCGGCTGGCGGAAGCAGGCCTGACCGTAACGCCCAAGATGCGTGCGCTTCCGGACATTCCCAGCGTGGGCCGTGCCCATTTTGCGCGCGCACTGGTGGAAAGCGGCCAGGCGCGCGACGTGCATCAGGCCTTTGATCGCTACCTGTCCGAGGGGCGGCCCGGATATGTGCCGCGCGCATCCCTTCCCACCGGCGATACGGTGGCGGCACTGAGCGGCATGGGACTGGTTGTGGTGCTGGCGCACCCCATGCGCCTGGAGCTGGAACGGGAAACCCTTTACGCGCTCATTCGGGAATGGAAGGCCCGCGGCCTCAGGGGTGTGGAGGCGTATCATCCCTCTGCCGGACGGCGCGGAGCGCGGCTGCTGGACGCCCTGGCACGGGAGGAAGGGCTGCTGGTGACCGGCGGAAGCGATTATCATGGCGACGCGGGCACACGCGCCCGCATGGGCCGCCTGCCCTGCGGCTGGCGTACCTTGGAGCGCGACATTGCCGCGCTGATGGCGGCGGTGGATCTGGCCGCGCCGATAGACCACTTGCAAAAGGAGCAGCAGGATGTATAACCAGGGATACCGTCCCCAGCCGGGGCAGACAAAGAGCGGCTATTACGATGCGCAAGGCAACTGGTATGTGCCCGCGCCCGGCCAGGCCCAGCCCGTCCAGCCGCAGAAGCGGCGCGCCTCCCCGCCGCCGCGGGGCCCTCAGCCGCCCCGGACGCCGCGGGACGCCGGCGGAAAGGGCAGGAAACCGTGCAAAAAGCGCAGCCTCAAATGGCAGCTCATCAAGGTGTTGTTGGTGCTGATCCTGCTGGCCGGTGCGGGTGTGTACGGCTACATCTGGAAAATTCAGAGCGATGTGCGCCCGTATCTCAACGTGTTTCTGGACAACGTGAGCGTGGACGGCATCGACCTCTCCGGCCTGACCTGGGCGGAGGGGAGCCAACTGGTCTGGGACCATGTGAACCAGAAGCAAAACGGCTGGTATGTGCGCCTGCGCAACGCCAACGGGCAGTACAAGGACATCACCGCCCAGACGCTGGGCATCTCCTTTGATCCCACGGCTGCGTTGAATGCTGCATGGGCCATCGGCCATGATGTAGACGGCGAGGAACGCAAGGACATCTTCCAGCTGAAGGAAGAGATCGAAGCGGCCCAGAACACCCAGAACGCCTTTTTCAGCGCTCAGCAGAGCGCGAATACCGCCCCCATCGACGAGATCTTGCAGACGCTGGAAACCGCTGCCTATCGTGCGCCCAGCGACGCCTATATTGTCAGCTTTAATCCCGATGACAGCGCCAATCCCTTCACCTTCCAGCAGGAGGTCTACGGCCAGCGGCTGGACACCACCGCCGTGCGCGAGCGCATCCTGCAGATGGTGCAGAATCTGGAAAGCGGCGAGGTGCTGCTTGAGCCCGAGACCATCGCGCCCAACGTGACCGTGGCCGATCTGCAAAAGACCGTGGAGCTGCGCTACCGCGCCACCACGCCGATTTCCAGCGCCTCCACCGAGGACCGCACCGAAAACATCCGTATCGCCTTTGCCAAGATCAACGGAATGAGCATTCCCAACGGCAGCAAGTTCAGCTTCAACGACACCGTCGGTCCCCGCAACTTCAGTACCGGCTTTTTGCCCGCCATCGAATATGCCTACGGGACCGAGCAGTGGGGGTGGGGCGGTGGCGTATGCCAGGCCAGCACCACGGTGTATCTGGCGGCTATCCAGGGCGGCATGACCATCCTCAGCCGTGAGCCGCATTCCATGGCCGTCAGCTACACGGAATACGGCAAGGATGCCACCGTCAGCGACACCCGCGGCCGCGAGATCGACTTTTCCTTCCGCAACGAATCCGGCGGCACGGTGTATCTGGCGGCGCATGTCATCGGTTCGGGCAGAAAGAACCTTCAGTGCGAGGTGCGCCTCTACGGCCCGTCCCTCAACGGCACCACCTACGAGCTGGTGACGGAAACCGTCGAGGTTATCCCAAAGCCGGAGGAAGCCATCATGAAGGAAGACGAGGACGCCACCTACGTGACTTATGTGGATGAAACCAAAACCATCAAGGGCCGCGAGGGCTACAAGGTGGACGCCTATCTGATCACCTATGTGGACGGTGTGGAAACCGGCCGCGAAAAGGTCAGCAGCGACACCTATCCCGCCAAGGCGGATACCGTATACGTAGGTGTGACCCCACGGGAGGAAATGTGAAAACAACACTGGGATGCATCCGCCGCGCGGATGAGGACTTTCATATGATTCAGCCGGGCGATCGCATCGGCGTGGGTGTGAGCGGAGGGAAGGACAGCCTGCTGCTCTTGCGCGCGCTGGCGCTGTACCGCTACGTACGCCATCACGACTTTACCATGACGGCCCTGATGCTGACCATGGGCCGGGAACAACCGGATACCTCCGCCATCGAGGCGCTGTGCCGCGAGCTGGATGTGCCCATCGTCATCCGTCATACCGAGATTTACGAGATTCTCTTTGAATGGCGCAAGGACCCCAATCCCTGCGCGCTGTGCGCCAAGATGCGCCGCGGCATGCTGTGCGACATGTGTACCGACAGGGGCCTGAACAAGCTGGCGCTGGGCCATCACCGTGAGGACGCGCTGGAGACGCTGATGATGAGCGTGATTTTCGAGGGGCGTCTGCACACCTTCCATCCCTGCTCCTACATGAGCCGCAGCAATCTGACGGTCATCCGTCCGCTGATCTATGTGCCGGAAAAGCACATCATCCACATGCGGCGAGAGCTGGACCTGCCCGTTATCAAAAATCCCTGTCCCGCCAATGGCCATACCAAGCGCCAGGAGATGAAGGATCTGCTGTCCTTCCTCTGCAAGCGGTATCCCAATTTAAAGGAAAGCATGCTCAGTGCTCTGAAAAATGAGGCGCAGTACGGCCTGTGGAACCGTTCGGGCCCGGGCGTTGACGCTCCGGCAGAAAGGTGATACACTGGGACGCATCCCATTTTTTGAAAGGAAGATCACAGCGAATGAAACTGATCAATCAGGTTCTGCGCGGCGTGGTCATCGGTGTGGCAAACATCATCCCCGGCGTGTCCGGCGGCACGATGATGGTGTCAATGGGGATTTATGACACGCTGATTCACTGCATCACCCACCTTTTCAGCGAGTTCAGGCAGAGCGTGAAAACCCTGCTCCCCTACGCTGTGGGCATGCTGCTCGGCATCGTGGCGCTGGCCAGCCTGCTCAAATTCCTTTTCGCCAACTATCCCTTGCCTACCTCCACCACCTTCATCGGCCTCATCCTGGGCGGACTCAACCCGCTGCTGGCCAAGATCCGGCATAAAAAGCTGGGCGGCGTTTCCATCGGGGTGTTCGTGTTGTTCTTCGCGGGCATCATCGCCATGGCGCTCACCGGCGACGTATCCAACCCCGACACCATCACGGTGGATGTAGGGCAGATGGTCATTCTGCTGGTGATGGGCGCGGTTGCGGCTGCCACGATGATCATCCCCGGCGTATCGGGCAGCATGGTGCTGATGCTGCTGGGTTATTATCATCCCGTGCTCAACGCCGTGGACACCCTGAAAAACGCTGTATTGGGACTGGACTTTGCCGCCATGGGCGGTCCGGTTCTGATGCTGGCGCCCTTCTGTGTGGGCGTGGTGCTGGGTATCTTTGGCGTGGCGAAGCTGATCGAGTGGCTATTGTCCCGCTTCCCCACGCAGACCTATTGCGCCGTGCTGGGACTGGTGGTGGCTTCGCCCGTGGCGATCCTTCTGCGCACGGACATGACCGGTGTCAGCTGGCTCATGATCCTGATCAGCCTGGTCACCTTTGCCCTCGGTTTTGCGGCCGCGATGGCGCTGGCCCGCGGCAGCGCCGGTGCGGAGGAACCCAGGGCCTGACAATCCCATAGATACAGCCGTCTCCTGCGCGGGCACACGCCCGGGTGCCGGGGACGGCTTTTGCCAACAAAGGAGGGCGCCGGCGCCCGGGATCCCCGCCCCCTTGAAAGGGCTGCCATTTTCGGGTATACTGATAGTATTCGCTTGCGGTGGCAAGCTGTTTCTTCTTTCCTTACTTTCGATGTGCAGAAAGGTGCGTGCACAATATGGCGACGGACTTGGAAATCGCGCGCGAAGCAAAGCTGGAACCCATTGAAAACATCGCCCGGACCGCGGGCTTTCTGCCGGAGACCGTTTCTCCCTACGGACGTTATGTAGCCAAGATCGACCAGCGCGCATATGCGGATTTGCCGCAGCGCGCAAAGCTGGTGCTGGTCACGGCCATCAACCCCACCCCTGCGGGTGAGGGCAAAACCACCGTGTCCGTCGCCCTGGCCGACGGCATGCGCTGTATCGGCAAAAACGCCATGCTGGCCCTGCGCGAGCCGTCGCTGGGCCCGGTGTTTGGCATGAAGGGCGGCGCGACGGGCGGCGGCTATGCCCAGGTGGTGCCCATGGAGAGCATCAACCTGCACTTTACCGGCGACCTGCACGCCATCACCGCGGCCAACAACCTGCTGTGCGCTATTTTGGACAACCATATGCAGCAGGGCAACGAGCTGAATATCGACCAGCGCCGCATTCTCTTCAAACGCTGCATGGACATGAACGACCGCGCACTGCGCTTTGTCAACGTCGGACTGGGCGGAAAAGCAAACGGTATCCCGCGTGAGGACGGCTTCCAGATTACCGTTGCCAGCGAGGTTATGGCAATCCTGTGCCTTGCATCGGATATGCAGGACCTCAAGGAGCGTCTGGGCAACATTCTGGTCGCTTACACCTATGACAACAAACCGGTCTACGCCAAAGACCTCAAGGTAAACGGCGCGATGGCAGTTCTGCTTAAAGACGCCATCAAACCAAACCTGGTACAGACTTTGGAAAACACCCCTGCTCTGATGCACGGCGGTCCATTTGCCAACATCGCACACGGCTGCAACTCGGTTCGTGCAACCAAGCTTGCCCTGAAGCTGGCAGACTACACCATCACCGAGGCAGGCTTCGGCTCGGACCTTGGCGCTGAAAAGTTCCTGGACATCAAGTGCCGCTATGCAGGACTCAAGCCATCGGCTATCGTTGTGGTTGCCACCCTGCGCGCACTCAAATATAACGGCGGTGTACCAAAGGCAGAAACCGCTCAGCCAAACGTGGAAGCTGTCAAAGCCGGTCTGTGCAACCTTGCCGCTCATGTAGAAAACATGAAGAAGTTCGGTGTTCCGGTCGTTGTTGCCATCAACCATTTCCTGACCGACTCGGATGAGGAGATTGCTGTGCTGGAAAACTACTGCCGTGAAAACGACGTCGAGTTTGCCCTCTCCGATGTATTCGCCAAAGGCGGCGAAGGCGGCGTGGCTCTGGCAGAAAAGGTGGTAAAAGCCTGCGAAAAACCTGCCAACTTTGCACCGCTGTACGACGTAGAGCTGCCAATCAAGGAAAAAATCGACATCATCGCCAAGAACATCTACGGAGCAGACAGCGTTGTTTACTCCTCCGAGGCACTCAAGTCGATTGCCAATATCGAAAAGCTCGGACAGGACAAACTGCCAATCTGCATGGCAAAGACCCAGTACTCGCTGTCCGACGACCCTTCCAAGCTTGGACGTCCAACCGGATTCAAGCTCAACATCCGTGATGTCAAACTTTCTGCCGGCGCCGGCTTCATCGTCGCTCTGTCCGGTACCATCATGACCATGCCCGGTCTAGGCAAAGACCCTGCGGCTTACCGCATCGACATTGATGAGGACGGTCACATCCACGGTCTGTTTTAACGCAGTTTTCAGGGAGGTTTCCGAAGGCGGGGACCTCCCTGCCTTTTGGTTGCCGCCCGGTTGGGAAGAAAGGAAATCCATGAAAAATTATATCAGCCACAGTCCCGAGCAGACCGAACAGATTGCCGCCGAGTTTGCCTCGACTTTAAAAAGCGGCGATGTGATCGCCTATAAAGGTCCGATGGGCGCAGGAAAAACAGCCTTCACCCGCGGGCTTTGCCGTGGGCTGGGACTGGACGATCCCGTTTCCAGCCCTACCTTTGCTCTGGTCCATCAATATGGTAACGGGGAACACGCCCTGTATCACTTCGATATGTATCGGGTGGAAAGCTATGAGGACCTGTACTCCACCGGATTTTTTGATTATCTGGACTACGGAGGCATCCTTGCCATCGAATGGAGCGAAAACATCGAGGCGGTCCTTCCGCCAAACACCATCACCGTTACCATCCAAAAGGATGAAAACGACCCCGACCTGCGCCGGATTCAAATTGACCGACCCTAAATAAGGAGGAGCTTTTTCTTGATCATCTTTGCTATGGATACCTCGGCTGCCGCCGCTTCCTGCGCTTTGCTCGAGGACGACCGACCGATTGCTCAATTTTATACCGATGCCCACCTGACCCACAGCCAGACCATCATGCCGATGGTGGAATCGCTGCTGTCCTGCAGCCACATGACCATCCAGCAGGTGGATTTGTTTGCCGCTTCGGTGGGTCCCGGCTCCTTCACCGGTCTGCGCATCGGGGTAGCTGCCGTCAAAGGGATGGCGCAGGTGCTGGACAAGCCCTGCGCTGCCGTTTCCGCACTGGAAGGACTGGCATACAACCTGTCCGACCGCACCGGCATCATCTGTCCTGCACTGGATGCGCGCTGCGGTCAGGTCTACACCGCCTGGTTCGACGCCGACCGGCAGATGCAGCGGATGCACGAGGACTGTGCGCTGATGGCAGACCAGCTGTGCGAACAGCTGATTCCTCTTTCCCAACAGGCTCCCATCACGCTGGTGGGCGACGGAGCGCAGCTGGTAAAGGACACCATGCAGACCATCGACCCGCAGCTGGCTGACCGACTTTTGCTCCCGGGCAAGCACCTTCTGCTCCAGCACGCCTATGGCATCGGGCTTGCCGCCTGGCGCCAGGTGACCCAGCAGAAGCTGCCGCTCATCTCTGCCCAGCAGCTGGTTCCTGTCTATCTCAAGCTACCGCAGGCACAGCGGGAGCTTCAACTCAAACTGAAAAAGCAGCAGTAACTGCTCCTGCTTTTTGCAAAGCTATTTTTACACCATCTTATCCAATCATCTAAATACGACGGAGGGTATCATTATGCTCGTAATTGGTAGTGACCACGGCGGTTTCCTGCTCAAACAGGAAATCAAAAAACATCTGGAAGAAAAAGGAGTCGACTTTGTAGATGTCGGCTGCTACGACGAAAACTCGGTGGATTATCCCGACGTTGCCAAGGCTGCCTGTGACAAAATCACCAGCGGAGAATGTGACATCGGCATCCTGATTTGCGGCACCGGCATCGGCATCTCGATGGCTGCCAACAAGGTCAAGGGAATCCGCGCTGCCTGCTGCTCCGACTGCTTCAGCGCAAAATACACCCGTTTGCACAACAACGCCAACGTTCTGTGCTTTGGCGGCAGGGTTGTCGGCGCAGGACTTGCCTGCATGATGGTCGATGCCTTCCTGGAAACCGGTTTTGAGGGCGGACGCCATCAGAGAAGGGTGGACAAAATTCTGGCTTTGGAAGAAAACTTTGGCAAATAACGCATTTTCCCCGTCTTTTTTGAGTAAATTGCCGATTTTCCCATTTCTGAAAAAAATGGTGAAAAAAATATTTTCTTCAGACCGCGTTTGTTGTAAAATAGAGGTATAGGTTCGGTGTTCGATTTTGTTGAATTGCCACATGACCTATCCTCATCTTATTAAAACTGAAAGGATTCGATCATTATGACTCCTATGATTTTTGATCACCCACTCATCCAGCACAAGATTTCCCTGCTGAGAAACAAAAACACCGGTTCCAAGGAATTCCGCGAACTGGTCGGCGAGGTATCCATGCTGATGTGCTATGAAGCTACCCGCGACCTGCCGCTTAAAGAGGTTGAAATCGAAACTCCTGTTGCTCTGGCAAAGACCAAGGTCATTGCCGGCAGAAAACTGGCATTCGTTCCAATCCTGCGTGCCGGTATCGGTATGCTCGACGGCGTGCTGTCGATGGTTCCTGCTGCTAAGGTCGGTCACATCGGTCTGTACCGCGACGAATCCAACGGAAGCACCACGCACGAGTATTACTGCAAGCTGCCGTTCGATATCGCAAACCGCGAGGTTATCATTCTCGACCCGATGCTCGCTACAGGCGGCTCCGCTGTGAAGGCTATCAACATCGTGAAGAAGGCAGGAGCAAAGCAGATAAAGTTCATGTGCATCGTCACCTGTCCGCAGGGTCTGAAGGCAGTGCAGGACGCTCATCCTGACGTTGACATCATCACCGGCGCTATCGACGAGGGACTCAACGAGAACCTCTATATAGTTCCCGGCATCGGCGACTGCGGCGACAGACTTTTCGGCACAAAGTAATTACAGATATAGAAGAAATTATTACGTCCTGAATGGGGAAAACAGCCTTGCCGGAGGTTCAAAGCTCCGGCGGGATCTTTATGCCGCATTCAGGACGTTTCGTTTTGCACCCGGTTTTCGTGTAACCGGAGTTTCATG
>OLNN01003368.1_pt1 | contig 10166 bp, 10 predicted proteins | sample 1672141 | NCBI WGS metagenome assembly OLNN01 (sample SAMEA3136652, study PRJEB25190) | human gut metagenome | biome: human gut; feature: human-associated habitat; material: faeces | place: Austria | collected 2013 | reverse complement strand
TCTGCTGCGCCCCCCCTTGTGGGGGGCGCTTTTCTGCCCTTAAGAAAATCTTAAACCTTCCCCACCTTGTTTCTTAATCCCCGGTTCGCTATGATACCCATAGGAGGTGACGGGTATGTACAATATCTTAGTGTGTGACGATGAGAAGGACATCGTCTCTGCCCTGACCATTTACCTCACCACGGGCGGGTACCAGGTCTTTCCCGCCTATGACGGGACGGAGGCCTTGGCCATCCTGGCCAAGGAGGACATCCACCTGGTGCTTCTGGACATCATGATGCCCAAGCTGGACGGCATCGCCGCCATGACCCGGCTGCGGGAGGTGTCCAACGTGCCGGTGATCCTTCTCACCGCCAAGTCGGAGGACACCGACAAGATCCTGGGCCTGAACCTGGGGGCGGATGATTACGTCACCAAACCCTTCAACCCCGTGGAGGTCCTGGCCCGGGTGAAGTCCCAGCTGCGGCGCTACCTCCAGCTGGGAGGCGGGGTGGTGCAGCCCACCACCCTCCAGGCCGGGGGCATCGTCCTGGACGACCGGGCCAAGTCCGTCACCCTGGACGGGGAGCCCGTGGCCCTCACCCCCCGGGAGTATGAGATCCTGCGGCTGCTCCTGCAGCACCCGGGCACCGTCTTTTCCCCCAAGCGGATCTACCGCACCGTGTGGGGGGAGGAGCCCTACGGGGTGGAGAATGCCGTGGCCGTCCACATCCGCCACCTCCGGGAAAAGTTGGAGATCAACCCCTCGGACCCCCGCTACATCAAAGTGGTCTGGGGCCAGGGGTACAAACTGGAAGGAGGAAAGCCATGAAACTCTTTTCTGCCCTTTCGGAAAAGCCCAAAGTCCGGGCCCTGGCCTGGGTGGTGTGCGTCGTCGGGTTGGCCCTCTGCCTGGTCTGCGGGCAGCAGGCGGCGTGGGTGGCCCAGCGGGGCGGCTATCAACCCAACGGCTACACCACCGTCGTGGAAAACGAGGTCAACCAAGTCCTCCAGGACTACACCCAAGCCATCGCCCAGGAGTATACCCTGGCCCGGGAGAACGACGGCAGCGTGGAGGCTGTCCGCTACCTGATCGACGACGACAACTTCGGTTTCCAAATTGTCCGCGACCGGGGGGCCGTCCTGCTCTCCCAGAACATCATAGACGAGGCGGAAGGTCCCCTCACCTGCACCGTACACACCTCCTTTACCCCCACAGAGACCACTACATTCCAGGAGACCTATGCCACGGAATCTGAACGGGAACAGGCACTGGAAACGCTGTACCGCCAGTATGAGGACGTGGACTTCAACTATGGATCGGTAGGAACCGAAGAAGAAACCGGTCGCTACACCCTCTTTGCCACCTGCTTCTCTCGGGGGGACCCGGTGCCCGTCACCGTCACCGGGTATGCCACCTTTGCCTCTACCGCCAGCGACAGCGACCTGTTCTGCGCCCAGTACTTCGCCGGGCGCATGGCCTACTACCGCTACGAATTTGTCCTGACCGCGGTGGTTGGCGGGGTGCTGGGGGCACTGGCCCTGGCTCTGCTGGTCTATGGCGCTGGCTACCGGCGGAACGAGGATGGGACCCTGGCCCTCCCCTGGCTAGACCGGAGGGTTTCTTCCGACCTGCTGGGGGTGGGCATGGCCGTGGTGGCCATCCTATGGTGCCTTCTGGGTGGGTTGGACGTCTCCTCTGCGGCGGAACGCTCCCTGTCCGTTCTGCCCATCGGGCATCTCATCGGCACCGGTGTGGTGGTGGCCCTGCTGGCTATGGGCTGCGTCTCCCTGGTCCGGCGGCACCGGGCGAGGGTCTTGCGAGAAAACCTCACCTTCCGCCGCTACCGAGGAAAGATCCCCCATCCCCGGGACCTGTGGCATCGTTTTTTGCACTTCTTCCTCCAATTTTGGGCGGCAGGCCTGTGTTTTGTGGGGCTGTGTATCCTAGAGTTTATCTGCCTCTACATGTATCAAGCGACGATGGACGGGAGTGCGGTGTTGGTTTGGGGCGGCCTCAAGGTCCTGGAGGGCATCCTGGTGATCTATGTCATCCTGGCCATGAAGGAGATCCGGGCCGGCGGGGACCAGCTGGCCGCCGGCAACCTGGACTACCAGGTGCCCACCAACCGCCTCTACGGCGAGTTCCGGAAACACGGCGAAAACCTCAACAACCTCCGAGGAGGCATCCAGCACGCCGTGGAGGAGCAGATGAAGTCCGAGCGGATGAAGACCGAGCTCATCACCAACGTCTCCCACGACATCAAGACCCCCCTGACCTCCATCGTCAGCTACGTGGACCTTCTGAAGAAGGAGCCCATGCCCACCGACCAGGCCAAGGAGTACCTGGACGTGCTGGACCGCCAGGCCGCCCGGCTGAAAAAGCTCATCGAGGACCTGGTGGAGGCCTCCAAGGCCTCCACGGGGAGCCTGACGGTGAACTTCCAGCCCACGGACGTCAACGTCCTGCTGTCCCAGAGCGCCGGGGAGTACCAGGAGAAGCTGGCTGCCCGGGACCTCACCCTGGTCCTGACCCCGGCGGAGGAGGCCCCCATGATCTCCGCCGACGGGCAGCTGCTGTGGCGGGTGTTTGAAAACCTCTTGAGCAACGCCCTGAAGTACGCCATGCCCGGCACCCGGGTCTACCTCTCCTGCGAGACCACGGACCAGGCGGTGGTCATCGCCTTCCGGAACATCTCAGCCTCCCCCCTGAACATCTCCGCCGAGGAGCTTATGGACCGGTTCGTCCGGGGGGATGCCTCCCGGAACACCGAGGGCAGCGGCTTGGGCCTGGCCATCGCCCGGGATCTCACCCAGCTCCAGCGGGGCACCTTTGCCCTCACCATCGACGGGGACCTGTTCAAGGCCACCCTCACCTTCCCCCGCTGCCAAAAGACCCAGGACCCAGCGGGAAAATAAGGTGGAAAATCCCTTCCCCCTATGGTATGATGATGCCGTGATTCCAGCCATGGAATCACGGCATCCTTGCCTTACACCGCGGAAATCCCCGCGGTTTTTCCCAAAGGAGGAATGAACCTATGAAAAAAGTCGTCGGCGTGGCCTTGCTATTGGTGGTGGCGGTGTTCCTGCTGCCCTTCCTCATCCACCGGGGCATGGAGCAGGAACAGGCGGCGGACCCCGCCGCCCAGGAGGAGATTGCCCTGCCCGACAGCGGCTACACCCTGCGCATCCTGGGCAGCGACGGCCAGGTCACCGAGATGGACATGAACCAGTACCTCTGGGGGGTGGTGGCAGCGGAGATGCCCGCCTCCTTTGAGGAGGAGGCCCTGAAGGCCCAGGCGGTGGCCGCCCGCACCTATGCCCTGAACAAGGGCCCCACGTCCAACCACCCCGACGCGGACCTGTGCACCGACTACAACTGCTGCCAGGCCTGGATCGCCCGGGCGGACGCCCAGAGCAACTGGGGGGACCGTGCCGTGACCTACACCAACAAGATCACCGCCGCCGTGGCGGAGACAGGCAACCAGGTCATCCTCTACGAGGGCCAGCTCATTGACGCGGTCTTCCACTCCTCCTCCGCCTCGGCCACCCAGGACGCGGTGGAGGTGTGGGGCAACAGCGTGCCCTACCTGCAGAGCGTGGACTCCCCCGAGGGGGAGAACGTGCCCAACTACCAGAGCCAGGCCACCCTCTCCTCCCAGGAGTTCCAGGACCTCTTCCTGGAGGCCCGGCCGGAGGCGGACCTGTCCGGGGACCCCTCCACCTGGGTGGGGGACACCCAGTACAACGACGGGGGGAGCGTCCACACCATCACCATCGGCGGGGTCACCGTCACCGGGGCCCAGGCCCGGCAGATCTTCAACCTGCGCTCGGCGGCCTTTTCCGTGTCCTACGCCGACGGCACCTTCACCTTCGACGTCACCGGCTTCGGCCACGGGGTGGGGATGAGCCAGTACGGCGCCGACGCCATGGCCGTGGCCGGCAGCACCTACACCGAGATTCTCCAGCACTACTACACCGGGGTCACCGTGGAGGAGTGCCCGGAGGAATTCCTGCCCCAGTGAGGGGGAGTACCATACCAGGGCCGGGGGAAGCCATGGCGGCTGCCCGCCGGCCCTGCCTTAGGAGGAGATGATTGCCATGCCAGCTCCCATTTTGATCGTGGAGGATGACACCGATATCAACAACATGATGGCCGAGGCCCTCACCAAGGCGGGCTATGCCTGCACCCAGGCCTTTTCCGGGACGGAGGGGCTGCTGTACCTGGACCAGGGCCCCTATGCCCTGGTGATCCTGGACCTGATGCTCCCCGGGCTGGAGGGGGAGGCGCTGCTGCCCCAGATCAAGGCCAAGACGGGGACGCCGGTGCTGGTGGTCTCCGCCAAGGACAGCCTGGACAGCAAGGTGGGCCTGCTCACCGCTGGGGCGGAGGACTACCTCACCAAACCCTTTGCCATCCAGGAACTGGTGGCCCGGGCGGGGGTGCAGATCCGCCGGTTTGCCCAGACGGCAGGGGCGCCGCCGGCTGCCCTCCACTACAAAGACCTGACCCTCACCCCGGAGACCTTTTCCGTCACCTGCCAGGGCCAGCCGGTGGAGCTGACCCGGCAGGAGTTTCGGATCTTGGAGCTCCTCCTCTCCCACCCGGGGCGGGTGTTCTCCAAGCAGGCCATCTACGACTACGCCTGGGAGGAGATGTACCTGGGGGAGGATAAGACCATCAACGTCCACATCAGCAACATCCGCAAAAAGCTCCGAGGGGTCTCCGACCGGGAGTACATTGAGACGGTGTGGGGCATCGGGTTCCGCCTGGCCCCGTGAATCTTTACCCTTTCTTTAACTTTGCTTTGCGATGGATTATCCTTTCTGCCCTATCCTGTCCTAGGAAAGCAAAGGAGGAACCCCTATGGAATATCTGCTCACCACCCACCATCTGACCAAGACCTACGGCCGCCACAAGGCGGTGGACGGGGTCAGTCTCCACCTCCGGCAGGGGGACATCTACGGCCTCATCGGCCGCAACGGCGCCGGAAAGACCACCCTGTTAAAACTCCTCAGCGGCCTGGCTGCCCCCACCGCCGGGGACTTCACCCTCTTCGGGGCCACCGGCCGCCACGCCCGGGCCTACCTCTCCCGGGTGGGCACGCTGATTGAGGCTCCGGGGATCTACCCCAACCTCTCCGCGGCGGAAAACCTGAAGCTCAAGTGCCTGGCCCTGGGGGTGCGCCGGCGGAACGCCGTGTCCGACCTGCTGGACACCGTGGGCCTGGGCAGCACCGGGCGCAAGCCGGTGCGCCACTTCTCCCTGGGGATGAAGCAGCGCCTGGGCATCGCCCTGGCCCTAGTGGGGGACCCGGACCTGCTGATCCTGGACGAGCCCATCAACGGCCTGGACCCCCAGGGCATCGCCGAGGTGCGGGAGACCCTCTACCACCTGAACCGGGACCGGAACATCACCCTCATCCTGGCCAGCCATATCTTGGAGGAGCTGGCCAAGATTGCCACCCACTACGGCATCCTCCACGACGGGGCCCTGCTCCAGGAGCTCACCCGGCAGGAGCTGCTGGAAAAGTGCGGCGAGCGCATCGAGCTCCAGACCAGCGACACCCGCCGGGCCTGCACCGTGCTGGAGGGCTTGGGCATCACCCAGTACAAAGTGGTGGACCGGGACACCATCTGCATCTATGAGCGCCTCCACGACGGCGGGGCCATCACCATGGCCCTGGCCCAGGCGGGGGTGCAGACCACCGGCATCACCGTGCAGAATGAAGCCCTGGAGGACTACTACCTGAACCTGACGGGAGGTGGCCGCCATGCTTAACCTGCTGCGTATGGATCTGCACCGGATGGGCCGGTCGGCCTCCACCTGGGTCATTCTGGCCTGCACGGTGCTGGTGGCCCTCTTCTGCGTGGCCATGACCGATGGGGACATCCAGGACATGGCCGACGACCCCCAGTACCTGGCCCAGGTCCAGGGGGAGGGGGCCGGCACCCAAAACCGCTCCGTGGGCATCTACGTGGAGGCCGACGCCAACTGGGTGGACGGCCCCATCGAGGCCGGGGACATCGTCAGCGCCGAGTTCCACAGCGGGATGCTGGCCCTGCTGTGCGTCATTTTTACCGCCATGTTCGTCTATGCCGAGCAGAAGAACGGCTATGTGAAGAACCTGGCCGGCCAGTTCCCCCACCGGGGGCTGCTGGTGCTGTCCAAACTCCTGGCGGTGGCCCTGCAGGTGCTGGTGATGGCGGCGGTGTTTGCCCTGGTCACCCTTCTGGCCGGCCGGGGGTTCTGGGGGGACCGGTTCTACCTGGACTCCCTCCCTGCCCTGGGGAAGCTGCTGGGGGTGCAGTACCTGCTCCACCTGGGGCTGTGCGCCCTGGTGCTGCTGCTTACGGTGGTGCTCCGGGGCTCGGCCCTGCCCATGGTGGTGGGGATCCTGGCCTGCTGCGGGGTGCTGATGCCGGTGTACGGCCTGGTGAACCAGTGGGCCGCCGCCCTCCGCCCCGGCACGGATTTTGACATCAGCCGGTACATGCTGGACGGGAACCTCACCGCCGTCACCGTGGGCACGGCCCCGGCAGACCTGCTCCGAGCGGGGGTGGTGGGTGCCGTCTTTGTGGTGGTGTGTACCGCCCTGGCCATGGTGGTCATGGAAAAACGGGACATTCGATGAGACAAAGGAGGGTTTTGCCATGGTGCTCTGGGCTGTGGCGGCCACGGTGGTGGCCGCCTGTTCCCTGCTGATCCTGATCCTCTACCGGCGACAGGTCAAAAAGACCTGTCGCCAGTTGGCCTTTCTCCGGGAACACACCACCAACCTCCGCCTCACCGGCGGCCTGCCCTTTTCCGAGTGGGAGGAACTGGTGGACGGGGTCAACGCCATCCTCGACCAGGCCCGGGAGGGGCGGCGGACCGCCCAGCGGGAGGAGGCCGCCCTCAAGGAGGCCATCACCCACCTCTCCCATGACATTCGGACCCCTCTCACCTCCCTGGACGGGTACTTCCAGCTGCTGCTCCAGAGCCCGTCGGCGGAGGAACAGCAGCGGTACAGCGCCGTGATCCAGAGCCGGATTGCCAGCCTCCGGGACATGTTGGAGGAGCTCTTCACTTACGCCCGGCTCCAGGACAAGGAGGCCCCCCTGGCCCTGGAACCGGTGGACTTTGCCGCCTGCGTGTACGACACGGTGTTTGCCTTCTACGAGGACTTCCAGGCCAAGGGCCTCACCCCCCAGGCCGACTTCTGTGACGGCCACTTGTGGGTGCAGGGCAACGGGGAGGCCCTGCGCCGCACCGTTCAAAACCTGGTGAAAAACGCCCTGGAACACGGGGGGCGGGAGATTGCCTTCGCCCTCTTCCAAAGGGACGGCACCGTCGGCTTCCGGTGTGCCAACCAGGTGGACCGCCCGGAGGAGATCGACGTGCACCAGGTGTTCCGCCGGTTTTACAAGGCCGACGCCGCCCGGACCCACACCTCCACCGGCCTGGGGCTGGCCATCGCCCAGGGCCTTACGGAGCGGATGGGGGGCACCATCGGGGCGGCGCTGGAGGGGAACACCTTTTCCGTCACCGTGGCCTTTCCCCTGGCAGGCCCGCCGGAGGGGGAGGCAGAGTAAGGCACCCGGCGGCACGGGGAGAAAGCGGGCGGCGTTTGCGGGGAAGGTTTTGTCGAAAGAGGGTTGCATCCTCCGGTGGGAGGGTGTACCATGGCAGGGTATCTCCCGCCGGGACATCGGCGGCTGAACTTGGGAGGCACTGCTATGATTCGCGTCTTACTCTGGGACATTGACAACACCTTGCTGGACTTTCCCGCCGCGGAGCGCCTGGCGCTGCAGGCGGCGTTCCGGGACTTTGCCCTGGGCCCCTGCCCCGAGGATCGGGTGGCCCGGTACGCCGCCTTAAATGCGGGGTACTGGCGGCAGCTGGAGCGGGGAGAGATCACCAAGGCGGAACTGCTCACCCAGCGGTTCCAGGTGTTTTTCCAGCAGGAGGGCCTCCCCTGCCCAGACCCGGCGGCCTTTAACCGCACCTATCAGGACTATTTGGGGGAGACGGTGGTCTTTCTGGACCACAGTGACCAGCTGCTGCGGGATTTGCACCCCCAGGTGAAGCAGTATGCCGTCACCAACGGCTCCCAGCGGGTACAGGAAAAGAAACTGGCCCGGTCCGGCCTGGGGGCGTGGCTGGACGGGGTGTTTATCTCGGAGACCCTGGGGGCGGAAAAGCCCAGCCTGGACTTTTTCCAGCCGGTGCTCCAGGCCATTGGCCCCTGGGCGCGGGAGGAGATCCTCCTCATTGGGGACTCCCTCACCAGCGACATGGCCGGGGGAAACCGGGCCGGCATCCCCTGCTGCTGGTACAACCCCCAGGGGCAGCCCCTCCCAGGGGACCTGGATATCCAGTATGACATTCGAAACCTCAATGAGGTGCGGGAGATTGTGGCGGGGAACCGGTAAACTTCCCCTATGTAGACCAACCGGGAAAGCGCTGGGCGCTTTCCCGGTTGTTGTGTTTGAGGTTCTGTTATGGTAAAGGGAAGGTCTGGTCGCCAATCTGCACGGCGGTGACTTGGGCGGGGTCGATGGGGGTGTGGAATGTATAATGAAAACTGGCCCAGGTATCTTCCAAGGTCGAACCAGAGTAAATCTCTCCACTGGGATTATCAACCGGTACAGTCGTTCCATCCTGGAACACCAGAGACAGCGTCAGTGTATCCGTATCCAGATACAAATGGGAAGTATAAAGGTTCAGGGAGATGGGGGACAGAGAAAGTCCCTTGAGAATTCCCGGCTGTTGCCCTTCCACGATAAGCGTCTGGTTTAGGTCAAAAGTCCTGGTTCGGTTGCTTTTTTGTAAGGGCCATTCTAAAACGATGGTATCCTCAGCCAGTGGGACGTGGATTCCGTCTGCGGTGTCATATCCAAAGTCTACAAAAATCAAACGGACGGGGTCATCGGTGATTGGTTCGCTCAGCGTTTCGGAGACGGCTAACCCTACCCAGTGGTGGGGCCCCTGTTCCAGAATTTCGTGGTAACCGGAGCCGGCGCTTTGCTCTGGTAGTCGCAACCGTGGCATCACCAACCCACAGGTGAGGTCTGCGTCCGCCGGAATGGTGATTTCCTCAGGGACGGTCACTTCATAGATGGCGTAGATGCAGGAGTCATCCGCAATGGTCTGCTTTACGGTGATGGTGATGCCATCCTTTTGATAGACCGCTTCTGGGGTGTCGATGGCGTCGGCGACCAGGGTTTGGTTGCTCTCGTTTACCTGGAACAGGTCAGCCAATTTTTCGTGGAGGCCAAAGTTTACCGCCAGCGCGGTCCCAGACACCGCCAAGCACACCAGCACGGCGGCCAAGGCCAGGGGGAAGCGCCGCAGGCCCCGCCGCTTTGGCCGGGCGCTGCGCCGGCGCTGGAGGTCGGCCCAGCCCGCCTCGGGGTCCAGGGGGGCGGCGCCGGTCTGCTGGTCCAGCTGGTCCAGCAGGGCCTGGAGGCGGGCTTCGTCTGGGTTCTCCTGGGCCAGCAGGGTTTCCAGGGCCTGGATCAGGGCCTCCTCACTGCCCGCGGGGGGAATGGGGTGGATCGTTTTCATGGGGATACCCTCCTTCCGGTAAGGTGAGATAGTGTTTGCACCGCTGCCTGGCCCGGTAGAGCCAGGTGCCGCAGGTGGCCGGGGGGACCCCCAGCCGCCGGCCCATCTCCTGGTAGGTGAGCCCCTCCTCATAGGCCATGGTCAAAAGGGCCTTGTCCCGGTCCGACAGCTGCCGGGGGAGGAGGGCCTCCAGGGGGGGCGCTGGGTCCGGGGCAGGGAGCCAGTCCAGGGCCTCTGCCCCGGCGTCCCGGCGGGCGCGGACCGCCCGGTGAGACAGGGCGTGGCTGATCTTATGCTGTAGGGTTTTCCGCAGCCAGCCGCCGGGGTTGGGGTGTCCTTTCACCCGGTTGGGGTGGTCCAGCAGGGTGAGAAAGACCTCCTGGGTCAGGTCATAGGCCAGCTCCGGGTCCTGGAGCCGGTACTTTGCCACCCGGTACAGGTCCGGGGCGTGTTGGACATACAGCTGGTGGACCCAGTCCTCGGAATCTCTGGGCATAGGGATCACCTCCTTGTGGGGTTTGTCCGGGTACCCGTTCACCTTCTCTATCCCCTCAGGGCGGGGATTTCTTTCACTGGGCTGGAAAAAAGTTTGGAGGGTGCAAAAAAACCCCCGGCCCGCCGCAGGACAAACGCTGCG
>OLNN01003366.1_pt1 | contig 10171 bp, 12 predicted proteins | sample 1672141 | NCBI WGS metagenome assembly OLNN01 (sample SAMEA3136652, study PRJEB25190) | human gut metagenome | biome: human gut; feature: human-associated habitat; material: faeces | place: Austria | collected 2013 | reverse complement strand
TGGTGGACGATAACGGATTTGAACCGCTGACCCTCCGCACGTCAAGCGGATGCTCTAGCCAGCTGAGCTAATCGTCCGGGCCACAAGGATGATTATACCGCTCTGGCAGCGGGAAGTCAAGGTTTTTTTGCCTTTTTAGCAAGTTCCTGCGGGAAAACCCTGAAATGGCAGTGTCAACTGGGCTCCATTGAGGGCTGCGTACACCAACTGATCGCCCTGATAGGACAGCTTTAGGGAGAAAAAGGGCGCTTCCGCGGCCAGCAGGGCCAGAAAGATCTGATCGCCCTCCCAAAGGGGCAGCTGGGGAATCCGGTCCAGGTCCACCCACTCCAGATCGCCCTCGTCGCAGGCAGTCATCTCGCCCTCAAAGGCGTCCGCCGTAAACAGGTGCATGTATTCAGTAGGCCACTGGTCCGAAACGAAGGTCACCAGGCCACGGTAGCGGTACCGGGTCAGGGTCAGACCGGTCTCCTCTTTGGCCTCCCGCAGCAGGCACTCCTCGGGACTCTCCTTGTCCTCGAACTTGCCGCCGATCCCAATCCACTTGTCGTGGTTCAGATCGTTTTCCTTCTTCACCCGGTGCAGCATCAGGTACCGGTTGTCCCGCTGGACATAGCAAAGGGTTGTATTGATCACAGTCCCACTCCTCTCCCGTCTATCATAATCCATCCTCACCGGAAGCGCAAGGCGCCCGGAAACACTTTTTTCCGCCCTCCGGCATAGGATGGGCCATCCACTTTACATAACAGGAGGCGTCCCACATGGCCTTTCTCTATCTGTCCCCTTCCACCCAGGAATTCAACCCCTACATCAACACCGGCAACGAAGAGTACTACATGAACCTGATCGCGGACGAGTTGGAGCCCTTCCTCCGGGCCAGCGGCATCTCCTTCACCCGCAACGCCCCGGACATGACCGCCGCCAGCTCCATCGAGGCCTCCAACTCGGGCCAGTACGATCTCCACCTGGCCCTCCACTCCAACGCCGCGCCCGGCGACCTGGCGGGCACGCTGACCGGCATCGACATCTACTACTCCCCCAGCTCCTACGAAAGCCGGCGGGCCGCAGAGCTGATCCAGGCCCAGCTGAAGGAGATCTACCCCAATCCGGAGCTGGTCAATATCCTGCCCACCACCACCATCGGCGAGGTCAGCAAGGTCCGGGCGCCGGGCGTGCTGGCGGAGCTGGGCTACCACGACAACCTGTCCGACGCGGAGTGGATTCAGAGCCACCTGTACGAGATCGCCCGCAGTCTGGCCAAGGCCCTGACCCAATACTTCTACCTGCCCTTCCTGGAGCCTCAGCCGCCTCAGACCGGCATTGTGGATCTGACCTGGGGCCACCTGAACATCCGGGCCGCGCCCTCTGTCGACGCGCCCATCGTGGCCCAGTGCTACGACGGCGCCCGGCTGACCATCTGGAATCAGTATGAAAACTGGTTTGTAGTGGAGTGGAACGGGATCGGCGGCTACGCCTTCCAGGACTACATCACCCGGGAGCAGCCCTGACCGCTCTTAAACTGTACACTTTTCGTCTATTTTGTTCCCCTGTATTTTATCTCGATTTTGCTCCGTTTTTTAAAGTATCGTTTTTATTCTGCGTCTAAAAATACCGTTTTTCGTTTTTGTGCATTTCGACCGTTCATTTTCCGTATGAAACATTGACTTTTGAATCGTATTCCTCTACAATAGGGATAACACAAACCCTGTAAGCGTTTGATCGGATGGACGGAGGAATACCATGGGATTTCAAACAGTAGGCCTGATCGGCTGCGGCAACATGGGCAGCGCCCTGGCCGCGGCGATGGAGCAGCAAGGCCGCAGCATCTACTTATCCAACCGGACCGCCGCCAAAGCGGAGGCCCTGGCCCAGCGCATCGGCGGGTCGGTGCGCACCAACCAGGAGATCGCCAGCAGCTGTGATCTGATTTTCCTGGGCGTCAAGCCACAGATGATGCCAGAGGTGCTGGCGGAGATTGCCGCCACCCTGGCCGGCCGTACGGACCCCTTCGTGCTGGTGACCATGGCCGCCGGGCTGACCATGGAGACCGTACAGCAGCTGGCCGGCGGGCCCTGCCCGGTCATCCGCATCATGCCAAACACACCGGTCTCCATCGGCAAGGGCATGATCCTCTACTGCGCCACCGGAGTCGCTCCGGATGCGCTTGCGGAATTCTGCGGCCTGCTGGCCGGCGCGGGCCGGCTGGACGCCCTGCCGGAAGCTCTCATCGACGCGGGCAGCGCCATCTCCGGCTGCGGTCCCGCCTTCGTCTACCTCTTTCTGGAGGCTCTGGCGGACGGCGGCGTGGCCTGCGGACTGCCCCGGGCCAAGGCACAGGAGTACGCCGCTCAGACCCTGGCGGGCGCGGCTGAGCTGGTCCTGCAAAGCGGCCAGCATCCCGGCGCCCTGAAGGACGCGGTGTGCAGCCCTGCGGGAACCACCATTCAGGGCGTCCGCGCTCTGGAGCGGGCCGGACTGCGCTCCGCCGCCATGGAGGCGGTCATCGCCGCCTACGAGAAAACCCGGGCGCTGGCGGAAAAGGGGTGAGCGGTATGAGAATCGTTGTCAAAGTGGGAACCTCTACCCTGGCCCATCCCACCGGCCACCTGAACATCCGCCACGTGGAGCACCTGTGCAAGGTGCTCAGCGACCTGAAAAACGCCGGGCACCAGATCATTCTGGTCTCCTCCGGCGCCATCGGCATGGGTGTGGGAAAACTCCAGCTGTCCCAGCGCCCGTCGGACATGCCCACCAAGCAGGCCGCCGCCGCCGTGGGCCAGTGCGAGCTGATGTACACCTATGACAAGCTGTTCGGCGAGTACAACCACACGGTGGCCCAGATCCTGCTGACCGGCGACGACATTCTGGACCCTCAGCGGAAGGACAACTTCCAGAACACCCTGTACCGGCTGCTGGAGCTGGACGCCCTGCCCATCATCAACGAGAACGACACCGTGGCCACCAAGGAGATCGCCGTGGGCGACAACGACACCCTGGGCGCCATTGTGGCCAGCTGCGCCCACGCGGACCTGCTGGTGCTGCTGTCCGACATCAACGGGCTGTACACGGCGGATCCCAGGAGCGATCCCAACGCCACCCTGATCGAGCGGGTGGAGGCGCTGACGCCGGAGATCTACGCCCTGGCCGGCGAGAAGGGGTCTGATCTGGCCACCGGCGGCATGGTGACCAAGCTCCACGCCGCCGAGATCGCCACGGAAGCCGGAGTGGAGATGGTGATCTACAACGGCTGCTACCCCGAGTGCCTGTACGATATTGTGGAGGGAAAGCCTGTGGGCACCCGTTTCTGCGTGAAAGGAGAGAACGTATGATGACAACCGCTGCCATTCTGGTTCAGGCCAAGGAGGCTCAGCGCGTGCTGAGCCTCGCGGACACCGCCGCCAAAAACGCCGCTCTGGAGGCCATGGCTCAGGCCCTCACCGCCGGTACGCCGGAGATTCTGGCCGCCAACGCCCTGGATCTGGCGGAGTCCGAGGGAAATATCTCCCCGGTGATGATGGACCGGCTGCTGCTGACCGAGGAGCGGATCCAGGGAATGGCCGAGGGCGTGCTGGCCCTGATCCAGCTGCCCGACCCGGTGGGACAGGTGCGCAAGCGGACCGTCCACCCCAACGGCATGGTCATCGAGCAGACCGCCGTCCCCATGGGCGTGGTGGCCATCATCTACGAGAGCCGGCCCAACGTCACCAGCGACGCGGCGGCCCTCTGCCTGAAGAGCGGCAATGTCTGCGTGCTCCGCAGCGGTAAAAACGCCTGGCGCAGTGCCAGCGCCATCGTCCAGGCCCTGCGGGCCGGGCTGCGCAGCGCCGGACTGCCCGAGACCTGCGTCAACCTCATCGAGGACACCACCCACGCCAGCGCCAACGAGCTGATGACCGCCGTGGGCTACATCGACCTGCTGATTCCCCGGGGCGGCGCGGGCCTGATCCGCTCCTGCACTCAGAACGCCAAGGTGCCCTGTATCCAGACCGGCACCGGCATCTGTCATATCTACGTGGACGCCTCCGCTGACCTGGACCGGGCCCTGGACATCATCGAGAACGCCAAGGCCAGCCGGCCCAGCGTCTGCAACGCCGAGGAGGTCTGTCTGGTCCACCGGGACGTGGCGGCGGACTTCCTGCCCCGTCTGGCGGAGCGTCTGGGCAAGGCCCGGAGCGACGCCGGTCAGACGCCGGTGGAGCTGCGGCTGGACCCCGCCGCGGCCCAGTATATCCCGGGCACTCCGGCGGGACCGGAGGACTTTGACACCGAGTTCCTGGACTACATTCTGGCGGTCAAGGTGGTGGACAGCGTCCAGGACGCCATCGCCCACATCGCCGCCCACTCCACCGGTCACAGCGACGCCATCCTGACCCGGGATGAGGCCGCCGCCAGGATGTTCACCGCCTGTGTGGACTCCGCCGCAGTCTATGTCAACGCATCCACCCGCTTCACCGACGGCGGTGAGTTCGGACTGGGCTGTGAGATGGGCATCTCCACCCAGAAACTCCACGCACGGGGCCCCATGGGGCTGGAAGAGCTGTGCACCACCAAATATATCATCCACGGAAACGGCGACATCCGCTGATTCCTCCTGAAAAAACGGCACCCCGACCGCGTCACTGCGCCATCGGGGTGCCACTTTATGATTCATAAGGGCCTCGCCGGAGTTCCGGCGTCTCGGATGCCGGAATCCAATTTCCGAGCGGGACTCAGACCGGCTTACCCGCCAGCACTTCCAGATAGTCCCGGTAGTTCTCTTTGAGCAGCTCCGGCGTATCCAGCCCGTAGGGACACTTGGAGGCACACTGCCGGCATCCGGTGCACTGTTCGATCTGCTTCATCCGGGCCTGACCGGCCTCGTTGAGCCAGCCCGCACTGGGACTGCGCCGCAGCAGCAGGCTCATGCGGGCGCAGTTGTTGATCTCGATCCCGGCGGGACAGGGCATACAGTAGCCGCAGCCCCGGCAAAAGCTGCCGGAGAGCAGTTTCCGGTCCTGCTCGATCAGCTGAGAGATCTCCTCATTCATCTCCGGGGTGTTGTCCATGTAGGACAGGAACTCCTCCAACTCCGTCTCCCGCTGGACGCCCCAGATGGGCAGCACGTTGTCAAACTGGCCCATCCACGCGCAGGCCGCGGCGCTGTTGGTGATCAGGCCGCCGGACAGCCCCTTCATGGCGATAAAGCCCACGTTGTGCTCCTTGGCCAACCGGACCAGGGCGATGTCCTCCTCCGAGGCCAGGTAGCTGAAGGGGAACTGAATGGTCTCGTACAGGCCGCTCTCAATGGCCTCACGGGCCACGTGGAGCCGGTGATTGGTCAGGCCGATGTGGCGGATTTTGCCGGCCGCCTTGGCCTCCAGCATCACCTCATACAGGCCCGTGCCGTCCCCGGGCTTGGGACAGAAGGACGGGTTGTGGAACTGGTACAGGTCGATGTACCCCAGGTGGGAGAGACTGGTCTCCAGGTCCTGTTTCAGCATCTCCACGCTCTTGGCCTCGCTCTTGGTGGCGATGTAGACCTGGTCCCGCATGGCGCCAAAGGCCCCGGAGAGCTTTTCCTCACTGTCCGTGTACATTCTGGCCGTGTCGAAAAAGCGGATTCCGCCCTCATAGGCCCGGTGCAGCAGGGCCACCGCCGCCTCCTTGGAAATACGCTGGATGGGCAGCGCGCCGAACCCGTTCTGGGGAACCGTAATCCCCGTGGAACCCAAAGTAACTTGCAGCATGTATTCCGCCTCCTTCTTTCACAATGGCTGGTAACAGAAAACGTCCCGAACTCTGACGAATTCGGGACGCTTCGATGGCGGAGAAGAAGGGATTCGAACCCTTGTTACGCTATCAACGTAAACACGATTTCCAATCGTGCGCCTTCGTCCACTCAGCCACTTCTCCACGGGGCATGCTGTGCCGAAACTTCATTTCCGAAGGCGGATTGCCTGTGCAACGCTGATTATTATACCACAATTTCCAAATTCGTCAAGAGCCTTTTTTCATTTTTTCGATTTATTTTTTGTAGCTGAGCACCTCGTGGTGGATCTCGCTCTTTTTCACCCGGACGCCGGGGAATGCCTTGGCGATCTGGTAGCCCAGCACGGTCATGGACGGGTCCTCGGTGGGATAGTGACCGGCGTCGATCAGGTTCACCTTCAGCATCTTCGCGTCCAGGAAGTGGTCGTACTTCAGGTCCCCGGTGACGAAGGTGTCGCATCCGGCCTGGACCACCTGCTCCAGCATACTGCCGCAGGAACCGCCGCCTACGGCGACCTTGTAGACCTTCCGGCCACCGCTGACGTAGCGCAGCCCGTTGGGCTCCAGACTGCCCTTCAAAAGCTCTAAGTAATCGCTCAGCTCCATGGGCAGCTTGAGGGTGCCGATCCGGCCGATGCCGTAGGGCAGGCCGTTGGCGTCAGTGCCCTCGGGCTCCAGCACCTGGAGCTTCTCCAGACCGCACAGCTTGGCCAGCACGTAGTTGACCCCCACCGGCGCGCTGTCCCAGTTGGTGTGGCAGCAGATGGCGGCGATGCCGCTCTCGGCCAGGGCGAGGATCCGCTGGCCCACCAGGTCGGTGGAACCGTCGGTGACCTGCTTTGCCGGGTTGAAGAGCAGCGGGTGGTGGGAGACGATCAGCTCCGCGCCCATCTGCCGGGCCTCATAGATGACCTCCGGCGTGATGTCCAGGGTCATCAGCACCCGGCTCACCGGATGCTTCCAGTGCCCTACCAGCATCCCGGAGTTGTCCCAGGACTGCTGGATGGAAAAGGGCGCCAGCTGATCGATAAAGCGATAAATTTCCTGTACGGTAGTCATGTTGGCCACACTCCTCTCTCTAAACTGTCGTGCCAGGCGGACAATTCCGCCAGCGCGGCCCACAAATAGGCCAGCCGCATCCGGTCAGGCTCTCCTGCCGCCCGTTCCAGACCGGCTTTCTGGCGCTCCAAACGCCTGCGCAGGTAGGCCAGGTAGCCCAGCCGGTCATCCTCCCGGCACCATCGGGCAGGCATTCCCGCCTCCTGGGCGCCCGGTGTCAGGACCGCGGACTCCACTCCGCCGCGGACGTCCAGCAGCGTGTACCAGTGGCCCTCTTCCCAGAGCACCCGCTCCCGCCGGATCACGTAGCCGTGGCCGGCCAGCCAGCGCCGCAGCTCGTCCTGGGACTTCATGGGCTGCAAAATCAGCGCCGTATTCTCCCGGGTCCAGGGCGCCGTAGCCAGGATGGAGGCCATCATATTGCCGCCCATGCCGCAGATGGTGACCGCATCGGCCTCCTCCGGTCTCACCGCCGCCAGTCCGTCGCACAGCCGCAGGGCGATCTGCCCGCCGTAGCCGTAGCGCTCCACATTTCTGCGGGCCCGCTCCAGGGGACCCGGGCGGATGTCGGTGGCCACCGCGCTGCGCACTCTGCCCTGCTGCATCAGCCAGATGGGCAGGGTCGCGTGATCGGTTCCCACGTCGCACAGCCGGGCCTGATGCGGCACCCACGCCGCGGCAGCGTGCAGGCGCAGGGATAAGGTTACGTTTCTCATATCCGTTTCCGTTCCAGATAGCGGAAGAACGGCCGGGACGGCCGCTCTTCTCGCCTGTTGTTTAGGATTCCGACGCCGTCAGCTCACGCTCTGCGTTGAGCTCGTCCAGCATGGTCTCGCAGTCCAGGCCGTGGACCATGCAGGCCTCCTCCAGGGTCTCGTTGAGGGAGGACGGGCAGTAGACACAGTGCATCCCGCAGTGCTGCAGGACGGCAGCGGCCTGGGGCATGGCCGACAGCAGGTCGGCAATAATAATATCCTTCGTAATTTCGGGCATTTCGCAAATACCTCCTGATTCATAATGTTATCGTTGCTATTATAACCACTTTTCCCGCACATTTCAACAAAAAGGCGGCCTGGGCGCGAAAAAAAGAGGAAGTGCGGAACACACTTCCTCTCTCGTGTCGTGATGGTGACGGAACACGGCTGGTTAATTCGCCGCGCATTTCCTGAAACAAAGCGTTATTCGCCGCGCATCTGAGCAAAACAGCTGCTGCAATAGACGGGGCGGTCGCTCTTGGGCTCGAAGGGAACCCGTGCCTCGCCGCCGCAGTTGGCGCAGGTGGCGGTGAAGAACTGTCTGGGACCGCGGGCCGCATTCTTGCGGGCGTCACGGCAGGGCTTACAGCGCTGCGGCTCGTTCTGGAAGCCGTGCTCTGCGTAGAATTCCTGTTCACCGGCGGTGAAAACGAACTCGTTGCCACACTCTTTGCATACAAGCGTCTTGTCTTCGAACATGTTAGAAAACCCTCTCTTTTTTGAGTATACTTTGGTCCCGCGGGACTATATTGCGTTCAGCGCAGGCTGAAATCGCCGGGAAGGATAGATGGCGGCAAAGGCGGGGCAGTCTACCGCTGCTGGGAGAACTTGCGCCGGATGCGCTGGACAGCGTTATCCACCGACTTCGGTGAACGGTTCACCTGATCGGAGATCTCCAGGTAGGACAGGCCGTTGAGGTACAGATCAAGCACCTTTGCCTCGAAACCAGACAGCTTACTGTAGAACTGATCCAGCTGTTCGCTGTAAATCTCCCGGTCGATGTAGAGCGTCTCAGGATCGCTTACCGCCAACTGATCATTTCTGTCAAAAAGAAGGGTCTCGAATGGGACGGAATCGTTAAGAGGAATGTGATGCTTCCCTGCCGCAGCTTTGATGGCAGAGATCATGCTGTTTTTCACGCAGGTCTGGGCAAAGGTCCGGAAGGAGGCGCCGCGGTCCGGGACATAGTCCCGCACGGCCTTCCACAGGCCCAGCATGCCCTCCTGAATCAGATCCTCACTGTCGCCGCCCATCAGGAACAGGGGCCGGGAGAGGGCCCGAACCATCCGGGTATAGCGGCCAATGAGGACCTCCTCGGCCCGCCGGTCGCCCGAGGCGGCCAGAGCGCAGAGGGCCTCATCCCCTTGCGTGTGATATGTGGTTTGAGAAACAGTCATTCCGATCTCCTATTTATAATTAAGTATAACAGGTCCAAAACAGTTGGTCAAGCGGAACCGGCCGTCAAAATCCGCTTATTCCCCTGTCAATGCACCCAAATACCCGCTTTCCCGCCTCAGTACAGGGTTTCCTGTCCGCCGGGCAGCGGAAGGCCCAGGTGTTCGTAGGCCTTTGGGGTGGCGCAGCGGCCCCGTGGCGTCCGGGTCAGGAAGCCCTGCTGCATCAGGTAGGGCTCGTACATGTCCTCCAGGGTCACCGTGTCCTCGTTGATGGTGGCGGCCAGGGTGTCCAGTCCCACCGGCCCGCCGCCGTAGAGCTCCACAATGGCCCGGAGCATCCGCCGGTCCACGGCGTCCAGCCCCAGCTGGTCCACCTCCAGGTCGGTGAGGGCCCGGTCGGCCACCGCCCGGGTGATGACGCCGCCGGAGCGGACCTGTGCAAAATCCCGGACCCGCCGGAGCATCCGGTTGGCGATGCGCGGAGTGCCCCGGCTGCGGCAGGCGATCTCCATGGCGCCGTCGGCCTCGATGGGCACCTCTAAAATCTCGGCGCTGCGGGCCACGATCAGCGCCAGCTCCTCCGGGGTGTACAGCTCCAGCCGCAGGCTCACACCGAACCGGTCCCGCAGTGGCGCCGACAGACTGCCCGCCCGGGTAGTGGCGCCGATGAGGGTGAACCGGGGCAGGTCCAGCCGGATGGAGTTGGCGCTGGGACCCTTGCCGATGATGATGTCGATGGCGTAGTCCTCCATGGCCGGGTAGAGGATCTCCTCCACGGCGCGGTTCATCCGGTGGATCTCGTCGATAAAGAGGATGTCATTCTCCTGGAGGTTGGTCAGCAGGGCCGCCAGATCCCCGGGCCGCTCAATGGCGGGGCCGGAGGTGGTGCGGATGCTGACGTTCATCTCATTGGCGATGATCCGGGACAGAGTAGTCTTGCCCAGTCCCGGCGGCCCGTGGAGCAGCACGTGGTCCAGCGGCTCCTGGCGCATTTTGGCCGCCTGGATAAACACCGCCAGATTGCCCTTGGCCTTCTCCTGGCCGATGTATTCCCTCAGTCGGGTGGGCCGGAGAGAGTATTCGTTTGCGTCCTCCCAGGTCTGCTGGGCCCGGACCAGGGAGTCCGGCCCCGACGGACGGGGCGGTTCTGCGTAATCAATGGACATAACTGCCCTCCTGCAACGATATTACTGCATCCGATTTTTCAGGGCG
>OLNN01003365.1_pt1 | contig 10171 bp, 12 predicted proteins | sample 1672141 | NCBI WGS metagenome assembly OLNN01 (sample SAMEA3136652, study PRJEB25190) | human gut metagenome | biome: human gut; feature: human-associated habitat; material: faeces | place: Austria | collected 2013 | reverse complement strand
GGCAGCACTTTTTGCTGTCGCCCCTTGATTGCCTGTCTGCAAAGGCGGGCGGGGCCGCGGGCGGCGGCGCGTATGCGCCGTTCATCTTGACCGCCCGCTGGCTCGGCTGGCTTTGCTAATTACTGGCGTGCATTTTGTTCACGCTTTAATCGCGCTTTTGCTTCCTCAACACTTTCTCCCTCTTTCGTCAGATAGCGGTCAACAAAAGCGTCCTCGATTTTGGTATAGCCGCCGATAACCGTATCTTCAACTTTTTGATAGGCATCAACAACTTTCTTTGCTATTTTCTCATTTGTTTCTACAAGTTTTGATTTTGCCATATATCAGGTTCCTTTCCTTTTGATGTTTTAATCATTGACAAGCCCAGTATCAGTACAAACAAGCATACGGCAGCTCCCGTGACAGCGTTCATAAAATGAACGTTTCCGGCGCTCATGGAACCGAAAGAAACCAGCATAGAGCGTTGTAATGTAAGTATGGAAGCAGCTACTTCTGCATATCCGATATTCCGTATTACCCTTAATAGCGGGGATGGATTTTTGTGTTGCTTTACTGCCTTTACTATTGCCATTGTAATTTTGTAAAAGGTGTAAGCGGCAATCGTTATCATCATGATTTCTCCATACTGTGTAGCAATATTCTGTGACAGGCTAAGATAATTGACTGTTGCAAGCACAACTCCCAATACGAGCAATAGTAAGCCGGATAGCTTCATCACAAACAATTCTGTATCGTTATCTGGTGATTTTTGATGATTTCGCTCACACAATACCGCAGAAAACCGCACTGTAGCTAAAATACCATAAAAAGCGCACATGGCAATAAACCAGAGGGAAAGGCTCAAAATGCCGAGCACAAGGTGATATAAAGCGTAGAGCAAATTGAATGCAAGGGACGCCGTAGCTGACAGGATGATACGATAACGCTTGCTGGACGCAATCCTTTTGCCTGTTTCTGTTTTATTGAGCAGTGATAAGGCTTTCTGTGTCGGCTTCAATCTTTAATACCTTTTGTCAACGGGATCAGGCAAAGAAGAATGACAATTCCAATAAGCCCGATTACAACACCCATAACCATTTTGCCCCATACCATGCTGCAACACATCCCAACGCCCAGCACCAGAGCACCCACGACACCGACAATAACGGTCAGAACGGTTTTGCCAGTAATATGGAGCGGCTCCCTATGTTCCATCTTTCGCCAAACAAACAGTGTAATAAGACCGAGAAGCAGACCGACACAACCGAAAATGACACCCGGCTTAAAAGCGTTCCATTCCGGGATAAGTGCCATGCACATTCCCAACGCAAACAGAACAACACTCACCGTTCCTAATACCATCGCTACAAAACTACTTTTTTTCATCTGATAAGCACCTCCAAAACATTAAAACAACAGTTGTTGCTTTATTACAAATCAAGTATAATGGGGTTGTAGGCAAAAAACAATCATCAATTTATCAACAAGTGTTGAGATAAAGGAGCTTTTATGAATACACCAAATAACAAACGGAAAAAAGAGTCTATGGAGCGTATTGAGAAAGTTTTTATTGAGTTACTCCAAACAAAAGAGCTGAATGAAATCAGCGTATCGGATATTTGCAAACACGCCGGATTAAACCGAACCACGTTCTACGCAAACTATACAGATATTTATGGATTGGCCGACGCGATACGGAATAAGCTGGAAAATGAAGTGTCAGACTTATACAGAGAGGAAGTCACACAAGGCTTTAACAGCAACGATTATCTGAAATTGTTCCGGCACATCAAAGACAACCAAATTTTTTACAAGACTTATTTCAAGCTGGGATATGATAACAACTATAAAATTTTCCGGTATGATACTAATCTTGCCCGTGAGCATTTTCAGAACAGATTTATTGAATATCACATGGAATTTTTCAAAGCAGGCATTACACAAATTATAAAACTTTGGCTAAAAAGCGGCTGTAAAGAAAGCCCAGAGGATATGGCTGAAATCATCAAAAGCGAATATCATGGGCGGGATAGCTTTTTTGCTGATAAAAGTACGGAATAGTGGGTGGCTACCTATCAAATTCTTGCGTGTTACTTTATGGCACATGAGCATTTACTCAAGGCACATATTTACCTGCATACAGCAAGCGGCGATACTCCTTATTTTGGGATATCGCCGCTTGCGTTCTCCTATATCGAAACTTGTCACATCAAGGCGCTTCCAAAAATGCTGTAGTAGTGATGTGGTAAGCGCCTTTCTGCTCCGTAAAGCCCTTGATTTTACTGGCTTTTGCGGGATTTTTCAAGATCCTGCCGTGGCAAAAAAGTATTTTGGTCATCGATTTATAACGCCTCGTAAATCCTGTATTGCCAGACAAACCCGCTTTAGGAGAGCACAGCCGTCCCGCTTGCGATTTTTTCTTGTATGGCGGAAACGGTTTCCTGAACGGAACAATTTGTCGTATCTATAACATGCGCTTCATAGCGCCCCAGGCCGCAAAATTGTTCCCACATGGTTTCCACCAGTTCAATATTGGTTTTTCTGTCCAGCTTTGCGCGCTGCACGGCCCGCCGCATCGTCTCCTCCTTGCCGGCCCTTAAAACAATGTAATGGACCTCGTACCCTTCCCGGGCAAGGGCTCGCCATGGTTCCAAAAACCACGGGCCGACAATTCCGTCTACAATTACATCATACCCGCCGCGGGCGTATCGCTTGGCGGCTTCCAAAAATGCTTCAATGACAACCAGGTTCTGCTCGTTGGATTCCGGCAGATGCGGCGGTATGGCGCCTTTGCTTAAATAATGAAAGAAGTCGTCCGTGTGCATGTGCACGGATTTATCCATACCGGATTCTTTCGCAACGATCGACGCAGCCGTTGTCTTGCCTGTCCCCGGCGAACCGGTGATCACAATAATTCTTCCCTGCTTCATTGGTTTCCCTCCCCGTCCTTCCAGGTTGCCTTTGCCACGATTATACAATAGCCGTTCGCTTATGGGAATAGATGGAGTTTGAACCTGCCGGACGGCAGCACCAGGAAAACATGTAAGGCCTTGCGGCCTTATTTTCTTTATGGCGTCATGCACAACACATCGGCTCATTTATCCATTGATGAGCGCCGCGGCGATATCGTTGACGTTGGTGCCGGTGGGCCCGGTGATAAGCAGGCCGCCCACGGCCTGCAGGGCGTGGTAGGCGTCGTTTTCGGCCAGCGCGGCGGGCACGGACCAGCCTTTGGCGGCCAGGGCGGCCAGCGTTTCGCCGTCCACATAGCCGCCCGCGGCGTCGGTGGGGCCGTCGGTACCGTCCGACCCGACGCTGAACACGGCCGCTTCCAGCCCCACCAGCCCCGGCGCAGCGGCCAGCGCCAGCTCCTGGCTGCGGCCGCCAAGGCCGTGGCCGGTCAGGTGCACGACCGGCTCGCCGCCTGCCAGAAATGCCAGCCGCCGCCCGGACCCGGCGTGGGTGCGGGCGATGGCCGCCAGGAAACGCCCGGCCTCGCGCGCCTCGCAGTCAAGGCGGTCGGTCAGCAGCACCGGCTCGTAGCCCAGCGCCCGGCAGGCGTTGGCCGCGGCGGCGCACAGCTGCCGCACGCTGCCGGTGACGTGCGTCTCCACATTGTCCAGGCGCTTGGGCGTCTCCCGCAAAAGGCAGGCCCGCGCCGCTTCGCTCAGGGTCAGGCGGTATTTTTCGGCCACGGCCAGCGCGTCGGCGCAAGTGGCCGTGTCGGGGCAGGCCGGGCCGGAGGCGATCATATCGAGCGGGTCGCCCAAAATGTCCGACAAAACGACCTGGAACACCCGCGCCGGGGCGCAGTGCTGCGCAAACCGCCCGCCCTTGACGGCGGAAAGGCGCTTGCGCACCGTGTTGATCTCGACAATATCCGCCCCGCGCCCCAGCAGCTGGCCGGTGATGCGCTGCAGCTCCGCGCCGGGCACCAGCGGCTGCTCAAACAGCGCGCTGCCCCCGCCCGAGAGCAAAAACACGACGGTATCCCCGGCATGCAGATCTTGGGTCAGCGCCAGCGCCGCGCGGGTGGCGGTAAAGGAGTTTTCGTCCGGCAGTGGGTGCCCGGCTTCATAGCAGGTCACGCCGGGCAGCGCGCCCTGCGCGTGGCCGTATTTGGTGATGACGGCCCCGCCGTCCACGCGGGGCAGCACGTCCAGCGCGGCGCGGGCCATCTGCCAGGCGGCCTTGCCGGCCGCCACCAGCAGCACGCGGCCGGGCCCCGGCGTAAACGCGGCCAGCGCGCGGCGCACCGCTTCGTCCGGCAGCACGGCGGCAATGGCCTGCCGCACGATGCTCTGCACCCCGGCGCGCAGTTCCCGATCCATACGATATCCCCCTTCGGCACAGTTGACACGCGAATGAAAAAAGAAAACAAAGGGAGCAGAGGCATTTTTGCAGCTCTGCTCCTTCTTTGTGGGGCCACACAGTGCAGCAGAAAACGCTGTTTTGCTGTTTTCCCCTCACCCCAACTCTGCGCCGTTCGTTTCGGCGATGCGTGCGTACCAGCGGGCGCTGTCTTTGGGCAGGCGGCGGCCGGTGGGGTAGTCCATATACACCAGGCCGAACCGCTCGCTGTAGCCGCTGTGCCATTCGTAGTTGTCCATCAGCGACCAGTGGAAGTACCCGCGCACGTCCGCCCCGCGCCGGATGCCGCTTGCCAGTGCGCGCAGGTAGCGGGCGGTGAAGTCGATGCGGCCGGGGTCGTGGACCTGGCCGTCCAGGCTGACCCAGTCGTTGCATGAAAGCCCGTTTTCGCTGATGTACAGCGGCAGGCCGTAGCGATCGGCAATGAAGTACGGGCCCCAGTCGAGGCTGTCCGGTTCGACCGGCCAGCCGATGGCCGTGCGCGGGTAGCCGGTCGGGCGCTCGACATATTCGGGGCCTGCCGCGCCCATGCGCACCGGGGCGGCGTTGTAGATGTTCAAGCCGAGCATGTCGGGCTTGCCGGGGCGCAGCGCGGCTGTGATCTCGCCCGGCACGCGCGCGATGGCCGCGGCCAGCCGCGGGCCGACGTTTTCCTGCGGCCAGCGCCCCAGGCACAGCGGGTCCAGCGCCATCTGGTGGGTGAAGGTCCAGTCGTCGTCCGGGCAGGCAAAAGTTAGCGCGCGGGCGGCGGCAATGTCGGCTTCGCTCCCGCCCGCCGGGTAGCACAGCCGCCCGGTGGAGGCAAAGCCGACCCGGTTGGCGGCGTCGGCGGCGCGCAGCGCCTGCGCGGCCAGGCAGTGCGCGTACACCACATGCTGCCAGCAGGCGAACTGTCCTTCCAGCGGGAGCTGCAGCCCCGGCGCGTGCAAGCCGTTGCCGTAGCCCATGCCGACGATGCAGGCGATCTCGTTGATGGTGAACCAGTGCCGCACGCGGCCCTTGAAGTGCTCGCCCAGCTTGGCGGCGTACTGTGCAAAGGCCTTGGCGGTGTCGATGTTCTGCCAGCCGCCCTTGTCCTCCAGCGCCTGGGGCAGGTCCCAGTGGTAAAGCGTGACGTAGGGCTCGATGCCTTTTTCCAACAGGGCGTCCACCAATTTGTCGTAATAGGCCAGGCCCCCGGCGTTCCAGTCCGTGCCGCCGGTGGGGGCGATGCGCGGCCAGGCGATGCTGAACCGGTAGGCGCCGAGGTGCATGTCCGCCAGCAGCTGCACGTCCTCGCGCCAGCGGTGGTAGCTGTCGCAGGCGACGTCGCCGGTCTCGCCGCGGGCGGTCTTGCCCGGCGTGTGGGAAAAGGTGTCCCAGATGCTGGGGCCGCGGCCGCCTTCGGCCGCGCCGCCCTCGACCTGGTAGGACGCGGACGCTGCGCCCCAGACAAAGTTCTGCGGGAAGAAAGACATAAGGACCCTCCTTCTGCTCATCCTGCGCGCCCGGGCGGGGCGCGCGGGAAAATGAAAGCTCTTTGGAAATAATCTACCGCATTTGGCAAGCGCCGGCAAGGGGAGAAAATGCAGATGTTTGCGGGGCGAAACCAGCCCCGCGCCCGCTGCCGCTGCGCTTCGGCTTGCAGGTAAGGAAATACAATCAAAAGAAGGAAGGACATGACCCGGGCGGGAGGCGGGCGCCCCAGGAAATGTTTGTGGAATAACAGGATTTTGATAGAATGGGAACAGGAGCCCCAGAACCGGGAAAAGGCAGGAGGAAAAACTCAAAATTTATAAGGAGTTCATACAACATTGGCCCTGGCGCACCAAGCAGGGATTATCGGGTCGCAACCTTGAGATGCGCCAGTTGCAACCCGTAGTTGCGAAACTGCTATTTCGAATAAGTTGACTGCCAGCGACTCAAAAGCATACAATTATGGAAAACGTGAGAGAAATTTGCAGATGCAAAGAAGAAGCGCTGCTCAACGTAGACAGCAACAGGATAACATCCGTCAGGTACTACAGCTGCCATGAAGGCAAGGAGGATAGCTGTTATGACATTTGGCAATAAAATTCAGAAACTTCGGAAGGAAAAAGGTCTTTCGCAGGACGTATTGGCAGAATTACTGTGCGTGTCTCGCCCGGCAATATCCAAGTGGGAGTTGGGGGTATCACTTAGATAAAGATACCACACCAATCCCACGCTGACTTTTGCTCAACCGATACAGCCAGAGGGCTGGATAACAAGAAAAGGCGGTATGCGCCCCGTGGAGGGGTAGCATATCGCCTTTTCTTGTGGGGGTTTTCAAAGGGGGCTTGCCCCCATTGGCACACGACTTTGCTTGCAAAGTGTAGTGTGTTATACCTGCTGGCGTGGCTGACGGGGAAAACGGGGTGCGGTGCTCCATGCGCCCCGTTTGCTCCGGCAGGAAAACAGGCTGAATTTTTGCGAATGGGAATGAGCAAAAAATCGGGCTGTTTTCAGAGAACGGCGGCAGGTATATGAAAGCCCCCGTCCCTCGTCCTACGCTCCGACTTGTGGACAAAGTGTCCCGAAGTTGTGGCCACACTCCCGGAAAAGTAGCAGGACAGCGGGCAACCGTCAAGGCTGAAATGAACGGGTTTACACCCGGCCTTGACCTCCGCCCGCTGTCCCGCTGAATGGGTGGACAAGGCGGCCAATCCCTCAAAGTGCTTGGCCGCTCTCTTTCTGATTTTGGAGCTTTTCTTTTCTAAAAATTGAAATGGGCAGGAAGCCATTTTAGGGCTTTCCCGCCTTGATTGCCCATCAGCAAAGACAGGCGGGACTGTCAACGGCGGCGCATGAAATGCGCCGTTCATCTTGACCGTTGACTGGCTCGGCTGGCTTTGCTATTTTATGATGCCAGCCACATATCAACACAAGTTTGGATTCCAGAACGCCAGTTGTTTTCATCAGTTGCTTTTTCACATAGCATAATGGCGTAATCAAGAAAACGTCGAATGTCTTTTGGCTCTGGCTGAGTTTTGTAATTGTACGAATTCTCAATAAGACGCATGAACTGGTCTAATTCTAAAGGGATAATTTTAGACTTCCCGCCATAAAGCGCAATAGAAAGATGGTTTAATCCATAAAAATGCGCTAAAGTCGCTGCGTTGATTGTTGGAGCAATAAAAAGGCAGTAGGTTTCTTTTCCGCTTTTCTTTTTTAGCTGTCCGTAATGTCGTGCAACGGGTTCTCCTTCCGATTCGTACTGGCGTTGCCCGGACTGCAATGTCACTTCTACGGATAGGGCAAAATCATCATAGTCACATTCAATATCCGGCATGTTTCCAGCCGCAGTAGACAGCGGTTGTCCGGCATCATCAAAATTGAAGTTGCCTTTGATATTTCCACCGTCAAGCATTGTCATAGCTCGCCATGTGTTATACTCAAGCATCAAAGGAGCGTCATAATATTCATCGGCAATAATTTCGTTGAATGTGTCTATGATTTCCGAATACAGGGCATAGGACTTTATCTCGGCAACTTGCTCATGAATAACAGCATCTTTGTGCTGTTTAACTATATCATCGCGTAAATCTTTTAGTTCTTCAATGGTTTTCCCAGCTAATTCTCGTCTTGTAAAAGAACCAATACGCATAAGGACATCAACAATATTGGCTTCATTATCTGTATAGAGAACAGGAGTGTTAGCAGAAAACAAATATGCCTTGTAAGAGTTTACATCATCAATATAAACAGGGTCGCGTGATACTGTCGAAAGGATAAAATCCACTTCGGCAATCTTATCCTCAAAAATTGATATGGACCGGCTTTTGTGTGAAATGGAGATTAGTCCAGTATATCTCAAATATCTGAAACAAGCATCTGCATAATCTCTCATATTGCTTTTTTGCGTAGCAATAAATTTTTTGAGGCTGGCATCGTTAGTCTCTCTTGTTCTCGTTTTACCAGCCGCAATCCTATCTTTATGTATTTCTAATATTGCGTTTTCCCATATATCGTTAACAAAACGCTTGTATTGCCCTCTATTTTGAGATTTTTCTTCCCTAAATCGCAAAATAGAATCTCTTATCTCTTCAAATTTGTGATAATCTGTCATTTGAACGGCAAATATTTTGAATTCGTCAAAAGTAATATATTCTAATTCTCGAACCAGTCGTAAGATTTCAAGATAAGGCCGAATATAAAAAGTCCCTGCAATATTTCTGTTCTCCGAATGATATGGAGAAGGTAACTGAAACTTTAGTAACTGCCGTAAAAATATCTCCTGTGGACGCTTCCCGTAAATGAAAGAATCCCCTGCTTCAGTTAATGCCACGCAGGGATTTAGATCGATAAAGCCTAAAGCCTTTGGTGCTCGATTGATACGATCTCGAGCACTAAAAGCCTTATCAGACGGCGATCCTTTTCCTTCAAAAAAATCACTTTGAGCCAATTCGTCTATAAATTCCTCTTGGGTTAGTTTATTCCAGGGCTTTCCTGAAAACCTTTCAGACAAAAGTCTTATTTCAGGGATCATCTTAGCAGGTGTCCTCGGTGAAGTAGTAAAGAACAGCAGTTTATTATCAATTCTTGCCACAACAACACCTCCTATTAATAATTTTTAACGATAATGTGCATTTTATCGTTGTTAAATCGATTTTTTATATTGACTGAGTAGTTTTTATAATACTCATCAAATATATAATCTCCATACAATTCTTCGGTTAAAGGCGTTTTCCCTATTACCATTAGAGCACGACACGGTAAATTTCTAAAATCAGCAGCTAAGCGCCTATGTTCTGCCTCATCGAAACCGTTCATCATATCAATATTGCCATAATCATTGAAAACGCAGTCATACGGCGGGTCAAGGAAGATAAAATCATCAGCCTCGGCCATATTGAATATATCATTGTAATCAAGATTAAACAATTCCGCTCTTTGTAACAATTCGCTATGTTGTTGCGTTACTAATTTGGTATTGAGATTTGGATAACGGCCAAACGGAACATTATATTCTCCGTTGTTATTATAGCGAATCATTCCAGAATATGCCGTTTTATTAATGAAGAAGTATAAAACTCCATCTAAATAGGTATCGTCAGGGTGGTTAAACAACTCCCTTATACGATAGTATAAATCTTCATTTGCGTTGGGAACTCTCTCATCAGGGGTCAATGCTTTTAATCTCTTAAATTCTGCCTGGTTAGCTTCATATAACTGTTGAAGAGTATCAAGTTGTACGCGCATGGTGGGATAGTCATCTCTCAACTGCTGATAAAAAGTCATTAACCTCGTATTTGCATCATTGATAATCGCACTATCGGGCTCAAGATAAAAGAAAACAGCTCCGCCTCCAAAAAAAGGTTCAATGTAACGATTGAAATCATCTGGTATATATTGAAGAAAGCGGGGGATTTCCCTTGATTTTCCTCCACGATATTTCAAAACCGGGTTCATCAGTACACCTCGCTTTCTAAAGTTTGAAAAAAGAAATCAAAATAACCCATCTTCATTGTAACACACAAAGCTATCCGCTACAACCAACATTTTTATTTTCCCGCCTGCTCAATCATCTTCTTCGCCAACTGCTGGAACAGGTCGGCAGTTTCTTCGTCCATCGGCGCAAGCTGTCCAATCTGTCCGGCTATCATCGCTGTTACATCGTCAATGGAAAGCGGGTTTTGTTTCTGCTCCGCCAATGCGTCCCGCATGGCTTGGAACATAGCGGCGGTCACAGCTTCTCCCGGCTGTGACCCGTTGTCAATGTCTTTCTTGATATCCCGCAGGATAGCGAGGAACACATTTTTGATTTTCTCAATCTCCGCTTCATGTTCCCCCATCTTCTGGGCGTTCAAAAGCTGTAAATCCT
>OLNN01003363.1_pt1 | contig 10179 bp, 13 predicted proteins | sample 1672141 | NCBI WGS metagenome assembly OLNN01 (sample SAMEA3136652, study PRJEB25190) | human gut metagenome | biome: human gut; feature: human-associated habitat; material: faeces | place: Austria | collected 2013 | reverse complement strand
GGACCCTGCAAGCCTTTTTGGAAAAAGGCTTGACCCAAAAACTCTTTGCGCTGCGCGCTCGGTCTATATGTGACGTAGAAAAACGCCGATTTTCATCGGCGTAAGGGGAAAATAGAAATGTAAAAACGGGACCTTTTCTCTCGAAGAGGTCCCGTTTTAAGTGTAGAATAAGTTTGATTCCGGCATCCCAGCCCGACGGGACGGAATCGCCCCGCCGGGGGTTGCCGGAAACATAAAAAGCGGTGTTGAGCGTGAACTCAACACCGCCTGATCTATCATCAAAGCGTAACACACGATACCCATTTTACCCAGTACAGAAAGAGAATTCCTCGCTCTGAATTGCAAGACAAATGCTTGAAAAGGAGAAGGAAGCAGGGTATAATGGGGAAGCCGGTGCAGTCAAAGACTGTTGTGTTGAGTGCTGTTCCACTCAGCATAGGGATATAGTGGGGTGTCGTCCCACTATATCCTGCCGCATTTTTATGTTTCCTGCCTTTATTCTACTTCATAAATGTTGGAAAATCAAGCCCGCTTTTCAGATTTCAAAAAATGTTACAGTAAAACGGAGCCCTCTCGTTTTGAGAGAGGACTCCGTCTTTTGTTTCCCGTGCGCCGATAAAATCGGCGCTTTAACCAGCGTTGCATGGAGAAAGTGCGCGCAGCGCAACGGGTTTTTGGGTCCAGCCTTTTTCCAAAAAGGCTGGCGGGGTCCAGGGGCAGCGCCCCTGGTGGTTATTCCTTCGCCTTCGCATCCCAGACGGGGACATCCACGCCGACTACGTCGGAGGTAAAGGGCGTGCCGTCATCCAGCTCGAAGTGACGGGTGGCCCGCTTGACGTAGCGGAATCCCACGTAGAGCAGCGGAATGTTGCAGTAGGCGATGAGGATATTGGCGAAGTCGGACAGGTCCCACAGAGAGCCCAGATCCATGCCGGCGATGGAGGTAATCACGCCGAAGGAGATGACCAGCAGGCAGAGGACCCGGATCACGTTGATAAACGCCTTGTTCTGCGAAATCCGGTTGGCGCAGATCTCGGTGAAGGACATGAAGCCCATCACGCAGGTGAAGGCGAACAGGCCGAAGCACAGGGAGACCAGCAGGGTGACCGCGCTGTTAAAAGCAGTGCCCGGGGTCAGCTCGGCGCAGGAGGCCAGGAACTTGGGCAGCTTGTCCATCTCCATCCAGGCGTCCGCACCGTCGGTGAGCCACACGCGGCCCATAATCACCACGAAGCCGGTGAGGGTGCAGATGACGATGGTGTCCAGGAACACGCCCAGGGCCTGGACGCAGCCCTGATCGCAGGGATGCTTGGCGTCGGAGGCGGCTGCGGGCATGGTGATGGTACCCTGACCGGCCTCGTTGGACATGAGGCCGCGCTTGACGCCCTGGACCAGTGCGATGCCGAAGGCTCCGCCAAAGACAGCGGCGGGCTTAAAAGCCTGGCTGAAGACGGCGGCGAAGAACCAGGGAATGCGGACGAAATTGACTACGATGAGCACGATCACGGTGAGCACGTAGATCACAGCCATGATGGGCACCAGCACGTCGGTGACCTTGGTCACCTTACGCACGCCGCCGAAGGAGACCACTGCGGTGACGACAATCAGAACAGCAAAGGCGATCCAGTACAGGGCGGAGTTGGTGGCGATCTCAGAGCCGGTGATGATGCTGGCGATGGAGCCCACAGCGGTGACGGTGTTGAAGCCCTGTGCCGGGAAGCAGAGCAGGGCGTACAGGATGTAGAGCACGGACAGCGCGACGCCCGCCCAGGCGGCGCCCTTCAGCAGACGGCGTCCGTAGAAGGGCAGACCGCCGATGTACTCGTCGCCCTTCTTCTCCTTAAAGATCTGGGACAGAGTGGATTCGGTGTAGGCGGTGGCCATGCCGAAGAAGGCGGACACCCACATCCAGAACAGCGCGCCAGGACCGCCGACGCTGATGGCGCCGGTGACGCCCAGGATGTTGCCGGGTCCCACCCGCATGGCGGTGGACAGCAGGAAGGACGCCCAGGGCGAGATGCCGGTCTTGGCCTTCTGCTCCTTGAGGACCCGGATGCCGTGCCGGAACTTGCGCACCTGGATGAACCGGAGCTGGCAGGTGAAAAAGATGCCGGAGCCGATGAGCAGGATGATGGCCAGGCTGAAGTTGCCCAGAATGGGGATGTTTGCGTACCAGTCAAAGTTGGTGGGGAAGCTCCAGAACAGGTCGGAGACCACCTGGATCTTTTGGCACACCGCATTGACTGCGTCAAATAGTGCTTGCATAGGATGCCTCTCTTTCTTCTTTTATCATGGAATTTCCATGGTGAATATTATAGCAAAACCTGTCGAAGATGCAAGAGAGATTGGCTGTTTTCACAAAGCAGTGCGCAGGACAGGGTTGTCCTGACGGCAGGGCTATGGTATACTGAGCCCATCCAAAACAGATGCGGAAGGAGTGTTACCACCATGGAGGAGAAATTCTGTCAGTCCTGTGGGATGCCCATGGGCCAGGGCGACGCGCTGTACGGTACCGAGAAAGACGGCAGCAAAAGCGCTGACTACTGTAAGTACTGCTATGACAAGGGCGAGTTCACCTTCCACGGTACCGTGGAGGAGATGATCGAGATCTGCGTGCCCCACATGGTCCAGAGCCATCCGGAGATGTCCCCGGAACAGGCCCGGGAGATGATGTGCCAGTTCCTGCCCCATCTCAAGCGCTGGAAGTGAGGGACGAAAACCCGCCAACCCCTTGACTTTTGCCCTGCGGCCTGGTCCTTGACTTTTGCCCTGCGGCCTGGTATAATAGTCGAGTATAAATGAGATGCGAGGCGTGTAGGTTCGTTGAGAATACAAAGCGTGTAGTGTTTTTGGAGTTTCTCCGAACATTACATGCTTTTTATTTTTGCCTCGCCCAAGGAGGAATTTGAGATGCCCCAAACAAGAAGTCAGGGAATTGTCTTTGGTATTTTGATGTCGGTCTTTATGGCCTACGGCATGGAGGTGTACAATGTGGCCGCCAAGGTGGGCGGTATGGAGAACCGGGTGTTCTGGCTGGCCGCAAAGGAGGCCGCCTTTATGTGCGTGTTCGTCTTTGTCTTCTCCCAGCTCTTCGGCAACCGGGTGGGCCGGGCCTTGGCCTTCCGCCACGTGACCCCGGGTAAGGACAACCCCTTCTTTATCACCATCATGATCTCCAGCTGTACCGTGGGCATTATGTGTCCCACCATGAGCCTGGTGGCCACCGTCATCTTCACCGGCGTGGACGCTCAGTTCCTCGCAAACTGGGTCGCCACTGTCCTGCGGAACTTCCCCATGGCCCTGCTCTGGCAGCTCTTCGCCGCCGGTCCCGCCACCCGCTGGTGCTTCCGCCATCTGTTCAAAAAACAGCTGGCCGCAGCAGAGCAGCAGACCCAGGCCGCCTGAAAAAGCAGAAACTCCCCCTTGACAAAGGCGCGGCGTTCTTGCTAAAATAAAGTTGCTGTGTGGCAGAAATGCGCAAATCCAAGCGGGATTTGCGCATTTTTTGTTGCAGGGCGCAAACTGGGTTGTGGCAGCTTTCCCACTGAAAAGTCTCCGGAAAACTGTTTTGATGATGGAGGAATGGAAATGCGTAAAGAAAACAACGTACAGCAAAATCAGATGGGTACCGCGCCCATTTGGAAGCTGCTGCTCACCACGGGCATTCCGCTGATTTGTTCCCTGGTCGTCCAGGCCTGCTACAATATTGTGGACAGCTACTTCGTCAGCCACATGCGGGATACAATCGAGATTACCGGCATGGGCGACTATGCTATGAACGCGCTGGCCCTGGCTTATCCGGTACAGATTTTGATTATCGCCATGGGTGTCGGTACCGGCGTGGGCGTCAACACCCTGCTGGCCCGGAGCCTGGGTCAGGGCGACCGGGAGAAGGCCGGAAAGGTGGCGGGCAATGGCCTGTTTCTCGGCCTGTGCATCTCCATCCTGTTTCTGCTCTTCGGCCTGTTCGGCACGGACATCTACCTGAAGAGCCAGACCAGCGATCCCATCATTCTGGAGATGGGCCGGACCTACCTGAGCATCTGTGTCAACCTGTCCTTCAGCGCCGTCTTCTTCACCATCTATGAGAAGTTCCTGCAAGCCACCGGTCACGCAGTGGTCTCCACCATCTCCCAGATCTGCGGCGCCGTGACCAATATGGTCCTGGACCCCATCCTGATCTTCGGCTACTTCGGCGCGCCCGAGTTGGGCATTGCCGGCGCCGCCTACGCCACCGTCATCGGACAGATGGTGTCCATGGTCCTGTGTATGATCTTCCACTACACGCTGAACCGCGAAGTGCCCACGGCCTTCCGCTATCTGAAGCCCAGCGGCGCCGTCATCCGCCAGATTTACGTCGTGGGTGTGCCCGCTATCGTCATGCAGGCGGTGGGCAGCTTCCTCACCTACGGCGTGAACATCATCTTCGCGCCGGTGTCCGTCAACGCCGTCACCGCCTACGGTGTGTACTATAAAATTCAGCAGTTCGCCTTCTTCGCCGGCTTCGGCATGAACAACGCTATGATCCCGCTGATCTCCTTTAACTACGGCAAAGGAGACCGGAAACGGGTGGAAGAGGGCATCCGCTGGGGTATGGTGTACACCCTGATCGTCCTGGGAATCTGCCTGGTGGTGCTGGAGCTCTTCGCGCCCCAGATCGCCAATATCTTCGCCCTGTCCCAGGAGACCCTCCGCATGTGCGCGCTGGCCATGCGCATCATCGGTGCGGGCTACCTCTTCGCCGGAGCCAATATCGCCTTCCAGGGCGTGTTCCAGGCCCTGGGACAGGGGATGCCCTCCCTGATCCTCTGCCTGGTGCGCCAGCTCATCGCCGCACTGCCGCTGGCCTGGCTGTTCACCTGCCTGCCCAATCCCGAGCTGTGGATCTGGCTGGCCTTCCCGCTGGCCGAGGCCATTGGCCTTGTCGTCGCCCTGTTCCAGGACCGGCACGTGAGAAAAACGGTCATTCAGGTGATGTCCCAGCCGGACTGACCCGAAGTTAACAGAACAGCCGTCAGGGATTGCAACGTCCCTGACGGCTGTTTGCCTGCGCGGGCAGATTTACAGGCCGGCGTCGCGCAGCAGCTTCTCCACATCGGCGGGTTTCAGCACCTTGCCCATGGAGACCACCGTTTCGTTGACCACGATGGCGGGCATCTGCATCACGCCGTAGGCTGCGACCTGCTCCATGTCGGTGACATACTCCACCTCTACAGAGAGGCCCAGGGCCTGGACGGCTGCCTTCGCGTTCTCGTACTGCTCATGGCAGGACTTGCAGCCTGCGCCCAGGACCTTGATGCAGCAGATCCCGCTGACCGGTTGGCCGCAGCAGCAACCACTGGTTTCCGGACTCTGGCGCTCGGAACTGCCGCAGCAGCAGGTGGGCGCGTTCTTTTTTTCTTCCTTTTTCTTTCCAAAATGAAACAGTGCCATAGATCATACCTCCGAATCAGATGTTATATCAGTAAAGTTTGGAATGCATTGAACACATAGCCGACGACGACAATCCCGATCGTGCAAATGGTGACAAACAGCCCCAGCAGTTTGGGCTTCACAGCCTGCTTCAGCAGAATCATGGAGGGCAGGGACAGAGTGGTCACGCCCATCATAAAGGCCAGTACCACGCCCAGCTGAGCGCCCTTGGCCAGCAGGGCCTCGGCAATGGGGATGGTGCCAAAGATGTCCGCGTACATGGGGACGCCGGCCACTGTGGCCAGAATCACGCCGAAGGGATTGCCGGTGCCCAGCACGCGGATGATGAACGCCTCGGGAATCCAGTTGTGAATCACCGCGCCGATGCCCACGCCGATCAGCACGTAGGGAGCCACCTTTTTCGCTGTGGACACCACCTGCTCCCAGGCGTACTGGAGGCGGTCCCGGAAGTGAAGCTCCTCCTGAGGCACATCCAGCACGTGACTGCTGCGGATAAACTCCTCCACGTAGCGCTCCAGGTGCAGTTTTTCGATCAGCGTGCCGCCGGCCACCGCGATCACCAGGCCCAGCAGGACGTAGACCACCGCCACCTTCCAGCCAAAAATGCTCATCAGCAGGACGAGAGAGCCCAGATCCACCATGGGAGAGGAGATCAGGAAGGAGAAGGTCACGCCCAAGGGCAGTCCCGCGCTGGTAAAGCCGATGAACAGCGGAATGGAGGAGCAGGAACAGAAGGGCGTCACCGTGCCCAGAAGCGCGGCGATGCAGTTGGCGCCGATGCCGTGGAACCGGCCTAGAATCTGCCGGGTCCGCTCGGGCGGGAAGTAGCTCTGGATATAGGAGATCACCAGGATCAGGACGCCCAGCAGCACCATGATTTTGACGGTGTCGTAGAGAAAAAAGTGAATGCTGCCGCCGAGTTTCCCGGCGGTGTCCACGCCGCAGACCTCCAGCAGACGGCCCATCAGCTGCTCCAGCCACTGCATGCCCAGGACCTGCCGCTGGAAGAAGTCCCAGCCTGCCGCCAGTGTGTTCATAATATACACCCCGTTTCATTTACAAATCGCAATCTATCGATGTTTTGTGGTTCGGATAAGCCGCCCGCATGGGGACGGCTTATGGGTTACAGCAGTCCTTCGCCGCAGCGTCGGTCCAGGTGGTGATCCGGTCCAGCAGCTGTTTGGCCCGGTCCACCCCCGCCGGATTGAAGGAGTAGTACATCCACTTGCCCTCCTTCCGGCCGGTGACAATTTCCGCGTCGCACAGGATCCGCATGTGGTGGGAGAGGGTCGGCTGCCCGATCTGGAGGTGCTCCAGCAGTTCGCAGGCGCATTTTTCGCCGCTCTGGAGCTGTTCCAGAATGGTGAGCCGGTTGGGATCGCAGAAGGCCTTGAACACCCTCGCATTTTTTTCCTGATCCGTCAATGTACTCACCTGCCTCTGGGGCCATTCTATCCTATAGATTGAAGTTTGTCAATGTGTTTTTGCGCGCATGAAGCGGGGAAATCTGGCACAACCTAGAGAAAAAAGAGGTGAAGGCAAGATGGATCCGATGAGAGAGCTGCCCATGGGACTGGGCATGGCCCTGTGCGCCAACCAGGCTGCGGCGGACTGCTTTGCCCGGATGAGTCCGGAGGAGCAGCGCAAGGTGATCGAGGGAACCCATCGCATTCAATCCCGGGCAGAGATGCGGGCCTATGTGGCGGCGCTGGTCCGGTGAGCGGAACGGTGCCGCAATCGAAAAAAGGAGCGTGATGCAGTGTGAGCAATCGACTGAAGGCGGAGGCGTCGCCCTATTTGCAGATGCACAGTGAGAACCCGGTGGACTGGTATCCCTGGGGACCGGAGGCGCTGCAGCGGGCCCGGGAGGAGGACAAACCCATCTTTCTCAGCATCGGCTATTCCGCCTGCCACTGGTGCCATGTGATCGCCCGGGAGAGCTTTGAGGACCAGGAGGTGGCGGACCTGCTGCGGGAGCACTTTATCTCCGTCAAGGTGGACAAGGAGGAGCGGCCGGACATTGACGCGGTGTATTTGCTGGCCAGCCAGGTGTTCACCGGCTCCGCCGGCTGGCCCACCACCGTGCTGACCACCCCGAAGGGCAAGCCTTTCTTCGCGGCCACCTATCTGACCCGGGATCAGCTGACGGCAGTGCTGCTGACGGCGGGCCACCAGTGGAAAACCCGCAGGGAAAAGGTGCTGGAGGCGGCGGATGAGGCCGTGGAGCAGATGGACTGGTACAGCGTGCCCCAGCCGGTGCAGCCGTTGGAGCCCCAAACCATGCTGGCCCTTGCGGCGGCACAGCTCCAGGCACGGTACGATCCCAAGTGGGGCGGCTTTGGCAGCGCGCCCAAGTTCCCGACACCCCACAGTCTGCTCTTCCTGCTCCGGTACGGCATCCGGAAGGGGGACACCGAGGCCTGGCATATGGCGGTGAACACCCTGGAGCAGATGGCGCGGGGCGGCATTTACGACCAGATCGGCGGCGGATTCTGCCGCTACTCCACCGATGAGAAGTGGCTGGTCCCTCACTTTGAGAAGATGCTCTACGACAACGCCCTGCTGCTCTGGGCCTACGCCGAGGGCTGGCGACAGACCCAGCGGCCACTGTTCCGTGAGGTGGCCGAGGAGACGGCGGACTACCTGCTCCGGGAGCTCCACGGGCCACGCGGCGGCTTCTATTGCAGTCAGGACGCGGACAGTGAGGGCGTCGAGGGCGGCTACTACCTGTACACGCCGGCGGAGGTCCGGGCGGTGCTGGGCGATGAGGACGGACAGAAATTCTGCGACTGGCTGGACATCACCGAGCAGGGTAACTTCCAGGGCAAGAACGTCCCAAATCTGCTGAAAAATCCCCGGTTCAGCCAGCGGGACACCGAGATCGACCACCTGCGGGAGAAGCTGCGCATCAGCCGCGCCCAGCGGGGCAATCTGTCCCGGGACGAAAAGACGGTGACCTCCTGGAACGCCATGGCCATCGCCGCACTGGCCGTGGCCGGCCGGATCCTGGAGCGGCCCGCCTACCTGGATGAGGCCGTCAAGGGCCAGGAGTTTCTGGAGACCCATCTGGTGGACCCCCACGGCCAGCTGATCCACAGCTGCCGGGACGAGCGCATGGGCTACGACGGGCTGCTGGAGGACTACGCCTATGACAGCTGGGCCCTGCTGGAGCTGTTCCGCGCCACCGGTGAGGACCGCTATCTCCACCGTGCGGCGGAGCTGGCCCGGGCGATGGAAGAGCGGTTTGGAGATCCGGCGGGTGGCTTCTACTTTTACGGCAGCGAGAGCGAACAGCTGGTGGTCCGGCCCAAGGAGACCTATGACGGCGCGGTGCCCTCAGGTAATTCTATGGCGGCCCTGGTGCTGCTGCGGCTGAGCCGGTACACCGGCGAGGACCACTGGAAGGAGGCCGCGCAGCGTCAGCTGGCATTCCTGCGGGCGGTGCCGGAGGAGACGGCCTTCCAGTTCACCTTCGCCTGCTACGCGCTGGCGGAGGCGGAGGAATCCGACGATTAAAATTGGAAAATGTCTCCGGTTTTCCCAGCCCTTTTTTCGATTTTCCCGTATGCTTTTCGACTCCGTGGCACAAGCTACAGATGCGACGCCGGTGAGAAAAAACGCCGGGCGTCGGGACAGTCAACGCCGGCAGCTGCGACTTACGGCGGCCGGCCCGGGGAAAAGGAGAGACGGTTATGGATGAGCAAGTGAGAGGCAATTCCCAGCAGCGTCAGAAGCAGAATCAGCGCAAGGGTCAGCAGTACGAGATCCCGGAGGTCAAGACCAGTCAGGAGGCCAAGGAAGGCCGCGACGCTTATATGAAGCAGATGATGGAGTACGCCTGGGAAGAGGACTGAGAAAGGGTGAAAGGAAATGGCGACGAACATGGTAAAAGGACACCCTGACCCGAGAACCAGGAAGATCACTCGAGACGGCATGACCCCCATCACCCGTATGGAGGGCAAACCCGCCCGAAAGCGGCTGGATGGCAGCCAGAAGGAAGTTGTGGATCAGCTGATCGAATACGAGTGGCCGGGACAGCCGGAGCAGTGAGAGAGGAAGCGGAAACATGGCAAAACGGGATAAGAAACAGGCTGGCCGCGGGCAGAAGCAGGATCCTGAGAGCCTGGTACAGCCCATCACCCCTTCCGCAGGTCGGAAGCGGGGCCTGAAGTCCAATGAGTCGGCGGATCAGGAGTATATCCAGCGCCTGGCGGACGTGGACTGCGCAGATGGCATGGAACGGCCCTGAACGGAGTCTGATGCCCTAGCAGTGGACGGCGGGTGACAAAAAACAGGCGGAACACTGGGATCATCCTTCCAGCGTTTCGCCTGTTTTCGATCGTAGATCTTTTTGTTGGGCACCACTTTGGTTACCGGGTTCACCCCGTTCCAGCTGCCCCGCTGCTTTGCGTAGTAGGCCTTCCGCTCCTTCTTGGAGCGCTTCTCCAACGGTACAAATTTTTTCATCGTCACAATTCCTTTCCGGGTGTGCGCAAACCGCCCGCCGAAGAGGATGCCGGCGGGCGGACGCTGCTTGCTGCATTGTTTAGAATCGAAAGAGAAAAGAAAGAGAGAGTAGCGCAGGAGTGTTCAGGGCACTCCTTTGCCTGCCATTATCATACCGGAATCCAAAGCGGGTGTGATGAAGGATTTGCAAACGATTTGTGAATGGTTTGTGAATGAACGGGACTGCGTTTCCGGCCCAAAAAGAAAAAGCTGGCATGGACCAGCTCTTTCTGATTGCTA
>OLNN01003355.1_pt1 | contig 10210 bp, 9 predicted proteins | sample 1672141 | NCBI WGS metagenome assembly OLNN01 (sample SAMEA3136652, study PRJEB25190) | human gut metagenome | biome: human gut; feature: human-associated habitat; material: faeces | place: Austria | collected 2013 | reverse complement strand
TTTATATTATTGAAAGATGAGCAGCAAAAGGTATGGGGTGGATGTGGAAAACAGGAATTTACCTGTGAAATTGGGAAAGAATTACAGGCAACACCTCAAAGTCTCGGTGTGTATAAGAATGATTATACACTTGCCGATGGGAAATTGCAGTTATCGGCGTATGTAAGTAAGTCTCAGGTTGTTGGACAAATCCGGTGGAACATGATATTAGTATTATTCGTAATACTGATACTGGCAGGCTTTTCAGTGTTTTTTATTAACTTTTTGCGAAGAGAAATGCTTGCACCAATGGGACATATGCAGAGAAGCATGGAACAGATGCAGACTGGAAATCGAGAATATCGTATTACAAAAGAATTTGAAAGCAATGAATTTATTGTATTAAAAGATGCGTTTAACCGTCTGATGGATGAGATCATGAAGTTAAAAATCCAAAGCTACGAAAAACAGATCGATCTGCAGGAAACAGAGCTTAAATGCATAAAACTTCAGATAAGACCACATTTCTTCCTGAATGCAATGACCACAATTTCAAGTTTGAGCCAGCAGGGAAAAAATAAAGAAATTGAAAGCTATATCAGTGCGCTGTCAAAGAACATACGCTATATGTTCCGTGCAGGTTTGCATACAGTGTCACTGCAGGAAGAAGTAACACATGTAGAGAATTATTTTGAAATGCAGGAGTTGAAATATCCGGGATGCGTGTTTTACTATATAGACATTAATCCGGAAGTGAGAGAGTGGAAGATTCCACAGATGATTATCCATACAATCATAGAAAATGAGTATAAGTATGCAGTAAATATCAATCAGATGCTTACGATTCTAATCAAAGCATCAAAAGCGGATGTAAATGGCGAGGAGATGCTTTATGTTGAGGTAGAAGATGATGGAGCCGGATATCCTAAAGAAGTACTCCAATTTTTTGAAAATCAGGAAAATACGATTTCAAAGACAGGGGAGCATGTAGGTTTAAAGAGTGTGAAACGGATGATGGAACTTATGTATGAGCGTGAAGGATTATTTACAATCAGTAATATTGAACCACATGGATGTAAAAATACATTCCGGATACCAGCGCATGCAGTACAGGAAATGAAAGAACAGAAACAGATAAAAATGGATTAATAAGATTACAAAAGAGGATTGTGCAAATGCAGGTTTTAATTGTAGATGACGATATGGCAACGGTGGATGTCATTAAAAATTCAGTAAAGTGGAAAGAACTTGGTGTTTCAGATACATTTACAGCTTATAATATCCAGCAGGCAAAAGAGATTTTAAAAGAACATAATATTGATATTGTAATCAGTGATATTGAGATGCCACAGGGATCTGGAATCGATTTGCTGGAGTGGTTTCGGAGAGAAGAGCTTCCAGGAGATTTTCTGCTTTTGACCTGTCATGAGAGTTTTGACTATGCATCCAATGCAATTAAGTATCAGGCATGTGAGTATTTATTAAAGCCTTTTGATGTGAACGTCATGGAGGCAGCTTTAAAGAAGATTATTTTAAAACGCATGGAAACTCAGAAATTACAGGAAAACAGTGAGTATGGAAAATGGTTAAAGGAGAACCAGAATCATGTTCAGGTTGCTTTCTGGAGTGAAATATTATCGGGACATATTGCAGGAAAAAATGAGATCATAAAGAATGAAATCGGAAACCGTAAATTGCAGATTAACGTAGAACAGGATTATAATCTGATTGTTTCCAAGATAACAGAAATCAAAAAAGACCGTGCAAAAATGAGCCCGGATCTAATGCTTTTCGTAGTTGAGAATATTCATTCAGAGATTTTTTGCGGATGTCCTGATAATAGCTCGGTTGTGTCGATGGATTATGATAATTATTATATTGTTGCGACGGTTTGCCAGAAAAAAGACAGTGAAGAATTAAAACAGTGTTGCAAATTATTACACACAGGTTTTAAAAAATTATTTTCCTCTGAAATTACCATGTGTGTAGGAAAGCCTTGCAAGATAGAAGATTTTTACGACACATTCCACCGGCAGCAGAATCTGATTGAAAGGAATGTTGCATTTTATGGCAGTTATTTTCAGGAAGATGATGTGGCTGAGGTACGGCAGGATGTTAAAAATGTCTTTGAAGTAGATAAAATAGAACAATTTTTATCCGAAAAGAAAAAATTAGAAATTTTAAGTTATATGAAAGCAATGCTGCATGAAAGGATTTATGATAAGACATTAAGTGATCAGGTTTTATCCAGAGGAAAAGAGGAAATTCTCCAGGCGGTTTATACTTATTTTGGAAAAAAAGAGATTCAGATATCAGGTTTATTTTTGGATGATAACTTAAATCAGTTAGGGCAGAAAGCTTCGCAATCTGTATTGGATATGATAAGGTGGACAAATTATCTGATTGACTGTACTTTCCAATATGAGGAAAGTGTCCAAAAGAATTATAGTCTCAACGAGAAGGTTGATCAATATATCAGGGAGCATTACAGGGAAAATATTGGAAGAACTGAGATTGCAGAACAGTTTTATCTGGCACCGGAATATTTATCAAAGACTTATAAGAAATTAACTGGTAGAACAATCAAAGATACGATAACAGAATACAGAATTGATGAGGCGAAAAGAATGTTAGAGCGCGGTGAGCGTGTGAGTGATGTGGCAGAAACAGTAGGATTTGACAATTTTACTTATTTTTCTACGATATTTAAAAAATATACAGGCGTGTCGCCAAATCAATATTGCAAAAAATAGAGAATCAGATTTGGTTCTCTTTTTTTTGGAAGTTTGTATCTTTTTTTTGAAAGAAAGAACGAGATAAATCTGATAAATTGATACTATCAAAAAAAGAGGAGGGTTTTTCAGATGAAAAACAAAAAAGTTCTGGCAGCTTTATTAGTTGCAGCGATGACACTTGGCTTAACTGCTTGCGGCGGAAATGATTCCGGTTCTGTGAATGGTACAGAAAGCGGAAGCAAAGCAGACGGAAATTATGATCAGGTTACTTATGCATACTGTACTTTTAATAATATTCCAACAGAGGAAGATTTGGATGTTGTAGAAGATGCAATCAATCAGATCACAAGGGAAAAAATTGGAGCAGAAATTACGTTGATGCCAATTGCAATTGCCGATTACTCCAGCAAAGTCAGTCTGGCATTACAGGGTGGAGAAAAAATTGATATTTTCGAGTCATTAGGTGATTTTAATAATTATGTTTCAACAGATATGACGTATGATCTGACGGATCTTTTATATCAGTATGGACAGGAAACGGTAGATACAGTCAGTGAAGAATGGCTGGCAGCATGTGCTAAAGATGGGAGCATCTACGGTGTCCCGACAATGAAACCTGTAGCGCTTACACCAATGGTTGTTTACAGACAGGATGTTGCAGATGAACTTGGAATTGATATGAGCCAGGTATCTTCTATGGAAGATATGACAGATATTTTCAAACAGGTAAAAGCTGCATATCCGGAAATGACCCCGCTTGCACCAGTTCAGACAGGGGAAATCGGGATATCAACCAACTATGGTGATGTTGATTTCCTGACAGATGACAGATATAGTCCAATTGGAGTTTTAGAAGGAGATGATCTGACAGTAAAAGATTTGTATTCTACAGATACATTCAAAGAAAAATGTGAGTTGGTAAGAATCTGGTATAATGACGGACTTGTAATGCAGGATTCAGCTACCACTACAAGTGCGGCAGCAGAGCTGATGAGTTCCGGAAATTATTTCTGTTATATTGCAGCTTACAGTTATCCGGAAGCAGATACAGCAGCATCTCTTCAGGCACAGTGTGGTGATTACCCGATCGGAGCTAAGATTATTGGAGATGCATATCTTTCTACAGGTGATTTAAATGCAATTAGTTGGATGATTGCTTCCACAACAGATGTTCCAGAAGCAGCTATGAAATTTTTAAATCTTACTTTTACTGATAAAGACATTATTAATCTGCTGATTTATGGTATTGAAGGCAGAGATTATGTATTAAGTGATGATGGCACTGTTTCTTATCCGGAAGGAGAAGATGCTTCTACTGTACCATATACAGCACAATTAAGCTGCGGAACATTGGGTAATTTCTTCTTGATGTATCCAACAGCAGGAACAGACCCTGCATCTCTTGATTGGGAATTAGAACAGAATAAATCTGCAAAAACTTCACCTGCAATGGGATTTACATTTGACTCCAGCAGTGTAAAGACTCAGTATACGGCTGTGAAAAATGTAATTTCACAGTATTTGCCGGGACTGATCTGTGGAAGCTTAGATCCAGATACTGAGATTGAAAAATTTGTTACAGCATTAAATGATGCCGGATATCAGGATATTTTAAATGCAAAACAGGAACAGTTAGATGCCTGGGCAGCAGAAAAGTCAAAATAATCATTTAGTTATAAGGATAAAAACTGCCACATTGCTTGTGGCAGTTTTACAGAAATGGAGATTAGAATGGAAAAGGCAATAGCAAAGAAGAAAAAAAGAAAATTCAAAAATCTGCCACTGCTTATGATCGCCCTGCCGGGAATTGTTTATCTGCTGATTAATAATTATATTCCAATGTTCGGAATCTTTCTGGCATTTAAGAATTATAGTTTAAGAAAAGGTGTATTTGGAAGTGACTGGTGCGGATTTCAGAATTTTGAATTTCTGTTTAAAACCAAGGATGCCTGGATTATGACCAGAAACACTATATTATACAATATTGCATTTATTATTATCGGAACAGTTGTAGCGATTGCGATAGCGGTCATGATGTGTGAACTTGGAAAAAGAACAAGAGTAAAATTCTTTCAGGCTGCTTTGCTTTTGCCCAATCTGTTATCATGGGTTGTTATTGGATTTATTGCATATGCATTTTTAAATGCAGACACAGGTTTTATCAATAAGACAATTCTTGCAGGACTTGGGATGGATCAGATTTCTTGGTATACCAACACAGGTGCCTGGCCGGTAATTCTTGTTATTGTCAATTTATGGAAAAATATGGGATATCAGTCGATTGTATACATGGCAAGTATCTCTGGTATTGACAAATCCATTTATGAGGCAGCTGCAATTGATGGAGCAACCAAAATGCAGCAGATCCGTAAAGTGACACTTCCAATGTTAAAACCAACAGTTATAACCCTGACATTGATGTCCATAGGAAGAATTTTCTACTCTGACTTTGGATTATTCTATCAGGTGCCACAGAACTCAGGAGCATTATTCAATGTAACTCAGACCATTGATACATATGTATATCGTGGATTGATGGAACTGAATGATGTGGGTATGTCAGCAGCTGCTGGTCTGTATCAGTCGTTAGTTGGATTTATCCTGGTATTGATTGCCAATGCGATTGTTCGAAAAATAGATTCTGATAATGCATTGTTCTAAAGAGGAGGAGCGGAGATGACAGAAAGTAAAAGTTTTAACAGAGCATCGACAATTATTTTGACAGTGCTTGTTATTGTTGCAATGCTGCCGATCCTTTTGATCGTAGTTGCATCATTTTCATCAGAGACATCATTAATTCGGAATGGATATTCCTTCTGGCCTGAGAGTTGGAGTCTGGATGCCTATTATTATATGGTAAAACAGGGAGTTATGATTACAAGGGCATATGGAGTTTCATTTTTTGTGACAATTGTAGGAACTGCACTCAGTGTTTTTCTTACAACCATGTTGGCATATCCAATGTCAAGAAAATCGTTTAAATACAGAAATGTGCTTGCGTTTTTTGTATTTTTTACCATGTTATTCAACGGTGGAATTGTTCCATCATATATTATGTGGACAAAATTTTTCCACATTAAAGATACGATTTGGGCATTGATTATTCCAAACTATCTTGTTACTGCTTTTAATGTAATTTTAGTAAAAAATTATTATCAGAACAGTATTCCGGATTCCCTGATCGAGGCAGCACAGTTAGATGGAGCATCTGAACTGAAAATATTTTTTAAAGTAATGCTTCCATTGGCTGTTCCGACAGTTGCAACCATAAGTTTATTTACTGGAATCTGTTATTGGAACGACTGGACAAATGGCTTATATTATATCAACAATGAAAAGTTGTATAGCATTCAGCAGTTATTGATGAAAATTATGAATAATATTCAGGCACTGCGCTCGAATTCTAATGCGGCTTTACTTGGAACCGGGGCGGTTGAATTGCCAGGCACATCCATTCGAATGGCAATGGCAGTTATTGGTATTCTTCCAATTATGATTATTTATCCATTTGTACAGAGATATCTGGTAAAAGGTGTTGTTGTTGGAGCTGTAAAAGGTTAATAAAATAGAGAAGTGTAGACAGTCTGCACAGAAGAAATTGTTCCAGTTCATTGTGCATATTTCTTCTGTGGGGCTGTTTTTTTATGAGATAGGAGAAAGTTTTTATGACAGTAAAAGTATTAGTAGATAAAATTATTGAGAAGACAGGTGTGACACCACTTCCGGAAGAAAAAACGAGTGACCATTTAATGACAGGTAGCTGGGACATGGAAGTAAAGGGTGTTGTCTCTACATTTATGGCAACTGTGGATGTGATTAGGCAGGCAATCGACCTTGGAGCGAATTTCATCATCACCCATGAACCGACCTGGTTCTCAGGAGCGGATGATACAGAATGGCTTTCTGATGACCCGGTTTATCTTGAGAAGAAGAAACTGATCAAGGAACATAATATTGCAATCTGGAGATTCCATGACCATATGCACATGAGCCACGAAGATGGTATTTACCGTGGATTTGATGAAGAATTAGACTGGGCTAAATATCGCGTAGCGGGTACTGGGGAACTTGGATGGTTTGGAGCAATTTATGAGCTTCCAGAGACAACTTTAGAGGAGCTTGCACATTTCTTCCAGAAGAAAATGGATATGAAGGTTGTCCAGCTTGTCGGTGATCCGAAAATGCCTGTAAAACGTGTCAGTGTTTTAGTGGGTGGTGGAAGCCTTGGACTTGGACAGGAAAACCTTCCTATGAGGCATATGAAACAGGAGAATATCGATGTTGCAATCTGCGGAGATATTACAGAATGGACACTTTCTGCTTACGTAAGAGATGCAGCACAGATGGGCATGAACAAGGGGATGTTAGTGCTTGGACATGAGAGAAGTGAAGAGTGGGGCATGAAGCATCTTCCAGTATGGCTTCATAGCATTACAGGTGATCTTCCGGTGAACTTTGTGGATGCGAAAGAACCATTTACTTATATCGTATAAAGGAAGTTTATACGGCTATTTATTCAGCAATAGCGTTTGGTTAAGGAAAGATAGTAATTTTATTACAATGTAATACAAAGATGGGAGCAGAAAAAATGCAGGAAATTTTAACGATCCAGGTTCGGACGACAGAATTTCTGGAGGTAAAGGGAAGTAGAGCAGAGGCTTTAATGATTACATTTGACGGAATCTGTGACTGTGAGAACTTTAAAGGGAAAATACTTCCTGGAGGAGTGGATACACAGAAGGAATTTTATCCGGAACCACGGACACTTTCGGCTCGCTATATGTTAGAAGGTGTGGATAGAGAAGGAAAAGCGTGTCATATCTTTATTGAGAACAATGGAGTTGCAGGCGAGAAGGGCATGGTTGAGAAAACAACACCAAGGATTATTACGGACAGTGAGTGCTTGAACTGGATGGAGGCAGCGGACTTGTCAGGAACGATCACACCATGGGAAAAAGGGGTAATAATCCATATATTTGCAAAAGAGTGTGATTGCAAATAGCAGGAAGAAAGATGCAACTAAAATATCAGAAAGGTGATAATAAATTATGACAATCAAAGAGATCACAGATAAAATTTTAGCATATCATCCAAAATTTGATGATTCATATGACGGATGCGACGGCTTCAAATCAGGAAATCCGGACGACGAATGTATAGGCATTGTATCAGCACTTGTACCAACTGTGGAAGTAATTAAAAAGGCAGCTGCGTTAGGATGCAATCTTTTATATGTACATGAACCATCCTATTATTCCACACCGGATTATCCGGACTGGAGAGCAGGATTTGAGAACAAGATTTATGAGGAGAAAAAAGCACTTTTGGATCAGTATGGAATTGCGATCTGGAGAGATCATGACCATACACATGCACACAATCCGGATGGTATTTTCACCGGTGTAATCAAATATCTTGGATGGGAACAGTATCGCGTAAATGCAGATACAGAAGGAATGACAATGTACTTTGAGTTCCCGGATATGACAGTGGAAAAGATGAATGCATTATTGAAAGAGAAGATGTGTTTAAACGGAATCCGCTATATTGGAAATCCAAAGGATAAACTTAAGAAAGTTGCGATTGTGGGACATTTACTGCCGAACATATTTGAACATCAGCCAACAACCGGAGATGGCTTCTGCAAGGAGTATGCAACCGAAGTGATCCGTATAATGGAAGAGGAAGATGTGGATGCAATCATTCCGGGAGAGACAATCGACTGGACGGTGATGTCTTATATCAGAGATGCAGTACAGCTTGGAAAAGTGAAAGCAGCATTTAACGTAGGACATTTCAATCTGGAGGAGCTTGGAATGAAGTATGCCGCGGACTGGATCCCGGAAGTGATCGGGAATGCGGTGTCGGTGCATTATGTGCCGAGTGGAGATATCTATAAATTTGAGTAAATAGAATATCGGAATTTGAAGCCAGTAAAAAGGATTTGAAAAATCTTTTTTACTGGCTTTTCTACATTAGACGATTTATAAAATGAAATTTGTTATAAGGTTAAATTATAAACGTAAAATATTAATTTTGAACGCAAAATATCAAATGAAATTGATATTTTGCGTTCAAAATGGTATAATTTACGTATAAAATAATCGGGGGATTACAAATATGCGGAGGTGGTTTTGATGAAAACATGCAGTGAAAAGGCGTTAGAGTGGAATGTTACGCCTCGTACAGTAAATGCAATGTGTAAAAACGGAAGAATTCAGGGAGCAGTAAAAGAAAAAAGAACCTGGTTAATTCCTGATGATGCAGAAAAACCTCTGGATGGAAGAATATCAACTGGAAAATATAGCAGAAAAAAGACAGGAAAAGAGAAAAAAACATTGCCAGTAGGAATTTCGGATTATGTACGTGCACAATCGGAGTATTACTATGTTGATAAGACGCTGCTGATCAAAGAGTTTTTGGACAGAAAACCATTAGTCTCATTATTTACCAGACCAAGAAGATTTGGTAAAACTTTGAATATGGACATGCTCAGAGTATTTTTTGAAATATCAGAGGATGATACCAGCAAGTACTTCACGGATAAAGCAATTTGGAAATGTGGTGAAAAATATCGCAGACATCAGGGAAAATATCCGGTTATTTTTTTAACCTTCAAAGATGTAAAATTCGATACGTGGGAAGCAACCATAGACAAAATCCGCGGACTACTTCAGGAAGAATACGGAAGACATCAGGAATTACTAAGCAGTGACAGGATCTCTCAGTATGAAAGAGAATATTTCGAGAAGATCTTAGGAGCTCTGGCAAATGAAGTAGAGCTTACGTCTGCACTTGAGCGGTTATCCAAAATGCTTACAGTCCATTATGGTAAGGCTCCGATTATCATTATCGATGAATATGATACACCTATTCAGGAGGGATATTCAAAAGATTTCTACGATGAAATTATCGGATTTATGAGAAATTTTTTCTCTGGTGCATTTAAAGATAACAAGAACTTGTCTTATGGATTTCTGACAGGAATTCTGCGAATTGCACAGGAGAGTATTTTCAGTGGGCTGAATAACCTTTCCGTAAATACTGTGATGGATGAAGAATATGACAGCTTTTTCGGGTTTACAGAGAAAGAAACTGAAAAGCTTCTTGCGTATTATGGTATGTCAGAAAAAGAAAATGAGCTTAGAGACTGGTACGATGGATATTTATTCGGGAATGAAGAAATTTATAATCCATGGTCAGTGATCAATTATATCTCAAAAGGATGTATCCCACAGGCATACTGGGTAAACACAGGAAAAAATGAGATATTCGAAGAAATTATGAATGCTGCAACAGATGATGTTGTGGAAAAACTGTATATCTTATTACAAGGTGGGAGTGTCGTTGCAAGAATAGACCAGAATGTTGTATACAGATCGCTTGCAGAAGATCCTGCAAACATCTATAGCCTGTTGCTGGTTGCAGGATATCTGAAAACACAGCCTGCAAATAAAAAGTCAAGGCTAAAATGAAAGAACTTTGAAAATTTTATA
>OLNN01003350.1_pt1 | contig 10215 bp, 12 predicted proteins | sample 1672141 | NCBI WGS metagenome assembly OLNN01 (sample SAMEA3136652, study PRJEB25190) | human gut metagenome | biome: human gut; feature: human-associated habitat; material: faeces | place: Austria | collected 2013 | reverse complement strand
CATCGAAACCGCAGAAGCGGACGCACGCCAAGACGCGCTCCGAATGCTAGAGTGAAAGAAGGGCGCGGAGATGCCGCGCCAACCATCTTGGAGGGAGCAGCAATGCGCGTCGCCATCGCATCGGATCACGGCGGGTTCGACCAGAAGGGCGAGATCGCCCGGTACATGCAGGATGAGCTGGATTGCGAGGTGACGGACCTCGGCCCCGATACGGGCGATTCCGTCGATTACCCGGACTTCGCGGCGAAGGTGGCCCATGCGGTCGCCACCGGCGAGGCAGACTACGGCGTGCTCATCTGCGGCACGGGCATCGGCATGGCGCTCTCGGCCGACAAGGTGCCGGGCGTCCGCGCCTCGTCGATCACCTCGGTGCCGTTCGCCGAGCTCTTCCGCCAGCACAACAACGGCAACGTCGTGTGCCTCTCGGGTCGCTTCGTCGACGTCGAGGACAACGAGGCTATCGTGAAGGCGTTCCTCACCACGGACTTCGAGGGCGGCCGCCACGAGCGCCGCGTCGCCAAGATCATGGAGCTCGACGAGGAGTAACGGCCCAAAGAACGTCCGGTGCCGCACCGCCGGCGCCGTTTCGAGACGAGGAGTGCCGATCATGTCCGTTTCGTTTGACCCCGAGCGCGTGACGCTCGTCGACCACCCGCTCGTGCAGCACAAGCTCTCGATCCTGCGCGACAAGCGTACGGGAACCAAGCAGTTCCGCGACCTCATCAGCGAGCTCGCCCTGTTCGAGGGTTACGAGGCCACGCGCGACCTGCCGCTTGAGGACGTCCAGGTAGAGACGCCCATCTGCGCCGCGCCGTGCAAGCAGCTCTCCGGCCGCAAGCTCGCCATCGTGCCCATCCTGCGCGCGGGGCTCGGCATGGTGGACGGCCTGCTCGAGCTCGTGCCCGCCGCACGCGTGGGGCACATCGGCATGTACCGCGACGAGGAGACGCACGAGCCCCACGAGTACTACTGCAAGCTGCCGGTCGACGTGGACCAGCGCATCTGCCTGCTCGTCGATCCCATGCTCGCCACGGGCGGGTCGGCGACGGCGGCTCTCGGCTACCTGCGCAAGCAGGGCGTGCGCGACGTGCGCCTGCTCTGCATCGTGGCGGCGCCCGAGGGCATTGCCGCGGTCCAGGAGGCCGATCCGGACGTGCATATCTACACCTGCGCGATCGACGAGGGCCTGAACGACGCGGCCTACATCGTGCCCGGCCTGGGCGACGCGGGCGACCGCATCTTCGGCACGCTGTAGCATGTAAAAATACCCCTGGGGTAATTTGACATTCGATGGGAGGGGAGGCACGGTGCCGGAACTCGATTTGGCTCAACAGTGGCCCGCGGCCGTCGCGGGCGTCATCACCGGCCTCCTCGCCTTCGCTCCGCTCGCGCTCGCGGTCCTGCCCGTGATGTCGCGCCGGCGCGCGGCGAACATGGTCGTGGGGATGGTGGGCGTCGCATCGTCGTTCGCCATCCTGCTTCTGGGCGTGCTCGTCGCATGGGTCGTGGCGCGCGACGCCTTCCTCGCGTACTTCGTGGGCGAGCTCGTGGGCTTCGTGGGCAGTCTCATCGCCCTCTCACTCGCCGCCATCGCGCGCGGCGACTTCTGGTAAAGCTGCCCCGCCCGCTCCCGAGCCCCGCTCCGGCCTCCCGCGCCGCGCCGGGGGCGCCCGCTCGCCCGAAAACCTGTGACAAGTATGTGATTATGCAACATTTGACCAGCTAGTTTAGCCGCTCATACACCTTGACTTTGGGGGGCGGCAGACTAATATATGGTGAGCCTGAGCCTATGCCCTCATGCAGGGTCTTCGTCGGATGCAAGACGCGCCACCGCCGCCTCCCCGACGTCCCCGGCTGGCGGCATGCGCTCGCGCCCGGTGTCCCGCCGGGTGGGTACATAGCATTTCAGGGAACGGATCGGCGACGTCGGGCACCTCGCCGGCCGTGGGAACCCTTCGGCGCCGGCGCGCCGGTGGATAGGAGAGTGTGATTTTGGACGCGTTTTCCAAACTGCCCGAGGCGATCAACGAGCTCGTCGCCGAGTTCTCTTCGGATCCGGTCTTCGGCACGCTCGACGCGGGTCTCACCCAGTACTCGCTGTGGCTCCTCATCGCCGCGGTCGTGCTCTTGATCATCGTCGGCGTGTTCGTGAAGAAGCAGACGCTCGTCCCCAAGGGCGTGTTCGTCAACGGCGTCGAGTACGTGGTCGAGTACGTCGAGAACGACGTGGCCAAGGGCGTGGTCGGCACCGATTGGCGCCGCCACTTCCCGTTCCTCGCCACGGTCTTCTTCTTCATCCTCGTGAACAACTTCATCGGCCTCATCCCGGGCATGAAGCCGGGCACGGGCGCCATCGGCTGCACCGCGGCGCTCGCCCTCGTGACGTTCATCTACTTCATCTACTTCGGCTGCAAGAAGCACGGCGTTTTCGGCTACCTCAAGAGCCTCGCGCCCGCGGGCGTGGCGTTCCCCATGAACGTGTTCGTGTGGGTCATCGAGGTGTTCTCGCTGCTGCTGCGCCCCATCACGCTGGCCATCCGCCTGTTCTGCAACATGTTCGCCGGGCATATCGTCATGGGCTCGTTCGCGCTCATGGCGTCGATCTTCGCCCAGCCGCTCCTGGAGCACTTCTCCGCCATGAACGCGGTGGGCGCGCTCCCGAGCGTCGCGTGGCTGCTCATCTTGCTCATCATCTACGTCGTCGAGTTCATCGTGGCGTTCGTGCAGGCGTACGTGTTCACCGTCCTGGCCGCGGTCTACATTCAGATCGCGGAGGCGGATGCCCACTAGCGCGCCCGAGCGCGCCTAAGAGGTGACCCGGGCGGCGAGCGCCGCCCCGTCCATAGGTTGGAGTCCCGCGCCATCCCGGCGCATGACAAAGGAGGAATTGTGGGAGTTATCGGTTACGGTCTCGGTGTTATCGGTGCCGGCCTCGCCATCGGCCTTGCGGCGTTCGGCGCCACGAGCGCCATGGCGCGTCAGCCCGAGGTTCAGGGCCGCGCGTTCACGGTCTTCATCCTGGCGTCCGCCTTCACCGAGGCGCTCGGCCTCATCGGCTTCGTCGTGACCCTCATTGCCTAGGAACGCCCCAGCGTGTGGCATAAGGAGCACATCATGAAGTTCACTCATCGCGTTGCCGGCGTCACGGCTGCCACGGCCTGCGCCGCGGTCTGCGCGCCGGTCTCGGCGTTCGCCGAGGAAGTGGGCGGTGCGAGCATCCTCATCCCCAAGATGGCGGAGTTCGTCCCCGCGCTCATCGCGTTCCTCATCATCTGGGTCGTCCTGGCGAAGGTCGCCTGGCCGAAGATCATGGCGATGATGGACGAGCGCAGCCGCATCATCGAGGAGAGCCTCGACGAGGCCGAGCGCACCAAGAAGCAGGCCATCGCGGACCGCAAGGCGTCCGACGACATGCTCACCGATGCGCGCCGCCAGGCCGCGGACATCGTGCTCGCAGCTCGCCAGGACGGCGAGGCGGAGCGCCAGCGCATCGTGGCCGCCGCGCACAAGGAGGCCGAGGCGATCATCGCCAAGGCGCATCGCACGGTCGAGGACGAGCGCCAGGCGCTCTACGCCGACGCGGCCGCGTCCATCGCGGACCTCTCCGTCTCGGTGGCGTCCAAGATCGTCGAGAAGACGCTGGACGAGGACGGCGAGCAGCGCCGTCTCATCGAGCGCTACATCAAGGAAGCGGGTAGCCTGAATGCCAGCAACTAGCCGCAGGGAGATGAGGGTTCTCGAGACCTATGCGCGCGCATTGCTCGAGGCCGCGAAGACCGAGGGCCGCGTGTTCGAGGACCTGAAGCACCTCGACGCGATCGCGTCCTCGGCTCCCGAGGTCATCGAGGTGCTTCGCGCGCTTGTCGAGCGCGATCAGCTCGACATGCTGCCGAAGATCGTCGATGCGTACCGCGCCATGACGGAGGAGGACGCCGACATCGTGGGCGTGACCGTCACCACGGCGGTGCCGCTCGACGACGACCTGCGCGCCGACATCACCAAGCAGCTCGAGGGCGAGCTCGGCACCCAGGTGTTCCTCATCGAGCGCGTGGACCCGTCCATCATCGGCGGCATCGTGCTCGAGATGCGCGGCCAGCGCCGCGACATCTCGGTCAGGACGCAGCTCCGCGCAGCCCGCGAGTCCCTTTCCTCCGTCCATCTGGACGACGAACCGCATGGAGGTGAAACCGCCCATGTCTGAGAAGATCGACGCGCAATCCATCGCGCGCGCCCTCGCCGACAGGCTCGATAGCCTGGCGGCGACCGTCGACACCCAGGAGGTGTCGCACGTCGACGAGGTCGGCGACGGCATCGCGCGCGTCTCCGGCCTGCGCAACGCCATGGCCGGCGAGCTCTTGGAGTTCAAGAGCGTCGAGACGGGTGGAACCGTGTACGGCCTCGCGCAGAACCTTGACCGCGACGAGGTGGGCGCCGTGCTCTTCGGCGAGGTCGATACCATCGCCGAGGGCGACGAGTGCCGCACCACCGGCCGCATCATGGACATCCCCGTGGGCCGCGGCATGCTCGGCCGCGTGGTGAACCCGCTCGGCCAGCCCATCGACGGCCTGGGCGACATCCGCACCACCCACCGCCGCCCCATCGAGTTCAAGGCCCCGGGCGTCATCGACCGCACGCCGGTGTGCGAGCCGCTCCAGACGGGCCTGCTCGCCATCGACGCGATGATCCCCATCGGCCGCGGCCAGCGCGAGCTCATCATCGGCGACCGCAAGACCGGCAAGACGGCCATCGCCATCGACGCCATCATCAACCAGCGCGGCAAGGGCATGGTCTGCGTGTACGTGGCCATCGGCCAGAAGGCCTCCACGGTCGCGTCGATCCGCGAGACCCTCTCCGCCCACGGTGCGCTGGACTACACGATCATCGTCTCCGCCACCGCCGCGGACTCCGCGCCCATGCAGTACATCGCCCCTATGGCGGGCGCCGCCATCGGCGAGTTCTTCATGTACAACGGCGAGGACGGCGAGCCGGCGAGCGCGACCAACCCGGGCGGCCACGTGCTCGTGGTCTACGACGACCTGTCCAAGCAGGCCGTCGCCTACCGTCAGATGTCGCTTACGCTGCGCCGTCCGCCCGGACGCGAGGCCTACCCCGGCGACATCTTCTACCTGCACTCACGCCTGCTCGAGCGCGCCTGCAAGCTGTCCGACGAGAACGGCGGCGGCTCGCTCACGGCGCTCCCGCTCATCGAGACGCAGGACGGCGACGTGTCCGCCTACATCCCCACGAACGTGATCTCCATCACCGACGGCCAGATCTACCTGCAGTCCGACCTCTTCTTCCAGGGCCAGCGCCCCGCGGTCGACGTGGGCATCTCGGTCTCGCGCGTCGGCGGCGACGCCCAGACCAAGGCCATGAAGCAGGTCGCGGGCAACCTTCGCCTCGACCTCGCGGGCTATCAGGAGCTCCAGGGCTTCACGCAGTTCGGCAGCGACCTCGACGCCGCGACGCAGCACCAGCTGACCCACGGCGCCCGCATGACCGAGCTGCTCAAGCAGTCCCGCTTCCGCCCGATGCCCGTGGCCGACCAGGTGAGCGTGCTGTTCGCCGGCAACAAGGGGTATCTGGACGACCTCGACATCTCCGAGGTGCTCCCGTTCCGCGACGGCCTCATCAAGTACCTGAACGGGGCTTACGCCGGGGTGCTGTCGCAGATCGGCGACGCCAAGCTCTCCGACGAGGTCTCCGCCAAGCTGGAGCAGGCGATCGCCGATTACAAGAACCAGTTCATCGCCGCGCGCGCCCAGGACGGCGCCGCCGCGGGCGACGGGAATGCGTAAGGAGACCCGAGCCCCATGGCCAACCTCCGCGAAATAAAGAAGCGCATCAACTCGGTGTCCACCACCGAGCAGATTACGCGCACCATGGAGATGGTCTCGACGGCGAAGATCGGCCGCGCCCTCAACCGCGAGAAGCAGTCGGAGGCCTACCGCCGGGCCATCACCGACGTGATGCTGACCGTCGCCGGCGACACGGCGGCCGGTCCGAGCTCGCCCCTGCTGGTGAACCCGGCGTCCTACGACTGCGCGCTGCTGATCGTCATCAACTCCGACCGCGGGCTCGCGGGCGGGTTCAACGTCACGGTCGAGCGCGCCGCCGAGAAGCGCATCGACCACTTCCGCCGCCACGGCGCCCAGCGCGTCGAGCTCATCACGTGCGGCCGCAAGGCGACCGAGTACTTCCGGCACCGCGACGACGTGGTGATGACGGTGGAGGGCGAGTCCGACGACCCGACGCTCGAGCGCGCCCGCATGATCGCCAGCTACGTGTGCGACGGCTTCGCGAGCGGCAAGTTCGGCCGCGTGGACATCGTCTACTACCATGCGCGCAACCGTGTGGACCAGGAGCTGCGGCAGGAGCGCATCCTTCCGCTCGACCGCGAGGTCCTGCACACCGCCCGCGGTCCGCGCGCCAACGAGGGCCAGGCGCCCCGCCGCCTGACCTCCCCGTTCGAGTACGAGCCGAGCGCCAGCCACGTGCTGTCCCGGCTCATCCCGAGCTACGTGCTGACCGTCATCCACCAGGCGCTGATCGATTCCGCCGCGGCCGAGCAGGGTGCGCGCCGCAAGGCCATGCACTCCGCGACCGAGAACGCGGGCGCCATCATCGCCGAGCTCACGCGCACCTACAACCGCGTGCGCCAGGCGTCCATCACGACTGAGATCAACGAGATCGTCGGTGGAGCCGCTGCATTGGAGGAATACTAATGGCAGATACCATCGTTGCCCCGACCGAGACGACCGCCGGCGTCGGACGCATCGTCCGCATCATCGGCCCGGTCGTCGACGTCAAGTTCAAGCAGGGGGTCCCGGGCATCTACAACGCCCTGACCGTCGACGCCGAGACGCCCGTGGGCCGCATCAAGACCATCCTCGAGGTGGAGAGCCAGCTGCCCGGCGGCGTCGTCCGCTGCGTGGCGATGTCCTCCACGGACGGCCTGCAGCGCGGCATCGAGGCCGTCGACACCGGCGGCCCCATGAAGATGCCCGTGGGCAACCAGACCCTCGGCCGCATCTGGAACGTCATGGGCGAGCCCGTGGACGGCAAGCCCATGCCCGAGGTGGAGGATCACTATCCCATCCACCATCCCGCGCCGAGCTTCGACGAGCTGACCACCAAGACCGAGATCTTCGAGACCGGCATCAAGGCGGTCGACCTCCTCGAGCCCTATATCCGCGGCGGCAAGACCGGTCTGTTCGGCGGCGCCGGCGTCGGCAAGACGGTGCTCATCCAGGAGCTCATCAACAACCTCGCCCAGGAGCACGGCGGCACCTCCGTCTTCACCGGCGTGGGCGAGCGCACCCGCGAGGGCACCGACCTGTACCTCGAGATGAGCGAGTCGGGCGTCATCGACAAGACCTGCCTGGTCTACGGCCAGATGAACGAGCCGCCCGGAGCGCGCCTGCGCATCGGCCTGGCGGGCCTCACGGAGGCCGAGTACTTCCGCGACCGCGGCCAGGACGTCCTGCTGTTCATCGACAACATCTTCCGCTTCTCCCAGGCCGGCTCCGAGGTCTCCGCGCTGCTCGGGCGCATGCCGTCGGCGGTGGGCTACCAGCCGACGCTCGCCACCGAGATGGGCGACCTGCAGGAGCGCATCACCTCCACCAAGACCGGCTCGATCACCTCCGTCCAGGCCGTTTACGTGCCCGCCGACGACCTGACCGACCCCGCGCCGGCGACGACCTTCACGCACCTCGACGCCACGACGGTCCTCTCGCGCAGCATCTCGAGCCTGGGCCTGTTCCCGGCCATCGACCCGCTGGCGAGCACCTCCGACGCGCTCGACCCGAGCATCGTGGGCGAGGAGCACTACCGCGTCGCCGTCAAGGTCCAGGAGATCCTGCAGGAGTACTCCGACCTCCAGGACATCATCGCGATCCTGGGCATGGACGAGCTGTCCGACGAGCAGAAGCTCACGGTGAGCCGCGCTCGCAAGATCCAGCAGTTCCTCTCCCAGTCCTTCCATGTGGCGGAGAAGTTCACGGGCAACCCGGGCGTCTACGTGCGCGTGGGCGACACCGTCCGCTCCTTCGCCGCGATCGTCGACGGCGAGTGCGACGACCTGCCCGAGCAGGCGTTCCGCTACGCCGGCACCATCGACGACGTGCGCGACCGCGCCGCCAAGATGGAGGCGTAGGGCGATGGCCATGCAGATCCGCATCGTGTGCCCCGAGCACCAGGCCTATGAGGGCGAGGCCGCCTTCGTGACCGTCCCCACGACGGACGGCGCGCTCGGCGTGGCCCCGCTCCATGCGAGCGAGATCTCCACCATCGAGCCCGGCTACGTCCGCGTGTGCGACCGCGCCATGGGAACGGTGGACCATTCCTTCGCGGTGAGCGGCGGCTACGTGCAGATCGCCGACGACACGGTGATCGTGCTGGCCGACCGCGCGGAGGACCTCGCGGATGTGGACCGCTCTCAGGTTCAAGCTGAGATTCAAGGTTTTGAAGACCAGTTGAGCGTTTTGTCAGAGAACGATGCGCAACGCGCGTACCTCTATAATGAAATCGCATGGTGCAAACTGCTGCTTGATGCGTAGCCCGCAGGCTCGGGCCGCCGAGCGCAACTGAAGACGACATCATGCCCGGGAGCCCGCGCCCCCGGGCATGTTTGCATAGAGAGGGACCGCGCTTGGATATCATTCGCGTTGAAGGTGGACACCGTCTGAGCGGGGGCGTCCGGGTCTCGGGCGCGAAGAACTCCGCCCTGAAGCTCATGGCCGCGACGCTGCTCGCACCCGGAAGGACCACGCTGGAGAACGTCCCGAACATCTCCGACGTGCACGTGATGGGCAAGGTGCTCAAGCGCATGGGCGCCACCATCGAGGTGGTCGACGAGCACCGGCTCGCGATCGACACGTCCGCGGTCGACTCCTGGGAGGCCCCCTACGAGCTGGTCGCCAAGATGCGCGCGAGCACGGCGGTCATGGGCCCGCTGCTCGGGCGGTTCGGCCGCGCGAAGATCGCCATGCCGGGCGGCTGCAACCTCGGTGCGCGCAAGATCGACATGCACATCCTGGGCCTCGAGGCCCTCGGCGTGAAGTTCGACACCGATCACGGCTACATCCACGCCGACGCGTCCGAGGGGCTCACGGGCACCACGGTGACCCTCGAGTTCGCCAGCGTCGGCGCCACCGAGAACCTCATCATGGCCGCCGTGCGCGCGAAGGGCACCACGGTCATCGACAACGCGGCGCGCGAGCCCGAGATCGTCGACCTCGCCTGCATGCTGAACGAGATGGGCGCCAAGATCGTCGGCGCCGGCTCCCCGGTCGTGCAGATCGAGGGCGTGGAGGAGCTCCACCCCGTCACGCACCGCGTGATCGGCGACCGCATAGAGGCCGGCACCTTCATCGTCGCCGGCGCGCTCATGGCCGAAGACGGGGGCATCGAGGTGACGGGCTTCAACGCCGCGCACCTCGGCATGGTCATCAAGAAGTTCGAGCTCATGGGCGTGCAGATCGACCACTATGTTGCCATGACTATGGGAGCTATCCCGTATCTCAACGATTTGATTGGCGGGGTAGAAGTTACTGTTTTAGATGATTTTTCCGGTATCGACGACAGTTTGGTGGAAGGGGAAACAATCACCCTGAAGGGTGAGCAGGCACTCCATTATGTCCGCAATCGTGCAGAATTGGAGGACAGCACCAACCTCAACCGTATGAAGCGCCAGCAGCAGTATTTGATGGCAGCAGCTCAAAAGATTGAAAATTTGGATGAGAATTTTACAATTTCACCGGAGCAGCTGGCACAGATTGCAAAATATATCCTTTCCGATTGTTCGATTGACACGCTTTCCAGAATGTCAGAGCAGTTTGGAACATACAAGCTACAGGAGCTTCAAGATATCCAGGGTGAAGCGGTGCAGGGCGAAGAATACATAGAATACTATGTCGATGAAGATGCCCTGGCAGAGCAGGTACTGGAATTGTTCTATGAAGAAAAATAGTTAAGAACGAAATAACAAGACAATATGAACTTGAGTTAGAAATCCATTTTTCAGGTGGGTTTGGTCTTTTTTACCCTTTTTTAAGGAAATCAAGGTGATTTTTGGCGCTGTAAAAATTGTTCCTGTTCATGATCATCCTCCAGACGGGTGTGGGAAGAGGAAAAACGCACACAAAAAAATCCCAAAAGGGCAAAGAAGAGAAAAAATACACACAGGATGATGATTCCTAAAATCATAAAATC
>OLNN01003348.1_pt1 | contig 10223 bp, 6 predicted proteins | sample 1672141 | NCBI WGS metagenome assembly OLNN01 (sample SAMEA3136652, study PRJEB25190) | human gut metagenome | biome: human gut; feature: human-associated habitat; material: faeces | place: Austria | collected 2013 | reverse complement strand
CGGGTCCCGGCGGGCCGGGCGCACCGGATCGCGACAGGCGGGACGGCTCCCGCGGTCAGCACGACAGCTCGGACGGCCCCGTGTCGTGGGGCCCCGCGGAGGCGCCGGGCGGACGGGCGGGACGGTCCCCGGCGCCGGTTACGAGGCGAGCGTGCGCGCGAAGGAGATCGCCTCGTCGACGTCGGCGTCCGTCGCGGCCCAGCTGGTGACGAGGCGCGCGAGCACGCGCCCTGCGCCCGCGGGGTCGCGGGCTTCCAGATGCTCGGCGAGGCGCGCGCCCTGCTCGGCATCGACCCAGAAGAACTGCTGGTTGCCGGCGGTCTGCAGCAACGGCTCGAAGCCGGCGGCCGCGAGACCGCGCGCGAGCCGGACGGAGGCCGCGTTCGCGCGGGCGGCGTAGCGCCAGTAGGGCAGGGTGCCGCACCCGTCGGCGTTGGCGGGGTCGAAGGCGGCCTCGTACATGACGCCCATGAGACGCCCCTTGGCCATGAGCGCCCCGGCGCGCTTGGTGAGGTAGGGCAGGCGGTCGATGGCGCGCCGCCCCCGCTCGGTGCGGGGGCTCACCACGAGGGCCTCGCCGAACAGCATGCCGTTCTTGGTCCCGCCTAAGGTGAAGGCGTCCGCCCGCTCGGCGAGGTGGCGGATGTCGAGGTCGGCGCCGTCCGCCGTCATGGCGCTCGCGATGCGCGCCCCGTCCACGTACACGGCGAGGCCGTGCCCGTGCGCCCAGTCGCAGATCGCGTCGAACTCCCCGCGCGCCCAGACGTGCCCGAGCTCGGTGGTATCGGAGATGTAGACCATGCCGGGGCGCGTGCTGTGGCTGCCGTTCGCCGTGACGGTCGCCCACGCGTGCTCGGCGGCATCCGGGGTGAGCAGCCCGAACGGGTCGTCGGTCGCGAGCAGGCGGCGCCCGCAGCCCTCGATGGCGCCCGTCTCGTGGATGGTGGGGTGCGCGTCGGCGGCGAGGATGGGGCCCTCGAACTCCTCGGTCAGCGCGGAGACGGCGAGGATGTTGGCGGCCGTGCCGCCGGGGACGAAGCGCACGTCGGCATCGCCCTGGCCGATCTCTGCGCGGATGAGGTCGGCCGCGCGGGCGCAGTGGGGGTCGCCGCCGTAGCCGACGGTCTGCTCCCCGTTGGTGCGGACGAGGGCGTCGAGGATCTCGGGCGCGGCGCCCTCGGAGTAGTCGTTGCGGAACTGGTGCATGGTCGTTCCAATCGGTTCGGTTCATGTGGTGCGGCCCCATGATAGCGTGCGGTCCGCGCGGCGTCCGCCGTCGCGCCCGGGGATGGGGATGAAACGGGTGGGGGTTGAACGAACCCGTCCCCAGCGAACCCCTCCTTGTCGGACGCGCCGCCGCGGCTTCGCGTCTATAATGGGTGCCCGACAAACGACCGGCCTGCGCCGTCGCGCGCCGCGCGCGGGCGCCGCCTGACAGGAGACGATATGCAAGCACAGAAAGCCGAGGGAACCCGCGACCTCATCGGGCGCGACATGCGCGCGTGGCAGCGCATGCAGCGCGTGGCCGCCGAGGTGTTCGAGCCGTACGGCTTCGACGCGATCGAGACGCCGGCCATCGAGCAGCTCGACGTCTTCGTCCACGGCATCGGCACCTCGACCGACGTGGTGCGCAAGGAGATGTTCCGCGTGTTCTCGGGTGCGAACTTCGCCCGCGTGCTCGAGGACGGGACCGACGCCAAGCTCAAGGCCAAGCAGCGGCTCGCCCTGCGCCCCGAGGGCACGGCCGGCGTGGTGCGCGCGGTGGTGGAGAACAACCTGGTCCCGCAGGGAGCCACCCCGTTCAAGGCGTACTACGCCGAGGCGATGTTCCGCGGCGAGCGCCCGCAGAAGGGCCGTCTGCGCCAGTTCCACCAGGTGGGCATCGAGTGGCTCGGCGCGCCCGATCCGGCGGCCGACGCCGAGTGCATCATCATGCTCATGGAGTTCTACCGCCGCCTGGGCTTCGACCTGTCCCGCCTGCGCCTGCTCATCAACTCGATGGGCGACCCGGCATGCCGCCCGGCCTACCGCGACGCCGTGCGCGCGTTCATCCTCGACCACGCCGACGAGATGTGCGACGAGTGCCGCGAGCGCGCCGAGATCAACCCGCTGCGCGCCTTCGACTGCAAGAACGAGCGCTGCCATGAGGTCATGCAGGGCGCCCCGCTCATGCGCGACAACCTGTGTGACGAGTGCCGCGACCACTACGAGCAGGTCAAGCGCTACCTCGACGCGGCGGGCATCGCCTACGTCGAGGACCCCACCCTCGTGCGCGGCCTGGACTACTACACCCGCACGGTGTTCGAGGTCGAGGCCCCGGGCGCCGGCGTGGGCTCGATCGGCGGAGGCGGGCGCTACGACGGGCTGGTCGAGCTCGAGGGCGGCAAGCCCACCCCCGGCGTCGGCTTCGCGGTGGGCTTCGAGCGCGCCATGCTCGCGCTCGAGGCGTTCGGCGTCGACCCGGCGTCGGACGCGCCGTCGTGCATCTACGTCGCCAACGCGGGGGCGGAGCTGCGCGGGGAGGTCTTCGCGCTGTGCGCGGAGCTGCGCGCGGCCGGCCTGCGCACCGAGGCCGATTACCAGGGGCGCTCGCTCAAGAGCCAGTTCAAGCAGGCCGACAAGCTCGGCGCGCGCCTGATCCTGATCGTCGGCGGCGACGAGCTCGCGGCGGGCAAGGTCAAGGTCCGCGACATGGTGAGCCACGACGAGGAGCTTGTCGACCGCAGCGCGATCGTCGAGGCGGTGCGCCGCCTGCTCTCGTAAGCCCGATGCCCAAGGCTGGCTTCGTTGTGCATAGACCGTTCGGCGGCCCGTATCTGGTGATGCGGGCCGCTGCTTTGTTGCAGATAAGAGGGATGCGGTCGCTCCAATCCAATTTAGTCTGCTAAAGCGTGGACTCTGTGAAACTCGTTGTCGGCGCACCCGACTTCCGTATACTAACCAAGTGTTCTTATCGTGTTCCTTCTTTCAGAAGGCAGGAATCATCGGTGGGTGGTTTCTTCTTTTGCAGGAGGAGGGGGAGGTATGCGGATGTCGGATGAAACCGAGCAACCAGCGACCGATCGTGCATCCCTGAAGGCAGAGCTTGAGGCGACGGCAACGGCGATGACCGCAGGCCCGCTCGCCGAGATCGAGATCCCGGAAAGCCTGCGGGCGAACCTCGCGCTGATCTTGCGCCTCGAGCGCCGTGTGCTGAAGGAGTACGATCCCGCGGTCTGCGATCTGTTTGACGTGCTGCTGCGCCATGCTATCCACGCCAACGAGGGCAATCCGGGCACCGCTGCGGCAAACGAGCGGGTTGACGAGCAGGGCGTGCCCTACGCCACCGACAGCAGCAACAGCGCCTTTCGCGCCGCCGTGGAGCTGGTCGACGAGCTTCCCATCCAGACGCTCGAGACGCTCGTGCGCGCGTTCACGTCGTTTTTTCACCTTGCCAACCTGTGCGAGGAGAACTATCGTGTCGAGACGCTGCACGACCGAGAGCGCCTGGTGTCCATCGAATCGGACGTGGACCCGTCCAACGAGCTGACGGTCGCCTTCAAACAGCTGATCGACGAGGTCGGCGTTGACCGTGCGACGCAGCTGCTGGGCAAGCTCGAGTTCCATCCGGTGTTTACCGCGCATCCTACCGAGGCGCGCCGCCGCGCCGTGGAGGGCAAGATTCGCCGTATCGGCAAGCTGCTTGCCGAGCGCCCGCGACTCGGCGGGTCGGACCTCGTGGAAAACGAGCGCCATATGCTGCAGGAGATCGATGCTCTCGTGCGTACCTCGCCGGTGGCCATCAAAAAGCCGACGCCCGTCGAGGAAGCCGACACGATCATCGACATCTTCGACCATACGCTGTTCGACACCGTGCCGCGCATCTACCGTCGCTTTGACGACTGGGTGCTCGGCGAGGGCGCGGGCGTCGTGCCGCCGGTATGCCCGGCGTTTTTCCATCCGGGAAGCTGGATTGGGTCGGATCGCGACGGCAACCCCAACGTTACCGCCAAGGTGAGCCGTCAGGTTGCCGCGAAGTTCTACAAGCACATGGTCGCGAAGCTTGCGGACAAGTGCCGGCGCGTCGGGCGCAACCTCACGCTCGAGGCGGGGTACGCCAAACCGTCCGACGAGCTGCTCAATCTCTGGAACCATCAGGTCGAGATGAGCGAGATCATCACGAGCCGCGCGAAGGACATATCGGAGTCCGAGCCGCACCGCGCCGTCATGCTTGTCATGGCGGACCGCTTGGACGGAACGGTCGCGCGCGACGCGGACGTGCTGTACGCCTCGGCTGACGAGTTGCTGGACGACCTGCGCGTCGTGCAGCGCTCGCTTGCGGCGGCGGGTGCCGAGCGCGCGGCGTACGGGCCGGTCCAGACGCTGATCTGGCAGGTCGAGTCCTTCGGCTTCCATATGGTCGAGATGGAGTTTCGCCAGCATTCGCTCGTGCACACCCGCGCGCTTGCGGACATCCGCGAGCACGGTATCCACGGCGACCTGGCGCCCATGACGCGCGAGGTGCTCGACACCTTCCGCGCGATCAGCTCAATCCAGAAGCGCTATGCGCCCAAGATGGCGCACCGCTACATCATCTCGTTTACCAAGTCCGCGCAGAACGTGGCCGACGTCTACGAGCTCGCGAACCTGGCGTTCGCGCACGCGTCGGACGTGCCGGCACTCGATGTCATCCCGCTGTTTGAGCAGCTGGAGGACCTCGAGCACTGTGTCGATGTGCTCGATGACATGCTCGAGCTGCCGGCGGTCCAGGCCCGCCTGGCGCAGACGGGGCGCAGGATGGAGGTCATGCTCGGCTACTCGGATTCGGCCAAGGACGCCGGCCCCACGACCGCCACGCTCGCCCTGCACTTTGCGCAGAAGCGCATTGCCGCATGGGCGGAGAAGCACGATATCGACCTCGTGCTCATGCACGGCCGCGGCGGTGCGGTAGGTCGCGGCGGCGGACCGGCCAACCGTGCGGTGCTCGCCCAGCCGGCGGGCTCGGTGCGTTGCTTCTTCAAGGTGACCGAGCAAGGCGAGGTCATCTTCGCGCGCTACGGCAATCCGGTGCTCGCCCAGCGCCACGTGGAGAACGTTGCGGCGGCGACGCTGCTCAATTCCGCGCCGTCGGTGGAGCGGGCCAACACCGAGATGACCGAGCGCTACCTTGACATGGCGCGCGAGCTCGACCGCGTGTCGCACGAGCGCTACCTTGCGCTGCTGGGCACGCCCGACTTTGCCCCGTGGTTCTCGGTGGTGACGCCTCTGGCCGAAGTGGGCCTTCTGCCCATCGGCTCGCGTCCGGCAAAGCGCGGCCTCGGCGCGCAGTCACTTGACGATCTGCGTACCATTCCCTGGGTGTTCAGCTGGAGCCAAGCGCGCATCAACCTGGCTGCATGGTACGGCCTGGGCAGCGCCTGTGAGGCGTTTGGCGACGTGGAAACGCTGCGAAGCGCCTATCGCGAGTGGCCGCTGTTCTCGACGTTCATCGACAACGTGGAGATGTCCATCGCCAAGACCGATACGCGTATCGCCAAGATGTACCTGGCGCTGGGCGACCGTTCCGACCTGGCGCACGCGGTGTATGACGAGATGCAGCTCACGCGCCGCTGGGTGCTTGCCATCGTGGGTGACGAATGGCCGCTCGAGCACCGGCGCGTGCTCGGCCGCGCCGTGCGCGTGCGCGATCCGTACGTGGACGTGCTGTCGCTCGCGCAGGTGCGCGCCCTGCGCATCGTGCGCGACGAGGGCGATGGGCTGTCCGAGGAGGCGCGCGCCAAGTACCTGAGCCTGATCCTTGCGACCGTCACGGGTGTTTCCGCCGGCCTTCAGAACACCGGCTGATGAGTGGCTTGAAGCGGACGTGCATATTGTCGTCGGTCGTTTGGGGTGCCCATGAATCAAAATTCGCTCGAGAAAATGCTGCCAGACGAATAGTATTTTCTGGGGCGCAGTTTTTCGGTGCCATCTTGTAGCTAGGGAAATACCCGCTGATAAAGCCGCAGGACTCAACTGGGGCTTTATCGGTGGGTATTTCCTCATGTACGAAGGGGCACCTAAAAATCGCGCCCTAGGGCTATGCATGTAGTTTTGAGTCCAGAAGTCCAAGATGCCGCGCAGGGTGTATTTCATGCATGAGCGGGCATCGAATGGGGGCGCGCACGCGCCCGGGGGGCCGTGAGGCGCACCTCTTGCGCGAGCGGAGCACATCTTGCCGCGTCTTTCCCGCCGCCTGCCCTTGCGTCCCGACATAACACGAGGGCCGGACGGCCTATCCGCCGCCCGGCCCTCGGTGCATTCGGAGTCGCGGGAATCGTGGCTACTTGAGCGAAACCTCGCCCAAAAAGGCGCGGGTGCGCTCGCTCTTGGGGTGGTTGAACACCTCGTCGGGCGTGCCCTGTTCCACGATGACGCCGCCGTCCATGAAGATGACGCGGTCCGCCACGTCGCGCGCGAAACCCATCTCGTGCGTGACCACGACCATGGTCATGCCGCCGCGCGCGAGCTCGCGCATGACGTCGAGGACGCCGCGCACCAGCTCGGGGTCGAGCGCGCTCGTCGCCTCGTCGAACAGCATGACATGCGGGTCCATGGCCAGGGCGCGCGCGATGGCGACGCGCTGCTGCTGGCCACCGGACAGCTCATCGGGATAGTAATCGGCGCGTTCGGCAAGGCCCACGCGCGCGAGCTGCTCGGCCGCGATGCGCTTTGCCTCGTCGTCGGAGCGGTTGAGCACCTTGGTCTGGGCGAGCATGACGTTGTGCAGGGCGTCGAGGTGCGGGAACAGGTTGAACTGCTGGAACACCATGCCCATGCGTTCGCGCACCTTGTTGACATTCACCTTGGGCGCGGTGATGTCCTCGCCCTCGAAGATGATCTGGCCGCTCGTGGGCTCCTCGAGGCGGTTCAGGCAGCGCAGCATGGTCGACTTGCCCGATCCGGACGGGCCGAGCACGACAACCACCTCGCCGCGGCGAATGTCGAGCGAGATGCCGCGTAGGACATCGACGTCGCCAAAGCTCTTATGCAGGTCGACGATGCGAATGATGGGATCGTTATCGGACGGCTTGGCGCCAGCGATCGCCGCGACCGCGTTTTCCATATCAGGCATGCTGCGCCTCCTTGGTCGGTTCGGATTCCGAGGCGCTCTTGCGCTTGTGCGCGTGGCCGCGGCGCGTGCGCTCCTCCAGATAGCGGGTGACGCGGGAGAGCGGCAGGGTGATCACGAGGTAGAACACGGCAGCCACGATGTAGGGGGTGATGGAGCCGGTGGACGCCACGATGGTGCGCGCGTACATGACGAGCTCCATGATGCCCACCGCGGCGAGCAGCGACGTGTCCTTGTACAGCGTGATGAACTCGTTGGTGAGGTTGGGGATCACGATGCGGAACATCTGCGGGAGCACAACATAGAGCATCGTCTGCAGGCGGTTCATGCCCAGCGAGCGCGCCGCCTCGGACTGGCCCTTATTGATGGACAGGATGCCCGCGCGGAAGATCTCGCACATGTAGGCACCGGAGTTCAGCATGAGCACGATCACGCCGAGCGGGAACTTGGGCAGGCTCAGGCCGGCGAGCGGAAGCCCGAAGAACGCGACGTAGATCTGCAGGAAGAGCGGCGTGCCGCGCATGAAGTTCACGTAGGTGGTGGCGATGCCGCGCCACAGCACGAACTTCGAGAGGCGCATGGTGGCGAGCACAAGCGCGAGCGGGATGGCGAGCGGGAACGAGATGGCGACGACGGCGATGGAGGTGAAGAAGCCGTTGAGCACCACGGGGAAGCTCGTCACGATGAGCGACGGGTCGAAGAAGAGGTGGAGGAAGCGGTTGGAATTCCACGCTTCGACCCACGGCTGCTCATCGAGCCAGTGGGCGATCGACTCGGCGGTCGAGATGCCCTGCACGGAGATGGCCGGGATGTCGTCAAGCTCATGCTCACCGGTCGCGTCCGTGTAGCTCGCGGCGACCTGCATCTCACCGCCCTGTTGCGGGAAGTACACATCATCGATCATGATGCTGAGATGCCCTGCCTGCGTGATCGCGGGGGAGAAGTCGAAGACGATGTTCTGCCCGTCGATGCTCGTGCGGTACTCGACCTTCGTGCGCGTCAAGAGGTCATCGCCGGTGAGGAGCGTGAGGGAGATGTCGTCCGTCCCGAAGGTGGTGCCCTCGGGTACGGTCAGGACGAGCTGGGAGACGCCTTCGCCTTCCTCGATCGCGGTCTCGAAGGTGATGCGCGACTGGGTCGCGCCCATGATGGCGGTGGGATCGTTATCGGAGTTGGGGCGGCCTGTGCAGCGCACGGTCTCCATGGCGTCGGCGGGCGCGGCGAGCGCGAGCGCGAGGACGAGCGCCGCCAGGACGGCGGCGATGCGCGTAAGGGTGCGGTCTAGGTGCGCGCTGGGTGTCGGTGTGTACGTTTCCACGGTGCCTTCCTCGATTTCTACCGTCTGCGCCCCCACCGGGCGGGCAGGGGCGCGGACATCGTCGGCATATCGCGTGCAGTTTCGGCTGCGAGCGTTAGCTCATGTTCTTCTCGATGAGCTCATCGAGCGTGCCATCGTCCTGGAGGGCCTCGATGGCCTCGTTCAGGGCGTCGAGCAGCGGCTCGTTATCCTTGGACACGGCGATGGCGTACTCCTCGCCCGTCGCGGAGGTGAGCACGACGTGCAGGTCGGTGTAGGCGCCCGAGAGCATCTGGTTCACCACGGCGGCGTTGCCGCACACGGCGTCGGCCTGGCCCGAGTTCACGGCGGCGAAGGCGTCCGTGAAGTTGGGGAAGGGCAGCTGCTCGGCGTTCGGGTAGTTCTCGGCGGCGAAGTCGGCGCCGGTCGAGCCGCTCTGGACCGCGATGGTCACCGCGGCGTCGTTGAGCGCGTCGGCCGCGTTGTCCTCGGTGATGATCGTGTTGTCGGAGAGCGTGGCGACGGCCTGGTTGTCGACGTAGTACGGCGTGGTGAAGTTGACCTCCTCCTCGCGATCGGGGGTGATGGAGATGCCGGAGAGGCCCGCGTCCGCCTGGCCGCCCGCCACGATGGCCGGGACGATGCCGTCGAAGTCGATGTTGGTGTAGGCGCACTCGAGGCCGAGGTAGTCGGCGATGGCGCGGCCGAGGTCCATGTCGAGGCCGACGTACTCGCCGTCCTCGAGGTTCTCGAACGGCGGGTAATCGGGCGACGTCGCGAACGTGATGGTGCCCGGGTCAATGAGGCCGAGGTCGTCAGAGCCGGTCTCGGCAGAGCCCGAGCCCTCGACGACGACCGTGGTCTCGTCCGTGTTCCCCGTGCAGCCGGCGAGCCCGGCCATGCCCGCGATGCCCGCGACCGCGGTGGGGATGAATTGCCTGCGCGTGAGTTCCATGATGATGCCCCTTCCGATGACGCCGCCGGGCGTCCTATCCGTTCGGCGGCATGTGGTTCTGATAGAGTATGCAATTCTCTGATGGAATATGCAAGGTTGAATGAAATCTGGCCGTATAGTAACGGACGTGAAACAATAAATTGGATAATTAAGGAGCAATTAAGCATACCGGGGGTGACATGCCGGGCGGGCGCCGGCCAAACGGCAGGTAGCGGCAGGGGTCGCGCCTGGGCACGCCGGATGCGCCGCATGCCCGATGCGGCACGGCTGGGCGCGCCGGGTGGCGGCGCCCGATGCGGGGGTGTTTGCTTGTAGGGGGTTCGCGTCCGTTAGCTCCGGCGCAGGTTCGAGAACTCGTCGACGATGATGTCGAGGCACCGCGGCAGCACGCGCGCGCCGAACACGCCGGAGTTGTTCGGGATGACCTCGCCGTCGAACTGCATGCCGAGCGAGGGCTTGCAGGTGATCTTGGCCTGCTTGGCCTGGAACGTCTTGAACTGCGGGCGGCCGAGGCCCTTGCCCACCGGGTCGAGGACGGCGGCTGCCACGGTGGGCAGCAGCCCCACGAGCGTCGTGGGCTTCACCACGGCGATGTCGAGGAGGCCGTCGTCCATGCGGCAGTCGGGGAAGAGGTTGATCTCGTTTTGGATGCAGGCCGTGTTGCCCACCATGCACGAGATGCCGTCGATCTCGTCCACCCGGCCGTCGTGCTCGATGGTGAAGTGCGCCACCTGCGGCTCGGGCGTCGAGAGGGCGGAGAGCAGGTAGGCGATCTCGCCGAGGTCGTTCTTCGCGGGCGCCGCCTTCTGCATGATGGTCGCGTCGAAGCCGGAGCCCGCGATGTTGATGAAGCCGTGCCGGCGGGTCGCGCCGGTCTCGTCCAT
>OLNN01003346.1_pt1 | contig 10227 bp, 7 predicted proteins | sample 1672141 | NCBI WGS metagenome assembly OLNN01 (sample SAMEA3136652, study PRJEB25190) | human gut metagenome | biome: human gut; feature: human-associated habitat; material: faeces | place: Austria | collected 2013 | reverse complement strand
GCCAAGGCTGCAGCTCCGATGATCCCGTTCATGACTGAGGATATCTACCAGAATCTTGTAAGAAGCATTGATGCAGATGCTCCGGAGAGTATCCATCTTTGCGATTACCCGGAGGTAAACGAGGCATGGATCGACAAGGATCTTGAGGCAAACATGGAAGAGCTTCTTGAGATCGTTGTTCTCGGACGTGCATGCAGAAATACCGCAAACATTAAGAACCGTCAGCCGATCGGAACCATGTATGTAAAAGCTGAGAAAGCTATGGATAAATTCTACACAGATATCATCGCAGATGAGCTTAACGTAAAAGAAGTGAAATTCGCAGATGATGTAGAGTCCTTCATTTCCTACAGCTTCAAGCCGCAGCTTCGTACAGTAGGACCGAAATACGGCAAGCTTCTGAACGGCATCCGTACCGCACTCTCCGAGATCGACGGAACCGCAGCAATGAAAGAGCTGAGAGATAATGGTGTTCTCGTTCTTGACATTGACGGAAACAGAGTCGAGCTTGCAGAGGAAGACTTATTGATCGAAACAGCCCAGAGCGAGGGCTATGTGACAGAGACAGACGGTGAGACATCCGTTGTCCTTGATACAAACCTTACACCCGAACTGATCCAGGAGGGCTTTGTCCGCGAGATCATCAGCAAGGTTCAGACCATGCGTAAAGAGGCTGGTTTCGAAGTCATGGACAAGATCATTGTCTATGCAAAAGATAACGATAAGATCATGGATATCATGAAAGCAAACCAGGATGAGATCAAACGTGAAGTACTGGCAGAAAACATTATTCTGGGAGAAGCAGAGGGTTACACCAAGGAGTGGAACATCAATAAAGAGGCTGTAACACTGGGAGTATCCAAAGTACAGGAGGAAAACTAATGATTGACAAGCAGTTTGAGAAAGAGGAATTCAAAAAAAGTGTAAAAGAAAACGTAAAATTCCTTTATCGAAAAACACTGGAAGAGGCTACACAGGAGCAGATCTTTCAGGCTGTAAGCTACACTGTGAAGGACGTGATCATTGACAACTGGCTCAAGAGCCAGAAGGCGTATGAAAAACAGGATCCGAAGATCGTATATTATATGTCCATGGAGTTCCTTATGGGCCGTGCCCTTGGAAACAACCTGATCAACCTTGGTGCATACGGCGAGGTTAAGGAGGCTCTTGAGGAGCTTGGACTTGACATTAACTGCATCGAAGACCAGGAGCCGGATCCGGCTCTTGGAAACGGTGGACTTGGAAGACTGGCAGCATGCTTCCTGGATTCTCTTGCAACTCTCAACTACTGTGCATACGGATGCGGAATCCGTTACCGTTATGGTATGTTCAAGCAGGAGATCCGTGACGGTTATCAGGTAGAGGCACCGGATAACTGGCTGAAGAACGGCTATCCTTTCGAGCTCCGTCGTCCGGAGTATGCAAAAGAGGTTCATTTCGGCGGATATGTACGCGTTGAGTGGGATCCGGTGAAGAACGAGAATAAATTCATCCATGAAGGATATCAGGCAGTTAAGGCTGTTCCTTACGATATGCCGATCACAGGTTATAACAACGATGTTGTAAACACACTTCGTATCTGGGATGCAGAGCCGATCGTAGACTTCAACCTTGACTCTTTTGACAAGGGTGATTATCACAACGCAGTAGAGCAGGAGAACCTTGCACGTACTATCGTAGAGGTGCTTTATCCGAATGATAACCATATGGCAGGTAAAGAGCTTCGTCTGAAACAGCAGTACTTCTTCGTATCTGCCAGCCTTCAGGCAGCGATTGCCAAATACAAAAAAACACACGATGACATCACAAAGCTTCATGAGAAGGTTGTATTCCAGATGAATGATACTCATCCGACAGTTGCAGTTGCAGAGTTGATGCGTATTCTTATCGATGAGGAAGGTCTTGGCTGGGATCAGGCATGGGATATCACAACAAAATGCTGTGCTTACACCAACCACACCATCATGTCCGAGGCACTTGAGAAATGGCCGATCGAGCTGTTCTCCAGACTGCTTCCGCGTGTATACCAGATCATCGAGGAGATCAACCGTCGTTTCATTCTTGAGATCCAGCAGAAATATCCTGGAAACTTCGAGAAAGTTAAGAAGATGGCGATCATCTATGACGGACAGGTTAAGATGGCTCACCTTGCGATCGTTGCAGGCTACTCTGTAAACGGTGTTGCACGCCTTCATACCGAGATCCTCAAGAATCAGGAGCTGAAGGATTTCTATGAGATGATGCCTGAGAAGTTCAACAACAAAACAAACGGTATCACACAGAGACGTTTCCTTGCTCATGGAAACCCGCTTCTGGCTGACTGGGTAACAGACAAGATCGGACCGGACTGGATCACAGATCTTTCCCAGCTTTCCAAGCTTAAAGTTTACGCAGACGATGAGAAGGCTCTTCAGGAGTTCATGACCATCAAGTTCAAGAACAAAGAGCGTCTTGCAAAATATATCCTGGAGCACAATGGTGTTGAGGTTGACCCGCACTCTATCTTCGATATCCAGGTTAAGAGACTTCATGAGTATAAACGTCAGCTTCTTAATATCCTGCATGTGATCTATCTGTACAACCAGATCAAGGCACATCCGGAGATGGATTTCTATCCAAGAACATTTATCTTTGGTGCAAAAGCTTCCGCAGCTTACGCACGTGCAAAGAAGATCATCAAGCTGATCAACTGTGTGGCAGATGTTGTAAACAATGATGCTTCCATCAACGGTAAGCTGAAGGTTGTATTCATCGAGAACTACCGTGTATCCAACGCTGAGATCATTTTTGCGGCAGCAGATGTTTCCGAGCAGATCTCCACAGCAAGTAAAGAGGCTTCCGGTACAGGTAACATGAAATTCATGCTGAATGGTGCTCCGACACTTGGAACCATGGATGGTGCTAATGTTGAGATCGTACAGGAGGTTGGCGAGGAGAATGCATTTATCTTCGGTATGAGCTCCGACCAGATCATCAACTATGAGAACAACGGCGGTTACGATCCGGACTTCATCTACAACACAGATCCGGAGATCCGTCAGGTACTGATGCAGCTGATCAACGGAACCTTCTCCAGCGATACAGAGATGTTCCGTGACATCTACAATTCACTTCTCGACAAACGCAACATGCCGAGACCTGACCAGTACTTCATCCTTGGCGACTTCCGTTCCTATGCAGAGGCACAGAAGCGTGTTGAGGAAGCATATAAGGATGAGAAACGCTGGGCTAAGATGGCACTTCTCAATACAGCATGCAGCGGTAAGTTCACATCCGACAGAACTATCCAGGAGTATGTAGATGATATCTGGCATCTGGATAAGGTTATTGTGAAAGAGAACTAAGATATAGAAAGTAATCTGCAAAGTATTACCATAAAATAAATTTCCACACAAAAACAGGGCGCGTCAGAAGTGGCGACGGCCCTGTTTTTTGTGTGGAAATTATGCCGGATTGATGACGATCCGGTTCCGTCTGGCCAGTGCAATGGCGATATGGCAGCTTTCCGCGATGGCGCAGGCTTTATCGGCAAAGCTGATGATCCAGGCTTCCCTGTTGCGTGGAAGAGGTCCCAGAGGGAACATATGTGAGAGTATCGCATCCAGCTCTCTGTCTGTGACATCAAAGTGTGCGGCACTGTTGTCTGCGGCAGCCTTCGGGTGATAAAACGCCTGATGCTCACCGGTCGGTGTCTTCGCCCTGAAGTCATAGGGACAGAAATCGTGGAGAAGTCCTGCCCTTGCGGCGGCTTTCTCGTCACATCCCAGCTTCCTGGCAATGAACCAGGAGAGGTAAGAAACATTGATACTGTGCATGAGCCGTGTGGTCCACTGGTGGTGGGTGTACAGGCTCAGCTTCAGGAACTCTCTGTTACAGAGGATGTTCTTCACAAGCGCATGATATTCCTGTGAGACCTCATCCGACACCGTGATATCCATCGGCAATCACCTTCTTTCTTTTGTTTATAATTTTATTATGACGATTATGGAGAAAAATGCAATATGGTTTATAGTTTTTTTAGAAATTAGCTTGGACAAATTTATTTGGGATGGGAAATGTCAGCGCGCAGAAGTAAGGAGAATGTTTTTTGGGGGTCTGTTCTTTGGGAAATTATGGTATAGTAAAGTGAAAACGCTATAACGGTTTTATGGACAGCTATAAGATAGGCTGAAAATAGTTGATTTAGATGGTTGACATAATAAAAAGAAGAGGAGCGTAATATATATGAAACCAGAAAAACTGATCGAAGTACTTTCCGTTGCAGAGCGGTTAAAGGATGCAGTGCGTCATAGTTATACTTCCGGTGGCAGGCGGGAGAGCGTTGCAGAGCATTCCTGGAGGATCACGTTGATGGCATATTTTGTCAGTGATGAGTTTCCTGAGGCAGATCTTCTGAAAATTATGAAAATGTGCCTCATCCATGATCTGGGAGAAGCTTTTACCGGTGATATCCCGGCCTTTGAAAAAACGGATAAGGATTCGAAGAAAGAAGCCGATGTGCTGGGAGAATGGGTGAAGACTCTGCCGGAGCCCTTTGATAAAGAAATGGCTGGGCTTTATCAGGAAATGGAAGAGCAGCAGACTCTGGAGGCCAGGATCTATAAAGCTCTGGACAAGCTGGAAACCCTGATCCAGCACAATGAATCTGATATTAAAACCTGGATTCCGCTGGAATATGATCTGCAGATGACCTACGGAAATGAGCAGGTGAAATTCTCAGAATATCTGACGGAGCTTCGCGCAAAGGTTCGGGAAGATAGTGTACAGAAAATTCAGAAAAAAGGTTGTTGAATATGAATAACTCTTGTATACTAATATGTATGGAATAAGTCCAAAATGCTTATAAAAGGGGGAAAAGTAATGAAAAAAGCAGTAAAGAGATTATTGGTGTTATTTCTGGCACTTACATTTATCGTGACAGATCTTGCAGTAGCACCGGTCACAGCGCAGGCGGCGGGTACACTCAAATTTCATAAGTCGATCGCTCTTATGAAGGGTGAGGAAATCGGATATGTAATCATAAACTCTGTCAGCTCTGACAAAGTTCTGGGGCTGAAATCCAGTAATACCAGTGTGGTATCAGTAAAAAAAATGCCGTTTCTGGATGATTATACCCTTACGCTGAAGGCAAAAAAAACAGGAACTTCTATCATATCCTTCAAAGTAAAAAGAAAGAATGGAAAAACATATTCTTTCAAATCTAAAGTTACGGTACATAATTATTCAAATCCGTTAAATGTGTGCAAATTCGGAAGAAAAGATTATAAAAAATCCTTTGATAAAAAGACCATGGTCCCGGTTGCAAAAGGTTATTCCAGAAAGGCAAAAGTATGTATCACTGCAAAGAAGGGCTACAAGATAGTTGCAATATATTACAGTGAACACGGAACCGGAAGACAGAGAAAGATCAAAAATGGAAGCACAGTCATTTTGGATGGAGAACATTATCTGCAGATATTGTATAAGAATACCAGCAAAAATTATGTATCATCGGTATATCTGGATGGATATTGGATGTAGTATGTAGAGATGACGAAAAAAAAGGAACCGGGAGACCGGTTCCTTTTTTGGTGATTTCAGAACATCTCTGAGTGCTGGTATTTCAAGGCTTTTTGGAATGTTTTTATTTGCTTTATATTAGCACACTGGGTGATTTTTTAGGAGTATATTTTTTTAAACCAGTAGAAGGAAGAATATGATAGCCAGTGCTTCAGTGAATATAGTATAATTATGGCAGAAAAAACGAAAATGGGAGAATCATATGAAGAAAAAGAGGATTGCAATGCTTTTGGTCGCAACACTTACGTTTTCACAGAGTATGGGCGCGGTCATACCGGTAGCAGCTGAGGAACTGACAGCAGATACCGGACAGGAAACTGCAGAGACAGAAGAATCAGAAGAAATAGTTCAGGAGAACGATGCCTCGGAAACAACAGGGGAAGCAGCTTCAGTGCCTGATTTGGAAGACGATGAGGAATTAAGTCTTCAGGATGATGCAGAGAATGCGGAAGAAGAAATTGCAGAAGAAGAAAACACATCAGAAACTACGGAGCTATTCGGGGATAACACCGAAAATCAGGAGGCCTTCAGTGACGGTTCAGAAGCTGGAGAGTCTGCTGAAGCAAATGAACAATATCAGCTTAATCTGATATTTGAAGGTGCCAGTGGAAGTCAGGATTTACTGCCGAACAGCCATGTCAGAATTAAATCCCGTCTGGTTGATACAATTGGATGTAGTGATGTTTCTGCATATGAACTGAAAGTTGCTCCGGTAACTGGTGGAAATGGTGTCAAAATGGCAGACGTATCATTAGACGGCCAGGATATTGTGCTGGATGTTTACAATAAAACCGGAGACGCCAGAATTTCCGCAACGGCATCCATAAATGGAACTGAAGTGGCAAAAAGGGAATTTTGGGTTAACATCAGTGAGTATGTGATCCTGCCGGAAAAAATCACAGATACAAGTGGTAATGAAATCAACCTTGAAGTAGGTCAGCAGCTGGATATAGCAAAAGACATGAAACCACAGCTTGTCCGTTACAAAGATGGAAAAGGAGACCCAATTCCGTTAACAGGGGACAATTACAAGATCGTCATGTCACAGACAGGTCCTGGAGGTGAAGAATTTCGTGATTATGATGCAGATGGCCTGAAATGGATAGAGGTTCCGGGACAGGATCTTCCAATCCTGGAGAGAACAACAGAGAATTCTACATGGTTTGCACTTTTAGCTATGGAGAGATCAGAAAATGGAGACTGGCATTATATTACCCGACATCATTATGAACTTACTTCTTTGATCAGCAACGATTATGACAATGGTCATAATGATGACAGCGAAGAGAAAAGCTCCTACAGACTGGTATATGATTATCAGGATACGACAGGAAACGGAGCCATGCTGCCGAACAGTCAGATGACAGCTACCACTTATCTGGAGGACAAAACAAAGGATTATCAGAGAGTAGATGATTATAAACTGGAAATTCTGGAACAGTCAAAGCTGGCAGATATTTCAGTTTCTGCAGATGGAAAAAAACTTGTTATTAAATCTGGCAATAAAACCGGTCAGGGCTGCTGTTACATATCTGTACAGATACCGGATGGAAAAGGCGGATACAGAGAAGCCTTCAGAAAAGATATGTGGTTCAGCGTCAGTGAGTATGTGATCCTGCCGGAAAAAATCACAGATGCAAATGGAAATGTAATTATTCCTAAAGTAGGCCAGCAGGTAGACATTGTAAATAACATGAAGCCGCAGCTTGTCCGTTACAAAGATGGAAAAGGAGATCCGATTCCGGTAACAGGAGATAATTATAAAATCGTAATATCTTCATGGACAGATGAAAGTACAGGCACAGTGTACCATGATTATGATACAGACGGCTGGAAATGGATCGATGTTCCAGGCCAGGAGCTCCCAATCCTTGAGAGAACATCAGGATATGGTACATATTTTGGGCTTACTGCAATGGAAAAAAGTGTAGATGGAAACTGGTACCAGATTGCAAGACGGATGTATGAGCTGGATACTTTGCCCGGTTATAATGGCGATGACAGTGGAAACTTCGGTGACAGTGATGATAGTGAGGAAAAAAGCTTTTATAATCTGACATACGATTTGGAAGGCACAGCAGGAAATGAAGCCATGCTGCCGAACAATGAAACGACCATTGTGACAGACATACTGGATAAAACCAGTGGCCAGCATCCGGTAAAAGATTATAAGCTGGAAATCATAGAACAGTCAAAACTGGCAGAAGCTACAGTTTCTCCGGATGGAAAGAAGCTTATAATTAAATCCAACGATAAAACCGGTGTTGGCTGCTGTTATGTAGCAGTAAAACTTCTGGATAAAACCGGTGAATATAAAGAAGCCTTCAGAAAAGATATATGGTTTGAAGTCAGCGAATTTATGCTGTTACCGGAGAATCTGACAGATAAGAATGGAAAGCTGCTTAATCCGGCTGTTGGAGAATCCATTAATCTCGCCAATTTAAAAGTAAAACTGGTTCAGTATATAAACGGAAAAGGTGATCCCGTTGAGATTACAGGAAATGATATAAAAATCGTAGTGATGAGCTGGAAGGATACAGAATCCGGTAAACTGCAATATGATTACGATGATGAAGCATGGAACATGCAGAAAGTTTCCGGCCAGGAGCTTCCGATCATGACGAGAAAGTCCGATGATAATACAAGGCTTGCACTGTCTGCCATGCGAAAAAACAAAAACGGGGAGTGGGAGCGGCTTGTAAGGAAACATTTTGAGATTGGAGAAAACAGTTCAAAACACAGTCACAGCTGGAAAGCAGTAAAAACTGTTCAGGCAACCTGTACGTCAAAAGGAAGCAGAACCGATAAATGTACTTCCTGTGATGGTGTAAGAACCGTAACACTTCCGGCAAAACATACCGCTGTAAAAGATGCAGCAGTTGCAGCGACAGTATTTAAAGCAGGAAAGAAGGAAGGAAGTCATTGTAAAGTATGTGGCAAAGTGCTCAGAAAACAAATTACAGTTGCCAAACTGAAACCGACGATTTCCCTGACTACATCTTCCCTGAAAATGAAAGCAGGTCAGTCTACCACTGCATTTAAAGCAGCTGGACTGGCGAAAGGTGATTATGTTACAAAGGTGACATCCGGAAATACAGGAATCGTAAAAGTATCTTCTGTGACAAAGAAGGGAACTTTCAGACTGACAGCAGGTAAAAAGGCAGGAAGTACTACAGTTAAGGTTATTCTTGCAAGCAAAAAGTCAGCATCTTTTAAAGTTACCGTACAGAGAGGAGTAGTAAAAACTTCGAAAATTACTGTAAGCACTAAATCTGTGACACTCAAAAAAGGAACTACTTACCGTAAACTGGCATCTTCAGTTAAAGTCACTCCTGTAACCAGCCAGGAAAAAGTTACATACACATCATCCAACAAAAAAATCGTGACAGTAACATCCGGTGGTGTGATCAAAGGTCTGAAAAAAGGAACCGCAACGATCACAATCCGAAGCGGCTCAAAGAGGACAACCTGTAAAGTTACAGTTAAATAAAAATTGTACGAAAAAAGGGGGAATCACTTCTGTGATTCCCCCTTAAAAAATCCTTATTTTATGCGGATTTCTTATTTACCGAAATATCTCTTAAGCAGACCAGCGAATGCTTTTCCGTGTCTAGCTTCGTCCTTAGCCATCTCGTGTACTGTGTCATGGATTGCGTCAAGGTCAGCTGCTTTCGCACGTTTTGCAAGGTCGAATTTACCTGCTGTAGCGCCGTTTTCAGCCTCTACACGCATCTGAAGGTTCTTCTCTGTGCTGTCTGTTACAACCTCACCAAGGAGCTCTGCGAATTTAGCTGCATGCTCTGCTTCCTCGTAAGCTGCTTTCTCATAGTACATACCAACTTCCGGATATCCTTCTCTGTGAGCAACTCTAGCCATTGCAAGATACATACCAACCTCAGAGCACTCGCCCTCGAAGTTCGCTCTCAGGTCTGCAAGGATGTCCTCGCTAACGCCTTTAGCTACACCTACAACATGCTCAGCTGCCCATGAGAGCTCGCCTTCCTGTTTCTGGAATTTAGAAGCTGGTGCTTTACATACTGGACAGGCTTCCGGTGCCTGCTCGCCTTCATAAACATATCCACATACTGTACATACCCATTTAGCCATAGTAATGATCTCCTTTTCTTTTTTGAAATATATTGTTTGTTTTTGTTTCTTCTAAATTAATAATAGTAATTATTACTATTTTATGATACCATGTGATCTTTGTTTTGTCAAGCTTGTTTTTCTTCTTTTTTCAGGCATTCCTTGCAGATTCCATAGAAGCTTGCATCTACGTCAAAGACTTTTCCGTGGATAAATTCTGCAGCTGCCTGTTCAAGAATTCCGTTAAGGCTGTCTGACTGCATATCGATCACCCGGTTGCATCTGGTACACATGAAATGTGAGTGTGGTGCGACCCTTCCATCGTAGCGATCCGCGCTTCCGAAATTGGTCAGCTTCCGGATTTCACCGATGTCACTGAGAAGAGAAAGATTACGGTAGACAGTTCCGAGACTGATATTCGGGTAGATCTGTCGAAGATTCTCGTATACTGTATCTGCCGTTGGATGATCTGTTCTGGATCTCAGAAATTCCTTGATGGATTCTCGCTGACGGCTGTATTTAAGTGCTGCCATAATGTTTCCTCCTATCAGTAATAGTAATTATTACTGATATTATAATATA
>OLNN01003341.1_pt1 | contig 10236 bp, 11 predicted proteins | sample 1672141 | NCBI WGS metagenome assembly OLNN01 (sample SAMEA3136652, study PRJEB25190) | human gut metagenome | biome: human gut; feature: human-associated habitat; material: faeces | place: Austria | collected 2013 | reverse complement strand
TAGACTCGGGCGCGACGGACATGCAGCCGGAGAAGAGAAAGATCATCAGTAAGAGCGGCAGCATCGAAGAGAAGATAATTGCCGATGAATCCTTTGCGCTGGCAAGATCATAGGAAGTCTGGGGATCATGATTGACATCGAATTTATTAGCCAGGGACGATTCATAACCATCCAAAAGAGCGATCATCTGGTCATATGAGCTGCGGGAAGAGGTGGAGGCGGTGCCGGAGGAGTATTTCCCGACGACGGCGGAGGAACTGCTGCCCCGGTGGGAACGGGTGCTGGGGTTAAAAGAGAGCGGGACGCTGGAAGAGCGGCGGTTCGCCGTCCTTTCCAGACTCGCCGGCATCCGGCCCTATACCATCGAGCGGCTGCGGCGGCAGCTGGCGGCCAGCATGGGGGAAGGGAACTTCTCGGCTGAGGTCTACCCGGACGACTTTCTGCTGCGGGTGACGGTCACGCCGTCGGCCGAGGGGCTGATGGCGGCGATGATGCGGGAGCTCAGACGGATGATCCCCGCCAATATCACGCTGGAAGCGGCCGTCGGGACGCTTCAGAAGGCGTATGGGTACGCCGGGGCGGTGCTGGCGGTGTCCCATGACCGGTACTTTTTGGATAAGATGGCCCACCAGATCTTCGAGGTGGGGGAGGAAGGCCAGGTCACCCGGTACAGCGGCAACTACTCCGACTACCTGGACAAGCGCCAGGCCACATCCGCCCCCGCCCAGGAGGAGAAGGCGGAGAAGAAGCCTGCCGGCAAGCCCGCCCGGCAAAAAAAGCTGAAGTTTACCTTCAAGGAACAGCGGGAGTACGACACCATCGAGGCCGACATCGCTGCCCTGGAGGCCCGCATCGCCCAGCGGGAGGGGGAGATGTTGGCCTGCGGCAGCGACTACGGCAAGCTCCAGGACCTGACGAAGGAGCAGGAGGCCGACCAGGCCGCCCTGGAGGAAAAGATGGAGCGGTGGCTCTACCTCACGGATCTCGCCGAGCGGATCGCCGCCCAGGAGGGATAAATGGACGCCCCGCCCGTTCGCAACCTGCACAAAGGGGCGGGGGAATGTTCGGGAAAGTTGGCCCCTTGCCGGCTGCCGCCGGTTGTGCTACACTGGCCTTGCTTGTCAGAGGACTTGCCATCCCCGGGATGGCTGAAGTGGGACGAGACCGATTTGGTTTCGCCCCGCTTTTTTTCGGCATACATTGTATGATTCACCCAAATACGAAAAAAGGCTTCCCTCAGAGGGGAAGCCTTTTTCTATGGTGTGGTTCCGAGACAGAACCCGGTGTTACAGCAGGATGATCCCTGCGTCCCGGCAGGTTTCGATGGTCTCGTCGTCCCAGGTGGACACCTGGACCTCGCCGATGTGGGCCTTGCCCAGCAGGAGCATGGACAGGCGGGACTGGCCGATGCCCCCGCCGATGGTCAGGGGGAGTTCCCCCTCCAGGAGCATCTTGTGGAAGGTCAGTTCCCGGCGGTCGTTGCAGCCGGCGGCGGTGAGCTGGCGGTCCAGGGCGGCGGGGTCCACCCGGATGCCCATGGAGGAGAGCTCAATGGTCCGGCCCAGCACGCTGTCCCACAGGAGGATGTCCCCGTTGAGGGTCCAGTCATCGTAGTCCGGGGCCCGGCCGTCGTGGGGCTGGCCGGACTTCAGGGGGGCGCCGATGCCCAGGAGGAAGGTAGTGGGGTGGTCTTTCACCCAGGCGTCCTCCCGTTCCTTGGCGGTGCGGCCGGGGAAGGCATCCTCCAGCTCCTGGGAGGTGACGAAGGAGACGTTCCGGCTCAGTTGGGGCAGCACGCACAGCTGGGGGAAGACGGACTGGAGGGTTTTCTGGGTGTCTGCCATGGCGTCCACGATGGACTGGACGGTGGCCTTCAGGTACTCCACGTTCCGGTCCCGGGGGGCGATGACCTTTTCCCAGTCCCACTGGTCCACGTAGATGGAGTGGAGGTTGTCGGGAATCTCGTCCCGGCGGATGGCGTTCATCTCGGTGACCAGCCCCTCCCCCACGGGGAAGTGGTAGTGGTAGAGGGCCATCCGCTTCCACTTGGCCAGGGAGTGGACCACCTGGGCATCCCGCCCGGCGGCGGGGATGTCGAAGGAGACGGGGCGCTCCACCCCGTTGAGGTCGTCGTTGAGGCCGGAGGCCGCCTCCACAAACAGGGGGGCGGAGACCCGGCGGAGGTGGAGGTTGCCGCAGAGGGTGTCCTCAAACACCCGGCGCAGGAGGCTGATGGCCTTCTGGGTGTCGTACAGGTTCAGCAGGGGGGCGTAGTGTTCGGGGATATAGGTCTTGGAAGACATGGCGGGAAAACTCCTTTCGGAAAATTCAGACTCCCCTACGGGTTATCCGTGGTAGAGTTTGGAGGTCTGGTATTTGGGTTCGCTGGTCAGGCGGACGCCCAGGCGGCGGAAGCTGTCCTCGTCCCCCTCGGAGAGGATGACGGTGGTGTGGGCCTCGCACCCCCGGAGCTTTTGCAGCTGCTGCACCGCCCGTTTGGCGTTGGGGTCTGTCACGGCGCAGATGGACAGGGCCACCAGCAGCTCGTCGATGTGCAGCCGGGGATTCTTGTTGCCCAGGACGTTGACCTTTAGATCCTGGACGGGGGCAATCACCGAGGGGGCGATGAGCTGGATCTCGTCGGGGATCCCCCCCAGGTATTTCAGGGCGTTGAGGAGCAGGGCGGAGGAGCAGCCCAGCAGCTCCGAGGTTTTGCCGGTGAGGATGGTGCCGTCGGGCATCTCCATGGCGGCGGCGGGGTCGCCGGTGCGCTCGGCCACGGCCAGGGCAGGGGACACCACGGACCGGCTCAGGGGGGTCAGACCCAGCTGCTTCATGAGCAGTTCGATCTTATACACGGCGGTGCCGTCGGTCTGGCCCCGGCGGTGGCGGCACTCCTCGGCGTAGAACCGGCGGAGGATCTCCTCCTGGGAGGCCTGGCACACCACCTCATCGTCTACAATGCAGTAGCCGGCCATGTTCACCCCCATGTCGGTGGGGGACTGGTAGGGGGAGGTGCCGGAGATCCGCTCAAACATGGTTTTCAGGACGGGGAAAATCTCCACATCCCGGTTGTAGTTGACGGTGGTGACCCCGTAGGCCTCCAGGTGGAAGGGGTCGATCATATTCACGTCGTTGAGGTCGGCGGTGGCGGCCTCGTAGGCCAGGTTCACCGGGTGGCGGAGGGGGAGGTTCCAGATGGGGAAGGTCTCGTACTTGGCGTACCCCGCCTGGATGCCCCGCTTGTGCTCGTGGTAGAGCTGGCTCAGGCACACGGCCATCTTGCCGCTGCCGGGGCCGGGGGCGGTGACCACCACCAGGGAGCGGGAGGTCTCCACATATTCATTCTTACCGTACCCCTCCTCGCTGACGATGAGGGGGATGTCATAGGGGTAGCCCTCAATGGGGTAGTGGCGGTAGACCCGCAGGCCCAGGTCCTCCAGCTGGGCCTGGAAGATCTCCGCGGCAGGCTGGCCGCTGAACCGGGTGAGGACCACGCTGCCCACCTGGAACCCAAAGCCCCGGAAGGCGTCGATGAGGCGGAGGGGGTCGGTTCCATAGGTGATGCCCAGGTCGCCCCGGACTTTGCTCTTTTCCAGGTCCACGGCGGACACGGCCACCACGATTTCCACCTGGTCCTTCAGCTGGCTGAGCATCCGGATTTTGGAGTCGGGGTGGAAGCCAGGCAGCACCCGGGAGGCGTGGTTGTCGTCAAAGAGTTTTCCGCCAAACTCCAGATAGAGTTTGCCGCCGAACTGGTCAATGCGGGAGCGGATGTGTTCAGACTGCATTTCCAGGTATTTCTCGTTATCGAACCCAAGTCTTTCGATCATATTGGTGCGCTTCCTCTCATTTCTCTATACCCTCCGGCGGGTGCCGGGAAAACCGTTTGGATGGGAATAATGTACCAATTCTTGTATGAAAAGTCAACATCGTGAGAAGAATATTGTCAAACTTGCCGAGAAAATTCCTGCTTCAATTCCTGGTGACAAAAATCTTCTGTGCAAGGTGACGCATCGGCGTTCCTGGCTGCAGAGCCGTGGAAAAGGGCGGGCCGGGGGGGCGCCGGAGACATGCCCGCCAGAGCGGCGGCAGGGCCAGAAAAACCCGCCCCAGACTTGCCTGAATGGAAAAAATGTGCTATAATTTGACGTTCAGAAAAGACAGAACACGCCCAGAGACCTGTGTTATGCTTACAAAAGCCACAAGGAGCGATACAAATATGTTGGAACTGAAAGGACTGACCTATCAGGTCGGCGACAATGGAGGGCAGACGGACATCCTCCGGGGGATTGATCTGACCATCCAAGACAATGCATTCGTGGTCATCACCGGCCCCAACGGCGGGGGAAAGACCACCCTGGCCAAGACCATCATGGGCCTGGTCAAGCCCACAGGGGGACAGATCCTCTGGAACGGCACCGACATCACCGCCCTGTCCATCACGGAACGGGCCAAGCTGGGCATCAGCTATGGGTTTCAGCAGCCCCCCCGGTTCAAGGGGCTGAAGGTGCGGGACCTGCTGGAGCTGGCCTCCGGCCGGCAGAAGCTCACCCGGGACCAGTGCTGTTCCTACCTCAACCGGGTGGGGCTGTGCGCGGCAGACTATATCGACCGGGAGGTGGACACTTCCCTCTCCGGCGGCGAGGTCAAGCGCATTGAGATTGCCACCATCCTGGCCCGGCCCAGCGGCCTGCTGATCTTTGACGAGCCGGAGGCCGGCATTGACCTGTGGTCCTTCGCCAAACTCACGGAGACCTTCCGTATGCTCCAGGACCGGCGGGAGAATACCATCATCGTCATCTCCCACCAGGAGCGCATCATCGACCTGGCCGACGAGATTGTGATGATCTCCGGCGGGAAAGTGGCCCGCCACGGCCCCAAGGCGGAGATTATGCCCCACATTCTGGCCGACACCGGCGGCATGTGCAACTTCTTGCAGCCTGACCGGGAAAACTGCCGGCAGCCAAAGGAGGACTGAGCCATGGAAAACGTAGACATCCGGCTCCTGCGGGAGATTGCCGACCTGGAAACCACCCCCCAGGGGGCCTACAACATCCGCAAGAACGGGGAGCTGGCCTCCCGCAACACCACGGCCAACATTGACATCGTGTCGAAAACCGACAAGTCGGGCATTGACATCTACGTCAAGGCCGGCACCAAGCACCAGTCGGTCCACATCCCGGTGATCATCACCCAGACGGGGCTGGACGAGCTGGTGTACAACGACTTTCACATCGGCCCGGACTGCGACATCGTCATCGTGGCCGGCTGCGGCATCCACAACGAGGGCAGCCAGGAGACCAAGCACGACGGGGTGCACACCTTCTACATCGGGGAAAACTCCAAGGTCCAGTACGTGGAAAAGCACTACGGCGAAGGGGAGGGCACCGGCGAGCGGGTGATGAACCCCCAGACGGTGGTCTACCTGGAGAAGGGAGCCTCCCTGCAGATGGAGACCACCCAGCTGCGGGGGGTGGACTCCACCAAGCGCTACACCAAAGTGGTGGTGAAGGAGGACGCCGAGGCAGTGATCACCGAAAAACTCCTCACCCACGGCAAGCAGATGGCGGAGTCGGAGATGGACGTGATCCTGGCCGGCGAGGGGGCCAGCGGCCGGGTGATCTCCCGGTCGGTGGCCCAGGACACCTCTCAGCAGATCTTCTATCCCCGGATGATTGGGGACGCCGCCGGCTTCGGCCATGTCCAATGTGACTCCATCCTTATGGGGCAGGCCAAGATCCAGTCCATCCCCGCCCTGACGGCCAACCACCCCGACGCCCAGCTGATCCACGAGGCCGCCATCGGCCGCATCGCCGGGGACCAGATCCTCAAACTGATGACCCTGGGCCTGACGGAGGAGGAAGCCGAAGAGGAGATTCTCAATGGCTTTCTTGGATGAGCGGGAGGACGCCCCCACCCCGGAAAAAGAGGGGATCTACTACGTCAAGGAGGACCCAGACCTGGGAAAAATCCGGGGCCTGGACCCCTGGGCGGTGGAGAACGGCATCCACCTCATCCGCATGGAGAAGGACGCGGCCGAGGGCATCATGATGATTCGCAAGAGCAACCAGCAGCAGTACGGCACCGTCCACGGCGGCATGCTGGTGGCCTTTGCCGACACCATTGCCGGCCACAGCCTGGTGCCCCACGGCCGGGTGTGCGTCACCCAGGGGAGCACCGTGAACTTCCTGCGGCCGGCGGCGGGGGCCTACCTCTTCTGCCGGGCCACCCCGGTGCAGGTGGGGGGGCGGATCTGCGTGGTGTCCGTAGAGCAGCGCAATGACCGGGACGAACTCATCACCACCGCCCTGTTTACCTTCGCGGTGGTCAAGAAGATGGACCCCATCTCCCTGCCCCCCAAACACCCCGGGCTGACGTTTTAAGGCAGACACAAAGCAGCCGGGGCGGCGATGCCGCCCCGGAACGCGGTCTGCGCGTATTCCAGTTTTTAGAGATCCCAGTCCTCGAACTCGTCCTCCATCTCGCAGGCGCTGCAGGGGCAGGCGCGGCGGAGGGCCTCCTTCTTGGCCTGCAGCCGGGCAGAGACAGCGTCTACACAGCGGGTGATTCGCTCCAGATTGGCCATCACCAGGCACACCACGGCGAAGGCGGCCAGGAGCACGGCGATGAGTTTGAGGATCGTACTTGTCAATTTCATAGAAAAACCTCCCAAATACAGTTGCGCGGAAACCGTGGTCTATGGTAGTATTTTACCTGATCCCTTGGTAAAATACAATCCGCAAATCAATTTTTCCACGGATTTCTCATCGCAGGGTCTGGCGGCCCCCGCTGCCCCGGCCCGGAAAGGAACGGTAACAACGTATGCGGCTACAAAATGACAGAGGCGAGATCCAAATCAGCAGCGAGGTCTTCACCACCATCACCGGTGCCGTGGCCACCAGCTGCTTTGGCGTAAAGGGGATGGCGGCCCGGTCCAAGAAGGACGGGCTGGTCCACCTGCTGCGCAACGAGTCCATGGCCAAGGGGGTCCGGGTGATCTTCGAGGCCGACGACACGGTTTCCATCGAGCTGCACATCATCGTGGACGCCGGGGTGAACCTGACTGCGGTGAGCAGCTCCATCATGAGCGAAGTCCGGTATGCCGTGGGCCAGATGACCGGCGCCCAGGTCCGGGCGGTGGACGTCTATGTGGACTCCATGCAGATTGACTGAGAAGAGGGGAGAGAAGAGGAATCATGGTACAAGCAGTTGACGGCAAGACCCTTGCGGCGATGCTGATTCACGCCTCCGCCTCTCTGGACGCGGAAAAGCAGAAGATTAACGAGCTCAACGTCTTCCCCGTACCCGACGGGGACACGGGCACCAACATGAGCCTGACCATCGGCACCGCCGCGACAGAGCTGCGGCAGAAAAACCCCGCCACCGTGGGGCAGGCCACGGCCCTGTGCGCCTCAGCCATGCTCCGGGGCGCTCGGGGGAATTCCGGGGTGATTTTGTCCCTGATCTTCCGGGGCTTTTCCCGGGCCATGAAGGACAAGGACACCATGGACGGCATCGACCTGGCCGACGCCATCAACGCCGGGGTGATCGCCGCTTACCGGGCGGTGATGAAGCCGGCCGAGGGCACCCTGCTCACCGTCTCCCGCCTGGCGGGGGACCGGGCCGGCCGGGCAGCCGAGGAGAACACCGCCTTTGAGTACGTCCTGGCCTCCGCCATCGACCGGGCCCGGGAGGCCCTGGCCGATACCATCAACCAGAACCCCGTGCTGAAAAAGGCCGGTGTGGTGGATGCCGGCGGCATGGGCTTTGTGGTGGTTCTGCAGGCCATGCTGGACGAGCTCCAGGGCATTCCCGCCCCCCAGAGCGGGCAGGAGGAGGCCAAGCCCCAGGAGAAGGCCGACTTCGGCGCCCTGGCGGAGGAGGAGCTCACCTTTACCTACGACACCGTGTTCATCGTCCGCCGCACCGGGGGCAAGCCCTTGGAGGAGTACCGGGCTTGGCTGGAGACCATCGGCGACAGCCTGGTCATCGGAGAGGGGGACGAGGAGTTTAAGGTCCACGTCCACACCGACGACCCGGGCCTGGCCCTCACCAAGGCCCAGGAGTACGGCACCCTGGAGCTGGCCAAGATTGAGAACATGCGCACCCAGCGGGACGAGCTGGCCGCCGGCAAGCAGGCCCAGTCCACCGACGACCTGGAGGCCGTAGAGGCCGAATTGGAGGCCATGGAGCAGGGGGACACCCCCTCCGCCCCGCCGGAGAAGAAGTACGGCTTTGTGGCGGTGGCCGCCGGAGCGGGCCTGGCCAAGGTGTTCTTTGATCTGGGGGCCGACGGGGTCATCAGCGGCGGCCAGACCATGAACCCCTCCACCGAGGACATCCTCAAGGAGATCCGCAAGACCCCGGCGGAGATTGTCTACGTCCTGCCCAACAACAAGAACATCATCATGGCCGCCCAGCAGTGCGTGGACCTGGTGGAGGACAAGAAGGTCATCGTCCTCCAGGCCAAGACGGTGCCCCAGGGCATCTCCGCCATGATCGCCATGGACCCCGACGGGGAGGAGGCGGACAACACCGCCGCCATGGAGGCGGCCATGGCAGGGGTGACCACCATGGAGGTCACCTACGCCGCCCGGGACTCCGAGTTCGACGGCACCGCCATCCATGCCGGAGATTACCTGCTGCTGGTGGACAACCAGCTCTTCGGCACCGAGAAGAATTTGGACGCGGCCCTGGACAAGCTGGCCCAGGAGAGCGCCCAGCGGGGAGGGGAGTTCATCAGCATCTTCTATGGCGAGGGCGTGCAGGCCGGGGAGGCTGAGGGCGCCCAGGCCAAGTTTGAGGCGGCCTGCCCCGAGGCGGAGATCACCACCCTGGAAGGCGGCCAGCCGGTGTACCATTACCTGATCTCCGTAGAATAAATCCCCCAGGGGATCCCGTTCAGACCCAAAGAAAGGGCTGCGTCTCAGCAGCCCTTTCTTTTTTGATGTTCGTATTTCTCCTTGGTGGCTTTGCCCCCTCGTATGTGCCGCTCCGCTTTGTTCCGGTCCAGGACCTCTTTCACCTGGAGGTAGAGGGAACGGTTGAAAAGGGGCAGCCGCTGGGACAGGTCCTTGTGCACCGTCGACTTGCTGATGCCGAACTGCTTTGCCGCGGCTCGGACGGTTGCCTGGTGTTCCAGGATGTACAGGGCCAGGTCGCAGGCGCGCTCTTCCATATCAGTCCGCAAGTTCTACCACTCCCCACGTTGTCCGTGTCACCACTGTATGCGGGGCGGGGGGAGAATAGACCATCCCCCGCTGCCGGCGGCCTGCCGGAGCGGGGGACGGGGGATCAGGATTCCATGTGGCGGCCCAGGAAACCTGCGATGGCCTGGGCCAGCTCATGCTCGGACTCGGCCACCTCCAGGTGGTCCTTTTCACAGAGGAAGGCCACGCAGCCCAGCACGTCCCCCTGGGTCAGAATGGGGGCGGCGGTGGAGAGGACATACCGGTCGGTGTAGTCGCTGACCGGCAGGGGGGGCTGGCCGGGCTGATGCTGGTAGAGCTGGCGGCCCTCCATGATCTGGGCCAGGGCGGGGGAGATGCTCTTGTCGGTGAGCTCCCGCCGGCCGCCGCCGGCCACGGACAGGCAGACGTCCCGGTCGGTGATGGTGACCATCTTGCCGGTGGTCTTGTAGAGGGACTCGCACAGCTGGGCGGAGAAGTCCCCCAGCCCGCCCATGAGGGAGTATTTCTTAAACACCACACCGTCCCCGTTGGTGAAGATCTCCAGGGGGTCCCCCTCCCGGATACGCATGGTTCTGCGGATCTCTTTGGGGATGACCACCCGGCCCAGGTCGTCGATGCGGCGCACGATGCCAGTTGCTTTCATAGGATCAAAGCCTCCAAAAAACAGAGTTGGGAACGAGAGTTAGTATAAGCAGGATTTGCCGTGCTATGCGGCAGGAAGGGATGGAAGAAAGTGGAAAGCCGTAGCTGGGCCCCTGCAGGGAGCGCGCGGAACTTGGCGCCGGGGAAGCAGGCTTTGCCAGCCCCCAACCTGCCCCCGGGTAAGGGGGTGAAATCGGGGCTGGCATTCCCCGGCCTTTTCTGGTATAATCACAAGGAAAGCGCAGAACCGTTGCCCAGTGCGGCGGAGTCTGGCCTAGAATGGCGGGGAAACACCATGGAAATTTATAAAATTGGTCTTGACAAAGGGGCGGCGGCTCTCATAATCAGACAGACAGACAGACAGACAGACAGACAGACAGACAGACAGACAGACAGACAG
>OLNN01003340.1_pt1 | contig 10237 bp, 8 predicted proteins | sample 1672141 | NCBI WGS metagenome assembly OLNN01 (sample SAMEA3136652, study PRJEB25190) | human gut metagenome | biome: human gut; feature: human-associated habitat; material: faeces | place: Austria | collected 2013 | reverse complement strand
TTTTCAGCAACTACATCAGCCAGAGCTACAACGAATACTACCAGTCCTGCATCCAGTTTGCCCAGACCTTCGAGGAAAAGGACCGATTGGAGCTGCAGTTCATCACGCCGGACGGCAGAATGGTCGCCTCGTCCTACGGCGAGTTTGCGGGCAAAAGCCCCCAGACGCCGGATATTCAGGAGGCGGTCACGACCGGGAAGCTCGCGCGCTTTCAGGGCAAGGACCCCGACACGCACGAGCGGATTCTTGCTGTCTCGAGCCCGATGGTCTATTCCAACGGCGAGGTCATCGGCGTTCTGCGGTATGTGACGGGGCTGAAAAACGTGGACCGGCAGATTCTCATGATCGGTCTGATCGCACTGACGGCAGGACTGATTTTCATTGCGTCGATGTTCTTCATCAGCAGCTTTTTCATCCGCTCGATCATCGAGCCGGTGACGGAGATCACGGCGACGGCAAAGCGCATTGCGGCAGGGTCCTACGGCGTGCAGATTCCGAAGCATTACGACGATGAAATCGGCGAGCTTGCCGACACGATCAACGACATGTCTGTCAAAATCGGGCAGTCGGAAAAGACGCAGTCGGAGTTCATGTCGTCGGTTTCCCACGAGCTGCGCACGCCGCTTACGGCGATTTCCGGCTGGGGCGAGACGCTGCTTTCCTCCGGCAATTTAGAGCCAGAGACCCGGCGCGGCATGCTGATTATTCTGCGCGAGGCGAAGCGGCTGACCGGCATGGTCGAGGAGCTTTTGGAGTTTACGCGCATGCAGGACGGCAGGTTCACGCTGAATGTGGAAAAGGCGGATCTTCTTGCCGAGTTTGAAGACACGGTGTTCATGTACGGCTCGCGGCTGCGGCAGGAGGGCATCACGCTCGAATACGAGCCGTGCGAGGAAGAAATACCGGAGATTCCGTGCGACGTGGCGCGCATGCGGCAGGTGTTTCTGAATGTCCTCGACAATGCGGCAAAGCACGGCGGCGACGGCAAGCGCATCACGGCGTCAATCAGTCTGGAAAACGGGCAGATCGTGGTGCGCATCCGCGACTACGGTCCCGGCATCCCCGAAGAGGAACTGCCGCACGTCAAGATGAAATTTTACAAGGGCAGCTCGAAGGCGCGCGGCAGCGGCATCGGCCTTGCCGTGTGCGAGGAAATTGTCACCATGCACGGCGGCACGATCACGCTGGAAAATGCCGAGGGCGGCGGTACCCTTGTTACCATTTCCATCCCCACGGGGGAAGAATAGAGGCACTATATGCAGAAAAACAACCAGCCTGCCAGCCAGGAGAAATTCAAAACGCTCATTGGCGGGCAGGCGCTCATTGAAGGCATCCTGATGCAGGGACCCGACAAGCGCGCTATTGTTGTGCGCGGACCTGAGGGTCTGGTGCGAAAAGTCGAGCCGATCAAAAAGAAGACGGGCTTTCTCACGCTGCCGTTTATCCGCGGCGTGGTGAACTTTGGTTCGTCCATGGTCAACGGCGTGAAGGCGCTCATGTACTCGGCGGACTTTTTCCCCGAGGAAGCGAGCGAGCCTTCGAAGTTTGAAAAATGGCTGGAACAGAAAATCGGCTCCGAGAAAATCGAAAAGGTTGTGGTCTATCTCTCGGTTGTGCTGGGCATTGCGCTATCGGTCGGGCTTTTCATTTTGCTTCCGACGCTGCTCGCCGGCTTTATTCCGGGGCTGAAGGAGCACGCGGTGCTGCGCAGCCTTGTTGAGGGTGTGTTCCGTATCCTTATTTTCCTTGCTTACATGATTTTTATTTCCAAAACGCCGGACATGAAACGCGTTTTTTCCTATCACGGCGCAGAGCATAAGACCATCCGCTGCTATGAAGCGGAGCTGCCGCTGACGGTCGAGAACGTTCGTCCGCAGACAAGGCTCCATCCGCGCTGCGGCACGAGCTTCCTGTTCGTTGTGATTATCATTTCCATTCTGGTCTCTGCCGTGTTCAGCGCCATTTTCCCGATCGGAAATACAGTTTTGCGTATGCTTTCGCGGCTGGTGATGCTGCCGTTTATCGTGGCAATTGCGTATGAGTTCAACCGCCTCGTCGCCCGGCACGACAATGCGCTCACGCGCGCGCTGACCGCGCCCGGCATGTGGTTCCAGCTCTTTACGACAAATGAGCCGGACGACTCCATGATTGAGGTCGCCATCGAGGCGCTGACGCTGGTGCTTCCCGAGCAGGAAGGCGCGGACCGATGGTAAAAAAATACGGCGAGCTCTACTTAAATGCGCGCAAGGCGCTGCGCCCGAGCCAGGGGGACAATGCCTCTGTCTACGCGCGCGAGCTTCTTTCGCTTGCCTCCGGCAAATCCGTCGCGGCGCTGCTTGCCGACCGGGAGCTTTATGCTTCGGAGGAAATTGAAGAGAAGCTGAACGGGTTTCTCGCCCGGATTCTCGCCGGAGAGCCGCTTGCCTATATTCTTGGCGAATGGAGCTTTTACGGGCTGCCGTTTCTTGTGACGCCGGATGTTCTCATTCCGCGCGACGATACGATGGCTGTGACAGATCTGGCAATCGAGGCGGCAAGAACCTATCCCGCGCCGCAGCGGGTCCTGGATTTGTGCACAGGCTCGGGCTGCATCGGGCTTGCGATTGCACACTGTGTGGAGACTGCCCGTGTGACATTGGCGGATATCTCAGAGCCGGCGCTTCGCGTGGCAAAACAGAATGTGGCAAATCTGCGGCTCAAAAGCCGCGTGACGGCGTTTTCTGTGGATGTTTTGCAGCCGGCGCCCAGATTTCTGGGGCAGTTTGATCTGATTGTGTCCAATCCGCCGTATGTAACCACGCAGGAGATGGCGAAGCTCGACGTGTCCGTCTGGGCATACGAGCCGCATCTGGCGCTTGAGGGCGGCGCGGACGGTCTGGATTTTTACCGGGCAATTCTCAGGAATTTTGACGCGGCGCTGCGCCCCGGCGGAACGATCTGCTTTGAGTTCGGCTTCGGACAGGAGACGGCGCTGACGGAGCTTTTGCAGGCTGCGGGGTATGAAGATGTGACGCTGCGCAAGGATTTGCGGGGCGTAGTGCGCGCCGTTTCGGCGAAAAAGCCGGAAGTTTGAGCGGAAGATAATTTATCAAACAAACGTTTGATTTATGGCGCGCCCTGTGCTATACTGTAGAAAAACAGAAAAGGAAGGCTGTTGGCTATGGCAGTAGAAAAGAAGAAACCCGAGGCTCCTCTGAGCGATAAGAAAAAGGCACTGGAGACGGCAATCTCCCAGATTGAAAAGAACTTCGGCAAGGGCACGGTCATGCGCCTGGGCGACCGGCCGGAGATGAACGTGGAAGCGATTCCGACCGGCTCTCTGGCACTGGACGCGGCGCTCGGCATCGGCGGCGTGCCGAAGGGCAGAATCATCGAGATCTACGGGCCGGAGTCCTCCGGTAAGACGACGCTGGCGCTGCACATCGTGGCGCAGGCGCAAAAGCGCGGCGGCGAGGTCGCGTTCGTAGACGCCGAGCATGCGCTGGACCCCGATTACGCAGCAAGAATCGGCGTGGATATTGACTCCATGCTCGTCTCTCAGCCGGACACCGGCGAACAGGCACTCGAAATTACGGACGCGCTCGTGCGCTCGGGCGCAGTGGATGTGGTGGTCGTCGACTCTGTCGCGGCGCTTACCCCGCGCGCGGAAATTGAAGGCGAGATGGGCGATACCTTTGTCGGTCTGCAGGCAAGACTCATGTCCCAGGCGCTTCGCAAGCTTGCCGGCAATATCTCGAAGACGAACTGCGTTGTTATCTTCATCAACCAGCTTCGTATGAAGATCGGCGTCATGTACGGAAACCCCGAGACAACCACGGGCGGCAACGCGCTCAAGTTCTACGCTTCCGTGCGGATTGATATCCGCCGGACCGAGGCGATTAAGAACGGCACCGAAATTGTCGGCAACCGCACGCGCGCCAAGATTGTGAAAAACAAGGTTGCGCCGCCCTTTAAAGAGGCGATTTTCGATATCATGTACGGCGAAGGTATCTCCAAGTGGGGAGAGCTGGTGGACCTTGCGGTGCAGCTGGATCTGATCAACAAGTCCGGCAGCTGGTTCTCCATCGGAGACGAGCGCATCGGACAGGGCAGAGACAACGCAAAGCTCTATCTGCAGGAGCATCCCGACGTGGCGGACCGCATTGAGCAGGAGGTCCGCGAGAATATGTGGAAGCTGCAGGGCAGCCGCGCAAAGCCGCCCATTGCACCGGCAAGCAAAGCGGTGAACGTGTCGGCAGACGACTTCAACGATGAAACTTGAAAAGCTTGAGCCGCTGGATTCTCCGAATTATCTGCGCCTGATCTTTGAAGACGGCAAGCGGCTCAAGGCTCCGGCATTTAAAGTGGTGGAGCTGGGCTTAACGCCCGGCGCAGAGGTCACACCGGAGGTGTTTCTGGCGCTTGAGAACGCGCAGAGCCTCGCTTCCTGCAAGGAGCGCGCGGTCCGGATCTTAACTGCAAGCGGGCTTTCCAAAAAGGAACTGCAAAAGCGCCTGGTCCAGAAGGGCGAAAGCGAGGAAGATGCCGAGGCGGCGGTTGCGTGGCTGGAGGAGCTGCATCTGATCGACGATCTGGAGACAGCAAAGCAGCTGGTGCGAAGCGCCTGCCTACGCGGCTACGGCGCGGCGCGCGCAAAAAGCATCCTCTATGAAAAAGGCATCCCAAAGGAGCTTTGGGACGAGGCACTGGAAGAGCTGCCGGAGATGGACGGCGCGATTGACACATTTTTACGTCGGAAGCTGGATGGCAGAACGCTCGATGCAAAGCAGATCAAGAAAACCGTGGACGCGCTGCTGCGGCGCGGTCACAGCTATCACGACATTCAGGCGGGGCTGCGCCGGTATGAGGCGTCGCTCTCGCTGGAACAGACGCAAGAAGACACATGGGAGGACATGGAATGAGCCAGAGCATTGGCATGATCAGCCTTGGCTGCGCAAAAAATCAGGTTAACGCCGAGCAGATGCTGTTTCTGCTGCGCGTGGCAGGCTATGAGATTCTGCCGGACCCGGACGGGGCAGACCTCGTCATCATCAACACCTGCGGCTTCATTGAGGACGCGAAGGCAGAGGCAATCGACAACATCCTGGCGATGGGCGAAATGAAAAAAGAGGGCAGAATCGGCAAGATTCTCGTGACCGGATGTCTGGCACAGCGCTATCAGATGGAGATTGTGCAGGAAATGCCGGAGGTGGACGGCGTGCTTGGAACCGGGTCTTATTACGACATCGTTTCAGCGGTCGGAAAGGTGCTTGCCGGTGAGCTCGTCTCGGAGTTCGGCGACATCAACGCCCCTCAGCCGGAGCCGCAGCGCATTTTAACAACGCCGGAGCACTATGCGTATCTTCGCATTGCAGAAGGCTGCGACAACCACTGTGCGTTCTGCATTATCCCGCAGCTGCGCGGCCGCTACCGCAGCCGCCCGATGGAGGAGCTGTTAAAAGAAGCGCAGGATCTGGCGGACAGCGGCGTCAAGGAGCTGATCGTCATTGCGCAGGACACGAGCCGCTACGGCATCGATCTGTACGGCGAGCGGAAGCTGGCGGAGCTGCTGCAGAAGCTCTGCGCCATCGACGGCTTTGTCTGGGTGCGTGTACATTATCTCTATCCGGACGAAATGTCTGAGGAGTTGATTGACGTGCTGGCAAACGAGCCGAAGATCGTCAAGTACCTCGACATTCCCATCCAGCACATCAACGACAACATCCTGCGTGCGATGAACCGCCGCGGAAACGGCGAGTATGTGAAGCAGCTTCTTAAAAAGCTGCGCGCGCGCATTCCGGGGCTTGTCATCCGCACGAGCCTTATTACGGGTCTTCCCGGCGAGGGGGAGGAAGAGTTCCAGCAGCTGTGTGAGTTTTTGAAAGAGTTCAAGCTCGAGCGCGCCGGAACGTTTGCGTTCTCTCCCGAGGAGGGAACAAAGGCAGCGCTGATGGAATACCCCGACAAAGAGGTCGCGCAGGAGCGCGCGGAAATCATCGGAGAGCTTCAGTCGCGCATCATGGACGAGTACAATGCATCCTGCGAGGGCAAAATCATGCAGGTCCTGTGCGATGGGTATGACCCGGACGAGGACTGCTACTACGGAAGAACGTATGCCGATTCTCCCGACATTGACGGGCGCATCTGGTTTACGAGCTCGCGCCATGTGAAGACGGGCGAGTTTGTGAACGTCTGCGTCGTGGGCGCATATGATGGAGAGCTGACGGGCATGCTGGAGGAGGACATGGAAGACAATGACGACGGCGAGTAAAATTACAATGGTGCGGGTGGTCCTGATCCCGTTTTTTATCGTGTTCCTGCTTCTGAGCGGAAACGGCGGCGCAAATGCCGATACATACCGCTGGATTGCGCTGGCGATTTTCGTGGTGGCAAGCCTGAGCGATTTTCTCGACGGCTATGTCGCTCGGCACTATAACCAGGTCACAGATTTCGGCAAATTCTTTGATACCCTTGCCGACAAGCTCCTCGTCACCGCCTGCCTGCTGGTTTTCGTCGGGCAGGGCAGAATGGCAAGCTGGATTGCATTCATCGTTGTGGCGCGCGAGTTCGCCATTATGGGGCTTCGCTCGGTTGCCGCGACGCACGGGCGCGTGATTGCTGCGGGCTGGTCCGGCAAGATCAAGACCTCCTGCACGATGGTGGGGCTGATTGCCATGATGATTTTTCCGGGCGTCCAGCTTCTCGATACGATTGTCTGCGCCGTGATTCTGGTGACGACGCTCTACTCGGGCTTTGAATATTTCCAGAAGAACTGGGATGTGCTGATGCCCGGCGCTTGACTTTTTGCGTGCCGGATGGTATCATAGCGGCATAAATTGTAAAAGTGCATATCGCGATGATCGAAAAGAGTACCTTACCGGCGCCTCGCAGAGAGTTTCCGTCACCGGCTGCAAGCGGAAACGAGGTTGGGTTTGGGAACGTGCGTTCGGGAGCGAGGGGAGACCCCGTGCGGGCATACGTCAGTTGCCCTGAGTGAGAAATCAGAGTGGAACCGCGAGTTTTCAAAACCCGCCTCTTGAGCAAAAGAGGCGGGTTTTTATTTTTTCCGGGAGGCATCATTTTTGCATATTTTCGAAGACATTCAGGCATACAAGAAAAACGACCCGGCGGCGCGGAGCGTGGCAGAAATCCTGCTGCTGTATAACGGTCTGCACGCCACCATCGACTATCGCATCGCCCACTGGCTGCATATCCACGGTCTGCGCTTTCTCGCGCGTAGCATCTCCCAGTGGTCGAAGCTCTGGACCGGTATTGAAATTCATCCCGGCGCGAAAATCGGGCGGCGGCTCGTCATCGACCACGGAACCGGCATCGTCGTCGGCGAGACAGCGGAGATCGGAGACGACTGCCTGTTATATCAGGGCGTGACCCTCGGTGGTACGGGCAAGGACGTCGGCAAGCGCCACCCGACGCTCGGCAACAACGTTATGGTCGGCGCCGGTGCGAAGGTGCTCGGACCGTTTAAGGTCGGCAACAACGCGCGCATCGCGGCTAACTCCGTCGTGCTGCGCGAGGTGCCGGACAATGCGACGGTCGTCGGCGTTCCGGGCAGAATCACGCGCATCAGCGGCGAAAAGCTCGACCATATCCACACACCGGACCCGGTGATGATTGAAATTGAGGCGCTCAAAAAACGTCTGGCAGCGTTGGAAAGCGCGCAGCAAACGAGAGAATAAACAGGGAGGAAACGACATGTATCTTTATAACTCGGCATCGCATAAAAAAGAAGAATTTGTCCCCAATGATCCGAACCTCGTCAAGATGTACACCTGCGGACCCACGGTCTATCATTTTGCCCATATCGGCAATCTGCGCAGTTACATCATGGAGGACGTGCTGGAGAAATACCTGCGCTATATCGGCTACCCCGTCAAGCGTGTCATGAACATCACGGACGTGGGCCACCTGACCTCTGATGCTGACGAGGGCGAGGACAAGATGCTCAAGGGCGCCCGCCGGGAGCACAAGACCGTGATGGAAATTGCAAAGTTCTACACGGACGCTTTCTTTGACGATTGCCGCAAGCTCAACATCAAGCGCCCCGACGTCGTCCAGCCCGCGACCGGCTGTATTGACGAGTATATCAAGATCATCACGACGCTTCTGGAAAAGGGCTATGCCTATCAGGCGGGCGGCAACGTGTATTTTGACACGTCGAAACTGGAAAAGTATTATATCTTCAACGAACACAACGAGGAAGATCTCGCCGTTGGCGTGCGCGAGGGCGTGGAGGAGGACCCCAACAAGCGCAACAAGAACGACTTCGTCCTCTGGTTCACCAAATCGAAGTTTGAGGATCAGGCGCTCAAGTGGGACTCTCCCTGGGGTGTGGGCTATCCGGGCTGGCACATCGAATGCTCCGGTATCTCGCTCAAATACCTCGGCGAAGACCTCGACATTCACTGCGGCGGCATCGACAATGCGTTTCCGCACCACACGAACGAGATTGCCCAGTCCGAGAGCTACATCGGGCACCACTGGTGCAACTACTGGATGCATGTGATGCACCTAAACACCACGTCCGGCAAGATGTCCAAATCCAAGGGCGAATTTCTGACGGTTTCGCTTCTGGAGCAGAAGGGCTATGACCCGCTGGCATACCGCCTGTTCTGCCTGCAGAGCCACTACCGCAAGAACCTCGTCTTTACCTGGGAAAACCTCGATAACGCGATGGGCACGTATCAGAAGCTGATTGCGAAGATTGCCGCGCTCAAGCCATCCAATGATCCGATCGACGATCAGGCCGTCGCGGCGCTGCGAGAGAAGTTCAATAAGGCGCTGGGCAACGATCTCAACACCTCGCTCGGCATCACGGCGCTCTACGATGTTCTCAAGTATCAGACGAACGACGCGACGAAGCAGTATCTGCTGGACGATTTCGACAAGGTCCTGAGTCTCGATCTTCTCAAGAAGGCAGACGAGGCACGCAAGAAGGCTGCCAGCGCGAAGCAAAGCGGCGGAGACTACAACATCATCTCCGAGACCGGCGAGCAGGATGCGGATGTTGAAGCGAAAATCCGCGCCCGGTATGAGGCGAAGAAGGCGAAGAATTTTGCTGAGGCGGACCGTATCCGCGATGAGCTGAAGGCGGCGGGCGTCGAGCTGACCGATATCCCCGGCGGCGCAAAGTGGAACCGCGCATAAATCGTATTTCAAAGCGGGAGATGCCCAGCATCTCCCGCTTTTGCTGTACGATGCGGATTGAAAGCGGGGCACTTTTGTGCTAAAATATAAAGAATCGGTATAAAGAGCGAAAAGGAGCCTTTCCATGAAGCTGATGATTTTAGACGGCAACAGCATCATTAACCGCGCGTTCTACGGCGTGCGCCTGCTCAGTACAAAAGACGGCGTCTATACGAATGCGATCTACGGTTTTCTGAATATTTTAGAGCGCCTGCGCGCCGACGAGCAGCCGGACGCGCTTTGCGTGGCATTTGATCTCAAGGCACCTACCTTCCGCCATAAGGCTTACGACGGCTACAAGGCGACGCGCCATCCGATGCCCGAGGAGCTGGCAATGCAGATGCCGCTGATGAAAGAGGTTCTCGGCGCAATGAACATTCCCATCTATGAGTGCGAAGGCTGGGAGGCAGACGACATTCTGGGCACGGTGGGCGAGATCTGTACGCGCGAGGGCGACGACTGCGTGATCGTTACGGGAGACAGGGATTCTTTGCAGCTCGTAAGCGAGCACGTGACGGTAAAGCTGGTGACGTCGAAAGCCGGGCAGACCATCACGACCAACTATACCCCTGATGCGTTCCGCGCGGAATACGGCTTCGAGCCTGTGCGGCTGGTCGACCTCAAGAGCCTGATGGGGGACAGCTCGGACAACATTCCGGGAGTTAGCGGTGTCGGACCCAAGACGGCAACACAGCTTTTGCTCTCCTACGGCACGCTGGACGGCATTTACGAGCATCTGCCGGAAATCAAGGAGTCGGTCCGCAAAAAGCTCGAGTGCGACCGTGAGCAGGCATACCTGTCTTATGACCTCGCGACCATCCGGAAAAACGCGCCGGTGGAGTTTGCCCCGGAACGCAATCTGGTGCGGCAGGTAGACAATGATGCGCTGTATGCGCTGTTTCACAGGCTGGAGTTTACGCGCCTGATGAGTCGGTACAATCTTCATGCGCCGCAGGAAAAAGCCGCGCCGCAAAAGACGACGGATGTGGTCGTCATGTGCGAGTCTGTAACGGATGCGTCGCAGGCGCGAGAGATTGCGGCAAAGCTCACAAAA